>Ga0307406_10002185_pt1 | contig 10642 bp, 8 predicted proteins | sample 322Cmetagenome_3_FD_203706 | JGI IMG/M metagenome (GOLD analysis project Ga0307406, IMG submission 203706) | Maize rhizosphere microbial communities from greenhouse at UC Davis, California, United States - 322HYB-C-2 | ecosystem: Host-associated > Plants > Roots > Rhizosphere > Soil | place... | reverse complement strand
CGAGACGGTGCGCAACGCATCCGGCGTGGATCGCATCGGCCCATTGCTCTGGCCGCCCCGCGAGACGGCCCTCGAGCCGACGCGCGAGGTACTCCCCACGACGCTGTCGGCAGCCACCGGCGTCACGAGCGCGCTCGGCGAGCGACGAGACGAGGTGCGGGGTGCGCTTCGAAGCTCGCGCTGGAGGCTCGGAATGATCGCGGCCGGCACGCTCCTTGTCACGGCGCTGGTGACGGGCCAGATCGCGGCTCGTGTCGCGTCGTCCCCCGGCATCGAGCCGCTCGGTAGCGTGGAGCCGCCCTCCCGCGATGTGGCGGTGGCGATCGACGGCTCCGCGGTGAGGAGCGTGCCCGTGGTGCCGGACGCTGCGGTGCCGGACGCTGCGGTGCCGGATGCGGCCGCGAGCAGTGCGCCTGCTGCGCCCGTTGCGGCTCCCGCTCGAACGCCAGCGCCGGCCGCTGATGCCGCGCCCCGGGCTCGCCAACCCGCGCCGGCCGAGGCGGGCAAGGAACCGACGGAGAAGCCCCCCAGGAGCATGCGGAGCACCCCGGAGCAGCCCCGGCGCCCCGCGAGGATCGATCCAGACGATGTCTCCGGTCCAGAGGACTAGATGAGACCGCGCTTCGTGCTGGCTGCGCTGGCGGTGCTCGCGGTGCTCGCGTCCGTGGCGTGGGCCGGCGAGCCGGCGCTGGCAGGTCCGAAGGATCCAGCGGCACAGGAGCGCTTCTCGCGCGGGAATCGACTGTACCGGATCCGCAAGTTCGAAGAGGCCATCGCCGAGTACCAGGCGGGCGCGGTGCTCGAGCTCGCGCCGGTCTTCGACTACAACCTGGGCCAGTGCTACCGCCAGCTCGGCAAGTACGCGGACGCGATCTGGCACTACGAGCGCTTCCTCAAGAACGTCAGCCCCGGCTCCGAGCTGCACGCGCTCGTGACCGGATTCTTGCAGCAGATGCGGGGAGAGCTGGAGCGGAGAGCGATGACGCAGCCGCCTACGGACGCAGCCTCCGAGCCAGAGGTGCCGAGCAGGGCTCGGCGCCATTCGGCGCCGGCGCCAGGCACCGAGCCGTCGTTGGCCATCGACGGACGCGGCGATGCGCGGTGGTACTCCGACTCCATCGGCTGGGGGCTGGCCGGCAGCGGCGTCATCGGAGGCGGGGTCGCCGCGTACCTCCTGGTGAGCGCGTCCGAGCTGTACGAGTCCGGCGATCGGACACTGGATGAGGAGCGCCGCCGCGAGCTGCGGGATACCTCGCATACCCGCACCATCGCCGGCGTGGCAATTGGCATCGGCAGTGTGGGGTTGATCGCAATCGGCGTGATCAAGCTGGCGCACCACGGCGGACGAGCGACGCCGACGAGCGCCGCGGCGTGGCGGATCGGCGCCGGATATCGCGGAGCTGTCGTGATCTGCCGCTTCTAGCGAGCACGCGCGCGGCCGCGCAATTGCGGAGCGCGCGACTCGGCGCTGCTCGCAGAGCGCGCGCGCGCGGCGCGCCGGAGCGCACAGATGCGCACATCGGTCGGACCGGTCACCCTGACAGTGATATGAAAACAGCAGGTGCGGCTCCAGCATCCCTCCGTCCCACGGGGGTGCCGGCAGCCGAGGACGTGGTGTGGGGAGATCATTTTTGCAAGGCGCACGATCACCTGATGGTGATCCAGCGCGTGATGGCGCGGCTGAATGAGGCGGCGACACCGGCGGATCTGAGCGCCGCCGCGGTGGGCGAGGCCGAGCGAGCGCTCGGGGCGACCCGCGTCGCCGTGCTCGTCGAGGAGCACGGCGCATGGCGGGATCTCGCGACGGGCGAGACCACGGCGGCGCCGCCCGACGCGACGCGCCCGCTGTGGCTGGGCTCGGCCGCCGCGATCGAGCGCGAGCGGCCGGCCCTGGCCGCGCTGTCGCCGCGCGCCGCCGCGGTGCTGCCGCTGATCGTGCGCGGAAAGCGCGTCGGCGTGCTCGCGCTGGGCTTCGCCGAGGAGTGCGGCTTCGACGCGTCCGTGAAGGCGCTCGCCGCGCTGCTCGCGCAGCAGATCGCCCACGCGCTCGACCGCGCGCGCGCGCACGAGGCGGCCACGCAGGCGAGCCGCGCCCGGGACGAGCTCCTGGCCATGCTCAGCCACGAGCTGCGCAACCCGCTCGCGCCGATCCTCACCGCCACCCAGCTGATGCGGCTCCGCGGCGAGCACGCGTGTGCGCGCGAGCGCGCGATCATCGAGCGCCAGGCGCGCAACCTGGTCCGTATCGTCGACGATCTGCTCGACGCCTCGCGGATCATCCGCGGCGAGGTCGCCCTCGAGCGCCGCCCGCTCGAGCTGGCGGGCGTGCTCGCCGAGGCGATCGAGCAGGCGAGGCCGGAGCTCGAGGAGCGCGGGCACCGGCCCGAGATCGACGTCCCGCCCGGGCTCGTGATCGACGGCGATCCGGCGCGGATGGCGCAGGTGTTCGCGAGCCTCCTCGGCAACGCCGCCAAGGCCACGCCGCGCGGCGGCCGGATCACCGTCGAGGCCCGGCCCGCGGGGGCGGGGATCACCGTCGTGGTCCGCGACCAGGGCGAGGGCATCGAGCCGGCGCTCCTGCCACACGTCTTCGAGGTGTTCGTCCAGGGAGCGCAGGGGCGCGACCGCGCCCGCGGCGGGCTGGGCGTGGGCCTCGCGGTCGCGCGGAGCATCGTGACGTTGCACGGCGGCGCGATCCGCGCCGAGAGCGATGGCCCGGGATGCGGCGCGGTGTTCACCGTCGAGCTGCCGCGCCCGCCGGCGGCCGGAGGCCAGGCGGCGGCGACGGCCCCGCGCGACCGCACGCCGATGCGGCTCCTCCTGGTCGACGACAACCAGGACGCGGCCGATCTGCTCGCGCTGTCCCTGACCAAGCTGGGCCACGACGTGCGCGTGGCCTACGATCCGCGCAGCGCGCTCGCGCTCGCGCTCGATCAGCCGCCCGACGTCGCGGTGCTGGACATCGGCCTGCCGGACATGGACGGCCACGAGCTGGCGGGGGCGCTACGCGCGCAGCACCCGGGCGCGCCGATCGTGCTGATCGCGCTCAGCGGGTACGGGGACCCGGCCGACCGCGCGCGCTCGGTGGCGGCGGGCTTTTCGGCGCACCTCGTGAAACCGGCCGATCTGGCGACAATCCACGGCACGATCGCGCGCGCGTGCGCTGAGCGCTGAGCGGTGAGCGCGGGCACGCCGAGCGGCGGCGCACGCGCGCGCGCACGCGCGCTACGGGCACGCAGGGCCGGCCGCTCGTAGCCGCTAATAGCGGCGCTTCTTCGCCCGCGCCGACGGCGCGGTCGAGGCGAGCTGCGCCGTGCGCGTCTTGCCCTGGGCCGCCTTCATGCGGTTCGCGCTCCGACGCGTCGACTTGCGCGACGGCTTGGCCGTCGTGTCCTCGAGCGCGTAGATGGCGTGCGGGGCCTTGGCCTTCGGGCTGCGCCGCCCGGGGCTGACGCGCGTGGTCTGATCGGCATCGTCGGGTTTGCGCGGGGGTGGCATTCGCTTCATGCCGATTCCCAATGCAGCGCGCGTACCGGCGGCCCGGCCGGCCTACCGGTGGTTCCGGCCGTTGGTGCCCACGGGGCCCGCGGGCACCGCGGCCCCGGCGGCCCCGGCCCGGGTCAGCGCGGCATCGAGCGTGGAGGCCGCGCTGATCAGCCCCAGGTGCGTCAGGAGCTGCGGGAAGTTGCCGAGGTGCTCGACGCGCTGCCCGAGCTGCTCGCCGTACAGCCCGACGTGGTTGGCGTAGCTCAGCACCTTCGCGAACCCGAGCTCGGCGTCATCCAGCCGGCCGGCGAGCGCGAGGCACTGGACGAGCCAGAAGCTGCAGATGGTGAACGTGCCCTCGGGGCCGCACAGGCCGTCGTCGCGGCGGTGGGGCGGGTAGCGGTACACGGTCGCGTCCTCGACCAGCTCCTTCTCCACCACGCGCAGGTGCGACAGCCACATCGGATCGGTGGGGCTGATGAAGTGCACGAGCGGCATGAGCAGGCTCGACGCGTCGACGCCGCCCCGATCGAGCGACTGCACGAACGCGCCGCGCGCCGGATCCCAGAACCGCGCGAGCACGTCCTCGAAGATCGCGTCGCGCTCGCGGCGCCAGAGCTCGATGGGCGCGGGCAGCGAGCTCCCGGCCGCGAGCCGGAGCGCGCGATCGAGCGCGACCCAGCACATCACGCGCGAGTGCAGGAACTCGCGCCGGCCCGAGCGCATCTCCCAGATGCCGTCGTCGGCGAGCCGCCAGTGCTCGGCCACCCAGCTCGCGACGCGGTGGACGAGCCGCCAGGTGTCGTAGTGCACGGGCTGGCGGTTGCGGTGATAGATGTACACGGTGTCGATCAGCTCGCCGAAGATGTCGAGCTGGAGCTGCCCCGCGGCGGCGTTGCCGATCCGCACCGGGCCGCTGCCGCAGTAGCCCTCGAGGTGCGGCAGGACCTCCTCGGCGGTGTCGATCGAGCCGTCGAGGCGGTAGAGCACGCGCAGCGGGATCTCATCCTCGTCCGGGCACGCCTCGAGCCAGTCGATGAACCGATCGGCCTCCGCCATCACGCCGAGCCGCCGCAGCGCGTGGAGCGCGAACGACGCGTCGCGGAGCCACACGTAGCGATAGTCCCAGTTGCGCGGGCCGCCGATCCACTCGGGCAGGCCGAACGTCGGCGCCGCGATCATCGCGCCGTGGTCGGCGTCCTGGAGCATGTGCAGCACGAGCGCCGAGCGGTGCACCGCCTCCTGCCACCGCCCGCGGTACGTCGACGCGCGCACCCAGCGCCGCCAGTAGGCGACGGTGTCCTCGAACGCGCGATCGACGGCCGCGGGGTCGCGCCACGGGCTCTGGTCGCCGAACTCGGCGGGCTCGAGCGCGAACGTCACGGGGTGGCCGGTGCGCCCCCGGAACCGGGCGCGGACATCGCCGCCGGAGAGCTCGAGCGGGACGTCCGCGCGCAGGCGCAGCGCAGCGCCGCGCTCGGGCGCGAGCACGACCGAGCCGTCGGCCATCCGCTCGGCGCGGTGCGGGACCATGCCGTAGCCGAACCGCGGCCGGCACACCATGGCGAACTCGATCTCGCCGCGGATCGACTGCGCGCGGCGGATCAGCGCGCGCGGCTCGCGGGGGCCGCCGAGCGGCATGAAATCGACGACCTCGCCGACGCCGTCCACCGACAGCGTGCGCGTGAGCAGCACGTTGGTGTCGGGGATGTAGACCTGGCGGCGGTGCGCATCGGGGAGGTGCGGAGCGATCTGCCAGTGGCCGCCGCGATCGGCGTCGACGAGCGCGGCGAACACCGACGGCGAGTCGAACCGCGGGAAGCAGAACGAGTCGATCGAGCCATCGGTCCCGACGAGCGCGCAGGTCCGGCGATCGCCGATGAGCGCGTACTCTCCGAGAGGTTTGTAGCGGGCGCGCTCCATGAGGGATCTTCCGACTGCACGGCGCGTACCGCGCGGCGCAGCGGCGAAACCTCGCGAAGGGGGCCAGCGACGGCGGCGCGCAGCGCGCGATCGCTCCACGCGCGCGGTGGGTCCGTGGCGGACGCGCGCGGTCGGGCCGCCGAGCGCGTGGCGAGCGGCGCCGATCACCGTCGCCGCAGCGGCACGAAGCGCAGCCGATCGCGGGCAAAGACGCGGACGCCCCCCGCGCCGCGTCCTCCGGGGCGCTGGCCTGCGCAATGCACGCAGAGTCGCTCCATGTGGCTAACCCAACGCGTCCGTCGCGCACTCCTCAAGCGGCGCGACGAGCTGCTGGCTCGAGACGTCGCGCGCGCCGGCGGCGAGGCCGATGAGTGGAGTGTGCACGCGCTGACCGCGCTCACGGAGCGCGACCTGCGCGAGCTCGCGGGCATCATCGCCGGCATCCGCCGGATCGATGAGGGCACCTACGGCAGGTGCCAGCGCTGCGCCGGCCGCATCGAGCGGGCCCGGCTCGCCGAGTCGCCGGCGGCCAGCGCGTGTAGGGACTGCGCGAGCGCCACCGCGCGCCGGCCCCTGCAGGCGGTCGGCTAGCGAGCCGGCTGAGCGGAGCGGATCACCACCGGCGCCGGCGGCGCACGGTCGCCAGCACCGCGAGCCCGAGCAGGAGCGTGCCCGCCGGCGGCATGCGGCCCTTGCGGCTCGAGCAGCCCCCGTCGTCCTCGCCGAAGTCGGGATCGCACGCGTCGCCGACCCCGTCTCCGTCGACGTCCGACTGATCGGCGTTGGCGTCCAGCGGGCAGTTGTCGCTGCCGTCGAGGCGCGCGTCGCCGTCGTCGTCGTCGTCGCACTCGTCGCCCTTGCCGTCGAGGTCGGTGTCGAGCTGCCCGATGTTCTTGACCAGCGGGCAGTTGTCGGCCGTGTCGAGCACGCCGTCGGCGTCGTCGTCGATGTCGCAGGCGTTGCCCGCGCCATCGCTGTCGCTGTCGAGCTGATCGGCGTTGGCGATCAGCGCGCAGTTGTCGGCCGCGTCGAGATCGCCGTCGTTGTCGTCGTCGTCATCGCACGCGTCGCCCAGCGCGTCCCCGTCGGCGTTGGCCTGGCCGAAGTTCGAGGTCAGCGCGCAGTTGTCCGTCGCGTCGGGCACCGTGTCGTTGTCGTCGTCGTCATCGCACGCGTCGCCCTGCGCGTCGCTGTCGGCGTTGGCCTGGCCGGCGTTCGCCACGAGCGCGCAGTTGTCGGCCGCGTCCGGCGCGCCGTCGTTGTCGTCGTCGTCGTCGCACGCGTCGCCCTGCGCGTCGGCGTCGGTGTTCACCTGGCCGGCGTTGGCGAGCGCCGGGCAGTTGTCGGTCGCGTCCGGCGCGCCGTCGTTGTCGTCGTCGAGATCGCACGCGTCGCCCTGGCCGTCGGCGTCGAGGTCCTGCTGGCCCGCGTTGGCGGCCGCCGGGCAGTTGTCCGCCGCGTTGGCGATCGCGTCGCCGTCGAGGTCGCCGTCGCAGGCGTCGCCCACCCCATCGGTGTCGGCGTCCGCCTGGCCGGCGTTGGCGACCAGCTGGCAGTTGTCCGCCGCGTCGGCCAAGCCGTCGTTGTCGTCGTCGGGATCGCAGGCGTCGCCCAGCGCGTCGCCGTCGGCGTCGTTCTGGTTCCCGTTCGCCGTGTCGGGGCAGTTGTCGGCCGCGTCGACCAGGCCGTCGGCGTCCTCATCGTCGCACGCGTCGCCCGCGCCGTCGGTGTTGCGGTCCACCTGGCCGGCGTTCGCCACGAGCGGGCAGTTGTCCGCCGCGTCGAGGGCGCCGTCGTCGTCGTCGTCCGGATCGCAGGCGTTGCCGAGCGGGTCGCCGTCGGTGTTCTCCTGGCCGGGGTTTCCGACCAGCCGGCAGTTGTCGTTCACGTCCGCCGCCCCGTCGTTGTCGTCGTCGTCGTCGCACGCGTCGCCCACGAGATCGCCGTCGGTGTCGGTCTGGTTCGTGTTCGCCGCGCCGACGCAGTTGTCCTCGCCGTCGGGCACCTGGTCGGTGTCGGCGTCGGGGTACCAGCCGACGTCGCGGAACAGCGGCAGCGCCAGATCGACGTTCGTCGTCAGATCGAGGTTGATCGCCGGCTCCATCAGCGTGTTCGGCGTGGTGCTGGTGTCCCAGTGCGAGACGTTGGAGCCCGAGGCGACCGGGTCCGGCGTGTAGAGCAGCGGCCGGTTCGCCTCGTCGGCGCCCGCGAGCACCGTCAGGTCGAGCACCAGCGAGACCGCGACCGTGGCCGAGCCGATCTGCGCCTTGATCGCGTTGGCGTCGGCCAGCGTGATCCGGACCGCCGGGATCGTGACCGTCGCGTCGGCGCCGCCGAGCGCGGCGGGCGGCGAGCCGGCGGCGTTGTCGGCGATCACCACCGCGAGCGCGCCCGCGTCCTGCGCGTTCTTCGCCTTGATGTTGAAGGTGCACGAGCCGCGATCGATCAGCGCGATCTTCCCGGTGAACGTCCCCGGAGCGTAGGGGTTACAGCCGAACGGCGAGCTCGAGCTGTCGTTCGTGTACACGAGGTCCCCGGCGAGCGGCGTCGCCGCCAGCCGCGGGCCGAATGACGCCTCGCCGACGAGGTACTTGCCGGCGATCCCGGCGGGGCTGGTCACGCGCATCCCGGCGGTGCCCGGCGTCAGGAAGCCCGCGGCCGCCGCGAGGACGTTCGGGCCGTTCCACACCACGCGGCGGCCGTTCTTCATCGAGGTCACGCGCTCGGCGTCGGTCATGTTCTTCCAGAACTTGTTCGTCTGGTTGTCGAACATGTAGATGAGGTAGTGGTCGGGGAAGCCGTTCAGGAGCTGGCCGATCGTCGCGCCGCTCTTGGAGACGAAGCTCTGGAACCCGAGGCCGTGCCCGAACTCGTGCATGAGCACGGGCAAAAGATCGGTCTGGTTGGCCCCCTCGTTGTGATCGAAGCCGTAGTACCAGGTCGCGCCGCCGAGGCACGACGGATCACCGTTGAGCAGCGAGTTGAAGCGCGCGCTGATCTCGGGGGTCGTCGGATCGAGATCCTCCCCCGCGAGCTTGTTCGCGAGCGCGGCGTTGAACCAGGTGCCGGCCACCGGCGCGCCCGTGAAGTCGCGGAACACCGAGATCGCGCCCGCCGAGCCGAGCGTGGCCGACGTGGCCGTGCAGGTCAGCGGATCGAAGTTCGCGCGGATCGTGATCGTGACGTTGCTGTCGAGGATCTGGCCCCACCGATCGGCCGCGTGCTGGAACGCGTTGAGGCGCTGCGCCCCGACCGTGGTGCCGGGGTTGCCGCCGGCGGGCGTGGCGGGCGTCTGATCGTTGAAGCCCTCGCCGGGGCCGTCGTTGTTGAGGATCACGATCTGCGCGTTCGCGAGCGCGGTCGCGGGGACGGCGCCGATGATCGCCGCGGCCACCAGGGCCGGGAGCCTCTTGCGCGCCATCACTTCACCTCGACCTTCGCCGGCCCGGCGCCCTGCGCGAACGCGGCGGCGGCCTGATCTTCATCGTGGCACTCGGCGCTGATCGATCCGTCGGCGTTCCGGCGCGCGATGGCGGCGCTCTGGAACCGCCCCTCGAGCCGCATCATGGTGCCCTTGCCATTCGGGGTCGCCTGCTGGACGAGGCCCGCCGACTGCGTGGTCAGCGTGATCGACTGCTGGACCGCCGGAGCGGTCGACGCCGTCGACTGGGTCGATGTCGAGGGTTGGTCGCTCGAGTTCCCCCCACAGCCCGCCAGTGTGGCCAGAGCGCTCAGGCACCCTGCCCGAAGTAGCTTCTTCATGCGCATGTCCTCCCGGGTAAGGGCATGGATGTTACTTCCTCCCGGCCTGGGACTGATGCGCTTTTTATGCGCAGCACATCCATCCACCCTATCCGCCTGAGATCTGAAGGGCTCCGGGGCAGATCGGCACCTGAGGCGCTGGCACGCCAGGCTCGGCCGGAAGGTCAAGGTCTTACCGGCGCGCCTGCCACGGCGGTCCCCAGCACCCCTCATCGATTGTTGGCGCCGTGAGGCACATAACACGACTTCGGCCGTGCAGGATGCGCCGCCTATGAGGCACTTCAGCAAGCAGCTCGTTCGGTTCGGTGCGCTCTCGGCGCTGGTGCTCGGGGCGTGTGCGGTGGATCCGGATCCCGATCCGGATACCTCCACCACGGATCTGGCGAGCACGATCGCCGACACGGATCTCGCCCCGGAGTGCGCGGGGATCATCACCTACGTCAACGGGGCCACGCTCGCCGAGCTCGACAGCTACCTGCCGTCCGATGTCGCCGCCGGGATCGTCGCGCGCCGCGCGACCCGGCCGTTCACGGATCTCGCGGACCTCTCGTCGGTGTCGGGCATCGCGGAGGCGCGGCTCGCGACGATCGGGGCCCGCGCGCGGACGCTCGGATTCATCGGCGCCAGCTGCGCCGGCGTGTACGAGGGGCTGGCCGTCTCGACGTCCGACCAGGCGGCGATCCTGGCCTACGTCAACACGGCGACCGAGGCCGCGCTGTGGGACGTGGTCCGGACCGAGCCGGACACCGTCGCGCCGGCCCTGATCGCGCGGCGGCCGATCGCGTCGCTCCAGTACCTCATCGACACCTCCGGCGTCGGCCCGTCGACGTTCCGCTCGATCCGCGACGCCGCGGTGATCGATCCGTTCGACGAGCTGGCCATCCGGGTCAACGGGGCCAACGCCGAGGCCTCGATCAAGACGGCCTTCAACTGGTACTCGGTCGCGTACGATCAGCCGGGACGGCAGGGCGGCATGGTCTGCTTCGGCGTCCCCGCCGACCTCGTGGCCAATCTGGGCGGCCAGCTACGCCCGAACCTCGCCGACGGCGCCGAGGTCGTGGCGGCCGCGACCAACGCCGTCCACTACGCGGACCGCTACCACCACGTCGGTGACGCCAGCGCCGGGCTCGCGCACCTCGCCGCGCAGGCCGCCGGGCACCTCTACCTCGGTTGCTACATCAGCTTCCAGCCGAACCCGTGGTGCGGCTACAGCCGCTCGTTCTTCGTCAACAAGGACACCGGCTCGCGCGTGCTGACCGAGACGTACTGGTGCGAATAGGACGATCGACAGGGGACGTTCCCGTCCCCTCTTCCCCGGCGAAGCCGGGGAATTCACCCCACCGCGCGTTACGATGATCGACAGGGGACGTTCCCGTCCCCTCTGGACCGGCAAAGCCGGTCCATTCACCCCACCGCGCGTCGCGTCGCGCGATCTGGGACAGGGCTTCAGCCGCGACGCGCTCAGCCGGCT
>Ga0307406_10002184_pt1 | contig 10647 bp, 9 predicted proteins | sample 322Cmetagenome_3_FD_203706 | JGI IMG/M metagenome (GOLD analysis project Ga0307406, IMG submission 203706) | Maize rhizosphere microbial communities from greenhouse at UC Davis, California, United States - 322HYB-C-2 | ecosystem: Host-associated > Plants > Roots > Rhizosphere > Soil | place... | reverse complement strand
TGCCCTGCTGGACCTTGAGGGTCGGGCCGGGGATGGAGCCGTTGTAGCCCAGCATCCGCACGGTCGTGTCGCCGAGCCGCTTGGCCACCGGCGCAATGCGCAGGTCGAGGGTGTCGCCGGGGGCCAGCTCCAGCAGCTCCGGCCGCCCGGCCTCGGGAAGCCCGGAGGGGTCGGTGGGGAAGGATTCAGTGGCCGGCGGGTCGGGCTGGGTGTGGTGTTGCATGCTCACGATCCTCCGCTGCTGAGGCTCCGGCCAGAAGTGAGCACCGTGCCACCGGGGTACCGGCCAGGCAAGAAAGGCAAGCGTCCCCGTCGTCGCGTTGGTTCTAGTGGTGGAAGTCGGCGCCGACGACGAGCAGCACCACCAGGATGGCGGCGGCGACCCAGTCCACGACCAGGCAGAACGGCGGCAACCAGCGTGTTGGCCACGAACTGGCGGCGGTGCTGCCACAGGTCCTTGACCCCATGGCCGGCAAGACCAACCACCAGCAGCCACGCCGGTCCGGTGACACCGGCCGCGGCGACCACGACGAAGGCCGCGGCGATCCCCACCTCGACGGCGATGACCCGCGCCCGTCCGTCCGCCACCGCGAAGCCGATATAGACCGCCGCGATCAGGACCAACGAGAGCGCATAGACGGTCCCGGAGCAAGCCACCAGAACCCGAGCGGCGCCCCGGCCTGGATGACCCCGAAGATGACGCCCCACAGCACCGGCGCGTGGAGCGACCGTCCCGCCAGCGGCCTGGGGATGCGCGCCATCGAGCTCCTCCAGGACTCACGGGCTTCCAGGACGCCGACGTCAGTATCGCTCGAACGAGCGGGCGAGGTCGTCTACGCTAGGCGCTGCCATTTGCACGCACGGGACGTGGCGCAGCTTGGTCAGCGCACCTGCTTTGGGAGCAGCCCGAAGAAAGTGCAGTGCGAAGCGGCGTTTCCGCAGGATCGACGCGACCGTTCCTCACCGAATCAGGTGGTGTCTCACCTGGCCCGGCCTGATTCTGGACGGGTAGCACTCGCGGTGCAGCTGAGCGCGAGGTCGTCCGCCCTCACGGACGGTAGCGGAGCAGGACTACCCCTGAGCGGTAGGACTGGGCCTCGACCAGGCGGAGCGCGCCAAGGTCGGTGGCATCGGCGAACAGCCGCTGCCCCTCGCCGGCCACAAAGGGGTACACGAACAGCCGGTACTCGTCGACCAGGCCGCTGGCGACCAGCGCGGTGACGAGCTGCATGCTGCCGGTGGCGGTGATGTCGAGCTCGCCGGGCATGGTCTTCAGCGCCCGGACCCCTTTGATGGGATCACCTCGCAGCACGGTCGTGTTCTCCCATTCGGGGTCCTGGAGGGTCGAGGACACGACGTACCTGGCCACCTGGTTCAGGTAGGCGGTGGTGCCCGTCGTGTCGTCGCGCTGGAGCGGCCAGTAGCCACGGAAGTCCTCGAAGGTCTGCCGGCCGAGCAGCAGCGCATCCGAGCCGGCGCCTTGCTCGCGCATGACCTGCTGCAGGTCCGAGGTGTCGACACCGGGCGGACCGGCAGGATCGAACCAGCCCTTGGCCATGTCGATCACGCCGTCGACGGTGATGTTCTCGGTCACGATCAGCTCACGCACGTTGGGCTAACTCCGGTTCTGGCACCCGGTAGCTGACCGGCCCTCGAGGCTGGTCCACCTGCTGCGGGTCGCTTGGTCGCCGGCATTCTAGTCGTCGCACTTCTGCGGCATCGCAACCAGCTCAGGCTGAGACCGCCGAAGGGAGCGCTGGCCGAAGGCCCGCCAACGGCGGACGTGCCGATGAATCAATCGCGCCAAGCGCACACCCGGCGCGGCCGCACCACTGGTTGCCGCGGGTTCTAAAACTAGTCCGCCTGCAAAAGCACATTGACGCTAACGCCCTATCACACAAGATGAGTTCTCGGCAATTCTAGAGAAAATCTTCATTGCCAAATGAAAGCATCAACGGTACGATACGGTCGCCAATTGCCGATGAAGGAGGATTTGGGTGTTCTAACTTGTCCGGTGTCCTGGCCTGATCGGGACGTACTCGGAGGGATTCCATGGGACGCAGAGCAGCGTGTTTGGGATTGCTTGTCCTGGTGTTTGCCTTGGCGGCCCCTGCCACCATGGCCGCGCCAAGAAGCCCCCAGGCACAAGTCGTGATTCCGCCCACCGTCACGGTCGTAAGTCCCGGCTGCAACTTCGAAGAGGCCACGGGCTCCGTTGCTCCTGAACTGGGGTCCGACAACAAGATCTATGGCTTCAACAGTTTTCTGATCGGGTTCGACACCCTGAACCCATGTGACGGGCGTCTCCACTGGTTCAGAGCCGACCCGGCAGCGCACACCGTCGAACCGTCGGTGTTGGTGACCGACCAGAACGGCCTGCCGGTACGGGGGCGGATCCTGGCACCACCGGCACAGGATGGGCTCAGCACCGTCGCATTGATCAGCCGGATCAACGAGCCAGGTAATGGCGTCAACGAAGCCGGCATCGTGCTGGTCAAGAGGTTCCCGGCCGGAAACTTCAGGACCAGGAAGCTCTCGAGCTTCACCATCGTCGCCGACCTGCCGAGCGGATCGGCCGACGCAGCCTTTGGCAGTTGTAGCGGCTGGTGGGCCTCGTGGGCAGAGCAAGAGGCTGGGGACGAGTTCGCCCCCAGCCACATCTATGCCGCCCACGACCTGCAGTGCGGCGCCGACCACCTCATCCAGAACCGCACGCGCATGACCCGGCTCGACCGAAGCGATCGGCAACCGTCGATCCAAGTGGTGGGGCTTGGCAACGCCGCCAACATCGTCTGGTCGAGGGACACTGGGCCCGAGACCGGCGAACTGCGCATCGCCGCCGCCACACCGAGTGCCAACTGGTCGCCCTCGCGGGTGATCACCGGCACGCAGCTGCGGCACGACTCGCCGCAGCTGCGTCTCAAGGACGGCCAGCGTAAGGTGGCCTGGAACCGGCAAAGCCGCGCCTCGGTCGGTAACCTGCCGCCAGGCGTGAAGCTATCGCTCAACTTCCAGAGCGGTCGCCCAACCTTCGCCCTGGCACTAGCAGGCAGTGGCACCATCGGGCTCCTCGTCTCTACCAGCGACGCCGGTCATCTCCTGTTCAGCACCAACCGAGCAGGCAGCTGGCTGGAGGTCGACCTGGTACCGGTCGCCAACCAGGCGGCGCTGGGTGTGGTCGACACTCCCGGACCGGGCGTCGCTGTCCACGGAAGCACCCTCAACACCAACCGGACCTACATGGTGTTCGACGCCTGATCGCAGGCTGATCGGACAAGCAAGCAAGCAAATTGAGCCAGTTGATAGGCCCGGCGCTGCTGCTGGCTGCCATCGGTCTGGGCGTGGCCATGGCGGCGCTGAGCCGGCGGGCTCGTCGAGGGACGGCAACCACCTAGGAGCGCGAGCGAGGAATGCCAACTCGTCTCCACCGCCCTGCATCGATCCAGGCGGTGGATTCGGTAACCCGCACCGCGATCGAGGCGGCCGTCTTGACCTGCCCGCGGGTGCTGACCCCGGATAGCCGACCAGCCTCACCGCCGCCCCCTGTTCGTACACAGCGCCCTTGGGCGAAGTTACAGCCCAGGTAGGACAGTCCAGCGGGCCATTGGGAGAGGCACAGCAGCGGGATACCTTCCTAGATTGCGGTCAGGAGTCCAGCTCGGCGAGGCGAGCAGCCGCCTGCCGGAGTGCCTCGTCCAACTCCTGTGGGTCGGCGAGGAGGGCCATCACCAAGGCGTGGATCATTGTGAGCCGACGCAGCCGCTGCTGTTCGTCGCCGCGCAGCGCCTCCGAGAGCACCAAGTCCAGATGTTGAAGGAATGCGAGGACGGCTTGGTCGTCCACCATGAGGCTTCCTGTCTGGGAACATCACCGTTGGTAGATAGAGCGCTTCCAACGGTTCGGCTGTTACAGCTCGTAGGAGAAACACCCCCGTCGTGGCGGTCTTGCTCGGGCAGACGAATCGGCGCTGCAGGACCCTGCAGGAACCGACGACGATGCGTCATGCATAGCCTGGTTCAGCGTGGCGTCGGCTGCCCCACCAGGAGGGCAACGTGAGCAGGGATCGTCGACGTTCATTAGCTATGTCGATGGTCGGGTGCCTCATTCGGTACCCGCGGGGTTACCATCGGTCCTGTGGACTGGGTTGGCCCTCTCCAACCCGGTTCGGGTCACGGCCCCGGGGATGAACGCCCCGGGGCCGCTCCTGTCATCGCCATTGGCGGACGGCAGCCGGTGCCCGCTTGGCGGCCGCGGTCGGTCTGGTGGCAGCGGCCCGGCAGCGGCGGGGAGAAGGCCTCGGCGTAGTTGGGCGCTCCTGGCATGCGAACAGGACACGAACTACGTCCCGCAGGATGGTGGGACCAGGATTGGGGGACGGTAGCTCTGCGGGGGCCTAGACTGCTCGCTCATGAGGTCGACGCTCGAGCCGGGGGGTGCCGCGCCGGAGGTGGCGCCGGGCGAGCCGTTGCGGCGGGTAGACGGGCGGCTGGTCGTACTGCTGATCGTCATCGCCCTGGGGGCGCGGGGGATGCTCGGCGGGGCCCTGAACCCGGTGGCGCTGCGGACCTGGACGACGGTGTTCGTGGCCATCGTCGTGCAGGCCCTGCCCTTCCTGGTCCTCGGGGTCCTGGTCAGCGGGGCCATCACCGCCCTGGTGTCGCCGGCGCTCCTCCAACGGGTCCTGCCCCGCTCGACCCTGCTGGCCGTCCCATCGGCAGCTCTGGCCGGGACGGCCCTGCCGGGCTGTGAGTGCGCCTCGGTGCCGATCGCCGGGCGCCTGTGTGCCCGCGGGGTCCAGCCGGCCGCGGCAGTGACGTTCATGCTGGCCGCCCCGGCGGTCAACCCGGTCGTGCTGGTGGCCACGGCGGTCGCCTTCCCCGGCCAGCCGCAGATGGTCCTGGGCCGGTTCCTCGGCTCCCTCTTGACCTCCATGGTGGTCGGGCTGGTGTGGTCGCGGGTCGGGGACCAGGGATGGGTGACCCGGGCCCGCCAGCGACTGGCCAGCACCGCCGGGGATGGGCGGGGCTGGGTCGGGTTCGCCGGGGCGGCCCGCCACGACCTCTGGGACGCCGGCGGCTGGCTGGTCGTGGGGGCGGCCGCGGCCGCGACCCTGCAGGTCGTGGTGCCCCGGTCGCTGGTGCTGGCGGTGGCCGACCACCCGGTGCTGTCGGTGCTGGCCATGGCGGGGTTGGCGGTGCTGCTGGCCATCTGCTCGGAAGCCGACGCCTTCGTGGCCGCCAGCCTGCGGGAGTTCTCGCTGACGGCCCGGCTGGTCTTCCTGGTCGTGGGCCCGGCCGTTGACGTCAAGCTGATCGCCATGCAGGCCGGGGTGTTCGGCCGCCGGTTCGCAGCGCGCTTTGCGCCTCTGACCTTCGCCGTCGCGGTCGTGTGTGCCGTGGCGGTGGCCGGGGTGGTGCTGCGGTGAGCCAGGAGCAGACCCGCAGCCTGCTGCTGGTTGTCCTTGGGGCGATGGCGGTGTGGCTGTGGCGCAGCGGGCAGGCCCTCAACTACGTCCGGCCCGGCCTGGTGCCCCTCGTCGGGGCGGCCGGGCTGGTGCTCCTGGCGGGGGGCCTGCTGCCACCGCTAGGCCTCCTGAGCCCTGGCCGGTCCGGGCACCGCTCCGACAGCTCGGGCGACCAGGACGGCCACCAGCACCAGCACAACCATTGGGGCCGGGTGGGCTGGCTGCTGCTGGTGCCGGTCCTGGTCGTCATACTCATCCAGCCGGCCGCCCTCGGCTCCTATGCGGTCTCCAGCCGCACCGTGGTGCCCGGCAGCGGCGCCAGCGACTACCCGCCGCTGGACGCTCCGGTGCGGGGGGCGGTCCCGATGCCGATGGCCGAGTTCGTCACCCGGGCGGTCCGCGACCCTGGCCAGTCGCTGACCGGGGTCCGGGTGCGCCTCACCGGGTTCGTCGCCCCCGCCGAGGACGGCGACAAGGACGGCCGCTATCGGCTGACCCGCTTCGTCATCTTCTGCTGCGCCGCCGACGCCGAAGCCCTCCAGGCCGTCATCCGCGGGGATGCGACCCCGCGGGCCCGCGATCAGTGGCTCGAGGTCGAGGGCACCTGGCAGCCCCGCCCGGCCGCGCCCGACGACCCTAACCCCCAACCGCCGGTCCTGAACGCCGACGTGGTCCGACCGATCGCCCCACAGCGCCCGCCGTACGAGTACTCGATGCAGTTCAGCGGCTGACCACCACCCCGCCCCGCATCCATGCCCGGCGGGCAAAGCTGGACGCAAACCTGAGGAGGCCCCTGTTCCCCGTTGCCAGGCTGTCGCGGTGCCGCTGGCCGCGGTGCTCCTGGCCGCTGCCACGGTCACCAGCTGCCCGCCGGCCACCCGGCCCGCGGCCCGTGCGCGGCTGCCGCGTCTCCTATGGCCACAGCCACTCCTACTATCCCGCCACCGACATCTTCACCGATCCCGGCTGCGCCTTCGTCGCCCCCACCGACGGTGTTGTCGACGAGGTCAGCCGGGTCGATCGTTGGGACCCTGGCAGTGACCGCGGCGCCGACCGCGGCGGCCTGTCCGTCTCGATCATCGGGATCGACGGTGTCCGCTACTACGGCTCCCATCTGCAGTCGATCGCGCCCGGCATCGCCCACGGCGCCGAGGTCCGTGCCGGGCAGCTGCTTGGCCGCATCGACAACTCCGGCGACGCCCGCGCCACTCCGACCCATGTTCACTTTGGTTTGTCCTGGCCGACCCCAGCGGGTATCTGGTGGATCCGCCGGGGTCTTGTGTATCCCTGGCCATACCTGGACTGCTAGGGGTTGTAGGTCCTGCGAGGTTGCCAGCGCGGCTGGAGCAGCCGGGTGATCGCGCCGCTGGGCGCTGCTTCGTGCACCAGAGACCATTGCCCGTCGCGACCGGCGGGGCCGAGTGGGTCGCTGGCCGAGCCGGCTCAGGTGCCGCTGAGGTTGTGGACGATGGTCCGGGTGTTGTGGCGGACCATCTTGAGGTAGGTGTCGCCGTCAGAGCCGGGCGGGCCGAGCGAATCGCCGTACAGGGCGTCCTGGCCCTCGACGACCTTGACCCCGGCCTCGCGGGCGATCGTCTCGGCCGTCTTGGGGGGCAGGGAGGTCTCGGAGAAGACGGCCTTGACCCCGGTGGCCTTGATCTTGGCGACCAGGTCACGGATGTCGCGGCCCGAGAGCTCGGCTGAGGTGTCGAAGCTGGGGATGATCGAGCCGACGAACTGCAGGCCGTAGCGGTCGATGTAGTAGCCGAAGGCGTCGTGGTTGGTGACCAGCTTCTTGTTGGCCAGGCTGTCGAGTTGGCGTTGGACCTCGGCGTCCAGGTCCTGGAGCTGCTTGGTGTAGGCGGCCAGGTTGGCCCGGTACACGTCGGCATCGGCCGGGTCCGCGGCCGCCAGGGCCCGTTCGATGTTGGCCACCATCACCATGGCGTTGCGGGGGTTCTGCCAGATGTGCGGGTCGGGCTGGCCGCCCAGCTGGCGCAGCCGCACCCCCTGGCTGGTGTCAACCACCGGGCCGTCGTAGCCCGAGCTCTCGATGGTGTCGTGCAGCCAGCTCTCCAGGCCGGCGCCGTTCTCGATGACCAGGTCGGCCCGGGCAATGGTGTCGATGTCGGCCGGGGAGGGTTCATAGTCGTGGGCGTCCACGTTGGGCTTGAACAGGCTGGTCACCTGCACCCGATCACCACCGATGTTGCGGGCGAAGTCGGCCACTTGAGTGGTGGTCGCCACCACCCGCACGGTCCGACCCTCGGTCCCGTCCGCTGAGCCGGCGGGCTCATTGGCGGAACAGCCGGCGGCTAGGACGGCGAGGCCGAACATGGCAACCAGGATTCTCCGAGACCACATGCTGCTGCCCCCGTTCGCCGAGGGGTGGAACCTTCGAACACTACTGGGAATGATTACCATAACTAGTTGTCGGTGTCACCTGGCTGGCATTGGCGCCGCCCCGGTCGTAGCTTGCACCGATGCGCTCGACGACCGGTCGCTACCGGGCCATGCTGGCCGTGGTCGGGGTGATCGCCTTGGCCGTGCTGGCCGGCGCGGTCGCCCTCTGGCCGCGAGGCGAGCTCGCCCGGCCAGCAACGGCTGGCCAGGACGACTCGACGCGGTTTGTCTCGGCCACCCTGACCAAGGTCACCCGCGTCGACTGCGAGGAGGCGGACCCGGGGGTACCCGGGTCGATCTGCATCAAGGCCTCAGCCCGGCTGGCTGACGGCCGCCAGGTCAGCTTCGACACCACCGACCCCACCGGCGGGCTGTTTCGGGCCGGCAAGCGGGTCAGCCTGGCCGTGGCCGAGCAACCCGGCCAGCCCCCCACCTACTACATCCAGGACCTCGAGCGGGGTCGCCCCATGCTGGTCCTGGCCGCCCTGTTCGTGGGGGCGGTCATCGCCTTCGGCCGCTGGCAGGGAGTCCGCTCCCTGATCGGCCTGGGGCTGTCGTTCGTGGTCATCATCGGCTTCGTCGTCCCCGCCATCCTGCGCGGCCACAGTCCGGTCGCGGTGGCGGTGACCGGGGCCATGGCCATCATGCTCCTCTCGCTGTACCTCTCCCACGGAATCGGCCCCAAGACCACCGCCGCGGTGGTCGGGACCGCCCTCGCCCTCGGCCTGACCGCCGCCCTGTCCATCGCCTTTGTCGCCGCCGCCTCCCTGACTGGGCTGGCCAGCGAGGACGCACTCAGCGCCAACTTCGCTGTGGGCGGCTTGTCGCTGCGGGGGCTGCTGCTGGCCGGGATCATCATCGGCGGCCTCGGGGTCCTGGACGACGTCACTATGTCCCAGGCCTCCCTGGTCACCGAGCTCCACCAGGCCAACCCGACCGCTGGTATGGCCGCCCTGGTCGCCGGCGCGTTGCGGGTCGGCCGCGACCACATCGCGGCCACCGTCAACACCCTGTTCCTGGCCTACGCGGGAGCTGCGCTGCCCTTGCTCATCGTCTTCGTCACCGGGACCGACCCCTTCAGCACGGTGGCCACCAGCGAGGTCGTGGCCGTCGAGATCGTCCGAGCCCTGTGCGGCTCGGTGGGACTCATCGCCGCCGTCCCACTCACCACCGTCCTCGCCGCGCTCGTCGCCACCGAGGCACACCCAGGCCACGCCCACGCCACGGCGCACGCCGTCCACGCACAAGAAGCCGAGCAGCCTGCACCGGCCGACACGAACGGGGCGCAAGGCCGGAGCGGATGGGGTCTGACGCGGGGCCTCAGCCAAGAGCAAGCCGGGCTCGTGCTAGATCGCATTCTGGCCGTCCATGGCTCGCATCTGTCGCATGCCATCGTCGATGTCGACAGCGGCGGCTGGCTGGCCGCTGAGGAACTGCCAGCCGAGGCCAAAGCGGCCGCCTCGCGGCTCCGGCAGCTGGCCGCCGACGCCCAGCGGGGCGCGTCCTGGCTCCAGCGGGCCCGCACCAGCGGCCTGGTCCGCCTCGACCTCACCCTGCCCGAGCAGCTGGACCTGCTGCGCCGCTTCGGCCCCTTCGCCACCGACGCCCGCGTCTGGGTCCAGGGCGACCCAACGCCGGTCATCGAGACCGGCGACAGCCTCGGCGACCTGCCCCGCTTCACCTACCGCCTCGACCAAACCGAGCTCGCCCATGTCCAGGCCTCGCTCGCGAAGACCGGCCTGGCCGGCTCCACGCTCGTCCCCCGCCGGCTGCGACCGGCCAGGACCTAATGGCACCCAGCCACCCCCGACAGGATGCACGGTTCCCGCGGCGGGTGGATGTGGTGAGTCGCGGAGCCGCGACGCGGCCCAGCGTCCCGCCACCTCGGGCGGACTGCGCCATTGGCCAAGCCGAGGCCAGGAGGCCGCCAGCCCACCGACGGCGAATCGGCGACCACCGGCGCCGCCGGGTTAGCCGGACGACCCTGCCGATGGATCCCACTCGGCCTGGTGCTGACCTGTCAGCGGCCCGCTGCGGCCCTGAGAACGGCGGGTGCGGGTCTCGATAGGCCCGGAACCGGCTGAGGGCGTTCTCGTTGGATAACGTGACAGCCGGCCAGCAGACTTGAAGGCTGGTGCGATACTGCGGCGCTGTCGGGGCTCACTGCTGTCGGCGGACCACCCCTCCCCCACCCGAGGGTGACCACCGGTGCGCCGGGCCGTCGGGTTGGCCCCGCCGACGCGCACCCCGCCGCGCACCCCTTAGTACTCCAGCCGCACTTGTCATGAGGTAGGGTTCCCGCCCGCCGGCCGGGATGGCGCCGGCAGCGCCGAGCGCCAGGAGGGCGAGGGACGTGCCGGAAGTCAACGAGGCGGCAGTAGAGATCGAGGAAGTACAGGCGTGGGCGGCAGGGCTGGAGGCGCTGCACGCCCGGATCGGCGGTCGGTTCACCCGCGCCGAGCCGCGTCGGCGGGTGCTGGCGTATCTGCGTGGGCTGGTAGGCAACGTGGGTCGCAAGAACGGCTGGCAGCTGGCCGAGCATGCCGGGGAGCGCACCCCGGACGGGATGCAGCGACTGCTGGCCACGGCCGGCTGGGATCCGGAGCTGGTCCGGGACGACCTGCGCGGCTATGTGGTCGAGCACCTCGGCGACCCTGGCGCGGTGCTGGTGGTGGATGAGACCGGGTTCCTCAAGAAGGGCACGACCTCGGTCGGGGTCCAGCGCCAGTACTCGGGCACCGCCGGCAAGGTCGACAACTGCCAGCTGGGGGTGTTCTTGG
>Ga0307406_10002183_pt1 | contig 10648 bp, 2 predicted proteins | sample 322Cmetagenome_3_FD_203706 | JGI IMG/M metagenome (GOLD analysis project Ga0307406, IMG submission 203706) | Maize rhizosphere microbial communities from greenhouse at UC Davis, California, United States - 322HYB-C-2 | ecosystem: Host-associated > Plants > Roots > Rhizosphere > Soil | place... | reverse complement strand
GCCTCGATCTTCGAGAAATCGAGGATCTCATTGATGATCCCGAGCAGGCTGTCGGCGGATTTTTCGATGGTGCCCAGGTAATCGAGCTGGCGCGGAGTCAGTTCGCTTTTCTGCAATAGATGGGTGAAACCGAGGATACCGTTGAGCGGTGTGCGGATCTCATGGCTCATGTTCGCCAGGAACTCGGATTTGATCCGGCTGGCTTCCAGGGCCTCCTTGCGGGCCAGGTCCAGCTCGATGTTCTGGATCTCGATGGTTTCCAGGTTCTGGCGCACATCCTCGGTGGCCTGGTCGATGCTGTGCTGCAATTCTTCCTGGGCATTCTGCAAGGTGCCGGCCATGCGATTGATGCCCGACGCCAATTCGTCCAGCTCCTGGCTGCCCAGTGGCGGCAAGCGGGTTTCCAGGTGGCCGTCCTTGAGCTGCGCCACGGCTTGCTTGATCTGGCTCAGCGGGCGGTTGATCGTGCGGCCCATGCGCAGGGCCAGCAGCGCGGTCAGGCACAAGCCGGCGCCGATCAACAGCAGGCTGGCAAACAGGCTGCGATAACCACGCAGCAACATGCCGCTGTGGGACAACTCCAGCTCTACCCAGCCGAGCAGGCGGTCGGCTTCTTCGGGAATCAGTTCGCCGGCCAGGTTGCGGTGCTTGCCGAACACCGGCAGCAAGTAGCGGGTGGCATCGTTGCCGGTGCGTTGCAGCAGTTGGGTACTGTTGCCCTCCGGTGCCCGGTTGAGCATGGTCGGGCCGGCATGGGCCAGTGGCGCGCGGTCGGGGGCCAGGAAGGTCACGGCGCGCACATCCGTTTGCTCGAGGGATTGGGTGGCGACTCGCTCCAGCAGTTCAATGTCCTGGCGGCTCAGCGCAGGTGCGACCAGCGGTGCCAGCTGCTCGGCGATCATCTCGCCCCGTTGCAGTAACTGGGCGTGCAGGTCCGATTGCTGCATCCAGGTGAAATAGCCGCCCAGGACCAGCGCCATCAGGCTGGTCGGCAACAGGGTCAGCAACAGCACACGGCCTTTGATTCCCAGTTTCTTGAGCACACTTGTCTCCTGCATCCAGCGGTCTGATTGAACTGTGCGCGCATCCGGCACGCATTACCTGCGCAGTGTAGCGATTTGCGGGCGGGGGATCTTTGTAAAATTCGTGTCAACCGTACATCGGTTCGGCGCGGACCTTGCCACTGCGCGATGGGTACGCCAGCCAATGTAGCGGACGTGACGCAGGTCGATCAGTTGTTGCATGCACGGAAACAAACGTCTGCGGCGATGCCGGTTACGCCGGTGTGGATAAGCGTCCTGAGCGTCAGGATCGTAAGATGATCGAATGCCGCCTTGCACAGCAGTAATAAACAGCATGGAAAGAGTTGATCGGTCGCCTGAGACGCAAGATCGAACACGCCAAGGCGCAAGTCAGGGCCAAGGTTGAACACCCATTTCGCGTGATTAAGCGTCAGTTTGGCAGTACGATGTACGTTTTCGGGGGGCTGGCGAACAACATCGCTCAGCAGACGGGGCCCGCGTCCGTTACTGGCGGAACGATGCCCCGAAGAAGTCCAGAGTGCTGATCACTGGAAGTTTAGCTCGGTACAAACCGCAGACGTGGCACGAAGTGTACGCAGCCCCAAACACACAATCACCACCATGGACAGGCCCGCGACAATCGCGACACCGAACCCTGCTTGCGCGCCATAGACGTCGATGACCAGCCCTGCCAATACGCCACCGAGCGCTACGCCGATGCTGATGCCTGTCGTCATCCACGTAAGTCCTTCGGTGATCCTGGACGGTGGAACAATGGTTGTACCGAGATTCATGACGACGACCATCGTTGGCGCAAATGACATACCTGCCACAAACAGCATCCCCGAAAGGATGTAGACGTCCGGTGAAAGGATGGGCAACACGGCAGTGACTGCCGTTATCAGTACCCCGATAAAGAACTGCTTTTCAATCGGCAGGGAAATCCTTAAGGCGCCGAACGTCAGCCCCGCGATCATTGAACCGAGCGCATAGGCTGCCAGGATGAAACTGGCAGACGCCGGCCAGCCTTGTACGTTGGCGAAGGCCACAACCGCCACGTCGATTGATCCGCCAATCACACCCATTGCCAAGAGCGCTAGCACGATGGTACGAACGCCGGGGATAAGCAGGGTCGAGCGTGCGCTCCTTCTGATGCCCACGATCACCTTCGGTTCTGTCTGCCGCTGCATAAGAAAAGCCGTCACGCCGACAACCAGCAGCAAAACGGCTACAAGAGGCCCGGCTTCCGCGAAAAAACTGCCGCTCAAACCAATGGCAAGTGGTGGGCCGATGATAAAGGCGAGTTCAGTTAGAACCGTGTCCAAGGAGAACGCCGTGTGTAACTCTGGCTTGCCACGGAAAAGCTGCGTCCAGCGCGCCCTTATCATGGCGGGCATGCTCGGCATCGTGCCCGCCAATGCCGCAAGAATAAACAGCAGTGTGGCTGGAGCGCTCATGTAGACGGCAATGATCAGCGCGAGCAACATACCAATGCTGAAGGCCGTCACCAAGGGCAGAACCCGACGTTGCCCCCGCTGATCTACAAGTTTCGATACTTGCGGACCGATAAGCGCATTCGCCAAGGTAAAAGTACCGGCGACCGCGCCCGCCAGCCAATAAAGGCCTGTCTGCTGCACCAGCATGGTGATGATGCCGATGCCGATCATTGCCTGTGGTAGCCGGGCGATGGAACTCGCGATCACTAACCCCATGACGCCCGGGGTAGTGAAAAGTTCGCGGTAGGGATTTGACATGATTCTTCCTATAATTTGATGCTGATGAAAGCCAGCTGCATGCGATGCAAACTAATAGAGCGGTAAATCGGCGCCTGAGTGGGTGGTTGAGCAAATATGCAAGTGGGCAGTAACAAACCCACTTGCACGTAGATGGGCGAAACGCTCAATCCTCACCTCTTACAAAAGCGCTCGATTCAATGCTTCAGCCAAGTGCTTGCGATTACTGACGTCCTCCATCATGGAAACATGCCCACCTGGAATAGAAACAGAGCTAATCACCAAATCAGGTAAGAGCTCTCTCCACCCGTCTACCATATCAAGCTGCGGCAGAGGAGGGCGCTCACGGTCAGCCGCGTAGAAATGATGGAGATTGACCGGCAGTGGAGATGGTTTATAGGCGCCAGCAATCTGCGAAAAATGATAAATGGCTTGCCATTTGACTGTTTCCAGCGAGATGTTTGCATTTAAATCATAGCCTCCAAAATCCTGTGCTTTTTTAATCAACTCAGCAAGCTCATCATCCTCATTTAACATGCCGAACTTATGACGGTCGGCCTCGGGAGCTACGGCCTTAACATGCTGAATAAAGTAGTTCTTAATATCTTGGTTTTTATAAAGCAACTTATGCGGCGCGGGGACATCAATAAAGCCTAAAAAATCAACGCTGGCCTCTTTGCACATAAGCGCATGGACGATGGCATAAGCGAGAATCCCTCCAGAGGAATACCCCGCAATGCGATAAGGCCCTTCAGGCTGGATCGTCTGGATGAGCGGTATCATTCTTTCGGCCATATCCTCCATTGAATGAGGCAGAGAGTCGCCAATGGCCGACCACGGCAATACATGGATCGGGCAGCTGGCTCGGATTTGTTGGGCCAGCGAAATAGCATACGAATAATCGGCTAATCCCGAGGGCACGAAAAAGACTGGGGGTTCAGTCCCGCCAGCGCGCACCGTGATCGCCCCGATCCGCGGATTGAACACAGGAGATTGTGCGATCCGAGTGGCAAGGTTAGCCAATCGTGGGTGTTCAAAAATGTCGCTCAACGAACACTCCAAACCATAACACCTGACTTTCTGCATCAGATGGATGGCCATGAGCGAATGGCCGCCGAGGGCGAAGAAGTTGTCATGGCGACCGACCTGCTCAAGCCCGAGCAACCCTGACCAAATCGCGGCCAGGATCGTCTCGGTCTCACCTTGCGGCACCTCATACGCCGCATGGGCAAAGGCCTCGCCTTCAGGAACAGGCAATGCCCGCCGATCAAGCTTGCCATTCGGGGTTAGCGGCAAGTGTTCAATCAGCACAAAGGCAGACGGCACCATGTAGTCGGGTAGGCGTTCATTCAAGTAATCACGCAGTCGTCCTGCAAGCGGTAGACCCGCCTTCGAGTCGGCCCTAGATATAAAGGCATCATTTTCCGAAACCTCTGGGTGAGCCACTACGTAAGCGACCAGTCGCTTGTCCGGGTCTACGCCTTGCATCTCTACAACCGCTTCGCGGATGGAGGGATGTTCGGTCAGTCTGGCCGCAATTTCACCCGGCTCAATTCGCAAGCCACGGATCTTGATCTGGTCGTCATTGCGGCCCAGGAACACCAGGTTTCCGTTCGGCAGGTAACGGGCCAGGTCCCCCGTCTTATACATCCGCGCGCCAGGCTTGCCGGCAAATGGATCGAGCAAGAAGCGCTCGTCCGTCAGTTTGGCGAGGTTCAGATATCCACGCGCAACACCCATGCCCCCGATGTACATTTCTCCCACCGCACCCAGCGGAACAGGCTCGCCATGCGCGTCCAGAAGGTAAATTCGTGTGTTTGAAATCGGAAAGCCTATCGGAACCGGATCAATGTCATCAGAGGAACAGCGATGGACCGCCGCCCAGACTGTCGCCTCCGTCGGGCCATATTCATTGAATAATTCAACCGCAGTAAATGCTGAGGTCACTTCTTGGACCAGTTTCGCAGGACACACTTCACCTGCCACGATCACCTGACGTAGCTGTTCATATCCAAGTTTGGCGACTTGCGGCAAAACCAATCTTGCGAGAGACGGCACCAGCAGTACTGAGGTGACTTTGTTTTCAATCAAAAGGCGGCTGATGACGTGTGGATCTACGATGGCTTTTCTGCCTGGTAAACACAAGGCACCACCAGTTGTTAACGTCCCGAAAATGCCTGCCACGGAACTGTCAAACGCCACGGATGACAGCAGTAAAAATACCGCGCCGAAACTTGGCTTATAGACCGTGGTTCTTGCCAATGTCGATGCGATTAATCCACGGTGTTCAATCATGACGCCCTTGGGTTGTCCGGTTGAACCCGAGGTATAGATCAGATAAGCGAGGTTGCGGGGTGTGAGGCCGGTGACCTGGAAATTAGCATCTGCCTTCGTCAAGATTTCATTGGGATCAAGCAAGGTATAACGCTGCAACGCCTCGCCTAGCACCTGCCGCCCGGCCGCATCGGCTAGCACTAGGACCGGCGCCGTATCGGCAAGAATGTACGCCAGTCGATCTCCCGGATAAGCCGGATCAAGCGGCACATAGGCGCCGCCCGACTTCAGGATCGCCATAAGACCAATAACCATCGTCGTCGAGCGCTCGACACAGATCGCCACTCGTTGGTCTGGCCCAACGCCCCGCTCAACCAGCCGATGTGCCAGTCGATTGGCTTTGGCATTGAGCTCACCGTAACTGAGCACCTCGCCCTCAAAGATCAGCGCCGTTGCCTCTGGAGTGCGCGCCACCTGCGCCTCAAACAAATGATGAATGCACAGATGATCCGGGCTGGATGCGTCCGTCGCGTTCCACGTCTTGAGCAACAATGTACGTTCAGACGCAGGCAGAATATTCAGCTGTCGAACCGGGCGGTGCGGCGAGCGCTCCAGGGTCTGCGCCAAACTGTTCAACGCCTGGTCCATGTAGCCACACACACGATTGGAATCGAACGGAGTGACCACTTGGGTCGTCAACCCCAGGGAGTGACCGAAATCTTCAACTGACAATGTGAACGGATAATTGGTCCGCTCTTGTTCACTCAATAATTCAACACCCGGCATTTGCCCCATGGTCTGGACGATGTTGTCCGCACCCGCGAGGTCATTGTGCCGATAGTTGAGCAATGCGCTGAACAGCGGCGTGCCTGTAGCGACCCCACTGCACCTTTGTGCCAGCGCCAGCGAGGCATGCTCGTGGGCGAGCAACTCAGCCAGACGGGCATGAGCCTGCTGGACACTCTCAGCGGTATCCGTGCCGCCTGAGTCAAATCGGATCGGCAGCGTATTGATGAACATACCCATGGCTTGATCTGACCCTTGGCCCGCTTGCATGCGCCCAAACAGCACCGTACCAAACACGACCTTTTCCTGGCCGCTGGTGCGCGCCAGTACCTGGGCAAAGGCAACGTGACACAGACTGGCGAGACTCACATTCAATCGCCTCGCCTGCGCCCGCAGCCGATCATTGAGTTCGGCCGAAACTATGCGGTGGGTCTGGCCCACCTGCGCTCCGTCCAGATGCACTTCCGCCAATCCAAAGGGCAACGTCGGCTCTTCAATGTCAGCCAGCATGGATCTGAAGAAACGTTCATGTTCCGCCGCGCTTTTACCCAACCGCACCTGACCGATCAGGTTGCGGAACGGCTGAGGCGACGGCAGCTTCTCACCGCGACCGGCGAGGAAAGCCTGCACTTCGCTATAAAAAAACTGCAATGAAGACGCATCGTCAATCAAGTGATGCTGCAACTGCATCAGAATAAAGCGGCCTGCGCCAGGGTCATGGGCAACGATAAAGCGCAGCACCGGCGCCTGGGTCAGGTCAATCCGGTGCCGACATGAATCAAAGCGCCGGGAAAGCTGTTCGGTAACGGGGCCGTTCGCCGGGTTGAGAACAACATCAGTGACGGAAAGTGGAGCCTGTCGCCAGACAACTTGCGCGGCTCGAGACAACCCATCCCAAACAAAGGCGGTACGCAAAATGTCGTGACGGTCTACAACCTGTTGAACGGCGGAAAGATAGCGCTCCAGTGTTTCACGATCAGCAAAGGCCATCTGGGTAACCAGCAAATAGGGGTCACCCTCCTTTGCCAACATGTGGTGGAACAGGATGCCGTCCTGCATGGGTGAGAGCGCATAAATATCCTGAATGTTGGCTGCCCCCCCAGGTACCTGTGAAACGATCACGTCGATGTCCGATTGGCTGAGATCGATCAACGGCAGCAGATCGGACGTGATTCTGCACGTCTCGGACTTGATCAGATTGTGCGGCACCACCACCTCGCGGTGTTGGCCAAGCGTGCTGGCCAGCACCGACAACACCGGCGTCTGAAACAGATCACGCACAGCAAGGCTCAAGCCCTGGCGGCGCAACCGCTCGATCAACCGCACCGCCAAAAGTGAATGGCCGCCGAGGGCAAAGAAGTTGTCACGGCGACCGACTTGTTCTACGCCAAGCAGCTCTGACCATATATAGGCAAGGGTGACCTCGATCTCGCCCAGCGGCGCCTCGTAGGTCGCATGGGCAAAATCATCGCCTTCTGGAATCGGCAACGCCCGCCGATTAAGCTTGCCATTGGCCGTCAGGGGGAAGCTTTCCATCCGCACAAAGGCAGACGGCACCATGTAGTCGGGTAAACGATTACCCAGGTATTCACGCAGCACGCCCGCTAGCGCCAAGCCAGCCTCAGAGTCTAACGGCGTGTCCTGAACTTCGGACTGCGCCACCACGTAAGCAACCAGACGCTTATCGGTCTCCTCGCCTTGCGCCACCACCACCGCCTCACGGACGGAAGGATGCTCGGCCAATTTGGCCGTAATTTCACCCAGTTCAATTCGGAAACCGCGGATCTTGACCTGGTCGTCATTGCGACCCAGAAACACCAGATTGCCGTTCGGAAGATAACGGGCCAGATCCCCCGTTTTATACATCCGCGCTTCAGGGGTGGCGGCGAAGGGATCATGCAGAAAACGCTCTGCTGTCAGTTCGGGGCGGTTCAGATAACCACGCGCAACACCGGCGCCGCCGACGTACATTTCACCCGCGGCCCCCATCGGAACAGGCTGGCCAAGCGCGTCCAGAAGATAGAGATTCAAATCCGGTAGACGCTGACCGATCACGCTGTCGTCTTGTCGCGCATCCGATAAAGTCAGCGGGTAATAGGTGACGTGGACCGTGGTTTCCGTAATTCCATACATGTTGATCAGTTGCGGGACAGACTCTTCATGCACGCCATACCAGTCGCGCAGGGTTGACGGCTGCAGCGCTTCGCCGCCAAAAATGACATAGCGCAGCCGGTCCGATGACGGTTGTATATATTCCATCAAGGCTCTGAAGGCGCTCGGGGTCTGGTTCAGGACAGTGACGCCTTGCGCACAAATCAGCTGGTAGAACGCTTTGGGGGACCGGGTAATGGCATGCGGAACCAACACCAGCGTGCCGCCATAACGAAGGGCTCCCCACAGTTCCCAGACCGAAAAGTCGAAGGCAAAAGAGTGGAAAAGGCACCAGACGTCGCTGGCCTCAAAACCAAAGTTGGCGTGTGTCGTGTCGAACAGGCGCACCACCTGAGCATGTTCGATCATCACCCCTTTGGGCTGTCCGGTTGAACCCGAGGTGTAGATGATATAAGCGAGATTTTCAGAGGTAAGAGCTGGAATTTCAGGGTTTGCGTCCGCCCCGATCAATGCTTCAGCGTGAGCCTCATTGGGATCGAGTACGGTTCGAGCCTGCAAAGCGTCCCCGAGCGCATGGCGCCCGGCCGCATCAGCCAGCACCAGAGCCGGAGTCGTATCGCCAAGAATGAACGCCAGTCGTTCGCCCGAGTACTCCGGATCGAGCGGCACATAAGCGCCGCCCGCCTTCAGGATCGCCATCAGGCCAATAACCATCGCCGGGGAGCGTTCAACACAAATTGCTACTCGCTGGTCTGGCCTGACACCCAAAGCAATCAACCGATGCGCCAACCGATTGGCCCTGGCGTTGAGTTCGCCATAGCTGAGCACCTCGCCCTCAAAGATCAGTGCCGTTGCTTCAGGACTGCGCGCAACCTGCTCCTCGAATAGCTGATGAATACACAGATGAACAGAATATTCAGACGTAACTAGGTCGTGCATCCTTGCCTCCAAAAGTGAAAAGGTCACTTCTATCGATTGATTGCACCTACATTAAATGAGTGCAAGTTCATGAATGTTATCTGTTGACTCCTGTCTGTCATGTGTCTAAAACCATCCAGCGGCAAAGTATCGATCAGTAGAATCAAGCGCTATCTATTATATAAATCAGGCGTGTCAGCGATATTATCTTGCCGGTGCCATCACACATTACCAAACCCACGCCCGCCTGCAGCTAAAACTCTGGTTGTATCCGCCGTGAAAAAAACATCCATGGCCAGATAAACCAGAACGTTTCTTTTCTGCGTCAGAGATAAACCAGTTTTGCATCAGATGAACGCGCAACATCGCCACCAACGGATAGGCCGGACGGTTACCTTAACCCTTGGGGTAATGCGGCTCTATCAAGGCAGTCCTGGCTTTATTCGATGGGCGCGGATTTGGTTACTAGAATGGCAACTACATTTATAGCTGTTCTCTAAATTCGCGCATGCCTCAATTTGTAACGTAATAAGATAGGCGTCTAAAGATGACTTGAAGTAAACATACATTTTCGTCTGACTTCTGCCCCGTCGATATTGAAAGCGGCATCAGATCCATCCGCTTGTCTGTGTGTATTTTTCTGCGAACACCTAGCAGCAGCCATTTTCCTCATTAAGACTATCGTCATTGCTCTACATCTGCTCGTACGCTTAGCGGTACTACCTTAAACAAAACGGTGCAAAGCCCGATAGCCTTGAATGCTTGCTTATTTATATAAAAGGAACGATCCCACAAGCAGGCAGGAAGAATATGACAGACAGTGCTTACAGCAGGTATGCATGCGCGATCCGAGCGCTTGGCTCTGTAGGGAAAGGACTACCTTCACCCAGCAGCACACTTAGCTTTCACCTTGCTTATTCCCATAAGCCATAACCACCACACTTTGCGTGATATGGCCTCGCCGGGTTTGCCGGTATGATAGGCGCCCCCGCAGCCCGGATTGCGAATACGCCATGACTTTGCAGTACCCCACCATCGCCGATTGCGTCGGCAATACTCCGCTGGTTCGCCTGCAGCGCCTGCCCGGTGCGACCAGCAATACGCTGTTGCTCAAGCTCGAAGGGAATAACCCGGCGGGTTCGGTCAAGGACCGCCCGGCGCTGTCGATGATCACTCGCGGTGAGTTGCGCGGGCAGATCCAGCCCGGCGATACGCTGATCGAGGCGACGTCCGGCAACACCGGCATCGCCCTGGCGATGGCGGCGGCGATCAAGGGTTACAAGATGATCCTGATCATGCCCGACAACTCCAGCGCCGAGCGCAAGGCCGCGATGACGGCCTACGGCGCCGAGTTGATCCTGGTGACCCAGGAGCAAGGCATGGAAGGCGCCCGGGACCTGGCCGAGCGCATGCAGGCCGAAGGCCGGGGCAAGGTGCTCGATCAGTTCGCCAACGGTGACAATCCCGAGGCCCACTACACCACCACCGGTCCGGAGATCTGGCGCCAGACCGACGGCACGATTACTCATTTCGTCAGCTCGATGGGCACCACTGGCACCATCATGGGCACGTCGCGCTATTTGAAAGAACAGAACCCGAACGTCCAGATTGTCGGCTTGCAACCGATGGAAGGTTCGGCGATTCCCGGTATTCGCCGCTGGCCTCAGGAATACCTGCCGAAGATCTACCAGGCCGAGCGCGTGGACCGCATCATCGACATGGCCCAAAGCGAAGCCGAGGACGTGACCCGTCGCCTGGCGCGTGAAGAAGGCATCTTCTGCGGCGTGTCCTCGGGCGGTGCCG
>Ga0307406_10002180_pt1 | contig 10659 bp, 9 predicted proteins | sample 322Cmetagenome_3_FD_203706 | JGI IMG/M metagenome (GOLD analysis project Ga0307406, IMG submission 203706) | Maize rhizosphere microbial communities from greenhouse at UC Davis, California, United States - 322HYB-C-2 | ecosystem: Host-associated > Plants > Roots > Rhizosphere > Soil | place... | reverse complement strand
GGCGCCGACGACCGTGGCCGACGGGCTGAGTGTGCTGCTCTCCAAGAGCGGCTACCTCGACGCGCTGCGCGCCAGCCGCGACCCGCAGGACGAGGCCCGCGTCGAGAACCTCGACGAGTTCGTCGCGGTCGCGCGCGACTTCGCCCGCAACAACCCGGAAGGCACCATCGTCGACTTCCTCACCGAGGTCGCACTCGTCTCCGACGCCGACGACCTCGACGACGAGTCGGGATCGGTGTCGCTCATGACGATGCACACGGCGAAGGGCCTCGAGTACGACGCCGTGTTCGTGACCGGCGTCGAGGAAGACCTCATCCCGCACCGCATCTCGGCAGGCGAGCCCGGTGGTCCGCAGGAGGAGCGTCGCCTCTTCTACGTCGGCATCACCCGTGCGCGCAAGCGCCTGCACCTCTCGCTCGCGATGACCAGAGCCCAGTTCGGCGAGGTCACCGTCGCCATGCCGAGCCGGTTCCTGCAGGAGATCCCCGCCGCGCTGATCGACTGGCGGCAGTCGCCGGGCGACGTCAACTCGCGCGGTGGAATGCAGTCGCGTGCCCTGAACGCGCGGCGTTCCGGGGGATTCGGCGGCTCGGGTTCGGGTTCGGGCGACCGGTTCGGTGTCAAGGCGCTGCCCGGCAGGGACTCGCTCAAGCCGCTCTCGACGGCGATGGACAAGTTCCCCAACCGGGTCACCGCCAAGATGCGCGACAACGGCGACCTCGAGCTCACCGCGGGCGACCGCATCCGTCACGTCGACTTCGGCGAGGGTCGGGTCGATGCCGTGACCGGCGAGGGAGCGAAGCGGATCGCACACGTGCGCTTCGACACGGCGGGGCAGAAGAAGCTCCTCATCAAGGTCGCGCCGATCGAGAAGATCTAGGTCTCGCAGGCGGGTTAGGCTGGCTCATATGGCCCTCTTCTCCCGCCGCAAGAAGTCCAGCGACGACGCCGTCGCCCCGGCAGCAGACGCCCCCGAGACCGAATCGAGCGCTCGCGCCGACGATGACGCCGAGACGGCCGTCGCCGAACCGGTGGCCGCAGCGCCCACGATCGGCATCTCCGTCCAGGCGTTCCGCGGAGTCGGAGAGGAAGCCGGCCCCGAGGTCTCCCTGCCCGACGCCGACACGGCGCCCGGGACAGCGGCATCCGCCCCTCGCCCGTCGAGCCCGTCGGCTCTTCCCGGCTCGCAGTCGTCGGCGGCGCAGCCCGCTCCGAAGCTCGCGATCCCGCAGGACCGCAGACTCCCGCTCGCGCCCAGCCTGCCGCCGGAGCAGACCGAGACCATCGCCGGGATGAAGGACAACGTCCTGCTCCGCGAGGCCCTCAAGGAGGTCGAGGCCGGCGCGACGAACGAGCAGCTGCTCGGCGTCATGCGCCAGGCCCTGCAGGGGCACCTGTACATCCGCGTGATCGGCGACGCACGCACGCAGATCAGCGAGGGCACGCCGCTGGCGGTCGCGGTCGTCCGCGACGGCGAGCGTCAGTTCATGCTCGCGTTCAGCTCTGCGGCCGCCGTCCGCGACTCGGTGCAGTTGGAAGACGATCCCACGGCCACCTCCGCGGTCGCGCAGCCCGTCACCTCGGTGCTGCAGCAGGTGGTGTCGGGAGACTTCGCCGGCCTCATCGTCGACAACGCCTCCGCGCCGCACCGCGTCGTGTTCCCGACCGAGCTGCTCCAGAAGACGCTCGATCAGGCCGACGTCGACATGACGGTCAAGTCGCTGCTCGCCGCCCCGCGGGAACAGGATTCCGCTGTGAAGGTGGGGGAGGCGCTCGCGTCGAAGCGCATGTGGGTGGCTGTGAACGACGGCAACGGCAGCGGTCAGGTCGGCATCGCCGAGGCGCAGACCACCGACGGCCGACGGTTCCTGCAGCTCTTCTCTCACCCGCTCGAGGTCATCGCCCTCGGCCGCGGCGATCGGCCGCTCCCGTTCGAGCCGGAGCAGCTCGCCAAGGTGCTCTCGAGTCACGACGAGATGGCCGGAGTGATCGTCGACACCGCGGGGCCGTCGATCGTCGTCGAGCGCGACGCGCTCGCGCCGGTCCTGGTGCTCGCGGTCGATCTCGGCGACTGAGCGCGGTCTTCCCCGGAGTCCGTCGGCACCCTAGGGTCGGAGCATGGCCTCCGAACGCGTGACCCTGACCGTCGTCGACCCCGACGGAGAGCGCGAGGTCGCGCTCTCCAGCCCGAACCGCGTGGTCTGGCCGGATCTCGGCATCACGAAGGCCGAGCTCGCCGAGTACGTGCAGCTGGTGTCGCCCCCGTTCCTCAACGCGAACGGCAACAGGGCCGTGTCCCTCGAGCGCTTCCGCGATGGCATCGAAGCCGCGGGAAAGCCGCGGAAGGAGGGATTCTTCTCGAAGAACCCACCCAAAGGCACGCCCGACTTCGTCGACGCCGAGATGATGACGTACAACAGCGGTCGTCAGCATCCGCAGATCGTGCTGAACCGCACGAGCGCGATCGTCTGGGCCGTGCAGATGAACACGATCGTGTTCCACCCGTGGGCGTCGCTGGCGACGGATCCGGACAACCCGGTCGAGCTGCGCATCGACCTGGACCCGCAGCACGGAACGGACTTCGCGGATGCCGTCACCGCCGCGCACACGCTTCGAGAGGTGCTTCGGGAGGCCGGACTCGACGCGTTCGCCAAGACCAGCGGCAACCGCGGGCTGCACATCTTCGCCCCGATCGAGCCGACGCATGAGTTCCTCGACGTGCGTCACGCCGTGATCGCCGCCGGACGGGAGCTGGAGCGCCGGATGCCGGAGCAGGTGACCATGAACTGGTGGAAGGAGGAGCGCGGGGAGCGCATCTTCGTCGATTTCAACCAGGCCAACCGCGACCGCACGATGGCCGGCGCCTACAGCCCGCGTGCCCTGCCGGGCGCGACGGTCTCGACGCCGGTCCGGTGGGAGGAGCTCGACGGGCTCGACCCGACCGTCTTCACGGTGCGCAGCATCCCGCAGCGGCTGGCGGAGATCGGCGATCCGTGGGCGGACATGCAGGCCTCGCCCGGTCGTATCGACACCCTGCTCGAGTGGTGGGAGCGCGACAAGGCGAACGGCCTCGGCGAGCTGTCGTTCCCACCGGAGTTCCCGAAGATGCCGGGGGAGCCGCCGCGCGTGCAGCCGAGCAAGAAGGTCGCCGGCAACTGGGATGCCGAAGGGAATCCGATCGACGACTGACGCGGTTCAGGACAGCACGTCGGCGAGGTCGTAGCCGGCCACCGTGTCGAGCTGGTCGTAGGTGCAGGAGCGGGCCTCGCGGTCGGGGCGCCAGCGCTCGAACTGCACGGTGTGGCGGAAGCGCGCACCCTCGAGCTGGTCGTAGCGCACCTCGAGCACGCGCTCCGGGCGCAGCCGCACGAACGACACGTCCTTCGACCCGCTGAACCGCGACCGTTCACCCTCGCCGGTGACCGCGTCACCGCTGTCGTCGCGCTCGACGAGGGGCGCGAGCTCCTCGACCAGCTCCTGTCGACGCGCGTCGCTCCACGCGGCGACGCCGCCGACCTGCCGCAGCGTGCCGTCGTGCTCGTAGAGCCCCACGAGAAGCGAGCCGACGCCCGAGCCGGACTTGTGGATCCGGTAGCCGATCGCGACCACATCGGCGGTGCGCGCGTGCTTGATCTTGAAGAGGGTGCGTTTGCCGGGGGCGTAAGGCTGGTCGAGGGGCTTGGCGACCACGCCGTCGAGTCCGGCCCCTTCGAACTCGGCGAGCCAGCGGACGGCGGCGTCGCGGTCACGGGTGGTGCGCGTGATGTGCAGGGGATGGTCGACGGCATCCATCACGGTCTCGAGGCGGGCGCGGCGGGTCTCGAACGACTGCCCGAGCAGGTCGTCGTCTCCGTACGCGAGCAGGTCGAACGCGATGAACATGGCCGGTGTCTCCACGGCGAGCTTGGCGACGCGGGAGGCCGCAGGATGGATCCGCTGGCTCAACGCCTCCCAGTCCAGGCGCTGGGCGCCCTGCGGTCCGGTGGCGACGACGATCTCGCCGTCGAGCAGGCACGGTCCGGGAAGCAGCTCCGGGATCGCCTCCACGAGCTCCGGGAAGTACCGGGTGAGCGGCTTCGCGCCGCGGGAACCGATCTCGACCGTCTCGCCGTCCCACGCGATGAGTCCGCGGAAACCGTCCCATTTCGGCTCGTACAGCAGTCCACCGGGCGTCTTCGCCGGGTCGGGCACCGCCGGAACGGCCTTCGCGAGCATCGGGGAGGGGATGTCGTAGCGCATGGTCCCATCCTGGCCGTCGTTGCTGTTCGGCGAAAGGACGCCGCCGGTGCACAACTCAGCAAGAACGCGAGTGCAGCAAGGGACGAGCCGCGAGATGGCGGCGGGCCGGCCCAGGCGCTCTCCGATTGTTGCTGAATCGTGCACGGGTGGGAGGCGGACCGGACTGCTCAGGCGAACAGGTCGCCGAGCTCCGCGGGGGTCCCGGCGTCGCGCAGGGCGGTGCGCGCCGCGTGCCAACCGGCCATGCCGTTGACCGCGGGGCCGGGTGGGGTCGATGCCGAGGCCAGGTAGACCCCGCGCATCGGCGTCCGCCATGGCGCCGGGGACAGCGTCGGTCGACGCAGCGCCTGCCGGATGTCGAAGACGCCCCCAGAGATGTCTCCGCCGATCTCCGCCGGGTTGATGGCGTCCCGTGAGGATGCCGGCACGGCGTGGTGCGCGAGGATCAGGTCGCGGAAGCCGGGGGCGAAGCGCTCGACCTGCGCGGTGATGAGTTCGGTGGGATCGAGATCCGAGCCGTTCGGCACGTGGATGTACGCCCACAGCACCGCCTTGCCCGCCGGTGCGCGCGAGGGATCGAGGACCGAGGGCTGCACAGCGAGTACGTATGGCCGCTCGCTGACCCGTCCGGCGGCGACGGCGTTCTCGCTGGCCCAGATCTCGGCGCGCGTCCCACCCAGGTGCACGGTCGGCGCCTGCCGGACATCCGGATTCGCCCACGGGATCGGGCCGTCGAGCGCGAAGTCGACCTTCGCCGCCGCCGCACCGTAGCGATACCCCGAGATCGCCCTGGCGTACCCCGACGGGACGTCGCGGTGCGTGAGGGCGAGCCGGGGCGAGGTGTTCAGGAAGAGCAGGTCGCCTCGCGCGGGGTCGCCCCAGTCGAGCCGCTGCAGGTCCGTGACGCGGACCCCGGCCTCCAGCACGCCGCCGTGGGCCTCGATGTCGGCCACCAGGGCATCAGCGATCTGCTGTGCACCGCCGCGCGGGTAGGGCCAGCCGCCGGCGTGGCCGAACGCGGCGAGAAGCAGCCCGGCGGCGGCGCCCGCGAGCGTCGGCTGCGGCGAGTTCGCGTGCGCGACGACCCCCGACATCAGGGCGGCGGCCGCGTCGCCGAGGAAAGCGCGCTCGGCCAGGGGAGTGCCCTGATCCAGCATCCGGATCGCGTAGCGCGCGGCGGTGAGCGGGTCGCGGGGGACGCGCAGCAGCTGGTTCTCGGTGAAGTCGATGAGACCCTCGATACGGGTGCTCAGCGGCCGCACGCGGGCCAGCCATGCCTGCCCGTCGACGCCCAGCCCGGCCGCCGTGCGCGCGATGTCGTGCCAGGCGATCGCCGCACGCCCGCCGTCGAGCGGGTGGGCATAGGAGATCTCCGGGCGGATCCACTCGATGCGCTCGGCGAGACCGAACGCCCGGAAGAAGGGGGAGGACACGGCCGCGGGATGCACGGCGGAGCACACGTCGTGCCGGAATCCCGGAAGCGTGGACTCCTGCGTCCGCACGCCTCCGCCGATCGTGTCGGACGCTTCGAGCACGTGCACGTCGTAGCCGGCGCGTGCGAGCGCGACGGAGGCAGCGAGTCCGTTGGGACCTGCGCCGATGATCGTCGCCCGTACCATCACGCCAGTCTCGCACGCGAGCGGGAGGGAAGCGGTCGAAGACGGCGCTCAGACGTGCGATCCTGGAGGTGATGAAAGAAGCACAGGGGCCGACCCCCGCAGGCACCTCCCGTCCATACCGTTCGCTCAACGAAGCGCTGCGCGCGCATCGCATCGACATCTCCAACTACGCGTTCATCACGGCGATCGTCGAGGCGATCGGCATCAGCTCCTACATCGACCGCGGTCGCTACATCGAGGCGATCCGCCGTGGCGAGGGGGCATCGCTCCACATCGGCCGCACCTACACGAACGGCTTCAGCGAAGACGAGCGCCTTGTCATCGGTGCGGCTCCGCTGCGTCTGCAGCCGAGTGAGGGGCGTGCGCCGTACTTCTACGTCAATCACCCCACCGAGTTCATGCCGATCGCGCAGCCCAAGCCGAAGCGCACCACGACGCCGCGCGTCTCCGCACCCCGTGGGGAGCGTGCGCCCACACCCGTGGCCGATCGCGACTACGGCGTCTGCGACGTGTGCTTCATGGTCAAGACGCCGGCCGGTGCCTGCGGCTGCAGTTGACCGGGAGCGCCTGAGATGGCGATGGATGCCCTGCTTCCGATGATCCGGTCGGCCGACCTCTCCGGACCGGATGCCGCGGTGGTCTCCGCGGCTGTCGGCGCGTACCTCCGGCAGACCGAGGAGGAGAAGCGCCGCGAAGGGCTCGCGCCCCTGCCGGACGGCGACGGAGCTCTTCCCGAGCGTTATCGCGCAGAGGTCGACGACCCAGCCGCCGCCTATGCCGGTTTCCACGTGCTCCTCGCCGAGGTCGACGACGAGACGCGGGGGGTCGTCGTCGTGGCGGCGGTCGACGATGCGGCCGAGATCAAGCGACTCTGGACGGCACCCGCCGCGCGGGGCCGCGGCATCGGATCCGCTCTTCTCGACGCGGCCGTGGCCACAGCGGACGGCGCCGTGCGCCTGTCCGTCTGGGATTGGCGTGCCGGAGCCATGCGCCTCTACGAATCGCGCGGGTTCGCCCGGGTGCCGAGCTGGGACGGGCGTGACCGACTCGTCTGCATGGTCCGTCAGGACCGCTAGTGGCTGCCGCTGATCAGGCGAAGGCGCTCATCCCGGTGATGTCGCGTCCGAGCAGCAGCGCCTGCACGCTCTCCGTGCCCTCGTAGGTGTGGATGGCCTCGATGTCGGCCATGTGCTGCATCACGCCGTTCTCGAGCAGGATGCCGTTGCCGCCGAGCAGGTCGCGTGCGGTCGAGGCCACCCGTCGTGCGGCGCGCGTGTTGTGGAACTTCGCCAGCGACGCCTGCGTCGGACGCAGCTCTCCGGCGTTCTCGAGATCGGCCATGCGGCGGCAATAGAGCTGCATCGCCGTGAGGTCCTCGAGCATGTGCGTCAGGCGCTCCTGCACCATCTGGAACTTCGCCAGAGGCTTCCCGAACTGCACCCGTGCCTTGGCGTAGGCCAGCGACGCCTCGTAGCAGGCGGTCGCATGGCCGAGCGCGGACCACGCGACGCCCGATCTGGTCGCGTACAGCACGGTCGACGCGTCCTTGAAGCTCGCGGCTCCGGGAAGCACGGCATCCAGGGGGATGCGCACGTCGTCGAGCCGGATGTGCGCCTGATGGATCGCCCGCAGCGAGGCCTTTCCTGTGATGACCGTTCCGGTGTAGCCGGGGGTCTCCTGCTCCACGAGGAAGCAGCGCACGGCCCCGTGCTCGTCAGCGCTCTCGTCGTCGACGCGGGCCCAGACGAACGTGATCCCTCCGGAAGCGCCGTTGCCGATCCACTTCTTCGCGCCGCGGAGGACCCACTCCTCGCCGTCGCGGCGGGCGACGGTCTCGAGCGAGACGGAGTCGGAGCCGTGGTCGGGTTCGGTCAGGGCGAAGGAGCCGAGCACCGAGCCGTCTGCGAGGGCCGTGAGCCACTTCTCCTGCTGGGCGGGGGAGCCGAAGAGCGCCAGCGTGCGCAGCGCCAGGCCGCCCTGCACGGCGAGGATCGTGCCGAGCGATCCGTCGCCGCGGGAGATCTCCATGTTGACGAGGCCTGCGGCCAGTGGGGAGAGGCGCGTCAGCGACGGGTGGTCGATGCCGTCGACGACGAGGTCCATCTCGCCCATGCGGCGGGCGGCGTCGAGCGGGTACTCGGCGCGGTCCCAGGCATCCGCCATCTGCGGGGCGACCTCGTCGACGTAGGCCTTCGCGCGGTCCCAGGCCTCGCGGTCGGCGGCGGGGATGTCGGCGAAGACGGCGTAGTAGTCGCTGTCCTGGCGCCCGGTGATGTCGTACGACGAGACGCGCTCGCCGGGGAAGGGGGCTTCGATGCTCATGGGTACTCCTTCGTGGCACCAAGTATCGTACTCCTCGATACTCGGTCCCATGACCCAGGATCGTCAGTCCAGTTCGGATCGCAGCCTTCTGGTCACCTCGGCGATCGGCATCGAGCGCGGGAACACCGCGACGACGACATCGTCAGGAGCCCCGGCCGCGGCATCCGCTCCCACGCCGTAGCGCCGCCGGACATCGGCGAGCGCCGTCTGCAGCGTCGCCAGCGGCACCTTCTTCTTGCCGCGGAGCAGCTGACGCAGAACGTGGTTGTGCACGGCTGTCACGAGGGCGGCGAAGCCGACGGCGTCGAGGGGATCGACGCCGGGAAGGGCTCCCCGCAGGTAGTCGTCGAACAGCCGCTCGTAGCGGAAGACCGTGATGATCTCCCGCTCGCGAAGCACCGGCACCTGGCGCACGATCTGGTAGCGGCGGCGTGCGAGCTCGGGATCGTGGGCGAAGTGGGCGAAGACGGATTCGGATGCCGCGCACACGGCCGCCCACGGATCCTCGTGTCCCTCCGCGAGGAACTCCCTCAGCTGCCCCAGGAGAACCTCGTGGTCGGCGAAGACCACGTCCTCCTTGCCGCCGAACTGCCGGAAGAACGTGGATCGCGAGACTCCGGCGGCCTTGGCGATCTGCTCGACCGAGGTCTGGTCGAAACCCTGATCCTGGAAGAGCTCGAGGGCTGCGGCGACGACGGCGGCGCGCGGTTCGGGGAAGTCTCGCATAGCGAAAGCCTAGATCGTCCGCACGATTGCGCAATCGGGGGCGCGATCCGGGGGATCGAGCGATGCGCGGGCAGGGCCTCCGCCGCGGGAGCTCCCCGGCAGAGGTAGTAGGCTGGGGGACTGGTCGATGTCTCGACATCGAGAGAATTACCAGACAGCAGCCCAGTGAAGGAACCACAGTGGATCTGTACGAGTACCAGGCACGAGACGTTTTCGAGAAGTACGGAGTGCCGGTCCTCGCCGGCATCGTCGCGGACACCCCGGAAGAGGTGAGGGCGGCAGCCGAGAAGATCGGCGGCGTGGTCGTCGTCAAGGCTCAGGTGAAGACCGGCGGCCGTGGAAAGGCCGGCGGCGTCAAGGTCGCCAAGACCCCCGACGAGGCGTACGAGGCGGCCAAGGCCATCCTCGGCCTCGACATCAAGGGCCATGTCGTCAAGCGCGTCATGGTCGCGCAGGGCGCACGCATCGCCGAGGAGTTCTACTTCTCCGTGCTGCTCGACCGCGCCAACCGCTCCTACCTGAGCCTCTGCTCGGTCGAGGGCGGCATGGAGATCGAAGAGCTGGCCGTCGAGCGCCCCGAGGCGCTGGCCCGCATCGAGGTCAACCCGCTCACGGGCATCGACAAGGACAAGGCCGTCGAGATCGCCCGCGCGGCGAACTTCCCCGAGGGCCTCGTCGAGAAGGTCTCCGACGTCTTCGTGAAGCTGTTCGACGTCTACAAGGGCGAGGACGCGACGCTCGTCGAGGTCAACCCGCTGGTCCGCACCGAAGAGGGCGACATCATCGCGCTCGACGGCAAGGTCACGCTCGACGACAACGCCTCCGAGATCCGTCACCCCGAGCACGAGGCGCTCGAGGACAAGGATGCGGCCGACCCGCTCGAGGCCAAGGCCAAGGCATCCGGTCTCAACTACGTGAAGCTCGACGGCGAGGTCGGCATCATCGGCAACGGCGCAGGACTCGTCATGTCGACGCTCGACGTGGTCGCCTACGCGGGCGAGAACCACAACGGCGTGAAGCCGGCCAACTTCCTCGACATCGGCGGCGGCGCCTCGGCTGAGGTCATGGCCGCGGGCCTCGACGTCATCCTCGGCGACCCGCAGGTGAAGAGCGTGTTCGTCAACGTCTTCGGCGGCATCACGGCGTGCGACGCCGTGGCCAACGGCATCAAGGGCGCCCTCGAGACGCTGGGCGCCACGGCCTCCAAGCCGCTCGTCGTGCGTCTCGACGGCAACCGCGTCGACGAGGGTCGCGCGATCCTCGCCGAGTACGCGCACCCGCTCGTCACCCTGGCCGCCACCATGGACGAGGGCGCCGACAAGGCCGCCGAGCTCGCCAACGCCTGACCCGGCGCTGAGACACAAGGACTGAAGAAATGTCGATCTACCTCAACAAGGACTCCAAGGTCATCGTCCAGGGCATCACCGGCGGCGAGGGCACCAAGCACACGGCACTCATGCTGAAGGCCGGTACCCAGGTCGTCGGCGGCGTGAACGCTCGCAAGGCCGGCACCACGGTCGCGCACACCGACAAGGACGGCAACGCCGTCGAGCTGCCCGTCTTCGCCTCGGTCGCCGAGGCCATGAAGGAGACCGGCGCCGACGTGTCGATCGCCTTCGTCCCCGGCGCCTTCACGAAGGACGCGATGATCGAGGCCATCGACGCCGAGATCCCGCTGCTCGTCGTCATCACCGAGGGCGTCCCCGTCGGCGACTCGGCCGAGGCCTGGGCCTACGCGCAGTCGAAGGGCAAC
>Ga0307406_10002178_pt1 | contig 10669 bp, 11 predicted proteins | sample 322Cmetagenome_3_FD_203706 | JGI IMG/M metagenome (GOLD analysis project Ga0307406, IMG submission 203706) | Maize rhizosphere microbial communities from greenhouse at UC Davis, California, United States - 322HYB-C-2 | ecosystem: Host-associated > Plants > Roots > Rhizosphere > Soil | place... | reverse complement strand
AAGCTCGCCGGCGAAGGCATCAGCGCCGAAGTCATCGACGTCGCCACGCTCAAGCCGCTGGATTTCGCCACCATCGCCGAGTCGGTCAGCAAGACCGGCCGCTGCGTGATCGTGCACGAAGCGCCCAAGACCGCCGGTTTCGGTGCCGAGATCGCCGCGCGCCTGGCCGAGGAGTCGATGTACGACCTGCTCGCGCCGGTCGAACGCGTCACCGGCTACGACACCCACATCCCGCTGTTCCGTCTGGAGATGAAGTACCTGCCGAGCGTCGACAAGATCGTCGCCGCGGCCAAGCGCGCGATGGCCAACGGCTGACGCGCGCGCTTCGACACGACGGGCTCCCACGATCGCATCGTCCGGTCGCCGACCGGCGATGCGCAGCATGCAAGACGAAGGCCGAGTGCGGGCCTTCGTTCATCACCCTCTCAGAGAACGAGTCATGAGCGATACCAAGACCTTCCTGCTCCCCGACCTCGGCGAAGGCCTGCCCGACGCGACCATCGTCGAATGGTCGGTCAAGGTCGGCGACACCGTCCGTCTCGACGACACCCTGGTGTCGATGGAAACCGCCAAGGCCGTGGTTGAAGTGCCCTCGCCCGTGTCGGGCAAGGTGCTCAAGCTCGCCGGCGCCGCCGGCGATGTGATCGTCACCGGCACCATGCTGGCCGAGTTCGAGATCGACCCGAACCTGCCGCAGCGCGCCGACGGTCAGGACACCGGCCATCACCACGGCGGCGGCCATGCGCCGGCGCCGCAAGCAGAACCCGCTGCGGCGGCGGCCAAGCCCGCCGAAGCCGCCGAGCGCGCCGACAGCGGCACCGTGGTCGGGGCGATGCAGTCCTCCGATGCGGTGCGCAGCGAGCAGGCGGTCGCGGTCGGCGGCGTCAAGGCGATGCCGGCGGTGCGCGCGTTGGCGCGCAAGCTCGGCGTCGATCTGAGCCGCGTACGCGCCACCGGCGCCGACGGCGTAGTGACCATGGACGACGTCAAGCGCGCCGCCGCCGACGGCAGCGCGCAAGCCGGCGCCGCGCCGGTGCAGCGCGCGGCTGATCGCGCACCCGCGCCCGCCGCGGCACCGGCTGCGGTCGCCGCACCGGTACGCAGTGCGCTGTCGGCCTCGGGCCGGCCGATGCGCACCCAGCCGCCGGGCGTCGCCGTCACCGGTCAGCCCGAGCAGCTCAAGGGCGTGCGCCGCAACATGGCGCGGGTGATGGCCGATGCGCACAGCAAGGTCGTGCCGACCACGCTCGCCGACGACGCCGACATCAACGCCTGGCAGCCCGGCAACGACATCACCGGCCGCCTGGTGCGCGCGATCGTCGTCGCCTGCAAGACCGTGCCCGCGCTCAACGCCTGGTTCGACGGCGACAAGCTCACTCGCACCCTGCATCCGCAGGTCGACATCGGCATCGCCGTGGACACCGACGACGGCCTGTTCGTGCCGGCGCTGCGCAATGCCGACGTGCTCGATTCGCGCGGCGTGCGCGAGGCGATCAACCGCCTGCGCGCGCAGGTCGAGGACCGCAGCATTCCGGCTTCGGAACTCAGCGGCTACACCATCTCGCTGTCGAACTTCGGCATGTTCGCCGGCCGTTATGCGACGCCGGTGGTGGTACCGCCGACGGTGGCGATCGTCGCCGCCGGCAAGGGCCGTCACCAGATGACCCCGGTGATGGGCGGCTTCGAATCGCACAAGGTGATTCCGCTGTCGCTGACCTTCGATCACCGCGCCTGCACCGGCGGCGAAGCCGCGCGCTTCCTCAAGGCGATGATCGACGACCTCGCACGCCCGAACTGAGTCCGAGCGAAAGACACCGCTCCCGCATCGCGCGGGAGCGGTTCGGGCCACTGCAAGCCCCCGCGATCGACCATCAAGGCCCTGGCCATGCGCGCCGTGCCGGCGGATCGGCCTCGCCTTCGCCGCGAGCGCCGCCCACGGCGCCCCTGACCCGCTCCGGGTCGCCTGAGCTATCTTGCCGCCTCCCGCCGCGCCTCGGGACGGCTGTCGCTGCCGTCTGCCGCGGTCCTTCCCGGCCCCGGCCGAAACCCTCATTCCGCAACCGCGATAGCCATCACGCTCGCAGCTTCGATTGCGTTTAGGAATAAATAATTCCTTAAATCAATTAATCAGGAATCGCGCTAGCGTCGGCCCGCAATCCCGGCGCCGGGCGCCCGTCTCGGAACCCCGGCCCATCCTTCCCGCCCTCATCGACAGTCGAGAGGTTCCAGAATGAAGCGTTCCCTGCGCACGATGCTGTCGTGCATTTCAGTCGTGGCGTTCGGCCTGATCGCGCCGGCCGCCAACGCCGCCCGGCCGGCCTTCCAGATGCCTTTCCCCTGCGGCCAGACTTGGTACGGCGATACCTACCCCGGCCACGGCCTGCGCTATGCGGTCGACCTCAACCACAAGCCGCGCCCGCTCAGCGACGCCGATCTCGGCTCGACCGTGGTCGCCTCGGCCGGCGGCACCGCGCACACTTACAACCCGCATCCCGGCACCGGCTACGGCCGCCTGGTGGTGATCGACCACGGCGGCGGCTGGCAGACCTACTACGCCCACCTCAACAGCATCTCGGTCGGTAACGGCGCCAGCGTGTCGCAAGGGCAGAAGATCGGCACGCTCGGCAAGACCACCCGCCCCGGCAACAGCATCTCCGCGCACCTGCACTACGAACAGCGCCTCAACGGCGACGACCAGAAGATCGTCTGGAACGGCGCGACCATCGTCTACGACCAGTACGAAGTGGCCTACAAGAGCCGCAACAGCTGCAGCGCCGGCGGCGCCACCGGCACGGTCAAAACCAGCGGCTCGCCGCTCAACGTGCGCTCCGGCCCGGGCACCGGCTACAGCATCGTCGGCTCGCTCGCCAACGGCGCCAGCGTCACCATCCGCTGCCAGAAGACCGGCGAATCGGTCAGCGGCACGTACGGCACCAGCAATCTGTGGAACAACATCGGCGCCAGCGGCAGCAACCGCTATATTCCGGATGCCTACACCTACACCGGTTCCGACGGCCGCGTCGCACCGGATTGTTGATCGGGCGATACGCGCAACGGGGCGGCGGCAAGATCGCCGTCCCGCTGCCCCCCTTTCCGCTTCGCATCGAGGACGCCGATGACGCACGCCCACTCTTGGCCGACATGGACCGCACGGCTGGGCATGGCGCTGCTGACGTCCGCGCTGATCGGAGGCCTGGTCGGCGCGGCGATCACCCGCTGCTCGATGACGCCTGCGACGACGCAGGGCCGCGACGGCGCCACGACATCGCCCGCCCCGGGCCGCAGCGGTAAGCAGCCGCTGCACTCGGCCCTGGCCGACGCCCTGGCCAGCGACGGCCCGCGCAGCCGCGGCGCCGACGACCTCGACCGCAATATCCGCCGCGCCGGGCAGGACCCGGGCTATCTGCGCGAACTGCTGCGCCGCTACAGCTTCGAGACCGATCTCGACCGGCGCGGCGCCTTGCTCGCGATCCTGCAGGGCGTGGCCAACGACGAGGTGCTGCAACTCGGTCGGCAACTCGCCGGCAACCCCGACCCGGACACGCGTCGCAGCGGACTGGCCCTGCTCAAGGCGTTTCCGCTCGACGTGGCCGAAGTGCGCGACACGCTGGCGCGGCAGTTGCGCGACGAACGCGACCCGGCCTTGCTGAAGGAAAGCATCGACATGCTGGCGCCCGCAGTCGTGGCCAGCGAAGACGCCGCGCCCTTGCTCGAACGCCTCGCCGCTCTGCGCGGCCATGTCGATGCCGAGGTGCGCGCCAGCGCCGTGTTGCAATCGGTGCGCTGGAACAAGCGCGGCGACGACGCAGCCATCCTCGAACCCGCTCTGCTCGATCCGGACATCGCCGTACGCCGCGCCGCCATCGCCGGCATCGAAGCTTCCGGCGCGCGTTCCGATGGGCTCAAGATCGCCTTGCTCGATATTGCCGGCGATGCCCGGGCCGAATCGGACCTGCGCCGCTCGGCCGCGTTCGCCTTGCAGAATTTCGCCCTCGATCGCGGCGAATACGCGCTGTACCGCGATGCGCTCGCCGCGCTCGCCCGCGCCGACGGTGCGGGCCCGGGATTGCCGCTGCATTGAATCGCGGTGGTGCGATGTGACGTATCGCATCGCCGGCACTTCCCCGCCCGCGGTCGGCGCGGCAATCTGCAGGCCGGTCTACCTTCCACGGAGCACTGCCATGACCCATCGCAGCCGCTTGGCCGGATTCATCATCGATTGCGAAACCGGCGACCTCGACGCCGCCGCGAATTTCTGGAGCGGCGCGCTAGGTTTGGCCCGGGTCGAAACCTACGACGACGACGGCGCGCAATACGCCCAACTCGCCAACGGCCCCGCCGAGCTGCACATCGAAGTGCAGAAAGTCGCGCACCCCTCGCGCGTGCACCTGGACATCGAAAGCGACGATCTCGACGCCGAGGCCGCGCGCCTGGAAGCGCTGGGCGCCAAGCGCATCGCCTTCGTCAAACGCTGGTGGGTGATGGAAGCGCCGACCGGCCACCGCTTCTGCATCGTGCGCATGAAGCATCCCGAACAGGGCGCGCCGCCGAACGTCTGGGACTGACGCCGGCATCGCGCCGCGCCGCGGCGAGCTCAGCTGGCATCGACTACAAGATGGTCGCGGCCGCTGGATTTCGCCCGACATAAAGCCTGATCGGCGCGATCGAACACTGGCTCGGGGCGGTCGCGTTCCGACTCGCCGAAAGCGGTTCAGCCCGTCGCGTCGACCGTCGTGACCGAGCGCTCGGCCTGGCGATCGAGCCACACAGCCAGGCCCTGCGCATTGAGTTCGATGTCGACCGCGAGCCCGGCCTGGATCTGCGCCTCGCTGAGCGGGCTGCCGTGGGCCAGGGCGCGCTCGGTGTACAGCGCCCTCAGCGCCTCGCTCAGGCGCGCATGACGTTCGCCGTCGGCGGCCTGCGCTTGCCCGATCCGCACCATCGCGTCGATCTGTTCGATCAACTCCGCGCCGAGCCGCTGCACGTCGCCGACGCGGCCGTAATGGGTCAGGTACACCGCTTCGGGATCGCTCGCCAGCAAGGTGCGGATCGAAGCCTTGAGCGGTTCCGGCTCGAACTGCACCGGCGAGGAAGTCGGCAGGATGAAGGGCCCGCGCGCCGAATCGAATTCGCGATAGGACAGGCCGAAGGTGTCGCCGGTGAACCAACTGCGACTGCGTTCGTCCCACACGCACAGGTGATGGCGCGCATGCCCCGGCGTGTCGACGCACAGCAGCGGCCGTCCGGCCAGCTCAACCACATGGCCGTCGCGGGCGATGACGACGCGCTCGGCCGGCACCGGCACGATCTCGCCGTAGCTGCGCGCCATTTCCTCGGCGCCGTAGACCGCGGTCGCGCCGGCGACCAGGCGCGCCGGGTCGATCATGTGCGGCGCGCCGCGCGGATGCACCACCAGGCGCGCGTTCGGCAGTTGCTGCATCAGCGCACCGGCGCCGCCGGCGTGATCGAGATGGACGTGGGTCAGGATCAGCCAATCGATGTCGGCCGGCGTCAGGCCCTGCGCCGGCAAAGCGGCGAGCAGGGCCGGAATCGAATGCTGGGTGCCGCAGTCGATGAAAGCGCCGCGGCCGTTGTCGACGACGAGATACGCGGCGTCGAAGATCGGCCGCTGAAAGCCGGTGTCGATGGTGACGATGCCCAGGGATTCGCTCATGACGGCACTGCACTGCGCTGCGGAGTCGGCGCCCAGTCTATGCGCTGTGCGCCGCGGCAACATGCGGCTTTGGTCGCAGGAGCCGGCGCCTGCCGCCCGCTCGACCCAGGCCGGTCACGAAGACCTTCAGCCGCGCGTCTTCAATCGAGGAAGTCGGTCAAACGCCGCAGCCAGCGCCAACGCACCACACCGGCGATGGTCAGCGTCGCCAGGAATACCCCGTAGCCCAGCGAGGTCGCGAAGATCTGCGGCCACATCGCCCCATAGGCGTCGCCGGCGTAACGATGCGCCCAGCGGATCGCCAGCACGAAGGCGCACACCGACGCCGCCAACGACACCGCATCGAACAAGCGCCGCGCGGCATTGCGCGGCTGCCGCGGATACAACCAGAACAGCGCGCCGAGAATCGCGAACCAGGGCAAGAACAGGATCAGCGCCAGGTTGAGTTCGACGAACCGGCTCACGACGTCGCGCTGTCCTTCGCCGCCTGCGCCTCGGCTTCGGCCTGGACGATCGCGGCCAGGGCCGCGGCCACGGCATCGCGGCGCGCGTCGTCGACGGCATCGGCGGCGGCCAACAAAGCCGCGACATCGCTCTTGCCGGCCTTGAGCGCGGCGATCAACTGCCCTGCATCCTTCGGCGAGGCGAAACCGCGGCTCTGCAGCAGCACTTCATCGCCGTCGGCGAGCTTGAAATAGAACTGCCCGTCGGCTTCGCGGTACTGCTTGAACACCGGCAAGCTCGCCTTGCTCTCGGCCTTGACCGAGGCCTTCGTCGTGGTCTGCGACAGGTCGCGCAAACCCACCGCTTCGCGCAGCGCCTTCATGCGCGGGCTGACGTGCTGCGCGCGGACGCGGCGGGCGCCATCGACCAAAATCGCTTCGATGTCCTGCGGACGCGCCATCAAGGTTTCGTACTTCGCGCGCAACGGCGCGATCTCGCCGTCGATGCGCTCGAACAGCGCCTGCTTGGCCTCGCCCCAGCCGATGCCGTCGGCGAAGGCGCGGCGCATCGCATCGGTTTCCTCGACGCTGGCGAAGGCCTGGTAGATCTGGAACAGGGCCGAACCTTCGGTGTCCTTGGCTTCGCCCGGCGCGCGCGAATCGGTGACGATCGAATAGATCAGCTTCTTCAAAGTCTCGCGCGGCGCGAACAAGGGGATGGTGTTGTCGTAGCTCTTGCTCATCTTGCGGCCGTCCAGGCCCGGCAAAGTGGCCACGTTGTCCTCGATCAAGGCCTCGGGCAGGACGAAGTGCTCGCCGTAGAGATGATTGAAGCGCTGGCCGACGTCGCGCGCCATCTCGATGTGCTGGATCTGGTCGCGGCCGACCGGCACCTGGTTGGCGTTGAACGCCAGGATGTCGGCCGACATCAGCACCGGGTACATGAAGAGGCCGGCGGTGATCGCGGCATCGTCGTCCTCGCCTTCGGCGCGGTTCTTGTCGACCGCGGCCTTGTAGGCGTGGGCGCGATTGAGCATGCCCTTGCCGGCGACGCAGGTCAGGAACCAGGACAGTTCCGGAATCTCGACGATCTCGCTCTGGCGATAAAACCAGACCTTGGCCGGATCGAGCCCGCAGGCCAGCCACGCCGCCGCGATCTCCAGGGTCGAGCGCTGCACGCGCTCGGGCTCCTGCACCTTGATCAGCGCGTGCAGGTCGGCGAGGAAATAGAAGCTCTCCACGTCCGGGGCGAGGCTGGCGGCGATCGCCGGGCGGATAGCGCCGACGTAGTTGCCGAGGTGCGGGGTGCCGGAGGTGGTGATGCCGGTCAGGATGCGGGTCTGGGTCATTGCCGATCGTGGGTGGAACGTGGCCGGTCAGTGTACCCGCTGCCCGGCGGGGCCCGCCTCGTCCGGAGGTCCCAGCCTGAGCCGCGCATGAGCCGTGCATGAGCGGCAGCTGAGCGCCGTACGTCGCCCCGGCCGGGGCGGCGCAACCCCATTGCGGGAACCGGTGCGTTTGCATGCACGACCACCCAGGAGACACCGCCATGTTCCGCACCCTCGCCCTGCTCGCCGGTGCCGTGTTGACCGCCACCGCCTGCACTCCGGCCTACGGCCGTCCGCTGGTCGACCTCGCGGTGATCGACCGCGACAGCGGCGACTGGCTGCCGACCTATCCGCACCGCGGCCAGCAGTGGATCGCCGGCACGCCCGGCCACCGCTACTCGGTGCGCCTGACCAACACCAGCGGCCAACGCGTGCTGGTCGTACTCTCGGTCGACGGCGTCAATGCGGTCAGCGGCCAGACCGCCAACCCCTCCCAGGCCGGCTACGTGCTCGACGCCTGGCAATCGACCGAGATCAACGGCTGGCGCAAATCGCTCGACGATGTCGCCCAGTTCGTCTTCACCGACCTGCCCGACAGTTACGCCGCGCGCACCGGGCGCTCCGACAACGTCGGCGTGATCGGCGTGGCGGTGTTCGAAGAACGTCAGGTCTATCGCGAACCGCCGCGTCCGTATCCTTATCCCTATCCCTACCCGCAGCCGCCGTATGGCCGCGCCGAGGGCATGGCCGAGGCCGAACGCCGGGCCTCCAACGGCGCCGCCGCACCGGCCGCCACCGCCTCGGCCGCGGGCAAGGCGCGCGAAGCCGCCGCCGACAGCGCCGCCGCGCAATCCATCGGCACCGGCCACGGCGCGCGCGAATGGTCGCCGGTCTCGCAGACCGACTTCGTGCGCGCGTCGCGTTCGCCGGCCCAGGTCATCCAGTTCCGCTACGACGATTACCGCAATCTGGTCGCGCGCGGCCTCGTGCCGCGTTATCGCGCGCCGTATCGCGATAACGAACCGCGCGCTTTCCCGAACGGTTTCGTCGCCGATCCTCCGCCGCGCGGCTGGTGATCGCGGCAACCGGGCCCGTCGCCGCAGCGCGCACAAAAAACGGGCCGGAAAGCTCCGGCCCGTTGTTCCTCGTCGATGACGCTGCGCTGCGCTATCGATGGGCGCCGATGATCAGACGCCGTGGCGCATCGCTCAGTTCAGCGTCTTGCCGAATTCCTTCACTTCCTTCTCGGCCCGCTCGCGTTCCCAGCCGTAGCGTTCCTGCAACTTGCCTGCGAGGTATTCGGAGTTGCCTTCGGCGATATCGAATACGTCGTCGGTCAGATCGCCCCACTTGGCCTGGGCCTTGCCTTTGATCTGGGTCCACTTGCCGGCAATGATGTCTTTGTTCATCGATAACACTCCTTCGTTGGGGGATTCGGATTCGGCACGACGCGCGAATTTCGCAACGCGTCGTCAGGCTTGCCGATATCGCCGGAACAGATTCGCAGCGCAGACGTTCCGATGAGGTCACGATTGCGTTAGCCGAGGCTTGATGTCGGTGAACGGCATGAATCCTTCATTCCGTTTCTGTGCGCGCGGTAGCTTTTGCACGGTTGCGCTGCGCGCTTTGCAGACATCGAGGAAGCGAGCCAACGATGAATGCGCCGGCGCCGTAGCGGATGCCAAACCCCAGACGCAGAAAAGGCCGGATCGCTCCGGCCTTTTCTTTGCATCTCGTCGGGCCGTACGGCTTATTTGCCGTCGCGGACCTCTTCGGCCTTCTGCTCGACCTTCTCACCGGCCTTCTTCACGTCCTTGCCGGCACCGGCCACGGTGTTGCAAGCAGTCAGGGTGCCCATCGAGAACAGGGCCAGCAGCAACAGGGCAGTCAAACGCTTCATAAGAACTCCTTGGTCGGTTACGGATACCAGATCGGGCCGCGCACGCAGTCGCGTCCTGACTGGCATGAGACGCGAGCGAATGTGAAGCCGGCGTGCAGCGCCGGCCCGGAAGCCCATGAAACAAGGCGTCGTGCGCCGGTCCCGCCGCGAAGCCGTCAGCCCCGATTCATCGCCGCGGCGAGGGTCGCGTCATTCGCGCATCAAGGTCGATTTTCCGAACAGGCTCTCGACCAGGTCGACCGCGAGCTTGGCGGTGCGGTTGCGCTTGTCGAGGATCGGATTGAGTTCGACGATGTCCAGCGAAGCCAGGCGGCCGCTGTCGGCGATCATCTCCATGACCAACTGCGCCTCACGATAGTTCGGACCGCCCGGCACCGTGGTGCCGACGCCCGGGGCGATGCTCGGGTCGAGGAAGTCGACGTCGAAGCTGACGTGCAGATGGGTGTTTTCGTCGACGCCTTCGAGCGCTTCCTCCATCACCCGCTTCATGCCGATCTCGTCGATGTAGCGCATGTCGTAGACATCGAGCCCGTGCTGCTGGATCAACTGCTTCTCGCCGCGATCGACCGAGCGGATGCCGATCTGGCGGATCTCGTCGGGGCGCATCGCCGGCGCCGAACCGCCGAGATGGGTCAGCGCTTCCGGACCGAGGCCGCACAGGCACGACACCGGCATGCCGTGGATGTTGCCCGACGGCGTGACCTGACTGGTGTTGAAGTCGGCGTGCGCATCGAGCCAGAGCACGCGCAATTGCTTGCCGGTCTCGCGGCAGTGCTGCGCGACCGCCGTGATCGAACCCAGGCCGAGGCAGTGATCGCCGCCGAGCAGGATCGGCATGCGCCCCTCGCGCAGTTCCGCGCCGACCGCATCCATGACCAGACGATTCCAGGCCACCACCTCGGGCAGATGGCGATAGCCTTCGACCGGCTTTTGCCAGGGATTGCGCGGGCCGTCGAGGTTGCCGCGATCGACCACGTCGACGCCGCGCGCGGCGAGGGCTTCGCCGAGGCCGGCGATGCGCAGCGCTTCCGGCCCCAGGCGCGCGCCGCGATGGCCGGCACCGACGTCGGTCGGCGCACCGAGCAAGGACACCGGAGGATAAGTACGACTCATGTGAATTCCTCTTCCCTGCGCCGGCGTTGCGACGCACGAGGGATATCGATAGTGAACGCAGACGATGCCCGCGGCATCGCGCGATCGCCGCAACAGGGCCGCGCGTTGCGCTGCGGCCGCCGACGATGCCGGCATTCTAGCTCAGGGCGGATGCGGGGCTGGGGGCGGGCTGTTGAGCGGCGCAGGGCGTTGCGCTGCAGCACGGGTGTTG
>Ga0307406_10002176_pt1 | contig 10673 bp, 14 predicted proteins | sample 322Cmetagenome_3_FD_203706 | JGI IMG/M metagenome (GOLD analysis project Ga0307406, IMG submission 203706) | Maize rhizosphere microbial communities from greenhouse at UC Davis, California, United States - 322HYB-C-2 | ecosystem: Host-associated > Plants > Roots > Rhizosphere > Soil | place... | reverse complement strand
AAGATAATGAGATCGTTGCTGGGGCTGTGAGAGAAACGTTGGAGCTTAAGGAGTGGACGGTAGAAACCTGTATGGATGGAATTTCGGCACTGGAGAAGATTGCCAGCCACGCTCATTACGATCTGCTCCTGCTGGATTATGAGCTGCCGGGCATGAACGGATTAGAGCTTGTCCACCGAGCGCGCCGACTGATCCACCGTGCACAAACTCCTATCGTCATGCTTTCCGCTACTCCGGTTGAGGCAGCGGCCCGCACTGCTGGAGCAGATGTGTTTTTGCAGAAGCCACAGGACATCGGATCACTTGTTGACACAATTGGCCGATTACTTCACGAGCGGGAGCACGAGGACTGACAACCGCGCAGTGGGAGACTCGCTCCGGGAGGGGCGAGTCTCCCATAACAGGGGCATTCGCGCCGCGCGACCCAGATTGCGAGTGCCTCTGCATTTGGAAATACGGGGAAGGTGTTGGGGGCAATCTTTCCCCTTTTTGCAGAGCGGTTCGTGGAGGGGAACGAATTTGCTCTGGCGGCGACGCCACGTTGTGGGCCGAGGGCGTGGCGTGATGGGCCAGCACGATCCTCCACGTGCTGGCCCTGCGAACGAGTCCAAAACTGGAAATGGACGGCGGTGACGCACCGAGCGTTTCCAGTCTGGAGAGCCACTCGCAAATCGGGCTCATAGCGGGTGGCTCTTAAAAAATTCGCCGCGGTTTACATGAGAGCGTGGCGAGAGGGGCCGACGCGATAAGCTCAGCACGCGTCTGGCTCTGCGAAGTGAGCGCGTAGCCGTTGAAAACTTGCCTCTGTCGCGTTTTGCGTTCTGCCATAGATGGATACTATCCGATCTGCGGATCGCGCAAGGAGCGGCACTGGCTCATCCTTACTTGAAGCGAACTGAACCATTTAAGTTACAGCGGAAGTCGTACGTGATGGTGGTTTAGTTGGCTTCCTCTTCACACTCGAAAAGGAGACATAGTTATGAGACGTATCACAATATTTGCAACCCTCGTATTATTGTCAATGGCGGCTTTATCCGGCGCTATTGACAATCGGAATCAGACGCTGGCGGCAGACTATAGCTGTCACAACACCTCTACTTGTCCGGGCTTCGCGCAATGCACCGGAGACAAATATGCTGAAACTGGTAGTTGCGCAATTACTTGCTACAAGGAAGCCGGTCAGCCAGCCGGACTGATCGTTGCTAACGGGAGCGCAAATTGCGCCCCACCTTCGGGCGGGGCCGGCGGTGGTGGCGGTGGCGGTGGCTACTTTTTTGAAGCGACTTACTGTTACGATAACTGGTGGTGGGACTCGAATTGCTCAGACCCTTATGATCCTTATAAACCGCCGTACATCAACTGAACGGATAAATCGTCGGTGAGAAGCAGAGGTCATCGCCCGACCTCTGCCTCTTTATAGCAAAAAATTGATGTAACTTTCTCCCTCAACATCTCTATTATCAGGACGGTGAAAGATGTATTTCCTCAAATTGGGCAGATATACGATGATAGTCCTCATGATGCAAATGCCATTTGCAACCTTAGGTCAACAACAAAACCAGCAATCCACCGAGTCGACGCAGCAGGACCAAATCTCAACTCCGCGCATTGATACTATTCAAATTCTCGATTACGCTCGCCGACTTTCAGACGACGCTCGCGGGCTCAAGCCCCTCGACGAAATACCGCTTCAAGCGCGTCTTGCGGATACCGTCTGGCAGTTTGATCAATCGCTTGCAGAACGACTGTTATCACGGAGTTTCGACTTAACTATCGCGCTCTTGAAAGAGTCGCCTGGTGTGAATCCTTCTGCTTCCGGCTCGGCAGATCCGCATATGTTATTTGCACACGTTAGCTCAATCGCTGCTAAGCACGACGAGAGACTTGGAAAGAAGTTAAGGGACAGATGGCAAGAGGCTCTTGCGTCGATTTCGGAGAAGGGCAACGAGTTCAAATCTGATCCCGCTCAAATGGCATATCTGCTGTTGAGTCAATCAGCAAACCAACTAAAGGGCGATGAACAAAAAGCACGGCAACTTTTTCGGCAGAGCGTTTCCCTCCGTGTCACCCAGGACCATTACTTCTTTCTGCTGAACCAGCGTAAACGAGCACCTGAGATTACAGACACCCTGTTCGCCGATACCCTTGAGGTTCTAGCCCATCGACCTCTTTCCGACGCAAACGAGATCTTAATGCTTTCGTCGTACCTATTCTCTCCCGATGGCGGTGTTGCATACCTTGCAATCAGCGGTTATAACACTGCGAACGTCGCCGGCAACATGACGGCTGAACCCCGGAATCCGGTCCTCGCCAAGAGTTACCTCGCGTTGTTGCTTTCAAAATCGAATGGTAGTGAGTTAATACCGTCAGCTGTGGCGTACTTCGCTCTCAAGAATCTCGTGCCTCAATATCAGGTTCTTGCACCTGAATTACTCAGTGAGGTCTATGCGACAATGGCAAATGTGCTACCAACCGTGTCGAAGGACGATTCCGCGGCGTTCACCGATGCTCACAGGGACTTCCACGCTTCCGAGACCGAAGCGACGGCTAATTGGGAAAAACGCATCGAAAAGGCAGAGAAGCTAGAACCCGAAGATTGGCGCGATTTTGAGTACTTCACAATTATTTTCGGATATTTGTTGCGGAAGAAGGATTTTACTAGAGCGGCGGCAATTGTAAGTCGAATCAGTAATCAGGAGTTGAAGGAGAAATCGAGAGATCTCGTCAGTCTAAATGCGCTTCAAGCCAAACTGGAAAAACCTGAAACTGCTACTTCCGTTTCCGAGTCTGATTGCCACAAGATTAACTTCCCGCTTGTCAGAGTTGTGGCCTTGAGCAGTCTCGGCCAATCCCGTTTGAAACAAAAAGCAACCGGAGATGCCCTGCGTCTGTTTGATCAGGCAGTCGCAGAAGCGAACCAGATTAAAGATGATCAGGATCGGCTTCAAGCTAAATTACTGCTCATCCAACTGTCTCTTCGTCTTGATTCCTCCATAGGCTTTGAACGCGCCACTGCGGTCTTTAAGGACATCAACAAGTTTTCAGATTTCAATATGAATCGGTCGGACCTCTCGTTGAGAGTCGTCGTTTACGGGTTAAAAAACGAACTCTCGATAAATTCACCGGCGCCATCGTCGCTATTATCCGCCGTCTCAACAATGTGCCGCGTAAACTGCGAGGAAACACTTCAACTTTCTCGACTGTTGGAAAAGAAGGAAACGAGGCTATGGGCCACCTTCGTGGCTGTTCGCACAGGACTTATGGAAAGTTTACGAAAGTCTAACGCAGCTTTGCGTTAGTTTTGTATAGTCGCCTCATAATAAACGCTATGCTGATCAGACTCACGTTGCTGCTAATCGCGACCCTATTTATCGTTAACTGTCATCTGTCAGCCGTCTCTCGATCAAATGAAGTTGCGAACAGCTTTGCTCGAGTAAAGATTACCACTGCAACCGGAGATAGCGTGCCTCTCCCGCTCGGGAACGCGCTGACCATCGTGAATCTCTTTGACGAGTTCTCCACCGGATGCCCGACCGGAAATCGCTTTGAAGCGATGGAACGTTTGCACTCATTACGGCCTGCGGCATCGATATTACTGATTTTCTCTGAGAAGCATTTTTCAACTCAGGATATAGAGAATTTCAAGGCAATCCTGCCAATGTCCGAATCCCTAGTTAAAGGCGACATCGAAGCCGTTAGGCCGCATTTGACCTCTGGAAAGCTGCTGGTTGTTCTTGACTCAAGAGGAAATGTCATCTGGCACGAAGAACCGGGTATGAACGAGCAACAGGTTTTGAACGAGATTTCTAACCTACTACAGACCACGAGCAACTGAGCCAATGAATGCGATTCTCTCGATCACGTTGATATACCGTTTGGTGCTTGCGCTGCAAGTTATTTCCTCAATCCCGGAAGGGCAGATCCGATTAAGCCCGGTCTATCTGTCTTCTCAACCAAAGGACGCGAGGTTAAAACTTGCCGGGCCTGCTGCAATTGTGGTTGGCCGATCTGGAAATGTGTACGTCTTCGACGACGGAAATTCAAGAATCGTTAAACTCGATCCGCGCGGAAAATTTATTGCGGAATTTGGTCAGGCAGACAGCGGCCCAGGAGCCGTACGTCCAGGAGGCCTTAACGATTCTATCGCGGTCGATCAGGACGAGAATGTCTACGTTAGTGAACCTGGGGCTCCAAGGGTGTCGATCTTTGGTTCCGATGGCCGATTCCTGCGAAGTTTTCGCCTCCCGTTTCCTTCTACAAGCATTGCGGTTAACCGGAAACGCGAAATCTTTTTGACGCCTGATACAGCACGACCTACAGAGTTAATCTACGTATTTTCCGACACAGGAAAGTTCCTTCGACGGTTTGGTGAGAGACTAATTAAGTCACCCGGCAGTCTGGCCCGCAACATCAACATAGCGGTAGCTGCATGCGATGCAAACGACAACTTATTTGTCGCCTTTCGCTCATGGCCTCTTATCAGAAAATATTCGCCGGAAGGCGAATTGATTAGTGAGAATCAATTTACGATCCCTTCTGAATTGATTCCTGATTCACAACGGAAAAACTACTCGTTAGACTTCTTTGCAAAGTATCCAGATAGCGCGTTCATACCGCCGCTCATTACGCACTCGATCTCTATTAACGGAAGCGGAACAGGATACCTGCTGTTAAACGCTCACAGCATTGTTGTCTTTGCTCCATCCGGAAAAGTCTCAAAGCAATTTCATTTCCGAGCACCGAGGGATCGCGCGAATCTCTTTATAAGAGTAGCCACAAGCCTCAATGCAAAGGCTCCGATCTATTTTCTGGATACACATTCGGGAGAGATTTACGCGACCGCTAACCTCTAGTTTTCTGAATGCGAGGAAACGGACTACAGATTACCGTATGACGCGCTTAAGGTAGAGTATCGGCGGCTTGTCACCATATTGCACAACGCCCGTTATTTCCCATCCCTGAGTCCCAAGTTGATTGAGTTTTTTTAGACCTTCATCTTGTCCGGCCCAGGCAGTTGGATCGGCTATTACCTGATACTCGTACGAGACATTTCTCGTCTTATCTATTTGACCATGGCTACTCCATGCACCGATGGAGAGCAGTCCTGCGATAAGTCCCACAATGATTAGTTTGCTTCTCATTTTTGTTGTGCTCCTTTGAGGATTCGGACAATCAATTCTAGACACGCGGAAGCTCTATTTTGGTTCCATAAGCATCCAAAACTCAAGGGCGTTTTTACTGCATTCTGACAACCGGAAGAATACCTCACGAAACCCACTCCCCTCCTCCGCTTCCATCGTAAACGACAGCCCATCCGCACAACTCTGCGCTGCGCTTGAGTGCTCCGCTGGCGCTGCGCCCTCCGGTGTGCGGAGTGGGCGGCCCAGTCGTGTTTCTCAGTCGCTACGAGGGGAAACTCCCCTCAAAAACTTCAATCACACAGCGAGAAGGAGCACGCGACAATGGAACACCCGAGAACGACACCAGCCGACCTCCCGAAATGGTCCGCCCTACTAATCGAAGCCGTCACTAAGCCAGGTCTGATCATGAAGGCTTATAGTGCCTTCCACACTTTCTCCGTACTATGTGATCGTCAACATAGTATGCTTAATGTTAACTTCATGACTATGTTGATTGGGTGAGGCGTCGTGAGGTGGGGCGCGTTGTTTCGCGCCCCGGAGTTAACATAGTCAGAGCGCCTCCAGGAATGACAGCAGCTTGTCGTTCGGACGGAAGCGGCGGAACGGAATACCCGAGGGTAGAACCCTTTCGAGCGCCTTTTCTTTCATCGCGAGGTTTGCATGAACGTAGACATTGGTGGTCTCGACTTGTTCATGGCCCAACCAGAGTGCAATCACTTCCGTGTCTACGCCTGATTGGAGCAGGGCCATAGCAGTTCCATGACGGATTACGTGCGGTGAGACGCGTTTTCGTTTGAGACTGAGACAGTGAGGGAGCGCCTCCTTAACCGCCTTGCGCAGCAGAAGATGGATCGCAAACCTGGATAGTGGGCCACCGCGAATGTTGGGAAAAGCTACCGCAGCATCGTTCGGGCCGATTTCGCGGAACCATTCCTTTAAGACCTGGCCAGTGATGGGCCAAAGAGGAACCGAGCGCTCTTTTCGGCCCTTGCCGTGCAACTGAATATAGCTTTTCGCTCCCAGGCTCACTTGCTGCTGACGCAGGTTAGAAATTTCTGAGACGCGAGCACCGCTGTTGTACATGGTCAATAACAGCGCGTAATTGCGTCTGCCACACCATTGCTTGCGATCCAGCGTCATGAGGATGGCGTCGATTTCTTCACGAGTCAGATAAGCGACCACTTTAGCATCGGCACGCTTCATCGGAATGGCGCTAACCCGAGCTGCGATGGCGACACTTGCAGGCTCCCACAGAGCTACCATGCGATAGAAGGAGCGAATGGCGGTCAGGCGTAAGTTGCGTGAGTTAACTCCATTGCGGCGCTCCTTTTCTAACCCTTCAAGGAAAGCAAGGATTTGGTCCACATCCAGTGCGGAAATAAGTAGTGCCGATGGTTCAATGCCAGTGGCGCGGTGTACAAACCGCAGCAGCAAGCGGAAAGTATCTCGATAGCTGGCGATTGTCTGCGGACTAACGCGTCTTTGTGTTACGAGGTAATCGGTAAAGAAGCGTTGTAGTAGTGGGCCAACCAGAGTAGTTGTGGTCATTGGGTTGCGCCTCCCTCCCTGCCGTGACGCTCAAAGAGGTCCGCCGCTGCTTGTAGCAGTTCGGGCGATTCGGTCACGTACCAGTAAGTGTATTCAGGGCCAATATGACCAAGGTAGACCGCCAGGTGAGGAAGTAACTCCTGTACGTTTCGACTCTCACGATACCATTGTGTGAGACGCTTGACCGCAAAGGTGTGCCGGAAGGAATGGAACAACGGCGCTCGGCGTTTGGCCAGCGATTGAATGCCAGCGCGTTTAAGCAGCTTCATGAAAACTGAGCGAATGGAGTTGTACTCCAAGGCTCTGCCGGAGCGATTAATGAAAAAGGTGACGGCGTTCTTGCCGCGTAACGCAGCGGCTCGTCGGACGAGGTATTGGCGCAACTGTTCGGCTGTGGAGGAGTGCAGCACCACCTTTCGTGACTTATAGAACTTGGTCTCGTAAATCAAAAGATGCGGCGGATCCGCAGCCAATTGTGCGTCTTCCACCTTCAGGCGAATAGTTTCTCCAATACGCAAACCGGTACTCGCGAGCAGTCCTATCAAGGTGTAGAGAGTGAGAGGATAAAGGGTGTTGCGATTACGGTGCTGTAGCGCCAATGCCAGCAGTCGTTCAACCTCCTGATCCGTGAAAATATGCGGCGTGCGACGTCCCACACTGGTGCGAAAAACATTTTCAGGTATTTCTGTCGCCGGTGCGAATATGCGTACTTGTTTTAAGAATGCTTGCACGACTTGCAGTCGCCGGAGGTCACGGTAGGGCCGCTGGCGATTAGCCCCGCTCGCGACCCAGTCGAGCGCGACGACGGCTTGAATGGGCCAGGGACTGCCGCGTTCTTTCCAGAATGCTAAGAAGGACCGGAGCAGACTAACTCTGTAGTTGAACTGGTTACGGGCCAAGCGGTCGTAGTGCGAACTGCCCTCGGCCAAAGTGCGTTTCAAAGCCAAATAGTCTTCCAGGAAGCCATCCAACTCTATCGCTTTCATTGCGCACCTCCCGGCCAGGGCAGTGCTGCTTGCGCCAATGCCTTGAGGTCCAGCTTTGCATAGATCAAAGTGGTGCTGACCCTTTTGTGCCCGAGGACGTCGGCAACAGCTTTGAAGGACGCTCCCTCATTTACCATCGAGGTTGCCGAAGTGTGGCGCAACGAATGTGTTCCATGGCTGGTGATGCGGGCTAACAAGAAAAGATAGTGCAAACTATTAACGACGTGATTGCGAACCCGCTCAGCCGTGAACGGCGGTCGTAGCGGCTCGAATACTCGAGTCGAGCGTGGCCGCTTGGCCTGTAAATAAGCCACCAGAGCTTCACCGACATCTTCAGGAAGTGGCAGAGTGCGATCGCGATGACTCTTTGTGCCTCGCACTCTGAGACATCCGTCTTTCCAGTCAATGTCCTCCAGCTGAAGATTGGCCACCTCTCCCACTCGCATGCCCAGACGCAAACATAAGAGGAGCAACGCGCGGTAGCGTAAATGTCGTCGATCTTTTCCCTCGCTCGCTTCCCAAAGTTGCTCAAGCTGTTTAGCAGAGAGTGTGCGCGGCAATGAGGCGTGACGATAACTGCTGATCTTAGGCAGAGCAGCGTCCCAGCCATTGGCGATGTAGCCCTGCGCGCCCAGGTATCGCACGACGCTGCGCATCACCATCAACCACACTCTTTGCGTGTCGCGATTTGGAAGACGCGCGAATTCCTGCGTCAGGAAACCAACGCAGTCGCTGAACTGAAAATCTTTCCAACTGATCTGATCGTTTGGAAAGCGATAACGCAGTAGTTTTTGGACCACCTGCCGATGCAGCGCGCAGGTTGCGCGAGACAACCCGCGCACCTCAAGCAGATGCTCTTCATACTTGGCAGTGAAATCACTAATGGAGGAACTCGTGACTATCGATCTTTGCATACTCTTCTCCTTCTCCGGCTGGTTGCCGGTGCGGAGAAGTGGGCCATACTATGTTAATCATCACAACCTGATCAGCCGCTCTGCAACGGCTGCTAAAAGCGCACTTCACATAGTCTTGTAATTAACATTGTCCGTTGGCAATCAAATTTTGGCGCTTGTGCAATGCCAGATGCGGAATACAGCCCGGCCCGCTTAACACTTTTCCGAAGTGGAAAGACTTAGACCGTTTTGTGAAACGCGGCGAACGCGCGCTCACTTTGTGCATGCCGATTACTTGCAAACGACGCGACGAGGAATCAGACGAGGAACACACTTTTACCAGCTTTGTCTACAAGGCCCGCTGGTTTGTTTTGGCGCAGACCGACGGGCAAGAACTTGACCCGATTACGATCCCCGAGTGGGACGCCGAAAGAGCGATGAAAGCGCTGAGTATTGAGCGCGTACCATTCGATCATACAGACGGAAATGTGCAAGGGTTTAGCCGTGGTCGCCGCATAGCAATTAACCTACTTGCCCAACTGCCCTTTAAAACACTCTTTCACGAGCTCGCCCATTCCATTCTTCACAGCCACGAGGGAGACTTCGCGGATGATGAGACGACGCCGCGCAGTCTGCGCGAAGTAGAAGCCGAATCCGTGGCGCTGCTTTGTTGCGAGTCTTTGGGCCTTGAGGGCGCCGATTATGCTCGCGGTTATATCCAGCATTGGCTCAGCCGTGGGAGCGGTTCTAATGCGGAAGCAATACCGGAAAAGAGCGCCCAAAAGATCTTCCGCGCCGCCGACCAAATCATCCGCGCCGGACGCTTGGAACTCGCACCCGCCACCGCCTGAAAGCCTCCCCCGTTTGGCTCCCGCCAGCCGTGTGCATAGCACGCGGCTGGCGTTCCTTTTTTGGTTCCGAGCAACCGCGCCGCAGGCGCGGTTGCGGTTCCCGTTTTGTGGTCACGTTCGCCGCTGACTTTCGCGCTGGATTTCTTCCGCAGTGGTTTCTAAATTGTTTCATTGGGTCAACAGTCTGTGATTAGCTGTTACTCCCTTAAATTGAGCTATGTCACTTGAAAGTTTGGAACCAGCAGCAAGTCCGAATAGAGCGATACTGACGCAGTGCGAACAGCGTGCAATGCTCGCGACTCAGCGTGAAGGACTCGCGAGCCAGCGTATTCCGATTGACTCAACAGCCGAGCTACCGACCTCCACCGAGGTTACATTCCACATCGCCAAATTAGTCGAACAGGGTTTTTTACCCTGATTCAGCGTCGCCGACCCTTTTCACTTTAGGACTTTTTGTCCTACTGATTCTCTCGATCATTGCTGCAAATTGTTTCTTGCAGCAATAATTATCAGCCCGCCGCACGTCTCGAAAATTCTCGACTGCGAACGAAAAAATAAAGGAAGGTGCTACGCACCTGAAAGATGTGACACGACACCCCGCTCGCGGGCCGCCGTGTTCACGCAGCGCGTGAACATCGCCGTGGTCCTTTGCTTGCAGTGGTTTATGCGTTCCCGCAGAAACCACCGCCGCGCGATGGTCCAACAGCATCAAAAGGGCGAGAGGATGAACGAATGAGCGACCCGAAAAGAATCAAACACATCAACTTCAGAGTCACGGACGAGGAATATGCGGAGATCGAAAAAGCAGCTAAAGCCGCAGCGGACGAGCCGAACAACTGGAGCCGCAAGCTGGTGCTAAGCGCGGCGCGTGAAGGCCCGTTGTTTGGCAAAACCGGGCGTCTGATCTATACCGAGCTCGCCATCCTGCGGTTTCTAATCGGGCACGGATTCAAGTTGTTGTTCAGTCGGGACGAGGCGCAAGCTGCCGCCTGGACGAAGCTGACGACGCAGGCGGAGCAAAGAACAGATGCAATCGTTACGGAGTTGTTATCCCGCCGCAAGCAAGACTAGGAAGTGAAGCCCTACCACACACCCTCTCGATCTTCCCTGTAGCCGCAAGCTACAGCGAAAGTGACTTGCAATGCGTCTTGCAAGTGTGCTCGACCGACGCTCTGCCGAAGGCCCTACTGTTTGCGATCGCAAACACCTGTATCTACTCCCATGAGCGAACCTTTTAAAAACCCGCGCAAAAAC
>Ga0307406_10002174_pt1 | contig 10675 bp, 12 predicted proteins | sample 322Cmetagenome_3_FD_203706 | JGI IMG/M metagenome (GOLD analysis project Ga0307406, IMG submission 203706) | Maize rhizosphere microbial communities from greenhouse at UC Davis, California, United States - 322HYB-C-2 | ecosystem: Host-associated > Plants > Roots > Rhizosphere > Soil | place... | reverse complement strand
GCACTGGTGGTCGCTGCGCGGCGACAACTTCGCGCTCCCCCTCATGCGGGCGGGCGTCCCCGACGTCGTGACGGCGGCGACGCCGCTCGGCCGGATGAAGTTCGAGCACCAGGGTACCCCGCTGCTCGACCTGGCGCTGGGGACGACCAACGGCTCGCTGGGCGAGACCGCCGGGCTCCTCATCCTGCTCTGCGGCGGCTACCTCGCCCTGCGCGGCTACCTGAACTGGCGGATCCCGGCGAGCATCCTCGCCACCGTGGCGCTGCTCGCCGGCGCGCTGCACCTGGCCGACCCGGCGCGCTACGGCTCCGCGCCGTTCATGCTCTTCTCCGGCGGGCTGATGCTCGGCGCCGTCTTCATGGCCACCGACATGGTCACCGCGCCGGTGACGAACGCCGGCCGCTGGATCTTCGGCGCCGGCGTCGGGGCGCTCGTCATCGTGATCCGCGTCTGGGGCGGGCTCGCCGAGGGCGTCATGTACGCGATCCTGCTCATGAACGCCCTCGTCCCGTTCGTCAACCGCGCGACGCAGCCGCGCGCCTTCGGCACGGCGACGGCGGCCGCCGCGCGCGTGAAGGGGGCGCCGTGAGCGCGCCAGGCGAGGTGGTGGGCGGGCGCGCCGCGGCCGTCGAGACCGTCGTGCCGGCGCCGCCGCGCAAGGCGACGCCGCTCCCGGTGCTCGCCCCGCCGCCGGTGCCGTCGTGGCGCCTCCTCGCCACCCTCGGCGGCGCCGGCGCGCTCGCCGGGCTGCTGATCGTCCTTGCCTACCAGGCCACCCTGCCGAGCATCGAGGCGCACAAGGCCGAGGTGCTGCGGGCGGCCGTCGAGGAGGTGCTGCACGCGCCCGAGCGCGCCGACACGCTCTACCTCAGCGGGAACGCGCTCGTCGCGACGCTGCCGCCGGGCGTGGACGGCGCCAAGCTGGAGCGCGTCTATCGCGGCTACGGTCCGGGGGGGAAGCCGGTGGGCTACGCGATCTCGGCGTCGCGCGCCGGCTTCGCCGACCAGATCGAGCTCCTCTTCGGCTACGAGCCGGGCACGAAGCGGCTGCTCGGGATGAAGATCCTCGCGAGCAAGGAGACGCCGGGACTCGGCGACAAGATCGAGCTCCCGAGCTTCACGGGGCAGTTCGCCGGCCGCGTCGCGCCGCTCACCGGCGTCAAGGGCGCGGCGCCGGCGGGGGACCGCGGCGCGGTCGTGATGATCACCGGCGCGACCATCTCCTCGCGGACGATCGTCCGCGAGATCAACGACGCCATCGAGCGGTGGCAGCCGCTGCTCGAGGCGTATGGCCGGGGAGGAGCGCAGCGATGAACGGCCACGGGAACGGCGGTCCGGTGCCCGCGGCGGCGGCCGGCGGCGTCACGGCGATGGACGATCTGCTCAAGGGGCTCTGGAAGGAGAACCCCGTGCTCGTCCAGCTGCTCGGCCTCTGCCCGACGCTCGCCGTCACCAACAGCGTGAAGAACGCGCTGGCGATGGGAGTGGCGACGGTGTTCGTGCTCGTCGGGTCGAGCGCGCTCGTCTCGGCGCTGCGCAAGCTGATTCCGACCGAGGTGCGGATCACCTCCTACATCCTGATCATCGCGACCTTCGTGACCGTCGCCGACATGGCGCTCCAGGCGCTCGTCCCCGACGTCCACAAGGCGCTCGGCGCGTTCATCGCCCTGATCGTCGTCAACTGCATCATCCTCGGCCGGCAGGAGTCGTTCTCGGCCAAGCACGGCGTGGGGCGCTCGGTGCTCGACGCGGTCGGCATGGGTGCCGGCTTCATGCTGGCGCTCGTCATGATGGGCGCGCTCCGCGAGGTGCTCGGCAACGGCACTTTCCTCGGGGTCAGCGTCTTCGGCCCGCGCTACGAGCCGTGGGTGATCATGGTGCTGCCGCCGGGCGGCTTCCTGACGCTCGGCGTGATCCTGCTCGGCATGGCGTGGTGGCGCGAACGGCGGCGTCCGGCGCCACAGATCGCACCCCCGGTCGCGGCCCCCGCCTACGTGCCGGGCGCGCGCGGTCCGCAGCCGACACGCGAGCAGCCGGCCCGGGCGCCGGCGGAGGTGGTGTGATGGGCGACCTGCTCTGGATCCTCGTCTCGTCGATGCTGGTGAACAATTTCACCCTCGTGCTCTTCCTCGGGCTCTGCGCCTTCATGGGGATCACGAACAGCGTCGCCACGGCGCTCCGCCTCGGGCTGGCCAACCTCTTCGTCCTCGTGCTCACGGCGGCGAGCGTCTCGGTGCTGAACGGCTTCGTGCTCGGCCGCGCGCCGTACCTGCGCCTGATCGCCTTCATCGTCGTCATCGCGTCGTTGGTGCAGATCGTCGAGATGGCGATCAAGAAGCTGAGCCCCACGCTGTTCCGAGAGCTCGGCATCTACCTGCCGCTGATCACGACCAACTGCGCGATCCTCGCCCTGGCGATCTTCCAGACCAACCGGAGCTACTCCTTCGTCGAGGGGCAGGTGTTCGCCCTCGGCTCGGGGCTCGGGCTCATCCTCGCGCTGACGCTGATGGCGTCGATCCGCGAGAAGCTCCGCTTCGCCGACGTGCCGGCGGTCGCGCGCGGCGTCGCCCTCACGCTCATCGTCGCGGGCAGCCTGTCGCTGGCCTTCATGGGCTTCGCGGGGCTGGGGAGTGGCTCATGAGCGCCGCCGATCTCCTCCTCGCCCCGCTGGCCGGCGCGGCGCTGTTCGCCCTCTTCGGCCTGCTCCGGCCGGCGAAGGAGTGCTCGGGCGACTGCGGCGCCTGCACCGGCGCCGCCGGCGGCTGTCCGGGTGCCCCCGCCACCACCACCACCCGTCCCACCGAGGGAGGGAGGCTCTGATGTCCGCCACCCCGTCGCGCGGCCCCGACCGCCGCCAGTTCATCGCCCTCGGCCTCGGCGCCTTCGTCGTCGCCTCGCTCCCGCTGGCGGCCCGGCGCCGCGAGCGCCTCGTGCGCCGCACGATGCCCGTCATGGGAACGATCGCCGAGCTGGCGGTGGTGTCGGACGACCCGCGCTACGCGCACGCGGCGATGGACGCCGCGATCGCCGAGCTGCTGCGCGTCGAGCGCACGATGACGCGCTTCACCGACCGGTCGGACGTCGGCCGCGCCAACGTGGGCGCGGCGCGCGACGCGGTGCGGGTCGCTCCCGAGACGGCGCTCGTCGTCGCCGAGGCGCTGGCGTGGGCCGACGCGACCGACGGCGCGTACGACCCGGCGATCGGCGGCGCGGTCGCGCTCTGGGACGTCGCGCACCGTCGCGAGCCGCCCGCCGAGGACGCCGTACGCCGGCTCGCGCGTCGCGGGCTGCACCGCGCGGTCGACGTCGGCACGCTGCGCGGCGCGCCGGCGCTGCGCTTCCACGACGCCGACGTGCGACTCGACCTCGGCGCGATCGCCAAGGGCTACGGGGTCGACCGCGCCGCCGAGGTGCTCCGCCGCTGGGGGGTGCGCGGCGCGCTGGTGGACGTGGGGGGGGACCTCTACGCCCTCGGCACCGCGCCCTCGGGCGACCCGTGGCGCGTCGGCATCCGGGACCCCGGTGACCCGGCCGCCCTGCTCGGCACGGTCGACGTCGCCGACGCGGCCGTGGCGACGTCCGGCACCTACGCCCAGTTCTTCCGCTACCGGGGGCGCCGCTACCACCATTTGCTCGACCCCGAGACCGCGGCGCCTCGCCAGACCGGCGTCCGCAGCCTCACGGTCCGGGCCGACCGCTGTCTGCACGCCGACGTGGCGGCGACCGCGCTGTTCGGCCTCGCGCCCGCCGACGCGGCGCGGGTGCTGGCGGCGCGGGCGCCCGGCGCCGCCGTCGTCCGCACCGCCTGAGCACGTTCACCGCTTCCTCCACGAGATCGAGGATACGACGATGATCCCCCCAACGTTCCCAGCGCTGCTGACGACCCAGGCTGCCGGCGCCGCCGCGAACGGCTCGACCACCGACCCCGTGTCGCAGCTCCTCGTCGGCGCGATCATCGTCGGCGTCTTCGGGCTCCTCGCGCTCGAGAAGGTGCACCGCCTGCTCGTCGTCATCGCCGCCGTCGCCCTGCTGTGGGCGATCACGTACCTCACCCCCTTCCACCTCATCTCCTTCGAGGGCGCGCAGCGGGCGCTCGACTTCAACGTCCTCTTCCTGCTCGCGTCGATGATGGCGATCGTCGCCGTGCTCAAGACGACCGGCGTCTTCGCCTGGGCGGTGGCGACGATGCTGAACCGCGCCGCCGGCGACCCGCGCCGCATCCTCCTGATGCTGGCGTGGCTCACGGCCGTCCTGTCGGCGTTCTGCGACAACGTGACGACGGTGATCTTCGTCGCGCCGATGGCGCTCGAGGTGGCCCGCGCGCTCGGGGTCCGCCCGGCGGCCTTCCTGCTCCCGGTCGTCATCGCGTCCAACGTCGGCGGCACGGCGACGCTGATCGGCGATCCGCCGAACATCATGATCGGCTCCGGCGCGGGGCTGTCGTTCGTGGACTTCATCGTCCGCCTCACGCCGCCGATCGCCGTACTCATGGTCTTCGTGACGGCCTTCTCCAGCTGGTACTTCCGCGACCAGCTCGCCGCGGCCCGCCGGACGAACGGCGAGCGGGTGCCGGTGCCGCCGGTCACCGAGCCGCTCCTCCTCCGCTGGGCCCTGGCGATCAGCGCGCTCGTCTTCCTCGGCTTCTTCACCCACACGCTCACCGGCATGCCGACGTCGGTGCCGGCGACGATCGGCGCCGGGGCGCTGCTGCTCGTGCAGGACGTGCTCTACCTGCGCACGCACCGCCCGACGCCGGAGGAGCGCACCCACGGGCTGCTGACGGTGGTCGAGAAGGAGATCGAGTGGCCGACGCTCTCCTTCTTCGGCTTCCTCTTCATCGCCGTCGGCGCCGCCGTGCAGACGGGCCTCATCGACACGCTCGCCCAGGGCCTCGGCCGCCTGGTGCAGGGGGGCAGCGCGACGCTCGGGCTGGGGGCGGTGGGGACGCTGCTCTTCGCGGCGCTGCTCATCGCCTGGGTGAGCGGCGTGACGTCGTCGATCATCGACAACATCCCCTTCGTCGCCGTCATGATCCCGATCCTCCACCGGCTCGGCGGCCAGTTGCCGGGCGACACGTCGGTGCTCTGGTGGGCGCTGGCGCTGGGCGCCTGCCTGGGCGGCAACGGCACCCCCGTCGGCGCGTCGGCGAACGTGACGGTGCTCGGCATCGCGGAGCGCCAGGGCGCGCGCATCAGCTTCCGCGAGTTCACGCACTTCGGCGCGCCGGTCGCCGCGGCCTCGCTCGTCCTGTCATCGGCGTTTCTGGCGAGCTACGTCTACTTCGGCGGGCGCCGTGCGGCCGTCGCCTGGACGGCGCTCGCGGTCGTCCTCATCGGCGTCCAGCTCCTCGCACGGCGCGCCGTCAGCGCGAGCGTGCGACCGGCCGTCGTGCTCCGATAGAGAGCGCTGCCGCGGCAGCGGTCAGCGAGTCCCGCTTCAGGAGGGCCCCATGCGTGAGATCACCATCTACTGCTCGGCTCGCGACCAGGAAGTCCCCGTCCTGGTGGACCACGACCCACTGTACGAGTGGGAGGGGTCGGTGCTCGAGTCGGCGCTCTACTGCCTCGAGATCGGGCGCGCGTGCACGGGCGCGACGTGCCCGCTCGGCGCCGAGCCCGCGCCGCGACGCACCGCAACGCCGTACGCGCCCGCGTCGCGTCCACTGGTCGCCGGACGCGCGGGGGCAGGAGGGTTCCAATGAGAACGGAAATGGCTTACTGCGCGGTCCGCCGCCGCCCGGTCCGGGTCATCGTCACCGACGAGCCGACCCACGACGGCCAGGCCCCGCTCCACGACGCGGAGCTCGTCTGCCTGGACGTCGGCAAGCACTGCACGGCACCCCGCTGCCCCATCTGCGGGCTCCCCCCGGAGGCGCTCGCCGCGCGGCTCGTGCGTGACGCACTGTACGGCCCGCTCAACCCGGTCGTGAAGCTGAAGTGCCCGGTCTGCGAGCACGTCACCGAGTACGTCGTCGTCGGCGAGCGCGTCGCGACGTGCGCCGAGTGCGGGAGGGCGGTGGACTTCGCTGCGCTCCCCGGCGTGAGCGGGCCGGCGGCGTAGGGCGCGTGTGCCGTGGCGCGTGGCGGCGCCGGCCGGTCGCGCCCGTGGTCAGGCGGGCGCGACCAGCAGGGCGCCGTGCGCCGGCGCGAAGTGGGCCGTGAAGTGACGCAGCACCGGCGGCGCGGCGGTCATCCGCACGCCGCGGATCCGACGCGCCAGCGAGGCGACGTGGAGTACGACCTCGGCCACGTAGTCCACGTGGCTCTGCGTGTACACGCGCCGCGGGAACGCCAGCCGCACCAGCTCGAGCTCGGCCGGCCGCTCGCTGCCGTCGGGCTGCCGGCCGAACATCACCGAGCCGATCTCCGCGGCGCGGATCCCCCCCTCCAGGTAGAGCACGAGCGAGAGCGCCCAGGCCGGGTACTCGTGCTGCGGGACGTGCCAGAGCCACCGCTTCGCGTCGAGGTAGAGGGCGTGGCCGCCGGTGGGGGTGACGATCGGCACCCCCGCCGCGAGCAGCTTCTCGCCGAGGTACTCGATCGAGCGGATGCGGTAGCGCAGGTAGTCCTCGTCCAGCGCCTCGCGCAGCCCGACCGCGATCGCCTCGAGGTCGTAGCCGGCGAGCCCGCCGTAGGTCGGGAACCCCTCGGTGAGCACGAGCCGCGTGCGGCAGCGCTGGGCGAGCGCGCCGTCGTTGAGCGCCAGGAAGCCGCCGATGTTCGACATGCCGTCCTTCTTCGCGCTCATCGTGCAGCCGTCGGCGAGGGCGAACATCTCGCGCGCGATGGCGAGCGGCGTGTGCCCCGCGTAGCCGGGCTCACGCATCTTGACGAACCACGCGTTCTCCGCGAACCGGCACGCGTCGATGAACAGCGGCACGCCGTGCCGGCGGCAGGCGTCGCTCACCGCGCGCACGTTGCCGAGGCTCACCGGCTGGCCGCCCTCGGAGTTGTTGGTGACGGTGACCATCACCAGCGGGACGCGGCCGCGGTTCTCGCACAACGTCCGCTCGAGCGCCTCGACGTCCATGTTCCCCTTGAAGGGGTGCGCCGCCTCCGGCTGGTGGCCGGCGGGGATCGGCAGGTCGAGCGCGACGCCCTCGCGGTCCTGCACGTTGGCGCGCGTCGTGTCGAAGTGGGTGTTGTTCGGCACGACGTCCCCCGGGCGGACCACCGTGCCGAAGAGGATGTGCTCGGCCGCCCGCCCCTGGTGGGTCGGGATGACGTGCGCGAAGCCGGTGACGTCGCGCACCGCGCGCTCGAAGACGTCGAAGGAGCGGGCGCCGGCGTACGACTCGTCCCCCTTCATCATCCCCGACCACTGGTGCACCGACATCGCGCCGGTCCCCGAGTCGGTGAGGAGGTCGATGAGGACGTCGCCGGCCTTGAGCAGGAAGACGTTGTGGTGCGCCGCCGCCAGCGCCGCAGCCCGCTCGGCCTCGGTCGTCTGGCGGATCGGCTCGACCGTCTTGATCCGGAACGGCTCGATGATCGTGTGGAACCGCATCCCCGTCACCGCGCCGCGGCGGCCGCGGCGCCGAGCTCCCCCTCGGCCCGCTCGGCGAACGGGCTCGGCGCGCCGACCGGCTCGAAGCGCGCCTGGAAGAAGCGGAGGAACTCCGGCTCGTAGGTGAAGCGGAGCCCGCGCACGCGGTCGCGCGCCTCGTGGACCGCGGCCACGCTCTCGGCGGTCACGTCCATGTGCGCCTGCGTGTAGACGCGGCGCGGGATCGTCAGCCGGACGAGCTCGAGCCGCGGGTAGCGGTTCTCCCCGCTGCCCGCGTCGCGCCCGGCGGAGACGGCGCCGCGCTCCATCGCGCGGATCCCCGACTCCAGGTAGAGCGCCGCCGCCAGCGCCTGCGCCGGGAACTGGTCGCGCGGGAGGTGCGGCAGCATGGCGGCCGCGTCGAGGAACACGGCGTGCCCGCCGACCGGGCGGACGATCGGGACGCCCGCCTCGGCCAGCTTCCGTCCCAGGTAGTGCACCTGCCCGATGCGGCTGCGGACGTGCTCCTCGCGCACCGACTCCTCGATGCCGATCGCCATCGCCTCCATGTCGCGGCCGGCGAGCCCGCCGTAGGTGTGCAGTCCCTCGTAGAGCACGACGAGGTTCCGGGCGCGCTCGGCGAGCCGCTCGTCGCGCAGCCCGAGCCACCCGCCGATGTTGACGAGGCTGTCCTTCTTCCCCGACATCGTCGCGCCGTCGGCGAGGTCGCACATCTCGAGCAGGATCTCGGCGACGAGCCGGTCGCCCTGCCCGGCCTCGCGCTGCTGGACGAACCAGGCGTTCTCGACCGCGCGCGTCGCGTCGAGGATCAGCCGGATCCCGTGCCGCCGGGTGTACTCGCGCACGGCGCGGAGGTTGGCGAGGCTGATCGGCTGCCCGCCGGCCATGTTCACCGTCGCCGCGACCGAGACGTAGGGGACGCGTGCCGCGCCGACGCGCCGCACGACCGCGTCGAGCTTCTCGAGGTCCACGTCCCCCTTGAACGGGTGCTCGGACGCCGGGTCGTGCGCCTCGTCGACGATGACGTCCTCGAACGTCCCGCCCGCCAGCTCCTGGTGGGCGCGCGTCGTCGTGAAGTACATGTTGCCGGGCACGTGGTCGCCGGGCGCGATCAGCACCTTCGAGAGGATGTGCTCGGCGCCGCGCCCCTGGTGGGTCGGGATGAGGTGCGGGAAGCCGTAGTAGCGGCGGACGGCGTCCTGCAGCCGGTAGAAGTTCCGCGACCCGGCGTAGGCCTCGTCCCCCAGCATCATCCCCGCCCACTGGCGGTCCGACATCGCGCTCGTCCCGGAGTCGGTGAGGAGGTCGATGTAGACGTCGTCGGAGCGTAGCAGGAAGGTGTTGTAGCCCGCCTCGCGGATCGCGCGCTCGCGCTCGGCGCGCGTCGTCATGCGCAGCGGCTCGACGACCTTCACGCGCCATGGCTCGGCCCAGCTCTGGTGACGCATCGTGCCTCCCGGCGCGCGCTCGGCGGCCGCGTAGAGTGTGTGCGACACACCCTACCAGCCGCGGCCGGGATTTTCAGTCGGGAGGTGCCGGACGGGGCGTAGGGGAAGCACCGCGCGCCGCCGACAGTCGTGTCAGGCAGCGCCTGATGGCCGCCGCGCGCCCGGGGACCGATACTGTGGGTCGGCAGGGACGAGCTTCGCCGCCTGCGCCACGTACCGCCGGACGCCGCCGGCGGCGGCGGACAACCTGCCGGAGTCGCGCTGCTCGCCCGCGCACCGCGCGGGTCACCGCCCGTCGGGCGGAGGCGCGCCTCTCCAGTCGGACCCCTTGCTGGAGGTCCCTATGATGTCGGCCGAGAAGAACAAACTGCTCGCCCGGCGCGTCTTCGAGGAGTACTGGAACAAGCACGACTCCGACTTCGCGCCGGACATGTACACGAACGACTGCACGCTGACCGACCCCTACATGCCGATGCGGGGCACGGGGACGGAGGCGATCAAGAACTACTTCGACACCTTCATGCGCGCCTTCCCCGACCTGCGCTTCACGATCGACGAGCAGGTCGCGGAAGGAGAGACGGTCGTCACCCGACTGTCCGCCACGGGGACGCACGAAGGGGAGCTCCTCGGCATCCCCGCGACCCACACGAAGACGACGCTGCCGGTGATCGTGTTCCACCGGTTCGAGAACGGCCGGATCGCCAGCGCGTTCGTCTACTGGGACGTGTTCGGCTTCCTGCGCGCGACCGGCGCGTTCACGCCGGCCGGCATGACGAAGCCGTCCTACGCGATGGCGTGAGGGGCGCGGCGCACTCGGCGCCGTGAACGAACAGCGCGGGTGGCTCTCCGGCGGCGGGCCACCCGCGCTGCGTTCCGGCACTTCCGCGCCGCGCCAGCTCCGGCGCGCGGCGGCCTGCCTACTTGGTCACCGTGACCGGCGCGGCCCGGACGTGCAGGTTGTGGTTGATCCGCAGGCCCGCGATGCCGTCGGTGGGGATGCCGGCCTTGGGGACGGCGGCGGCGAGCTTGTCGTTGACGAGGAAGTGCACCGTGTCGGGGGCGACGTGCGCGGTGAGGCGGTAGGTCGCCTTGCCGGAGGCGTCGGCCTTCGGCACCGCATCGCTCGCCTTCCACTCGGAGATGTTGCGCGTGCCGGCGCCGTCGCGGACGCGCACCAGGTACTCGCCGGTGCCGCGGACGACGAAGTACGTGTACTGCATCGACGGCTGGTCGAGGTTGCGCCCGCCGATGAAGATGCCGTATGCCTCCGGGTGTGCCGGCGTCTCGAGCTGCTCGATCGTCGTCGTGACGGCGTAGGTGCCGCGCGCGCTGTCCTTCGCCGCGTACACGATGTGCGCGGGGCCGGTGGTCACCTCCCACCGGTTGCCGCTCACTGCGTACTTGGCGCCGCTGATCTCGGCCCCCTCGCGGTCGGTGCGGCCGACGTAGCCGGCCGGCACGCCCGAGCCGCCGGTGGTGCGGTCGGGATCGGACGCCCTGGTGGCGGCGGCGGTGTCGCCGGCGGTGGCAACGCTGTCGCCGGTCGCCGAGGCGTCGGGTTGCTTGTTCGAGGAGCAGGCCGCGGCGAGCAGGGCGGCTCCGGCGATCGTCCAGGTCAGGCGCACGGGATCCTCTCTGGTGAGGGGTGAGGTGGGCGGCGCGACGACACGCGCGCGGCGCCGTCGCGTACAATATGCGCCGCGGCACGCATCGGTGCAGCG
>Ga0307406_10002173_pt1 | contig 10677 bp, 9 predicted proteins | sample 322Cmetagenome_3_FD_203706 | JGI IMG/M metagenome (GOLD analysis project Ga0307406, IMG submission 203706) | Maize rhizosphere microbial communities from greenhouse at UC Davis, California, United States - 322HYB-C-2 | ecosystem: Host-associated > Plants > Roots > Rhizosphere > Soil | place... | reverse complement strand
ACACGCCAGAGGCGGACCCACGCACACCGACAACGGGGTGACCCTCTGCTGGCACCACCATCGCACTCTGGAAACCTCCGGGTGGGAGGTCCGCATGGACGACGGACACCCGAAAGTTCGCGGGCCCGGCTGGTGGGACCCCACCCGACGATGGTGGGACCCGCGTTCACCCCTGCGACGCACTCAGCTGGCAAGCTGAACGACGCGCTGGTCGGAGTCCAGCGCGTCGCTCAGCGGAGATCTCAGCTCTGCGCGCCGTAGTCCGGCAGCTCCTGCAGAGTCCAGGTGTTGCCGTCGGGGTCGTCGAAGCTCACGAAGCGACCCCAGGCCTGCTCGTCGACGCCCACCGCTTCGACGCCGGCGCTCTGCAAGTGCGCCAGCGCCTCATCCGCATCCGGCACCACGACCTGGATGGTGTTCTGCTGCCCCGGCTCGAGATCGATGCCGAGACCGGTGCCGAACGCGATCGAGCAGGCAGAACCCGGAGGCGTCATCTGCACGAAGCGCATCCCGTCGAACGGTGTCTGATCATGATCCGCGTTGAAGCCGATCTTCACGTAGAAGTCCTTCGCCCGGTCGACATCCGACACCGGCACGAAGATGAGCTCGATCTTCCAATCCATCACGCACTCCTCCTGGCGAGCGCCGTCGCTCACCGGGGTCCAGGGTACGGCCCTCCCCGGCCCGGCACCAGAGGTGGTCCGGTCTTCAGATCCAGCCCTTGTCGAGCGCGATCTGCGCCGCCTGCGCCCGATTCGACGCCCCGGTCTTCCCGATCGCCGCGGACAGATGGTTGCGCACGGTCCCGGCAGACAGGAAGACCTCGGCAGCGATGGCCGCTGCCGAACGCCCATCCGTCGCGAGTCGGAGCACCTGGCGCTCTCGGTCGCTGAGCGGATTCGCCCCCTCGAACAGGCTCTCCTCGGCGAGCGCGGGGTCCAGGACTCGCAGCCCCGCGTGCACCCGCCGCACCGCCTCGGCGAGCTGTTCCGCCGGAGTGTCTTTGACGATGAAACCGCTGGCACCGGCATCCAGAGCTGCGCGCAGATATCCGGGCCGCGCGAACGTCGTGACGATCAGCACGCGCGTGCCGGGGCTGACCTCCCGGATGCGCCGAGTGGCCTCGACGCCATCCATCCCCGGCATCTGGATGTCCATCAGACACACGTCGGGCTTCGTCTCCGCGACCAGCCGCAGCGCCTCCGCGCCATCCGCCGCCAGGGCGCACACCTCCAGGTCATCCTCGAGATCGAGCAGCGCGCCCAGCGCCCCGCGAACCAGCGCCTGATCGTCGGCGATGAGGAGCCGGATGCCGCCACCTCCCGTCTGCGCCGTCACCACGTCACCTCCACGCGTGTGCCGGCTCTCTCGCCCGACTCGGCCACTCCGGGTTCGCTCACTCCAGCCACCAGCGAGAACGCCGCACCGGCAGCGGCAGCGCGCTCCCGCATCCCCCGGATGCCGTTCCCTTCGTCGCCCCGCGCCCCGACGCCGTCGTCTTCCACGCGCAGCCGACCCGGCGCGATCACCACGCGGACGTGACGCGCCTCCGAGTGGCGGAGTGCGTTCGTGGTCGCCTCGCGCAGGATCCAGCTCGCGGTGATGGCCTGCACGGGAGACAACGCGTTCGGTGCACCATCCACGTGGAGGTCGATGTCGGCAGCACGAAGCGCGTCCCGGCACGATGCCAGCTGTTCGACGAGCGTCGTCGAACGCGACCCGGCGACCGTCGTCCGGATCCCCGTGATCGCTTCGGCCGTGAGCTGCTCGATGTCGGCGAGCTCGGCCCGCGCGCGCTCCGGATCGGAGTCCATCAGCCGCCGCACCAGCTGAGCCTTGAGTCCGACGACCGTCAGCGAATGCCCCACCAGGTCGTGCACGTCACGGGCCAGCGCCTCTCGTCCCTCGCTCGTCGCCAGCTCCAGCCCGAGGCGCTCTGACTCCACGGAACGGATGATGAGCCATGTCGACACCGTGTTGACCACGCCGAGGAGCGCGACGATCGCGAGGACGGAGAGGTTGTTCATCCCGCCGGGCAGCAGGAACACGCAGAGCGCGGTGATGACGACCGCACTGACGGTGGTGATCCAGTGCCACAACCGGGTGAGCCCGTAGGACGCGAACGACATCAGGAAAGGCAGGAAGCTGAGCGCCGAACCGCCCTCGGCCGGCACGGAGACCAACGTGCAGACGATGAGAGCAGCGAACGTGACCCACTGACGTGCGGCCGGATCCTGCCCGAGCCCACCGCGGCGCATGCCATGCATGAACCCGGTGACATAGAGCACGACGAACACGATCAACGCGACCCAGCCGACCACCACCCAGGCTGCAGGCGCCTCCGAACGCAGCAAGGCGATCACCGGGTAGATCAGGAAGACCAGCCAGATGACCGCCATGAGCCAGCCGAATCTCGCCCAGGGATTCTTCGGCCCCGCGTCACGGGAGAGCGGCTGCACCATCCGTCCAACCTACTGGCGAGCGCGCGAGCGCTTCATCCCGACGGTGACGAGCACAGCGAACAGCGCCAACCAGACCACGACGTTGAGCAGCAGCATCCACATCTCATCGGTCTGCCCGGTCGTCAGTCGCCCATCGGTGAGCGGCCAGCGGCTCAGTGCGACGAACCCGTAGAGGGGTGTGAACCGCGCGATGTCGAGCATCACCCCGTCGAGTGGCATGAAGACGTTGCCGAAGAACGCGAAGAACGTCATCGAGATCGAGGCGAGGGCCGCCGCCGAATCGGAGCTGAAGAACAGTCCGACGCCGAGTCCGAACAGCCCGTAGATCAGTCCGATGCCGAGGATGATCCCGGCCGTCGCGACCCAGCGCCAGGCGTCGTCGACGTGCGCGCCGCTGAGCATTCCCGCGGTGAACACAGCCACCAGCGCCAGGGCCGCGAACGCGACAGACGTGAGCAGCTTCGTCAGTGCGTAGCCCGCGGTGGTCAGCGGGGTCATCGCCAGCTGCCGACCCCAGCCCTGCTTCGCTTCGGTCGCCGCGAGAGAGGTGAGCGAGCTCATGGCGACGGCCGTGCCGTAGGCGGCCATCGACGTCATGATGTAGAACGACACGTTGCCGTTGCCCGCCGACAGCGTGCCGTAGCCCATGCTCACGCCGAACAGCAGATACATGGCAACCGGCATCGCGAGCGTGAACGCCAGAGTGTACGGGTTGCGCAGCTGGCGGACGCCTTCGATGCGCAACATGGTGGGTGAGATGAGCATGGGTCAGTCCTCCGTGAGAGCGGTGAAGGCGGTCTCGAGCGTGGGCGCGGCGATCTCCAGATCACGAGCGCCCGCGTCGAGCAGGATGCGGGCGACGATGTCAGAATCGGCCGCGCGCAGGGCGAGGCGGTCGTCGTCGAGCCGCACCTCGATCACGCCCGGTGTCGCGCTCAGCATGGCGACCAGGTCGTCGGCCTCGTGCGATGCGATCGTCGCCGAGACCGTGCGCTCGCCCAGGCTCGCCCGCAACCGCGCGGTCGGCGAGTCTGCGACGACGACCCCTCGGTGCATGACGATGGTGCGACGGGCGAACTGCTCCGCCTCTTCGAGATAGTGGGTGGCGAACAGGATCGTGCGTCCGGCATCCGCATCCGCGCGCATCACGTCCCAGAAGTGTCGCCGTGCCGTGACATCCATGCCCGCCGTCGGTTCATCCAGCACGAGGATGTCGGGATCGGAGACCATCGCGAGCGCGAACTTGACCCGCTGCTGCTCGCCTCCCGAGCACTTCGCCACCCGACGGCGGGCGAGATGTCCGAGGTCCGCACGCTCCATCACCTCGGGGACCCGGCCGATGGCCGCAGCGCCGTGCAACGATGCGATGAGCTGCACCGTCTCGAGCACGGTGAGGTCGGACAGCAGGCCGCCGGTCTGCAGCACGGCACCGATCGACCCGCCGGCCGTCGCCCGCTCCGGCGTGGTGCCGAGCACCTCGACCGTTCCGGCACTCGGAACGGTGAGGCCCAGCAGCATGTCGAGCGTGGTCGTCTTGCCGGCCCCGTTCGGCCCGAGCAGAGCGACGATCTCGCCGCGACGGACCGTCAGGTCCACACCGTCCACGGCCTGCACGAGCCGGTCGCCCGAGCCGTAGTGACGACGCACGCCGGTCAGGGCGATGACGATGGGGTCGTCGGTCGAGAGGGTCGACGCCCGCGCGGCCGCTTCAGCGACGGAGGAAGTGTTCATATCCCCAGCCTGGTCGCGCAGTCGCGACCGCACCGGATGCCGATGTCATCGGCTCGGCATGACACGTGTCATGCCGAGCGGAAGATGCCCACCGTTCAGGATGCCGGCAGCAGGGCCCCCTCGAAGAACTCCGCCAGCTCGTCCACCCCGTCGAGCGGGAGGATCGCGGCGACGTACTGATCGGGCCGCACCACGATCACCACACCGTCGCGGGACAGCTCCCGCGCCGCGAAGATGTCGGTCTCCGTCCACTTCGAGGGTCCCGCGGCGTAGACCTTCTCCCAGTCCGTGAGCCCGAACGGGCCGGTCTTCGGCCGGAACAGCTCAGGAACCGTCGTGACCTCGATCTCCTCGTACGGCTGCTGGTACACGGCCTTCACATCGAAGACCGCGTCGACGTCGGCATCCGACGGTGTGAACCGCGCGAACAACGGCGCGGCGGCATCCGCCCACGCGGCGAGCGCCGTTCCCGTCCGGTCGCCGAACGCATAGACCCGCCAGCGGCCGTCAGCCTTGGCGTGGTGTCCGAGATGCACCACGTTGCCGTCGCCGACCCGGATGACCTCGGCCGACTTGAAGCGCTTGCCGAGCGGGAATCCGCCGGCCAGCCCCTGATGCGCATCGGATCCGGTGATCATCGACGAGGTGTACTGCGTCATGAACCCGGAGGGGAATTCCGCCGTGGCGAGGTAGTAGGTCGCCAGTTCGCCGGGATCGGAGATCTCCTCGGGCTTGCGTGCCATGAGCGTCGACCACTCCCGGTCGAAGTCGATGAGCTGCTGTGCGACCGGCCGCCGCTCGGCGCCGTACGTGGCCAGCAGCGCCTCGGGCGCGCGACCGGTCAGCACCGACCCGAGCTTCCAGCCGAGGTTGAAGCCGTCCTGCATCGAGACGTTCATGCCCTGTCCTGCCTTGGCACTGTGCGTGTGGCATGCGTCACCCGTGAGGAAGACGCGCGGGGTGCGGTCCGACTCCTCGAGCACGTCGTCGAAGCCGTCCGTGACCCGATGCCCGACCTCGTACACGCTGTGCCAGGCGACCTGCTTCACGTCGAGCGTGTACGGGTGCAGGATGTCGTTCGCCTTGCGGATGATCTCCTCGATCGGCGTCTGCCGCACCCGGTGGTCGTCGTCCTGTGCGACCTCGCCGAGGTCGATGTACATCCGCGAAAGGTATCCGCCCTCGCGCGGGATGTGCAGGATGTTGCCCGCCTGGGAGTTGATCGCGCATTTGGTGCGCCAGTCCGGGAAGTCGGTGTTCACCAGCACGTCCATGACACCCCAGGCGTGCGCAGCACTTCCGCCGACGTGGGTGCGGCCGATGGCCTGACGCACGCCGCTGCGAGCGCCGTCGCACCCGGCGACGTACTTCGTGCGGACGGTCTGCTCTTCGCCGGCACGCTCGCCCGCCACGTGGCGCACGCGCACCTCGACGGGGTACTCGCCCTCGTCGTGCACGGTGAGCCCCACGAACTCGACGCCGTAGTCCGGCGCGATCCGTCCGGGACCTGTCGCAGCGGCCTCGGCGAAGTAGTCGAGCACGCGGGCCTGGTTCACGATCAGGTGCGGGAACTCGCAGATGTCGTAGGCGTAGTCCGCCGTGCGAGCGGTGCGGATGATCTCGCGCGGGTTCTCCGGGTCAGGGCTCCAGAAGTTCATCCACCCGATGTTGTAGGCCTCGGCGACGATCCGCTCCGCGAACCCGAACGCCTGGAAGGTCTCGACGCTGCGCGGCTGGATGCCGTCGGCCTGGCCGAGCACGAGACGCCCCTCTCGCTTCTCGATGATGCGCGTCGAGATGCCGGGGTACTGCGACATCTGCGCGGCGAGTAGCATGCCGGCCGGGCCCGAGCCGACGATGAGCACGTCGACCTCGTCCGGCAGCGCAGCCGGACGATCCTTGCCGAGCCCGGCGGCATCGTGCACGCGCGGGTCCCCGGAGACGTAGCCATGGTGGTGGAACTGCATCGTCGTCGATTCCTTCCGACTGCTCTGTCAGGTCGTGATTCGGGTGTTGCATCTCGAACCATCGTGTTCTATATTCGAACACAACGTTCTACTATTGAACACAGCGTATTCCGGCGGACCCCGGAATGCAAGCAATGCCCTGACGGCGAGGAGTGCCCGATGACAGCAGCAGAGCCGACCTCTCCCGCTTCCCAGACCCTGAGCCGCGGCATCCGGATCCTCGAGATCCTCGCCGATGCCCGCGGACCGCTCCTGATCGACGAGATCGCCGGCCGCCTGGGAGTGCACCGCTCGATCGCGTATCGCCTGCTGCGCACGCTGGAAGACCATCGCCTCGTGGGGCGCGATGCGGCAGGCGCCGTCTCCCTGGGTCCCCGCATGGCTGCTCTCGCCGCCGGCGTGGCACACGATCTGCAGGCCGAGGCCCTCCCCGAGCTCACCGCCATCGCGAACGAGCTCGGCATGACCTGCTTCCTCGCGGTGCTCGACGGGGACGAGTGCATCACCCTCGCGAGCGTCGAGCCCCGTCACGCGGTGGCGAGCGTCGCCCAGCGCCCCGGCGCACGGCATCCGGTCACTGCGGGCGCCCCAGGCAAGGCGATCCTCGCGCAACTGGCGCCGGCGGAGTGGCCGTCAGAGGTGTCCGCCGCACTCCGCGCCGAGGTCGAGGTCACTCGCGACCGGGGCTACGGCACCAGCCATGACGAGGTCATCCCGACAGTCAAGGCCGTGGCCGCACCGCTCGCCCTCCGCGGTCAGCGACCCGCCGCGATCGCCGTCGTGCACGTGGCGACCAAGCTCGACGACGCCGGGATCGCGGTGCGCCTGCAGCGCTCCGCAGCCGTCATCCGCGACGCGCTCGACGGCTGACGCCCCACTGCTCCCGCGACGCGCGATGCGCCACGGGAGCGGTGGGATGAGACGCGTCAGGCCTTGGCGAGTCCGTAGATCGGGCTGACCGACTGCTCCTCCTCGTGATCCGGACCCAGCGGGATGCCGGAACGGTCGCGCAGCAGCAGGGTCGCGATGAGGCCGAGCACGGTCATACCGGCGAGATAGAAGGTGACCCCTTGAGTCGACCCGGTCTCCTTCACGATCGCTGCAGCGATGAGCGGGGCGAACGCGCCGCCCGCGATCGCGCCGATGGCGTACGAGATGGAGACGCCCGAGAAGCGGATGCTGGCGGGGAACAGCTCCGTGTACAGCGCCGCCTGCGGGCCGTAGGTGAACCCGAGGCCGATCGTGAGGATGGCGAGCCCGGCGAACAGGAGCCCGATCTGCCCCGTGTTCACGAGCGGGAACAGCGTGAACACGCCGATGAGCTGCAGCACCCAGCCGATGATGTACGTGGTGCGCCGACCGATCCGATCGCAGACCCACCCGGCGAGCAGCGTCGCCACGAGCCAGGACACCGCCGAGCCCGCGACCGCCAGCAGCACCGGACCGCGCTCGAGCCCGATCGGCCCTTCGGGGTTCGTCGCATAGCCCTGGATGTAGCCGCCGGTCGTCATGTAGCCGACGGCGTTGTTGCCGGCGAAGACGAGGGCCGCGATGATCACGAGCAGCGCGTGCTTGCGGAACAGTTGCACGATCGGCATCCGCGCCTTCTCCTTGCGCGCGGCGAGCTCGGCGAAGACGGGGCTCTCCTCGACCCGGCGACGCACGTAGTAGCCGACGAGGATCAGGACGACGCTGAGCAGGAACGGCACGCGCCAGCCCCAGGCGGCGAACTGGTCGCCCGGTGCGATCGCGGTCATCAGCGCCATGACGCCCGATGCGAGCAGCAGCCCGAGCGGCACGCCGATCTGCGGCGAGGCGCCGAAGATCCCGCGCTTGGTGCGGGGGGCGTGCTCGACGGCCATCAGGACCGCGCCGCCCCACTCGCCACCGGCCGAGATGCCCTGGATGATGCGCAGCAGCACCAGCAGGATCGGCGCTGTGACGCCGATCGTCTCGTACGTCGGCAGGAGGCCGATCAGGGCGGTTGCCGCACCCATCAGGATCAGCGTCCACATGAGCACGGTCTTGCGTCCGAGCTTGTCGCCGTAGTGACCGGCGAGGAAGGCGCCGAGCGGGCGGAAGAGGAAGCTGACCCCGACTGTGGCGAAGGCGATCAGCGCGCTGTTCGCGCCCAGCGGCTCGAAGAACAACTGTCCGAACACGAGGCCGACCGCGGTGGCGTAGATGAAGAAGTCGTACCACTCCACGGTGGTCCCGACGACGGTGGCGAAGACGACGCGGCGCCGATCGGCCGCCGTCGCGATGGTTCCGGTGGGCGTTAACCCATGCTGTGACTGCCCGCTCATGGGGTGTCTCCTTTGATTGTGACTGCACTGTCACGGCGTGCGGGGACGTGAATCCCGAGTTGCTTGCCGAGGGGTGATCCGATGATATATGATTTCGAATACGACGCACAAGGCGTCCTGCACGACACCGCAGACGAGCGCGAGGAGGCGCCCCGTGACGGACCAGATCGCCCGCCCCGGCAAGATCATCGCGATCCATCTGAGCTACGCCTCACGCGCCGACCAGCGCGGCCGGCGCCCGGCAGCTCCCTCCTACTTCTTCAAACCGGCCAGCTCCGTGGGCGTCTCCGGCGGCACGGTCGAGCGGCCGGCGGGGACCGAACTCCTCGCTTTCGAGGGGGAGATCGCCCTGGTGATCGGCACCACCGCACGCCGCGTCTCGTTCGACGAGGCGTGGGCGCACGTCGGCGGGGTCACTGCATCGAACGACCTGGGCCTCTACGACCTGCGCGCGAACGACAAGGGCTCGAACGTCCGCTCCAAGGGCGGCGACGGCTATACGCCGCTCGGACCGCGGCTGATCGATGCGCGCACGGTCGATCCCGCCGCGCTGCGCGTCCGCGCCTGGGTCAACGGCGAATTGCGCCAGGACGACACCACCGCCGGCCTCATCTTCCCGCTCGCCCAGCTCGTGGCCGACCTCTCCCAGCACTTCACGCTCGAACCCGGAGACGTCATCCTCACCGGCACCCCGGCAGGCTCCTCGGTCATCGTGCCCGGCGACGTCGTCGAGATCGAGGTGGACGCACCGGATGCCCCGGGCGCCCCGTCCTCGGGCCGGCTGATCACCACCGTGGTCCAGGGCGACGTGCCGTTCGATGCGGAACTCGGCTCGCTCCCTGCCGTCGACGACCTGCAGCGCACCGAGGCCTGGGGTTCGGCCGAGGCGGCCGGTCTCGCGGCCACCACCGGTGAGGAGTCACAGAACGCCGCGCCCGCGCCGACTGTCGCGGCGATTCCTGACCCCTCAGGACTCTCCCCCGAACTCCGCGCCAAGCTTCTCGAGGCGCCGACCGCCGGCCTCTCCGCCCAGCTGCGCAAGCGCGGGCACCACTCCTGCTTCATCGACGGCGTCGCGGCCAACGTCGCCGGCACCAAGATCGTCGGCACGGCCAAGACGCTCCGCTTCGTCCCGTTCCGCGAAGACCTCTTCGCGAGCCACGGCGGCGGCTACAACGCGCAGAAACGTGCGTTCGACGCAGTTGACGAGGGCGAGATCATCGTGATCGAGGCCCGCGGCGATGCCACGACCGGCACGCTCGGCGACATCCTCGCCCTCCGCGCGAAGGCGCGCGGCGCGGCCGGAGTGGTCACCGACGGCGGGGTCCGCGACTTCGACGCGGTCGCCGAGATCGGTCTTCCCGTCTTCTCGCAGGGCGCCCACCCCTCGGTCCTCGGCCGCAAGCACGTGCCGTGGGACGTCGACGTCACGATCTCCTGCGGCGGCGCGACGGTGCTGCCCGGCGACATCATCGTCGGCGACGGCGACGGCGTGATCGTGATCCCGCCGGCGCTGGTCGAAGATGTCGTCGACGCCACGCTCGCCCAGGAGATCGAGGATGCCTGGATCGCGGAGCAGGTCGCCGCCGGGCATCCGGTCGACGGACTGTTCCCGTTGAACGCCGAATGGCGCGCACGCTACGAGGCGCAGAGATGACGACAACGGCCGTCAGCAAGTCCGAGGTCGCCTACGAGTGGATCCGTTCGCGCATCACGGGGCACATGTTCAGCCCCGGCTACCGGCTGGTGCTCGGATCGATCGCGGATGACCTGCAGATGAGCGTCGTGCCGGTGCGCGAGGCGATCCGGCGCCTCGAGGCCGAAGGCCTCGTGACCTTCGAGCGCAATGTCGGCGCGAGGGTCACCCTGGTCGACGAGAGCGAGTACGCGCACACGATGCAGACGCTCGGCATCGTCGAGGGCTCGGCGACCGCGCTCTCCGCTCCCCTGCTCGACGAGGACGCCCTCGACGAAGCGGCCAGGATCAACGACCGGATGTCGCGGATGCTCGAGCATTTCGACGCCCACGCGTTCACCGAGCTCAACCGGCAGTTCCACTCGGTGCTGTTCGAGCCCTGCCCGAATCCGCACCTGCTCGACCTCGTGCACCGCGGCTGGTCGCGGCTCTCCGGCATCCGTGATTCGACGTTCGCGTCCGTTCCCGGTCGCGCGCAGCACTCGGTCGAGGAGCACGCCGAGATCCTCGCACTC
>Ga0307406_10002170_pt1 | contig 10684 bp, 8 predicted proteins | sample 322Cmetagenome_3_FD_203706 | JGI IMG/M metagenome (GOLD analysis project Ga0307406, IMG submission 203706) | Maize rhizosphere microbial communities from greenhouse at UC Davis, California, United States - 322HYB-C-2 | ecosystem: Host-associated > Plants > Roots > Rhizosphere > Soil | place... | reverse complement strand
GTTGTTGTCAGATGTGAGCCTGGTGAGCGTGATCACGGGCGATCCAGGCTCGAACAGCGCGCGGATGGGGGCCATCATCGAGAAGATCGCATCGGGGCCGACATGCGTGCCGGCGCCGGGCACGCCGGTACCCATTATCGTCCAGCTCATGTCGTCGGCCATCAGCGGACGCGCCTTTTCAAAGTCGCCCGCGCCCAGTGCACCGAAAAAGGCAAAGACGACGCGCTCGGCGTCGTTGCGGGGTTCTTCCATGCCTCAGCCCTCCAGTACGCGTGCGCCGCGCGGCAGGCGTTCGCCGCGAGCATAAGCGGCCCGGCCGACAAAGAATTCCTCCACCGATCCTTCGCAAGGCGTGATGCCGCTGGCGATCAGTCCATTGCGCAGTTCGCGCATTTCCCATTCTGACAAGCGGTGGATCGGCTGGCGCAGCATGCCGCCGTTGCCGCCGACAAGGAACTGCTGATATTTGAAGCTGAGGAACGGATAGAGGCCAGAACTGGAAACGCGGGCATGCAAATTCCAGCTTGCCGCGCGGATTGGCTCGATCTCCCAGTAAATCTGCATGGCCTCGTCCAGCTGCCCGGCGCGGAAGTGGTTGAACATGCGCACCACGCGCTGATCGTCTTTGGTCTGCCACAGATCATAACCCATGGCTCCCGCCCACTGTGCCCCGCACGTGCCGACTATGAAGGCCCAGGCGCTGTCCAGCGGATCCTGAATCAGCAGGCGATCGCCTGCTTTGGCGAAGACATGGGCTGAGTAGTTGGGAGGATTGAGGTTTCCGACTTTTAGCCCCACGACATTGTCGATGTCGGCCAGGCGATTGATGATGTCCACGTTCATCGTGCCGTTCCCGAACCGGCTGAGGTCGAAGCGTGCCGCCGGATAGATGTCGATGCACAGGTCGACCGCCTCGCACACCGCCTTGTAGGCTTCGAACACTTCCTTCTCGCTGTCGGGATGAAACTGCACCGGCGTTCCAAACAGCACGTGGCTGCCGCCGACCGACTGGAAATATTTCAGAAACTCGACGTCGCCTTTCAGCGTATCGAGCAGGACCGGTGCCGAAACGTGGATGCGCCCGCGCGCCTCGTCGCACACGATGCGGACGAAATCGCACCGTTCCGCCATTGTCATCGAGGTGGATTCGATGGCGGCGAAGATCGAGAACATGCCCTGTTCTATAAGGTAGTTCACGTCCCAGCGGATGCCTTCTTCGTCCAGCGCCGAAAGGTCGGGCATGAAAGAGGGCATCAGCGGGGCTTCAAGTCCGTTGTAGTGCTGCCGGGCCCATGCCTTCGCCTCCTTGCGTGTGAATTCCATCCCTCTCCCTCCCAACAGAGTGCATGGAGGGCGATCGCCTCTCCAGCGCAAATATTTAGAGGGAAGGCAGGCCGGCCCACCTATCCTCCGGGATAGGTGGCAGCATAAGCCCGCAGACCGGACATCTGCCTCAACAAGGGTTGGTCATGGGAGAGGTGAGATGCCGCAATGGTCGGAAAACAGGTTGGCGCGCCTGTCGGACGCGCATGAAATCGCCAATCTCCAGGGGCGCTACATGTATTATCTGGAGGCGCATCGCTATCAGGACGTGCTGGCGCTGTTCGCCCATGATCCGGCTGTGTCGGCGGAGATTGGCGAGGGGGGTGTCTATATCGGTAGGGCCAAAGTGGAGGCGATGTTCCTCCATGTACTCAAGCCCTTCTTTACAATGCCGGGAATGATGCCGCTACATATGCTGACCACGCCAGTCATCGAGGTGGAGCCGGACGGCCTGCGGGCGCACTGCATGTGGCAGACCATCGGCTGCAATAGTTTTCCGGCCGAAGCGGGTCTGAAGGCAGTGTGGCAGCAGGGCACTTACGACAATCTCTATGTCAAGGAAGAGGGGGAATGGCGCATCCTGCGTATGCGTTGGCTCGCTAACTTCCGGACCTCCTTTGACAAGGGATGGGTGGACGAGCCACTTTATCATCTGACACCGCTTGATTGGGAAAAATTCCCGCCGGAACATCGGCCCGACCAGCCCGGCAGCAATGCTTTCGAGAGCTACGATCCGCGCGCGGTGCGCCAGTTGGCGCCGCAGCCTCCGGCCCCCGCCGAGGACCGCCGGTGAGTGGCACCTACCTTCCTATCTTGCGGGATAGGTAAACTCTACCGGCGAACCATTAGGATCGGAGTCGTTCAAGAACCCAAAGTATATGCGAGGGAGGGGTTTGAATGTTGCTCGGAAAGAATCAATGGCTCTACGCCGCAAGTGCCATGGCGATGATTATGTCGTCCGGAGCGGTCCACGCGCAGAGCGGGCAGGCAGGTGCGGCGACTGAAGCCGGCGAGATCGGCGATATCGTGGTGACCGCGCGCTTCCGTGAGGAAAAGCTGCAGGACACGCCGCTGGCGATCACTGCGGAAACCGGGGAGGCGCTGGCGGCCAAGAACATCAACAATGTTCAGGACATGGGCCGGATCGTGCCCAATGCCTTCATTACGCCGGGTGCTGCCGCGGTTGGGGCTACGCCCGCGGTTTCTTTGCGCGGCGTTTTCCAGTCTGACTTCAACTTTGCATTCGAACCTGGCGTAGGCATCTACATTGACGATGTGTATCACAGCACACTCATGGGGTCGGCCCTCGACCTCATGGACATCGAGCGGGTGGAAGTGCTGCGTGGCCCGCAGGGCACCCTTTTCGGCAAGAACACGCTGGGCGGTGCGATTCGTCTCCAGTCCAAGGCTCCATCGGGGGATGATGGCGGTACGGTCGAAGTCGCTTATGGAAGCTTCGATCGGCTGGATCTCAAGGCGAGCGTGGATCTGACGATCGTACCCGACTCAATGTTCCTGCGCGTGGCGGGCGTGTCGCGCAGCGTCAAGGGCTACCAGAAAATCCTTGATTACACCTGCGATATGTTCCAGCGCGGCACGCCTGAACTGGCGGGCTATGGGGACGGCTTTGGCCCTGGCGGCGTTGCCGTGACGCCTGGCAGCGCACAGGATCTGGCGGCCGCCATTCCCTCCGTCCTGATCAATTCCGGCTCTGTCAGCAACATGGCGGCTCAGGCCAATGGCCAAAGCTGCGGCCTGGGCCGGACCGGCGGGGAAAAGCTGAATGCCGGGCGGGTTATGCTGCGCATTCTTCCCAGTGACCGGCTGGAGATCAACCTGTCGGCAGACTACACAGCCGACGACCGGGACGTAAATCCCGATACGCTTATAACAGTCATCAATCCGGTCCTCTCCAGCCGGACGGCGCCACCCGATGGCTTCTTCAGCGTTGTACGCGATCAACTGCTGGCAGAACATGGTCTAGTGTATGACGACCGCTTCGTCCCCAGCGATCCCTACACAACCTATGCAAGCAATCGGGATCTCATTTCCGGCCGGTCGCAGCCCAATACGGCGAGCGTGCACAGCTGGGGCGTCCATGGCAAGATCGACTATGATATCAGCGACAATGTGAAAACCAAGCTGATCCTCGCCCACCGCAAGTACCAGAGCTGGTTTTCACATGACTCCGACGTGTCGCCGCTCGGCTTTGGCCTTAACGGCAACGACATCACCCACCGGCAGTCCACCGCGGAATTCCAACTGCTCGGTCAGGCGTTTGGCGGATTGCTGGACTGGACCATCGGCGCCTTCTATCTAGACGGCAAGAGCCATATGGGCGGTGCGATCGACTATGTCGTCCTGCACTTCCTGCAGAATGACTCGTTCAAGGATAAGGCAAAGTCCGCCTTTGCCCATGGCGTCTTCCATCTGAGCGATCGGTTCAGCCTCACGGGCGGCTTGCGTTACTCGAACAACAAGAAGGAATTCACCTTCGATCACATCGGGAGCGGGTTCCCCGTTCTGACCCAAACTGCGACGACCAAGCGGCTCGACTGGACGGTGAGCGCCGACTACAAGCTCACCGATGACATGCTGGTCTATGGCGTGGTATCGACCGGCTTCCGTCCGCGCTCCATCAATCCGCGACCGCTCACTCCAAACCAGTTCGCGCCCATTCCCGGCGAAAAGCTGATCAGTTATGAAATCGGAACCAAGGGCGATTATTTCGACCACAAGCTTCGTGTGAACCTGGCCGCCTTCTACAGCGACTATCAAAGCCATTTGCGGCAGCTGAACGGCTTTGAGTGCGTAGGCGCCAATGTCGACGTTGTATTCAACCCGGCCGACTGCCCCGCAGGATCGTCTCCATTCACCTGGTTCTACTATGTGGGCGAAAAGGCGAAGATCTATGGCTTGGAAGCCGAGGTCACGATTGAGCCGACCGAGGGTCTGATCATCAACGGCGCCTTTGGCTATAACAAGTTCAAGTCCAATGGGACTGGCCCAGCCTTTTTCGATCCGAGCAACCGAATCCAGCCACGGCTCAACGCCAGCGCCGGGATACAGTACAGCTTCCCTGCGCCTGGCGGCACGCTCACGCCACGGCTGGATTGGCGCTATCAGAGCCTGATGACCTACAATCCGGCACCGACCACGCCTACCATTCCGCTGTTCAACGTGCCGGGTCATTCAGTCTTTGACGCAAAGCTGACCTACGACGTCGACGACAAATGGCAGGCTTCGCTTTCGGTTACGAACCTGTTCGACAAGTTTTACTACAACAACAAGTTTACCCTCACCGGCTTCAATGTTTCCGGGTCGCCAGCTCGTCCGCGCGAATGGCTCCTCTCCATCAAGCGGACTTTCTGATCTAGGGTCAGGATCCATAAACGGTGCACGGGATGGCTCAGGCCAATCCGTTTCCAAGAGCAGCGCACGGGAAGGTTTGAGAAAAATGAGCGAACGCTGTTCCCACTGCCATAAGGCCACACGCGACGCCTGCTCGCGCTATTCCGGCCGTGCCAGGGTGCTGGCGTTGCAATCATGCTCAAATATGTCCGAGGTCGATCGCTACAGGGAGGCCGCAAGCTGCGCAGGCGCAGAGAGCAGCGACAGGGAGTTGGCCATCTGCATGGCCTTCAATGCCCTATGGGGTGAGGAGCTGAGCCTTATGGGGGTAAAATCGCAGCAGCGCTTTCAGCGTCCAGCGTCCAGCGTCCAATGCACCGTTTTATGGGGCTGACCCTAGCGAACCCTGATCTGGGGAGCGTGCTCGGACTAATCCGGGGCCGCTCCCCATTTTTTCGGAGGAACAAAGAATGCAAAGCCTGAAGCAAGTAGCTGCCATGGCCCTTTTGGCCATTGCGCTGCTTCCCTTGAACGCGCAGGCGAAAGTGCAGCCCCGGAACCGTGCCGAGCGGACGGTCATCGGCCTAATCGATACCGCCTTCAATCAGAAAAAGCCTGCCGAAGCCTGGGAGCGTTATGGCGGCCCTTATTACAAGCAACACAATCCGACGGCACCGGATGGCAAGGAGGCCATTATTGGCCTGCTGAACGCATGGCTGCCGACAGTTCCAAACCTGCGCTACGACATCAAGCGGATCATCTCCCACCGTGACATGGTGTGGGTCCATTCCCATGTCACCAAGGGACCAGACGATCTTGGAAATGCAGTGGTGGACATATTCCGCTTGGAGAAGGGCAAGGTAGTCGAACATTGGGACGTGGGCACCCCGGTTGTCGAAAAGCCGTTGAACGACAACACGATGTTCTGATCACGACAATGACTGCCCTTGACGAACAGTTCGATTATGTGATCGCAGGCGGGGGGACGGCCGGTTGTGTGCTGGCGGCCCGGCTGAGTGAGGATCCTCGCATTAAGGTCCTGCTGATCGAGGCTGGACCTCCGCCTGACAGTCTCTGGATTCGCATGCCTGCTGGCATGGGACGGCTGTTCGTAAATCCACGCTACAACTGGTGTTTCGAAAGCGAGCCCGAACCGCAACTGGACGGGCGTGTCCTGTATTGGCCGCAAGGCAAGACACTGGGCGGATCCAGCGCCATCAACGGCATGGCCTTTGTCCGTGGGCATCCCGAGGATTTCGACCACTGGGCCGCGCTCGGCGCACGAGGCTGGTCCTGGGACGATGTTCTGCCCTATTTCCGCAAGTTGGAAAGGCGCGAAGAATCCTCCTCACGCGGTGACCGCGGGCCCCTGACCGTATCCGATCCGGGCTATGTTCATCCCAGCGCGCGTGCCTTTATCGAAGCCGTCAAGGCGTGCGGCGTGCCTGAAACCAGCGATTATAACGGGGAGCGGCAGGAAGGCGTCAGCCTGCTCCAATTCACCATCCGGAATGGCCAACGCGACAGCGCGGCTGCGGCTTATCTGAAAGACGCGGCCAAACGGCCGAACCTGGCCATCCGCACCGGCGCCGACGCACGTCAAATCCTGTTTTCCGGATCGCGCGCAACGGGCATTGCCTACACCCATAGAGGCCGGGAGCGGACCGCTGGCGCTTCAATCGAGGTCATCATAACGGCAGGTGCGATCGGAAGTCCCCGCCTGCTCCTGGCTTCCGGCATCGGCGATGCAACGGAGTTGCAATCGCTCGGCATCCATCCGGTCATCGACCTGCCTGATGTGGGAAGACATCTGGTCGATCACCCCTATCTTCACATGACCTTTGGCGTCGCCGGGAACGCTTCACTCAACCCCATGCTGCGGGGATGGCGCGTTTATGCCCAGGGCGCCCGATGGCTGTTTACCCGCAAGGGGCCCTTGACCATTGGAGCTTCTCAGGCTGCAGCCTTTGTCCGCAGCAGCAAGGATGTAGATCGGCCCGACCTTCAAATCAATTTCCGTCCCATCAGCCACAGCTTCGACAAGGCTGGGCGGCTCGGCCCTGATCCGGCATCGCGCGTCACAGCCGCCATCTGTGCCTTGCGACCTGAATCGAGAGGGCGGGTATGGCTGAAATCGCCCAACGGGACCCCTGCCATGATCGGGGGCTATGCCAGCGCCACGGCGGATCGGGACGTGCTCGCAGCTGGTGTGGAATGGGTGCGGCGCATATTCGCGGCGGGACCGCTTGGACAAATGGTGCTTTCCGAGGACAAGCCCGGGCCAGCCGCTACCGGGACCGAGGGCATAGGGCGTTTCATCCATGAAACAGTCCAGCCGATGGCGCATCCGGTTGGAACCTGCCGGATGGGAGACGGCCCTGGGACAGTGGTTGATTCTCGCCTGCGCGTCCATGGGGTTGGCGGACTGCGCGTGGCGGACTCATCAATCATGCCGGACATCGTGTCGGGCAACACTGTCGCGGCAACCTACATGATCGCCGAAAAGGCGGCGGATATAATCCGGGCCGACCGGACCGCAGCATAGGAGGGAAAAGCTTGGCACAGGAACATATCCGGCGATGGACCATCGGCGATGTTGAAGTTGTCCGCATCGTCGAGATTTTTCGTGAACAGATCGACGCCAGCTTCATGTTCCCCGACTGCACGCCCGACATTGTGCAAAGACATGACTGGCTGAAGCCGCAGCACGCTACGGACGACGGCCAGATCGTCCTTGCCTTCCAGGCCTTTGCCGTTCGTGCGGGCGATCGGCGGATCATGATCGATACCTGCATCGGAAACGACAAATACCGCTTTGCTCCCGTCTTTCACATGCGTCACGGCGATTTCCTTGCCGATCTGGCGGCCGCGGGCTTTGCGCCTGAAGAGGTTGACACCGTACTGTGCACCCATCTTCACCTGGATCATGTCGGCTGGAATACCCGGCTGGTGGATGGCCGATGGGTTCCGACCTTTCCCAACGCCCGCTATCTGATGAGCAAGGTGGAACTGGAGTTCATCCGGAATCTGGTCGGAACACCGCATGCGGAGGTGGACCATCTCTCCGACTCGCTGCAGCCGGTTTTCGATGCCGGCCTCGTCGATTTCGTCGAAAGCGACCACCATGTCTGCGATTCTCTCTGGCTCGAGCCAACGCCTGGCCACACGCCGGGACATGTCAGCGTTCGTATTGCTTCGCAGGGGCAGAATGCCGTCATCACCGGCGACGTCATGCACCACCCGCTGCAATGCGCCGAACCACGGCTGCGCAATCGTTTCTGCAACGATCATGATCACAGCCGCGCCACTCGCCTGGCTTTCCTGGAGCGCTATCAGGACAGCGACGTGATGGTCATAGGCAGTCATTTCGCGGAACCTACCGCTGGCTGGATACTTAGCGACGGCGACAATTGGCGATTCTCGCATGGATAGTTTGTAGGGGGCGGTCGCGCCCTCCCTCCCCCCACAGTCCCCGCCCAGGATTACAGCGCGGCTGAAATGGCGATGTCCGAGAGCCGCTGAAAGCGTTCGATGTTATCTGGCTCGGGCAGGAGGCGGGTCGTCAGGCATACGAACGTCATGTCCAACTCAGGGTCTACCCAGAAAAGCGTGCTGCCGGCGCCGTGATTGCCGAACGCTCTTGGCGTTGCAAATGTACCGAACTGATGATGGCAGATATTTTCCCCCCGGAGCGAGAAGCCCAGGCCGATATAGGCGGGATAGGGCAGCCAGCCTCGGCCCAAGGCCATGGTCTTGTAAATCTGGTTGGGCAAATCCCCGGTCATGTTGCGGGTGGCAAGGTCAAGCGTTCTGGGCGCGAGGACGCGATAGCCATCCAATTCTCCGCCCCTCCGGAGCATTTCGGCGAAACGCCAGATGTCCGAAACGGTGGAGATCATCCCGACCCATGGCATTTCCGCTTCGGGATCCTCGAAAGCGCCATTAGGGCCGGGAACATTGCTGCTGGGGTGAATGGCAGGGAAGGCTGGCGGAAATTCGGGCACGATATGCCGTGCTTTAAGATCCGGACGCACGCCAACCGCCGTGCTGGTCATACCAAGCGGCTCCAGCAGATCCTGCGCGACGATATCGCGAAACCGCCGCCCTTGCGGATCGGTGCGGCGCAAGATTTCGCCCATCAGCGCATGAGCGGCCATGGGCGAATATGCGACTTCGCCGCCCGGTTCATCTTCGCCGTGGATGCATTCGCATATCGCCTGGATAATTACGTCGAGCCGGTCGATTGGCATGCCGGGTTTTGGAACGAACATTGAAGGCAATCCGGTGCGGTGCGTCAGAAGATGCTCGATGCGAATGTTTTCACGCGGTTTGCCGGAGAATTCCGGAATGATGTCCGACACCTTGGTGGTCAGCGCGAAATGGCCCAGTTCGATGGCCCGAAGCATCAATATATTGGTAATGCCTTTAGTCAGGGAAAAGAGGCTGAAGACGGAGTCCTTGCTTACCGGAGCGGGATTATCGGTACGTTGCGTCCCTATCGCTTCGTACAAGCCGATTTCACCGTGCCTGGCCACGATTATGGCTGCGCCCAGATAGCGGCCTTCGGCGATGTCGCCTTCGATCACCTGCATCAGATGTTGCAGCCGCTCGCCGCTCAATCCCTTTGTTGCTCCTGTTTTCATTATTCAGCCCTTTAATGTGGTAACATTTGGCTATGCGCCCGATGTTCGCATTCCAGTTTCTCCGGTTATGCCAGCTTGGCCCGCCTGCGAGACCTATCTGGGAGATAGGAGAGCTTATCGATAGAGCGCTGTAGGCAGTTGAGGCCGCATCGCCGCTTGACGGCGATGGCCGCTAAGGTTGATGTGTAGGGCACCATACCGTGCGCAAGACGCGGAGGTAACGGAAACAGGACTGAGAGGATGGCGACAAAGGCAAGTTCCTTGTCTATTGTGAACTACAGCCGCACGAGAGTGAGAATTCCGCGACAGGAATTGGTGGACCGGCCGAGACTGCTCTCCATCCTTGAGGCGGGGGAACGCGCACGGCTGGTTTTCATGCAGGCGCCGGCTGGATATGGGAAAACGAGTCTGCTGCAGCAATGGGCGCAACGCTGCGCCGCCAAGGGTTCGAGGGTCGCCTGGCTGAGCCTTGACGCACGCGATTGCGACCCCATGTCCTTTGCGCATCACCTGAAACTTGCGCTGGACGAAAATCATCGGCCGCTGAAGGGCGCGCCGGCGAAAGGTGATCCTCAGCAGACCTATTATGGCTGGCAGGCCATGATTCAGGAGTTGTGCGACGGCTGCGCCGATGGCGGCACGCCCTGCTATATTTTTCTGGACGATGTGCAGCGACTCAAGGGTTCAGAAGCGCTCGACTGCCTGCAAATGCTGATCAGCGACGCGCCACCAGAAATACGGCTGGTCCTGGCAACGCGCGAGGATGCGGGTATTCAGCTCGGCCGTTTACGTGCCCATCACGACATCCTCGAATTGGGCGCAGACGACCTTCGTTTCCTGGAGGAAGAGACGCAATCCTTCCTTGCCAGCAGGGGGCAGGTGCATATCGACAGCGATCAGGTTCGCCTGTTGCAGGAGCGGTCGGAAGGCTGGATTGTCGGGATCAAGCTGTTCAACATGGCGCTAAGCCTTGAACCGGAGAATCGCAGAATATTGGAAAGTTTCACGGGGGAGCGCCGCCAGATCGCGGACTTTTTCGTGGAAGATGTGTTCTCCCGACAACCCGAAGACCTGCGCGACTTTCTGCTGCGGACATCGGTTCTCGATCGCTTTTGCCCGGCGATGTGCGATGCAGTGCTGGGAATGGAAGGGAGCCGGGCGCTGATCGATCGCTGCGAGGCGGCCGGTCTGTTCCTTCAGGCGATGGATCAGACCCGCACATGGTATAGATATCATCACCTATTCGCCGGCTTTCTCCGCCGGCAGTTGCAAGACCAGATGGCGGGAGCGGCCGCCACGCTTTACCGCCGGGCGGCCGAATGGCTGACGAATGCCAGCCTCTATGTAGAGGCGTTTGATTGCGCCTT
>Ga0307406_10002168_pt1 | contig 10688 bp, 15 predicted proteins | sample 322Cmetagenome_3_FD_203706 | JGI IMG/M metagenome (GOLD analysis project Ga0307406, IMG submission 203706) | Maize rhizosphere microbial communities from greenhouse at UC Davis, California, United States - 322HYB-C-2 | ecosystem: Host-associated > Plants > Roots > Rhizosphere > Soil | place... | reverse complement strand
GCCCCGAGTCCATCCGCATCAACGGTCGTCACTACTGGCTCGGCGCCGAGGACGTCTCCGAGCGCGAGCCCCGCGGCTTCCTCGGCAAGCGGTTCCTGATCCGTCGCTTCGGAGAGCCGGGCACCAGCCTGTTCGCTGGCACGCTGGTGGAGAGTACGAACCTGTGGAGCCAGGGCCCCATCCCCGCCCACTTCCTGGGCCGCCTGCCCGACAACGCGCGGTGGGAGGAAGATCCGTGGTAGCCACCACCGATGGCTCCGCGCTGGTGATGCCAGCGGAGAAGAAGCTGATCCTTCCCGCGTACCTCACCAGCAAGAGCGTGGAGTACCGCACCCCGCGCCCCATCTTCGACGGGCAGATCCGGAGGTGGGGCCCGGCGTGGCTGGACGCGGCCGCCACCGATGACAACCACCTGTGCGACTTCTACTTCGACGAGCAGGTGGACGGGCTGCCCCGGTCATGGCAGGCGACCACCCCCGAGCAGTTGGAGTGTGGCCGCTGCGTCTGGTGCAACCCGCCCTACACGAAGGGGGAAGAGGTCTGCATCCAGCCGCACACTCGGTGCAAGAAAGAGCGGTGCAAGGACCGTGGCCATCACCTGCTGCGCCGGATCGCCTCTCTGGGGGAGTGGGTAGCCAAGGGGCGGGACGAGGCCCTGCGCTGGGGCGGTCCGGTGATCATGCTCATTCCCGAGCGGCCGGATACGGATTGGTGGCGCGAGGGTATCCGCCAGCAACCGCCCGAGGCCGGCGCCTACATCGGGACGATGGGGCACCCCAACGGTGGCCCGGCCGCGCGCTACTTCCCAGCCGAGAACCCCGCCGCAGAGTGGCGGGTGTACCTGTGGGAGAACCTGGCGGTGGACGTCGTGAGCATCGAAGGCCGGTTGGACTTCGGAGCTCCCGGCGTGGAGAACAGCGCCACGTTCCCCTCCGTGGTAGTGACGTTTTACCGCCCGTCCGGGTTGGGCGTGGCGGCCACGGCCGGTCTCCTGGCGGCAGCTTGAGCAAGAGAGCAGGGCTCGGATAGCTTGGTTGAAGGAATGGGGCGGGCGCCGGTTTTGCCCGGTTCGTCCCGGGCAAGGTGGACCAACGGGTAGCTTCATCGTCCCCGCCACCCTCTCCCGGATCGGCGCTCGTCCCTCTTCACCGCCGAGCTGCCACCATGTCGTCTTCGCCCAAGTGCCCACCTCCCGCCGATCTTGGCCGGGGGCCTGCCCTCAACGTTCCACGCCGCCTGGAGTACATGCCGCTGGACGAGATCCGCGGCGCCAGCCGCAACGCCAAGCGCCACGCGGGCGAGCTTTCCGCATCGCTGAAGCGCTTCGGAACCGTCGCCCCACCTATTCTGGACGAGCGCACCGGAAGGCTGGTGGCGGGCCATGGGCGGGTGGAACACCTTCTGCTCCTGAAAGAAGCTGGCGAGAGGGCCCCCGAGGGCGTGGTGGTGCGGAAGGGCCGGTGGCTGGTGCCGGTTGTCCGCGGGTGGCAGAGCGCGAACGATGGCGAGGCGGAGGCCTACAGCATCGCGGACAACCAGCTGGCCATCCTCGGCGGGTGGGACGATGCGACGCTGGCCGCGATGATCGCGGACCTCGAGCAGCGCGATGCGATGGACGGACTGGGCTTCGACTTTGACGAGCTGCAGGCCCGCGGCTTCTTCGACTCCCTTGGCGGTGGCGATCCGGCGCCAGATGCCCCAGGACCGGATCCCGAGGCGGAGCCACCACCAGATGCAGGGCCATCCACCACGCGCCAGGCTCGGCGTGAGGATCCGGTCCCGGATGTGCGCCCCGAGGACGTCAACGTCCGGCCGGGCCAACTCTTCAAGCTGGGCGAGCACCGGCTGCTGATCGGTGACTCCTTCAATCCTGAGCACCGGGCCCGACTGCTCTCCCTGGGCGACGTGCTGGTGGAGCTCGCGGCCATCCTCACCGATCCGCCCTATGCCATCTACGGCAGCAGCAGCGGGATCGCCGCGGACATTGCCGACGATGCGATGGTGCTGCCGTTCTTCGAAGCGTTCTTCAAGCTGTGCATGGAGCACGTCCGGAAGTTCGGCCACATCTACACCTTCTGCGACTGGCGGAGCTGGGCGACGATCTGGGAAGGATCGCGCCGCGCCGGTACGGTGGCGAAGAACATGCTGGTCTGGGACAAGCTCGGCGCCGGCCTGGGATCCAACTACGCCAACACTCACGAGCTGATCTTCTTCGGCGCCCGCCTGCCCAAGCAGACGGCCATGGGGCACCGCGAGTCCGGCCAGCGCACCGTCCACAAGCCGAACATGGTGCGCGTGGCCCATCCCCAGGAAGTCCCCGCCGAGGCCCTGGCGGGACTGCCCCAGCCGCTCCAGGAGTTCTTCCGGAAGTTGGTAGTGTGCTGCCCGGTGGAGCTCTTCTGGGAGATGCTGGCGGTGGCGCGCGATCCCAACCCCACGCCGGAAAGCATCTTCCGCCACACTCGCGTCACCGGCCAGGAGCGGCTGCACAACGCGGCCAAGCCCGTGCCGCTGCTGATGGACTTGCTCGAGGCGAGCACCGACAAGGGCGATCCGGTGGGTGAGTTCTTCGCCGGGAGCGGCAGCACCATCATCGCCTGCGAGCAGACGGGGCGGCGGTGTTTCGCCATGGAGATGAACCCGCGCAACGCGCAGACCTCGATCCGGAGGTGGGAGCGATTCACCGGCCGGACGGCGGAGCTCATGCCGTGAAGTGCGCCCGTCGCATCGAGGCGATGGGGCTGTCCGAGCTGCTGTCCGCCAAGCGCAACCCCAAGCGGCACCACCGCGATCTGCGCCGCTCGCTCCAGCGGTTCGGCTACGTGGAGCCGATCATCCTGGACGAGCGGACAGGGCGGATCGTCGCTGGCCACGGCCGGCTCGCCTACCTGTTGGAGCTGAAGGGGGAAGGGCTGCCGCCGCCCGAGGGGATCCGGATGCGCATGGGCGAGTGGCTGGTGCCAGTGCTGCGCGGCTGGGCCAGCCGGGATGACACCGAGGCGGAAGCCTACCTGCTCGCATCCAACCGCCTGGGCGAGGCTGGCGGGTGGGACGAAGAGCAGCTGGACGCCATTGTCCGCGAGTTGTCCGCGGCGGGTGCGCTGGACGGGATCGGCTTCGACCTGGGAGAGCTCCCGGATCTGTCTCTTACGCCAGAAGAACCCGCCCCGCTTCCTGAAGCGGTTGTCCCCGAGGGGCCGCTGTACGTGAGCGCGGGCGACCTCTGGATCCTCGGAGCCCACCGGCTCCTGGTCGCCGACTGCCGGGAGCCGGCGAACATGGCCCGCCTGTTCGGCCAGGAGCGCGCGGCCGTAGCCGTCACCTCGCCGCCGTACGCCGCCCAGCGTGAGTACGACAAGGCCAGCGGCTTCGTCCCGATCCCGCCCGAGCGGTACGCCGAGTGGTTCCAGGCGGTGGCCGACAACGTGGCCCGGGTGCTCACGCCCGATGGCTCGTACCTTCTGAACATCAAGGCCCACTGCGAGGACGGACAGCGCTCGCTCTACGTCTACGATCTGGTGCTCGCCCACGTGCGCCAGTGGCGCTGGCGCCTGGTGGATGACTTCTGCTGGCGCAACACCCGGGACGGGGTGCCGGGAGGGTGGAACAACCGCTTCAAGAACGCATGGGAGCCCGTCTTCCACTTCAGCCGTCAGCAGCAGATCAAGTTCCGTCCCGAGGCCGTGTCGCACAGCTCCGATGACGTCTTCGACTACAGCTCGGACAATGAGAAGAGTGGGAGCGGCAGCGGGCTGCTCGGCGCAGAGAAGGCGGGCGGCTACCGCCAGGGGCTCGCGCGTCCGTCCAACGTCATCGAGGCGGCGGCCGAGTCCAGCTAGGGGCAGCACACCGCGCCCTTCCCGCCGGCGTTGCCCGACTTCTTCATCCGCGCATTCTCCGATCCCGGGGATGGCGTATTTGAGCCCTTCTGCGGAAGCGGCACCACGCTGGTAGTAGCCGAGCGCCTGTCGCGCCGGTGCTATGCCACGGAGCTGTCACCGCGCTACGCTCAAGGCATCATCGCCCGGTGGCAGAAGATGACGGGGCGAAAGGCGGAGCGCGCCGAGTCCTTGCCTGTGTGAGGGCGCGGCCGCGCTCCAGCATCAACCCGCCCACGCCCGTCACCCGTGGGCATCCCCAGGAGGTTCCCGTGGTGAAGCACCTTGTCGTGATCGCAGTCCTGGCGCTGGCTCTTCCTCAGAGCGCGTCCGCTGTGCCCTTCCTGAAGGGGAAGATCGTCAGCTCGGGGGTGAGCAAGAACAACCTGACCACCGCCGCCACCTTCACCATCCCCAACGGCCCGATCAGCGTCCTGTGCGACGCGGCCGTGTACTTCGTCGCCGGGCCGACGAGCGTGACAACCGCCACCAGCGATGGCTTCCCGCTGTCCGCCAACGTCGAGAAGACGATGACGGCGGTCAACGGGGGCAACGTCTTCGCCATCCTCCCGGTGAGCGGCGCAGCCACCTGCAAGGTCTTCCAGCTCAACGGCGAGACGATCACCTATCGCGGTGACACGGGCGGGGCGCAGGTGGCGTCCATGGCCAAATCGCTCGAGGCCACCCGGGACTATTCCGCGCACACACTGATCTGCCAAGCCAAGGCCGGCGAGCAGTGCATGGCCGCCCTGCACAACGGGACCTACTGGAACATCGGGCCCAACGTCCGGATTCGCGCTGAGAACTCGCGGCTGCTGGTGGACAACAGCATGGCGCTGGGAAACGGCCAGTCCATGCAGGCGGACCTCTTCGCCACCGCCACGGCTACCGCACCGCTCGCCATGATCTCGGACAAGGGCTATCGGTGGTTCCCGTTCGGGGCGGCGCCCACCGCTTCCTGTAGCCTCAAGGGCTGCCACTACGTGGACAACGACGATGGCAAGCTCTACCTGTGGGATCCGGGCTCTTCCACGTACCGCGCGTTGGCATGGGAGGCGCTGTGATTGCCTTCCTTGGGGACTCGATCGTCCGCGGCATCAGCATGACGGAGGCCTTCGGGCAGCCATACCCAGCGCTCTGGGCAGCGGCCACCGGAGCTGGCGTCCAGAACTTCGGGCTGGGAGGGGATGCGAGCGGTGTCGAGTCCGCCGTCTACACCGGCGGCGCACGCCAGCGGCTCTTGGACCTGGTGCTTCCTCATGGCTACGAGGAAGGCGTGTACATCGCCATCGGCGCCAATGACGTCATCCAGCGAGTGCCAGCCGCCACCACGCTGGCGAACATCGAGGCCATGATCCAGGCGTGCCAGGCGGCCGGCGTCCAGCGCGTGGTGCTCGGGGAGGTGGCCCCTCAGAATGCAGCGGATGGGGCGCAGAACACGCTGATCTCCACCATCAACGCGGGGATCAACGCATTCCCCGCCACCTATCCGTTCGTCGCTGTGGCCCATCTGCACGCGCGGCTGGCAAACCCCGGCGACACCACGCAGCTGAAGGCCAGCGCCAACTGCGGTGATGGGCTGCACCTGAGTGCGGCGGGCCACCAGGACGCGCTCGCGGAGCTGCTGGAGGTGCAGGCCTTCGGGCGCTCCGCCCTGTAGAACCACAGCCTGGATTCTGGCAGGCTGGCGGTGCGGTTGGACGAGAGGGCGCCAGAGCACCGGCGCCCGTGGTACTTCAGCGGACCGCAAGGGAGAGAACGACGATGGGACAAGATGACAGGCTGGAGCTGTTCCTGGGAACGGTGGCTGAGCACGCGCCCCGCTCGGATGCCACGGCAGAGCAGGTGCTGGCGGAGCTGAAGCGGATGGCACAGATGGTGGGCACACCCTTGCCCTGCCCCGTCATCAACCTCCCGCCCTTCCACCCATCGCTGCGCGCGCCTCCGCTGCCCCTGTGCTCGCCCCCATACTCCGCCGAGCGGCCGCGTTACGAGTGGTACGCGGGCGGAGGACGGCTGCACTCCCGGACTCGCCAGATGCTGTGGGGCTTTGACGTTGGTGCTGCGCCCGATCGCACCGTCGTGGCCCTGGTGAGGAGCCGGATGCACCACGGGGACGAGGCCGCCCAGCTCGAAGGGCCCGGCCGCTGGGAGTTCCTGAGGCTGCCGACTCAGTACCGGCCCGTGGCTCTTCCCGCGGTGAAGGGATGGCGCGCGCAGCTGCTCGGCGCGCTCGTCTCCGCGCTCCTGCTTGGGAGGGGCTGATGGCCGAGAGGAAGATATCGACGGCGCTGTACCTCACCCCCGAGCAGCACGAAGCGATGAAGCTGCTGAGCGGCCACACCAAGGTCCCGATGGCAGTGTACCTCCGGGACGCGGTGGACATGGTGATCCAGAAGCATGCCCCGGAGATCGAAGCGGCGCGAGCTGCCGCTGCTCTCCCTGTCACCGAGGGCACCCCATGACACGGCCTCCCATCACAGAAGAGCGAGCAGAGAGTCTGCGCGCCCATGTTCACCAGGTGGCGCGAGAGCTCGGGCTGTGGCCTCGAGGTCCCAGCGCAGCCCACCCCGCCGAGTGGCTGAAGGATCGGGCTGCCGAGGAACGGGCGGAGGGGCCACCTGTTCACCAGGAGCTCGACGCCACAGGGTGCTTTCGCAAGCGCGTGCCGGGGGCTCCATGACGATCATCGCGGCTGTTCGTTGGAAGGGCGCTATCGTCATGGGTGCGGACAGCGCCGGCACCGCGGACTATCAGCTCACCATTCGCCAGGATCCGAAGGCCTTCATCGTGGGCCCGTACGTGATGGGCTTCACATGGAGCTTCCGCATGGGGCAGTTGCTCGCCCACGGATTCAAGCCGCCCGCGCCTCCGCGGCGAGGCCGGGACCTCGAGCGCTTCATGGTGGTGGACTTCGTGGACAGCGTGCGTGCGCTGCTCAAGGGCGCTGGCTGGGCCCGGGTGACGAACGGCCAGGAAGAGGGCGGCGTCTTCCTGGTGGGCGTTGGCGGCCGGCTTTTCCGCGTGGAAGCCGACTACCAGGTGGGTGAGGCCCGGGACGACTACGACGCGGTGGGCAGTGGCGCGGACGTCGCCCGCGGCGCGCTCTTCGCGGGGCGCAGCTTCAAGCCCGAGCACCGGATCCGCCTGGCGCTGCGTGCAGCTGAGCGGCACAACGCCGGGTGCCGTGGCCCCTTCCGCCTACTCACCGGGGGCAGGCGATGACGGGGACCGTTACCAACATCGGCCCCCAGAGCATTGCCGCCACGCTCCAGCTGGCAAAGGACCGGAGCATGGCCGTAGCCCGGGAGGCGCTGGGCCTGCCATCCATCGACTGGACGGCGCAGAAGTATTTCAGCTTCCACCGCCGCAAGAGGGAGGGGCGATGGGGCTACCAGATCATGCTCCACGTGGGGCGCTGGGGGCTCAACCTCGCCGTCCAGCATCCGGATCGCCCCTTTCCGCCCACGATCCACATGGCCCGCCAGTGGGCCGTGGACTTCGCCAACGCCCACGGCTTCGAGCCCATGCAGAAGGCACCGCCCCCAGGCCTCCGCCGTCCACCTCGAGTTCCGCGCCTCACCGTCCACCAGGGTGGCCAGGAATGAGGACGCCCACGTTCACCCCGAAGAACGACCGGGAGCGGCTGGCCTACGAGGCTGGACGCTCTCAGGGGCTGCGCGAGGCCGTCCAACTCCTGGCCCAGAACCGCCCCCTGGCCCAGGCCTCGGAGGGCGCGCCGCCCAACTCCCCGGAGACGCAAGCGCCCGAGCCGTCCGCCGAGGTGCTGAGACTGGAGGATCTGCTGGTGTCGGCTGGCTTCGTCTCTTTCGCGGATGACGACAACCCCGCCCGCCAGTGGAAGCGTGGGGAGGAAGAGGTGGCCATCGAAGAGACGCGGGTGAACGAGCAGGTCCGGTGGTTCACCGCGGACAAGGACGATCCGGACACGATGACGATCGCGGAAGCCATCCGCCGCGCCACCGCCGAAAGCAGGAAGCGATGACGGGCCAGGCTTCAGCTGCGGAGCACAAGCGCTTCGACGTCCGGGGAACCCTATGCGGCGTGCCCGAGGTGGTGGCCCTGCGCCGGAAGGTGCGGAACATCTGCAATGACGAGGACTGCGCCCTGTCCGGCGGCGATGCCCACGCCGGGCCGTGTGAGCCTTGCGGATGCGGCCTCGAGCACGCGGCGCTGGAGTGCCACGTGGCCACGGTGGCGGGGTGGACACGGTGAAGACCCCCGACCACCCCTACCCACGCTTTCTGGCGGAACTCGACAGGCACGCCCCGCGCGAGTCCATCGGCTGGGTTCCACCACCAGCTGGCGCAGCACCTGGCCACACGCACCGCTGGACGGGAGTGCTCGTCCCCGGGTGTCGGGGATGCGCGCGCGAGTACGAGCGGTTCATCCGCCCCGGCACCGTCTACCCGGAGTGGTGGGCGGGCACCGTTCAGAAGCTCCGGGACAGGCGCTAAAGCGGAGGCCTCCGCTACACTTCACCCGGCGCGAGCCTGCGCCCACCACGAAGGAGAAGCACCCGCCATGAAGACAGAGACTGAGAAGCGGCCGCACACCCGGGAGAACGTCCCCCGCTCCGAGGACGGTACACCCCTGTTCCGCCAGGGCGATCCGCGCTGGGCCCGGCGCCAGCTGGGGGAGAGCACCAGCACCACCATCGCGGCCGCAGGCTGTGCCATGACGGCCATGGCCATGGCGCTCAGCAAGGTGGCCGGCGCCGTCTACACCCCGCTGCAGTTGGACACGTACCTGGATGCCTCCGAGGGCTACGAGGGGAACGCCGTCCGCTGGGACGTGGCCGCTCGGATGGTGGGCTACCACGCCGCCAAGGCCCCTTGGAGCATCGAGGCGGTGGCGGCGGAGCTCGCGGAGGGGCGGCCCGTGGTCGTGGGCGTGGATTACAAGCCGGGGAGCAAGGGTGGGAAGGACGGCACCGACCACTGGATCGTCGTCACCTCCGTCACCGAGGACGGCGTCTTCAGCGCCAACGATCCGGCTACGGGCCAGGCGATCCACCTCACCGCCAGCAAGGACGGGAAGCTGGCGGGCGGCCCACAGGGCTACACCACCACCGGCCAGATGGTGGTGCTCTCCCGCGGCGCGCCCCCCGCCCCCCCCCAGCAACGCCCCCCGCGGCCGCCCGCCACCACCTGATCCGAAAAGGGAGCCCCGGGCCTCGGTGGTATGGTGGCCCGGTGGCATCCCTCTCGCCACACAGGAGCCGTCCATGATCCGTCGTCTGTCAGCCGTCCTTGTCGCCGCCTTCCTCGCCACCGCCTGCGGCGGTGAGGAGACCGCCCACCCGCCCGCCGAGGCCATCGCCGTGAACCCTTCCACCATCGGCACCAGCACCGCTGCCGCGATCACTATCCAGTACACGCCCGATGGCACCCCCATCTACGCGCAGAACAGCCCCCTGTGGCGCTAGCGCATCATGCAGGGCACCACCACCATCGGGCAGGCGGGCGGCGCGCTGTGCTCGGTGTCCATGTGCTTGGCTCGCTTCGCTGGCACGACGAAGGACCCCATCACCGTGGATCTCCACCTGGACACCAACGCGGGGTACTACAGCGGGGTGGCCTTCCACTGGAACGTGGCCGCCGGGCTGATCGGGTGGGGCGCCCAGCAGGTCCCCTTCAGCCTCGCCACGGTGGATGCGGAGCTGGACGCCGGCCGGGCGGTGGTCGCGGGCGTGAGCACGGATGGGGGCGTCACCCTCGCCGGCGCCACGGGCACGTGGGTGGCGCTCACCTCCAAGGGCTTCGACTCGGAGGGAGCCATCTACAACGGAGTGGATGCGGCCACCGGTGAAGTCCTGGCCCTACGCGCCTCGAGCGGAGCCCTCACCGGGGGCTCGCGCAACTACACCACCACGTCCGAGCTGGTGACGTTCACGCCTCCCGCGCCGTAGCTCCGGAGCGTAGGCACCTGGGGAGGGGCCAATGCTCCGTGTCATCTGCTGTATCCCGCGCTGTCCGTGCCTCGCGCCCGGGCGGCGCGGTCTGCTGTGCGCCGAGCACATGGCGATGGTGTACGAGCAAGATCGGCAAATCCTGGGCGCGCTCTGGAAGGACTTCCGGAAGACGCGCAGGCGGGATGCGTACTTGCTCTGGCATGGGCACGCGGCCGCCTGCATCGCCCAGGTGCTGGTGAGCATCTGGGAAGGGGTCTTCACCATCCCGCTCCCGGCCCACTACTGCCACATCTACGGGCCGCGCTGTGGGTGTGGCCTGCCATCCCCTTGCCCCTGCCCCATCTGCATCGAAGCTCGCGCGGTGGCGGAACACCTCCCGTCACGGCGGCGGTACTACAACCCCCAGGTGATCCATGGCGCCGCGCGCGCAGCAGGCTAAAAAGAAGCACGGCCCGCTCGATTACCAGGGGCCCGGCCGCCCGCCCAAGTTGGACAGGGAGAAGCTGGAGTCCATCTGCAAGGCCCGCGGCATGGCCATGTCCATCGTCCGCGCGTGCAAGGCCCACTACGTCACACCGGCCACCTACCACAACTGGTTTGCCCGAGGGGCGGAGGACGCGCTGGCCGGGCGGCGGACTCTCTACGCTGAATTTTTTGATAGGGTTCCGTGTGAGGATGCCCGGGGCGAGCTCTTCCTGCGCGGCATCATCCACCGCGCCATCCAGGCGCTGGGGAAGACAGCGTCGAAGGAAGAGCGGGAAGCGGGCAGGGCGGCCATGGAGCAGGCCCGGCTCGCTCTGGCCACCCTCCAAATGCGGCTGGGCGGAGCCAAGGGCGCCGAGCGCCGGAAGGCGAAGAGCCAGGGTGGTGGCGAG
>Ga0307406_10002167_pt1 | contig 10688 bp, 8 predicted proteins | sample 322Cmetagenome_3_FD_203706 | JGI IMG/M metagenome (GOLD analysis project Ga0307406, IMG submission 203706) | Maize rhizosphere microbial communities from greenhouse at UC Davis, California, United States - 322HYB-C-2 | ecosystem: Host-associated > Plants > Roots > Rhizosphere > Soil | place... | reverse complement strand
GGGTGTGGGGGCATCGCCCGTCAGCCACGACACGGCACTGCGGCGGGGGACGGCCACGGGGGCTCCTCGCCGCATCGTCCCGCCCCCTAGGAGGAGGCCTCCGCCAGCGTCTTGGTCTCGGTGAACACCGGCTTGGCGTTCTCGGTGCCCCCCTCGATCGGCCAGTCCGGGACCTTGTAGACCGCGATCGAAACGGCCGTGGCGCAGTCGCCGGACGGCGTGCAGCTGATCGTCCCGCTCAGCCCCTTGTAGTCGCTGGTCTTGTAGACCTCGTCCTTGAGCTTGGTGCGGGGGATGGTGAGGGTGCCACCGTCATCGGCGGCGGCCTTCTTGATCCCCTCGAACAGGATGTTCGCGGCGTCGAAGGCGTGGGCGTTGAAGACCGAGATCGGCCGCTCACCGAACTGCTTCTGGTAGGCCGGCAGGAACTGCTGACCGTAGAAGGCGTTGTTCGAGGTCTGGGCGGTGACGTCCGGCGACGACGACCACGAGCCGTACACCGACTTGCCGCCGACCTTCACGTACTCGGGGGCGGCGCAGCCGTCGGAGCCCATCAGCGCGGTGTCCGCCAGGGCCGGGATCGCCCGCCCCTGCTTGGCGATGAGCGCGCACACCGGGTTGAAGGCCGGGTAGTAGATGAAGTCGGGCTTGTTCTGGGCGATGCTGTTCAGCACCGGCTTCATGTCGCGGTCGGTCGACTGGACGGCCTCGTCGTTGGTGATCTTGCCGCCCTGCTTCTCGAACACCTCACGGAACACCGCGGCCAGGCCGTCGGAGTACGGGCTCTCGTCGTGGATGGTGGCGGCCGTCTTGGCCTGCAGCTTCTTGGTGGCGAAGTCCGCGACCACGGCGCCCTGGATCTTGTCGTTGTGCGCCGTCCGCAGGTAGAAGGGCTGGTGCTGGCCCTCGGCGGTCAGCGACGGGCCGGTGTTGGAGGGCGAGATGAGCAGCATGCCCTTCTTGGAGAAGATGGTGTCGGCCACCCCGAGGGCCGCGCTCGAGCAGCTGGTCCCGATGACCGACAGGAGCTTGGGGTCGGCGGCCAGCTTGGTGGCCCCGGACTGCCCGCCTTCCTTGGAGCAGGTCTCGTCGGAGTTCACCAGCTCGATGTTGTGCCCCATGAGCTGGCCCGGCTTGCCGTCCAGCTTCCCGTCCAGGTTGTCGACCGCCAGCACCACACCGCGCTGGCTGTCCACGCCCAGGCTGCGGTTGTCGCCGGTGATCGACAGCAGCGTCCCGACCTTGATCGGCTCGCCCGAGCCCACGGTCAGGCACCCGAACTGGTCGGCCGTACAGTCCGCGGCCTGGCTGCCGCCACCGCCGCCTTCGTCCTTGTTCGCGCAGCCGGCGGCCGCCAGCATGAACGCGCCCAGCAGGGCCACGAAGGCCACCCACCTTGGCCTACTCATCGCCACTCGCTCCTCCTCAACGATGCATCCCGGACGGGAGGCTCTCCGTGGCGTAGATAATCACAAACCCAGTCCTTGCACTAGGACGGTCACCTGGAACCGGAACGGGAGGCCCACGCCATGTCCAGCGGGGAGGACCGCCGGCCGCTGCTGCTCGGCGCCGCCGACGTCGCCAGGCTCTTCGACCTCGACACCGGCCTGGCGTCGCAGCGCGAGGCCTTCGGCCGGCTGGGCCGCGGCGAGGCCGACCAGCCGGCCCGCCTGGTGCTGCCGGTGTCGCGGGAGGGTCCCGGGGGCAGCCGGGGCGGCCCCCCGGAGCATCGGGACGAGTCCCTGGCCTTCTGCTACGCGGCCCGCCTGGCCCCCGGCAGCGGCGCGGTGAGCAAGTTCGGCAGCGTCAACCCGGCCAACGCCGCCGCCGGCCGGCCCACCGTCAGCGCCACCGTCCTGGTCCTCGACCCCGACGACGGCCGCCTGGTGGCGATCGTCGAGGGCACCACCCTGACCGCGCTGCGGACCTCGGCGGCCAGCGCCCTGGCGGCCACGCTGCTGGCCCGGCCGGGGGCGACGACCGCGGCCGTGCTCGGCCCGGGCGTGCAGGGGCGCGGCCACGTCCGCGCCCTCGCCCACGCCCTGCCCCTTGAGGAGGTCCGGCTGTGGGGCCGCGACGGCGAGGCCGCCGCCCGGGCCGCCGCCGACCTCGACCGGGAGGTGGGCCGGCGGGTCGTGGCCGCGGCGACGGTGGCCGAGGCCGTCGCCGGGGCCGACGTCGTCGCCGCCTGCACCGCCAGCGCGAGCCCGCTGGTCGAGGCCGGGCAGCTCTCCCCCGGCGCGACCGTCATCAGCATCGGCTCGATCACGCCGGACCGCAGCGAGGTCGGGCTGAGCGTGGTCGCAGGGGCCGGGACCGTGGTCGTCGACCACCGGCCGGCGGCCCTGGACCACGCCGGCCCGGTGATCCAGGCGCTGGCCGCCGGGCTGCTCCGCGAGGCCGACCTGGTGGAGCTGGGCGAGGTGGCCACCGGCCGCCACCCGGGCCGCCGTGGGCCCGACGACCTGGTCTTCTACAACAGCCTGGGCCTCGGGGTGCAGGACGCGGCGGCGGCCTGGGCGATCGTCGAGCGGGCCGGCCGCGAGGGCGTTGGCACCCGGGTCCCGCTGTGACCGGCGGCGGCCTCCCCCGGCGGGCCGGCGTGGTCGTGGTCGGCGGCGGCGTGATGGGCGCCAGCATCGCCTTCCACCTGGCCGAGGCCGGCGTCGCGGAGGTGGTGCTGATCGAGCGCGACGAGCTGGCCTCCGGCTCGACCAGCAAGGCGGCCGGCGGGGTGCGGGCGCAGTTCTCCGACCCCCTCAACATCCAGCTCGGCGCCCGCAGCCTGGAGGCCTTCGCCGCCTTCGGCACCCGCCCCGGCCACGAGATCGACTTCCGCCGGGTCGGCTATCTGTTCCTGCTCAGCCGGCCCGAGGAGGTGACCACCTTCGAGCGGAGCATCGAGCTCCAGAACCGGCTCGGCGTGCCCAGCCGCCTGCTCGACCCGGCCGAGGCCCGGCGGCTGTCGCCGCCGGTCGCCACCGACGGCCTGCTCGCCGCCGCCTTCTCGCCCGACGACGGTCTTGCCACTCCCGAGGCGGTCGTGCAGGGCTACGCCGCCGGGGCGCGCCGCCACGGCGCCCACGTCGAGACCGGCTGCGAACTGCTGGAGGTGCGGGTGGCCGGCGACGAGATCACCGGGGTCGTCACCACCAGGGGGGTAGTGGAGACGCCGACGCTGATCTGCGCCGCCGGAGCCTGGTCGGCCCGGGTCGGCGAGCTGGCCGGGGTCGAGCTGCCCGTGACCCCGTCGCGCCGCCAGGTCGTGCTCACCGAGCCGGTGCCCGGCCTGCCCGCGCGCCTGCCCATGACCATCGACATGACCACCAGCTTCTACTTCCACCAGGAGGGGCCCGGGCTGCTCATGGGCATGTCGCTGGAGGACGAGCCACCCGGCTTCAACCTCGACCGCGACGACGCCTGGATCCCCCGCCTGGCCGACGCCATCGCCCTGCGCGCGCCCTCCCTGGCCGAGGTCGGCGTGGCCGGCGGCTGGGCTGGCCTCTACGAGCTCACCCCCGACCACAACGCCATCATCGGCGAGGCACCCCGACCCGCCCGCTTCCTGTACGCCACCGGCTTCTCAGGCCACGGCTTCCTCCAGGGCCCCGCCGTCGGCGAGGTCGTCCGCGACCTGTTCCTCAACCGCCCACCCCCCATCGACGTCACCCCCCTCACCGTCGACCGCTTCAACCTGGGAAAGGACCGCTACGAACGCAACATCGTCTGACCGGCGCAGCGACCGCCGCCCGCCGTGCGGCTGAGTGACCGCGACCGGGGGCTGCTGGCGGGCGCCGAAGGCCCCGCCGCCCAACTGGCCATGCGCATCGTCGCGGAGCTGGCCCGGGTGACCGGCGCGGACGAGCTGATCGACGTCGGCTCGGCCCATGTCGACGGCTGCCTGTTCCACGGCCAGGCCGGGCTGGACTTCGCCGAGCGACTGCGCGACGGCGGGGGCGTCACCCGCGTCCCGACCACGCTCAACGTGTCCTCGCTGGACCTGGTCCATCCCGGCCGCTACCGGGGCGACCCGGACACGGCCAGTTCGGCGCGGCGGCTGATGGACGCGTATGTGGCCATGGGCTGCCGCCCGACCTGGACCTGCGCCCCCTACCAGCTCCCCGAACGGCCCGGCTTCGGCGAGCACATCGCCTGGGCCGAGTCGAACGCGATCGTCTTCGCGAACTCCGTCCTGGGCGCGCGGACCGCCCGCTACAGCGACTTCATCGACATCTGCGCGGCCATCACCGGCCGGGTCCCCTACGCTGGCCTGCACCGGACCGAGCGGCGGCGGGGACAGGTCGTCTTCGACGTCCGCGGACTGCCGGCGCGGCTGGTCGCCGAGGACGTGCTCTACCCGCTCCTCGGCCTCCTCATCGGGGCCGAGGCGGGCAGCCTGGTCCCGGTGGTGGACGGTCTGCCCCCCGGCGTGGGCGAGGACCGGCTCAAGGCGCTCGGGGCCGCCGCCGCCTCCTCTGGCGAGGTCGCCCTCGTCCACGTGGCCGGCTCCACCCCCGAGGCGCCGACCCTGGCCGAGGCCCTCCAGCAGCACCGGCCGCGCAAGGCGGTGGCGGTGACGGCGGCGATGGTCCGGGCCGCCCGCGACCAGCTCACCACCGCCGGGCCGGGGCGGCATCGCCTGGCCGGGGTCAACCTCGGCGCCCCCCACCTCTCGGTGGCGGAGTTCGGTGAGCTGGTGGCCCTGCTCGCCGGACGGTCCATCCACCCGGAGGTGGAGTGCTACGTCAACACCAGCCGCCACGTGCTGGCCCGGATCGGGACTCTGGGCTGGCTGGACGCCCTGGAGGCGGCGGGGGTCCGCCCGGTCGTCGACACCTGCACCTACATCACCTCGATCCTGGAGCACACCACCGGGGTGGTGATGACCAGCTCGGCCAAGTGGGCCTGGTACGCGCCCGGGAACCTCGGGGTCCGGGTGGTGTTCGGCAGCGTGCGGGAGTGTGTCGAGTCGGCGGTCGAGGGGAGGGTGGTCGGCGTTGACGAGCTCTGGGAACCGCGTTGAGCTTCAGGGCCGGGCCCTGCTGGCCGGCGAGGCGGCCGGAGCGGCGCTGGTGCTGGAGGCGCCGCTGAGCATGTGGGGCGGGCTGGACCCGCACACCGGCCGGCTCTGCGACCATCACCATCCCCAGCTCGGGGCGACGATCGCCGGCCGGGTCCTGGTGATGCCGTCCGGGCGGGGCTCCAGTTCCAGCTCCAGCGTGCTCGCCGAGGCCGTCCGCCTCGGCAGCGCGCCGGCGGCTGTCCTGCTGGCCGAGCCGGACGAGATCCTGCTGCTCGGCGCCCTGGTGGCCCAGTACCTCTATGGCCGGGCGTGCCCGATCCTGGTCCTGCCCGAGGCCGCCCAGGCCATCGCCACCGGCGACCGGGTGGTGGTTCGCGGCGACCGGGTGGTGGTGCGCGGCGACCGGGTCGCGGTGGCCAGGTCCCGAGACCCGCACGACGAGGAGGAGAAGGCGATGACCGACCGGCCGACCGCGCCCGCCGACGACCAGCCAGCGCTGGACCTCGGGGCGTTCTCCGCCCTGACCTTCGACTGCTACGGCACCCTGATCGACTGGGAGACCGGCATCCTGGCCGCGCTGCGCCCCTGGGCGGCCGCGCACCGGGTCGAGATCGGCGACGAGGAGCTGCTGGCCGCGTTCGGCCGGGTCGAGAGCCACCGCGAGGCCGACGACCCCACCGCACCCTACCCGCGGATCCTGGCCGGGGTGCTCGGGGACCTGGCCACCGAGCTCGGCGCCACCGCCAGCTCCGAGGAGGCGGCGGCGTTCGGCGACTCGGTCAAGGACTGGCCGGCGTTCCCCGACAGCGCCGACGCCCTCGCCTACCTCGGTCGCCACTACCGGCTGGTGATCGTCTCCAACGTCGACCGCGCCTCCTTCCGGCACAGCAACGCCAAGCTGGGCGTGACCTTCGACGCCGTCGTCACCGCCGAGGATGCCGGCGCCTACAAGCCGGCCCCGAACCACTTCCAGCTCGCCCTCGCCCAGCTGGCCGAGCTCGGCGTCGCCAGCGACCAGGTCCTCCACGTCGCCCAGAGCCTGTTCCACGACCACGTCCCGGCCCAGCGCCTGGGCCTGCGGACCGTGTGGGTCAACCGCCGCGCCGGCCGCGGCGAGGGCGGCGGCGCCACCCCGGCCGCCCCGGTCCCGGTCACCCCCGACCTCGAGGTCCCGACCATGGCCGCCCTGGTCGACCTGCACCGCCGGCAGCAGGCACGCTGACCCCTGGTCCCGGCTCACCGCTTGGGCCCCACGAACTCGTCCAGCAGGGCGACACTCCCCCGCCTGGCCACCGACAGGCTCCAGGGGTTGTTCGGCCGCCACTCGATCCCGAGCTGGTCGCACGCCCGCCCGAAGATCCCCCGGATGTCGGCCGACACGTTGCTGAAGTGGTAGCGCGGATAGGGGGTCCCGTTCACCCAGTTCAGCACCCGGCACCCGTCGGAGTGGAGCAGGCCCCGGACCAGGGGCCGGGGGTCGAGATCGACGAGCTCCTGCTGCCAGGGGGCCAGCTCGATCCTGCGTTCGTGCTTCTTGCCCGGGCCATGCTGCGGGAACAAACACGGCCAGTGCTTGGAGTAGGAAGCGACCTCGGTGCAGCCAACCTTGGGGACCCGGCTGACCTTGTTTGGCAGCACCTCCGCCATCGCCCACTCGCAACGCTGGATGAGCTCTGGATAGGCGTCGGCGCAGACGATCCTCAGTCGGAACACACCACGGGCATGCCCGGCGATGTATCCGTCTCCGAGGTAGAGCCCCAGGAGGTACGTGTAGGCGGGCTGCGGCAGGCCCGGCGGGTCACCGCCGCAGACGGCACAGCTTCGGACATGGCGGCCGAGGAACGTGCGAACCCGCTCGAAATCCGGTGTCCGCCCATTCCGCCAATCCCGGATGGTTCTCCGCGGGACTCCGGTCTCGCGGGCGATCTGGCTGTTGTTCCAGCCCGCGCGCACTAGTTCCAGGACGAGGGCGACTTCCTCCTTGGACCGCACTTCGCTACCCTCCTTCCATGCGCCCGAGTGCCGGAACAGGAAGACGGTGAAGGCTCAAACCCTTCTGCCCGTAAGGGCGTGCGGGTTCGAATCCCGCCTCGGGCACCTCTCGCGAGCAACCTAACGCTTCCCGAACTCATGTTCGGGTAGCTCCCGACAATCTGTGGACAAGCTCCGCCGACCGTGGGTGGGCGCCGCTACGATGCCCTTCCGCCTGACGGTCCATCGGAGGTTCCACGCATGCCCTACCCGCCCGCACGACGGCTCGACCTGGTCGAGGAGCTCCACGGCTTCCGGGTCGCCGACCCCTACCGGTGGCTCGAGGACGCCGAGTCGGACGAGACCGAGGCCTGGTGCAAGGCCGAGGACGAGCTGCTGTCCGGGTGGATGGACGGGCGGGCCGAGCGGGCGGCGGTGCGCGAACGGCTGGAGCGGCTGCTGGCCGCCGGGCTGGTGTCGGTGCCGGTGCTGCGCGGGGACCGGGCGTTCTTCGAGCGCCGGCGCGGCGACCAGCAGCACCCGGTGCTGCTGGTTCGGGAGGCCGACGGGACCGAGCGGGCCCTGGTCGACCCGAGCGACCTGTCGGAGGACGACACCATCACCCTCGACGGCTGGGTCCCGTCGCTGGAGGGCGACCGGCTGGCCTACTTCCTCTCCCAGGGCGGCGACGAGGAGGCGTCGCTGTTCATCATGGACGTGGCCAGCGGCGAGACCGTCGAGGGCCCGATCGACCGCACCCGCTACTGCCCGCTGGCCTGGCTGCCCGGCGGCGACACCTATTACTACGGCCGCCGGCTGCCCGCCGACGCCGTGCCCGAGGGCGAGGCCGCCTTCCACCGGCGCATCTGGCGCCACCGGGTCGGGACCGACCCCGACGGCGACCAGCTGGTGTTCGGCGAGGGCCGGGACAAGACCGAGTACCACTCCCTGCGGGTGTCGCTGGACGGGTGCTGGCTGCTGGTCGGGGCGGCGGCCGGGACGGCGCCCCGCAACGACCTGTACATCGCCGACCTGGCCGGCGACGCCACGCTGCGGCCGATCCAGGAGGGCGTCGACGCCGAGACCGACGGCCGGGTCGGGACCGACGGCCGCCTGTACCTGCACACCAACCTGGACGCCCCCCGGTTCCGGATCGCCGTCGCCGACCCGGCCGGTCCCGAGCCGGCGGCCTGGCGGGACCTGGTGCCCGAGTCCGGCGACGTGCTCGAGGGCTACGCCCTGACCGACGACGCCGTGGTGGTCGCGTCCACCCGCCACGCCGTCGGCCGGGTGGCCGTGCACGACCGGCGGACCGGCGCCCTCCGCACCGAGGTCGAGCTTCCCAGGCCGGGGTCGGTGCTCGGCGTTTCGGCTCGCCCCGAGGGCGGCGACGAGGTCTACCTCGGCTACACCGACTTCACCACCCCGCCGCGGGCCTACCGCTACCGGCTCGCCGAGGGCCGCCTGGAGCTGTGGATGGACGCCCCCGGCCAGGTCGACCTGCGGGCAGGGGTGACCGCGCGGCAGGAGACCTACCGGTCCAAGGACGGCACCGAGGTCCGGTTGTTCCTGCTGCACCGCGACGGGCTGACCCCGGACGGGGCCCGCCCGACGATCCTGTACGGCTACGGCGGCTTCAACATCTCCCTGACCCCGGCCTGGAGCGCGGTCGCGGCCGCCTGGGTCGAGCAGGGCGGGGTGTACGCGATCGCCAACCTCCGCGGCGGGAGCGAGGAGGGTGAGGTCTGGCACCGGGACGGGATGCGGGCCAACAAGCAGCAGGTGTTCGACGACTTCATCGCCGCCGCCGAGCACCTGGTCGCCTCGGGCTGGACGTCACCGGAGCACCTGGCCATCTCCGGCGGCTCCAACGGCGGGCTGCTGGTCGGAGCCGCCCTGACCCAGCGGCCGGACCTGTTCGCGGCGGTGGCCTGCAGCGCCCCCCTGCTCGACATGGTCCGCTACGAGCGCTTCGGCCTGGGCGAGACCTGGAACGACGAGTACGGCCGGGCCGACGACCCGACCGAGCTCGGCTGGCTGGTCGGCTACTCCCCCTACCACAAGGTGGCCGGGGGCACGGCCTACCCCGCGGTGCTGTTCACCGTCTTCGACTCCGACACCCGGGTCGACCCCCTGCATGCCCGCAAGATGTGCGCCGCCCTCCAGGCCGCGACCACCTCGGACCGCCCGGTCCTGTTCCGCCGCGAACGCCAGGCCGGCCACGGCGCCCGCTCGGTCCGCCGCACGGTCGAGCTCCACGCCGACATCCTGACCTTCCTGGCCGCCCAGGTGGGCCTGGACCTGGGAGCCGCCGATCGAGCGTGAGCCGCCTCAGCCCATGTCCTCCAAGGTGGTCAGGCAGAACGGGTGGCCGGCGGGGTCGGCGAACACCAGGCAGTGGTCGGAGTTGGGCTGGAACTGGTACCGGGTGGCGCCGGCGGCCAGCACCCGGGCTTGGGCGGCGGCCAGGTCGTCGACCAGGAAGTCCAGGTGCAGCCGGTTCGGCGAGTTGTCCCCGGGCCAGGTCGGCGGGGTGTGGCCGGGCACGGTCTGGAAGTCGATGCGTCCGCCTGGGCTGTTGACGACCGCCCAGTCGGGGTTCGAGAAGGTGACCCGCCCGCCGGTGATGTCGGCGTAGAAGGCGGCCAGCTCGGCGGCGTCGGGGCAGTTGACCGTGACCGAGCTGAGCCTGATCGAGTCGGACAAGGACGGTCCTTTCTGTCAGGGCTGGGGCCGGTCCCGGCCGCCGTCGGCAGCCGGGTCACCCGGGGGCCGCCGGGACGCCTTGGCGTTGAGGTACCGCTGCTCGGGGATGCTGGTGGCCAGGCGGGCGGCGGTGGCGTAGGCGGACCGGGCCTCGGCGTCCTTGCCGGCCATCTCCAGGAGGTGCGCCTGGACGGCGTGGAGCCGGTGGTGGTGGCGGAGCTGGCGGTCCTGGAGCAGCGGCTCCAGCCGGGCCAGGCCGGCGGCCGGGCCGTCCACCATGGCCACGGCGACGGCATGGTTGAGGGTGACCGCCGGCCCGGGGGCGATGGCGTCGAGCATCCGGTAGAGGGTCTCGATCTGGGCCCAGTCGGTGTCGGCGGCGCCGGGGGCTTCGGCGTGCACGGCGGCGATCGCCGCCTGCAGCTGGTAGGGCCCCACCGGCCCGGCCGGCAGGGCGGCCTCGACCAGGGCGACGCCCTCGGCGATGGCGGCCCGGTCCCACCGTGAGCGGTCCTGTTCGGCCAGCGGCACCAGCGAGCCGTCGGGGCGGGTGCGGGCGGCCCGGCGGGCATGGGTGAGCAGCATCAGCGCCAGCAGCCCGGTCACCTCGTGGACCGCGGGCAGGTGCCGGTGCAGCCGCCGGGTGAGGTGGATCGCCTCCTCGGCCAGGGACAGGTCGGTGAGGCCGCGCCCGGTGCTGGCGGTGTGGCCCTCGGTGAAGATCAGGTACAGCACGTGGGCCACGGCGGCGACCCGGCCGGGGAGCTCGTCGGCCGACGGCGGGGTGAACCTGGCCCCGACCTGCCCGAGCCGGGCCTTGGCGCGGGCGATCCGCTGGGCCATGGTGGCCTCTGGGACCAGGAAGGCCCGGGCGATCTGGGCGGTGCTCAGCCCGCCGACGGCCCGCAGGGTCAGCGCCACCTGGGAGGGCCGGGTCAGCGCCGGGTGGCAGCACAACAGCAGCAGGGTCAACGAGTCGTCCCGTTCA
>Ga0307406_10002166_pt1 | contig 10690 bp, 11 predicted proteins | sample 322Cmetagenome_3_FD_203706 | JGI IMG/M metagenome (GOLD analysis project Ga0307406, IMG submission 203706) | Maize rhizosphere microbial communities from greenhouse at UC Davis, California, United States - 322HYB-C-2 | ecosystem: Host-associated > Plants > Roots > Rhizosphere > Soil | place... | reverse complement strand
TCCAAAATAATCAGAAACTTCAATTCTGTAAGTCAATGCTAAATTGGGCTCGACAGGTATAACTCCGTGAAGCGAATCTGTTTTTATGATACTCAAAGCAAACGGAGTTTTCATAAACAACTTCTGTACGCGTTGTCCGGTTTTCTTATATCTCGGATAATCTATAAATGCATTTATATAACGCATTTCATCAAATGAATAGGTATTAAACTGATAATTATATTTTGGATCTCCATTTAAAAAACCGGTAACGTTAAAAACTCCATTTCGGTTATTTGAAACATCATCAAAATCTACAGCATTGATCCCGAAACCAATTTTACCGTTTGCTTTAACTTTTCCCGCGAGATAAGTACCATCTTTTTGAAGTGAAAGATTTAATAATAAAGGTTGTTTTGATTGATTTACAACTGTATTTTCTCCCACAGGATAAACATAAACACTTGAAATTGTTGGCTTTTTGCTATCATTTATATTTTGATCGTAACCAAAAAACATAGGATTAATAACAAATTCTGTTTTTGAATCCCTAATTTCAAAATGCAAATGAGGCCCTTCTGAAGACCCTGTATTTCCTGAAAGTGCAATTAATTGTCCTTTTGTGACCGGCAGCTCATCTGGTTTCAAAAATACTTCTATTTCAAAAGACTTTTCTGCATAATGTGTTTTCTGAACATACTCCTGAATAGGACCGATTGTTGTTTGCAAATGCCCATATACAGAAGTATAACCATTGGGATGTGTGATATATATACATTTTCCGTTACCAAATGTGGAGATTTTTATTCTGGACACATATCCATCAGCAATAGCATAGACGTTTAAACCTTCCCTTTGATTTGTCTTTAAATCAAAACCAGCATGAAAATGATTAGGGCGCAACTCACCAAAATTCCCCGAAAGCTGCATCGGAATATCTAATGGCGGTCGAAAATAATCTTTGGGATACTGGGTCTGGGCAGATATAAAATTACAAAAAAAAAGAGCAAGTAGTGAAATTCTCATAAACAACATTTTTGCTAAGATAAAGAAAAATCAGCGATTAAAAGCAAGTAAAAAGCTACAAAAATACAATTAATTGAATTTCATTTATTTATCTATTTTTAATGCAAAAAAATCGAGAAAAAATTGCATTAATAAAAAGGAATACTAACTTTGTATGATTAAGTAATGAATAGGATTTATAATGAGTGTAATTGCCGAAATAATTGATACTCTTGAATATAAAGTCGAAAAGCTTTTTGAAAAATCAAAAGGGCTGGAGAAAAACAATCAGGAACTAAAACTCCAATTAACCAAAGCTGCGCAAATCATCCAGAAACAATCTGAAGAAATGGAAGCTTTGAGAAAGCAATATGAAACACTTAAAATAGCCAATTCGTTGCTCGGCAGCGACAATAATAAGAGAGAGACAAAGCTTAAAATAAATTCATTAATTCGCGAAATTGATTACTGTATAGCACAATTTTCAGACTAGAAAACATGGACGAAAAGCTTAGAATTAAAATATCAATTGCAGACAGAGTTTACCCGTTAACGGTAGAACCATCTCAGGAAGAAGGCCTTAGGAGCGCTTCTAAAAAAATTGATGCTATGATCAAGCAATTCGAAGAAAGTTATGCAGTTCGTGACAAACAAGATGTACTGGCCATGTGCGCCTTACAATTTGCTTCGCAAGCAGAACAAAAACAAATTGATTACAATGTTGATGGACAGGAAACCATCGAAAGAATTAAAAGATTAAATTTGCTTTTAGATCAATATCTCGAAAATTAAACGTTCTTTACAGAAACTAAGATACTGCCTACATTAGTTCACAATTGGTAAACTCAACACTAACAAATTAGAATGAGCAAATCGTCGCTACTATAGTATGCCACGCTTAATTGCGAGGAAACTTGAACAGTGAGTTAGCTCAAAACTTGTCTTTACGAGTTTATTCAAGCAATTAATGTAGGCTTTTTTTATATATAAATTTTAACAAACATGGACATAATAACGATCATTATTTCAGGTATTATAGGTATTGCAGCAGGTTTTGGAATAGCTAAAATTATCGAAAAAAGCAATATTTCTAATTTAATCAAAAACGCAAAAAAAGAAGCAGCTTCTATTTTAAAAGATGCTAATCTGGAGGCAGAAAACATAAAAAAAGATAAAATCCTTCAGGCAAAAGAGCGTTTTATTGAATTGAAATCTGAGCACGAACAAGTTATTTTAGCCCGAGACAAAAAAGTAGCTGAAGTAGAAAAAAGAGTTAGAGACAAAGAATCACAAGTATCAAATGAGCTTTCAAAAGCCAAAAAAGTAAATGATGATTTTGAGGCTAAAACTCAGGAATATAATAGTAAAATTGAAATTCTGGATAAAAAACAGGCTGAAGTTGACAAATTACACAAAAGCCAACTACAACAACTTGAAGTAATCTCAGGGCTTTCTGCCGAAGAAGCAAAAGAACAATTAGTTGAAGGCTTAAAAGCTGAAGCAAAAACCAAAGCAATGTCCCACATTCAGGATACTATTGAAGAGGCAAAACTTACGGCTCAGCAGGAAGCTAAGAAAATTATCATTAATACAATTCAAAGAGTTGGAACAGAGGAGGCAGTTGAAAATTGTGTTTCTGTCTTTAACATTGAATCTGATGACGTAAAAGGTAGAATTATTGGCCGTGAAGGTCGTAACATCAGAGCTTTAGAAGCAGCTACCGGAGTAGAAATTATTGTTGATGATACACCCGAAGCAATTATTCTTTCTTGTTTTGATCCTGTTCGCAGGGAAGTTGCCCGTTTATCGTTGCATAAATTAGTAACTGACGGACGTATTCACCCGGCAAGAATTGAGGAAGTTGTTGCAAAAACAGCTAAACAAATCGATGATGAAATTATCGAAGTTGGAAAACGTACCGTTATCGATTTAGGAATTCATGGTTTGCATCCGGAATTAATTAAAGTCGTTGGTAGAATGAAATACCGTTCTTCTTACGGACAAAATTTATTACAGCACTCAAGAGAAGTTTCTAAACTTTGTGGTATCATGGCAGCCGAATTGGGCTTAAATGTAAAATTGGCAAAAAGAGCCGGCTTACTACACGATATTGGTAAAGTACCTGATACTGAAAGCGATTTACCTCACGCATTGTTAGGTATGCAGTGGGCAGAGAAATATGGTGAAAAAGAAGAAGTATGTAATGCTATTGGAGCCCACCACGATGAGATCGAAATGAAATCATTATTATCTCCAATCGTTCAGGTTTGTGATGCTATCTCTGGCGCAAGACCAGGTGCAAGACGTCAGGTTTTAGACTCTTATATACAACGTCTAAAAGATCTTGAAGAAGTTGCTTACGGATTTAGCGGTGTAAAAAATGCCTACGCTATCCAGGCTGGTAGAGAGCTTCGTGTTATTGTAGAGAGCGAAAAAGTTTCTGATGATAATGCAGCAACTCTATCTTTTGAAATTTCACAAAAAATCCAGACTGAAATGACTTATCCAGGTCAGGTTAAAGTAACAGTAATCAGAGAAACAAGAGCAGTAAATATTGCGAAGTAATTTTTCTTTTAATTATAAAATAATAAAGGCTATCATTATGATAGCCTTTATTATTTTATACTGATTACTCTTTACATATCATTAAATACAATTTTAAAACTAGTCCCTGCTCCTACCTCACTTTCTACAAAAACACTTCCTTTCATAGCCTCAATCTGATTTCTGGTAATATACAAACCGATTCCGCGGGCTTCTTCATGTTTATGAAACGTTTTATACATTCCGAATAATAAATCACCATATACAGCCAGATCAATGCCAAGACCATTATCTGTAATCTTTAAGGACTTATAACCTTCTGGTTCTATCCCAAAATCAAACACAATTACAGGATCCCTGTCCGGGTGGGCATATTTTATGGCATTTGTTGTAAAATTCAATAAAACACTTTCAAGATATGCCGGATTAAAATTTATCTTTAAATATTTCGGAACATTATTAATTATAGAAACATTGGTCTGCTTATCATATCGTTTTATTGTTGAAATTGTTTTCTCAATATACTCATACAATTTTAGTGGAGCAACTGCGATATTAATATTACTTTGCGTTTTTACAATCTGCGTAAGATTAGAAATAGTATCATTTAGATCATTTGACACTGTACGTAAATGCAGCAGCATTTCGTTGATTGTCTGTTTATCTACATCGGCATCAATGAAGTCCAAAATAGATTTTATATTACTGGCCTGTGTATTTAAATTATGCGAAACAATATGAGAAAAATTTAACAATCGACTGTTCTGATCACTGTACAACTTCATTGTTTTCAAGAGTTCTAATTCTTTTTCTTTCTGTAAAGAAACATCAGTATGAGTTCCTATGACACGAAGCGGCTTACCATTTTCATCACGTTTTATCACCTTGCCCCTGTCTAAAATCCATTTGTAGTTACCACTAGAAGTCATTACACGATGGTAATTTTCATAATATGGAATCTTATTGTCAAAGTGTTCGTGAATATCAGAATAATACTTGGGAAGATCGTCGGGATGCACAATTTTATCCCAGCGTTCCGGGTCATCAAAAATATCCGCAGAGTCTAATTCTAAAATCTTTAGTGATAATGAAGAGTAAAAAACATTGTTTGTAACCATATCCCAGTCCCAAATACCTGCCGTAGAAGCTTCAAGGGCAAACTGAAAACGTTCTTCAGAAATTCTCAGTTTTTCTTCCTTATCCTTTAAATTTGTAATATCAGAAACATGTCCGCAAAAACTAACGCATTCGTCAGGAATTGATTCTGTTTTAGCAGAAATTTTAAACCATCGCATTCCTTTTTTAGGCAAAACGGCTCTGAACTCAATTTCCCATGGTTTTATTTCTTTTCGGGCTTTTACTAAAGACTGAAAAAACATATCCCTATCCTGAGGAAAGATTCTTTCGTAAATTATAAATATAATGTCGTTTGTAAATTCGCTTACTGTAAGCTCAAAAATATCATCTATTGATTTACTGATAAGAGGAAAAGAATAATTATTGTCTTTATCGATAATGAACTGAAAAAGTAAATCAGGCATATCGGCAAATAATTTCTGGTAAAAATTTTTTACTTCTAAGCAATCCTCATTTTCATATAAATCAAAAATCATATATTACTTATTTATGTAAATTGAATTATTCTTTAAATATGCAAATCAAAGGTCAGTGTTTTTATTTCTTTGAAATAAAATCTAATAGCAAGGTATTAAAAATCTAAACTAAAAAAACGGGCATTTGTTAAAATTATTGCACTTAATTATTTACGCGGATGAAAGGAATGCATGACTTCTTTTAAAAAACGTCTGTCCAAATGTACATATATTTCAGTAGTTGTAATAGATTCGTGCCCCAGCATTAACTGTATCGATCTTAAATCTGCACCATTTTCGAGTAAATGTGTCGCAAAAGAATGCCGCAGGGTATGCGGGCTAATATTTTTATTCAATCCAATCTTTACAGCAAGATCTTTTATGATTGCAAAAATCATAGAACGCGTAAGCTGTCCGCCTCTTCTGTTTAAAAATAAAGTATCCTCAGATCCTTTTTTTATATTTAATTTATTTCTAATTGCATCCTGGTAAATTCGAATATATTTTTCAGTTAGTTTACCGATGGGTACAAAGCGCTCTTTGTTTCCTTTTCCTGTAATTTTGACAAAACCTTCTTCAAAATACAAATCAGAAATTTTAAGCGAGACAAGCTCTGAAACACGAAGTCCGCAACCGTACAGAGTTTCCAGAATAGCGCGGTTTCTCTCACCTTCGTTTGAACTTAAATCTATTGCCGCAATTAATGCATCGATTTCTTCAACAGAAAGTGTATCCGGCAATTTACGGCCTGTTTTGGGAGACTCAATTAGCTCCAAAGGATTATCATTTCGGTAATCTTCAAAAACCAGATAATTAAAAAAGCTTTTCAAACCTGAAATGATACGTGCCTGAGATCTCGGATTTACTTCTTTTGAAACTGTATAAATAAATTGCTGTATAGTTTCGTCTGTAATTTTTAACGGAGAAACTTCTATTCTGTTTGTTTCTAAAAAAAGACATAACCGTTCAATATCAAAACCATAATTCTCTATTGTGTTCTTAGACAAGCCCCTTTCAATCCTTAAATACGATTGATAATCTTTTATGTATGTGGTCCAATTCATAGCCACAAAGTAAATCATTTTTAGATATAAAAAAACCTTCCGGATTATGGAAGGTTTTAGAATACTTAAACGAATTAGAATCTATATGCAGCTGTTAAAGCTAAAATACCGCTTCGAATTTTCGTATTATCACCAGATTCCGTTTTTGCAATATTTGATAAACCAATATTGTAACGAAGGTCAGCCAATAAATTTGGAGTAATATTAAAACCTGCACCAACAACAAAACCAAAATCAATAGATTCAAATGCTTCCTTAACATCCCGTTCTACAGTTTGACTATATTGTGTTAACTTGGTTGATGCTTTTGCCGATGTTAAGAACCCTACTTGGGGTCCTGCCTCAATAAAAGATTTGCCATCTGAAGAATATTTTAAGAGAATAGGTACATTTAAATAAGAAAGATTCCATTTGATATCTCCTGAATAATATGTGTCTGATATGGAGGCTCCAACATTTTTCATTTTTGTACCCTGAGTAGAATATAAAAGCTCAGGCTGAATATCAAATTTTTCAGATAATTTTATTTGAACCAGAACTCCGGCATTAACTCCAACGATTGGTTTTAAATTCATACCCCTCGTATCTCCAGCCCAATTTGATAAGTTTAAACCACCTTTTATTCCGAACTTAACTTCCTGTGCATTTACAAATGCAAATAGAATAGATGCAACTGCTGATAAAATAACTTTTTTCATTTTTTTAACTCATTTGTTTTTACGAAAACAAATGTAATCTTTTTCTTTCAATTTAATTATAGAATAAAAAAAACCTTCCAAATCAAGGAAGGTTTATAATCAATAAGTCTATTATTAGAATTTATATCCAATCGATAAGGAAAAAACTGAATTATGAAGCTTTGTATCATCACCGGCTTCTGTTTTAGCGATATTAGATAATCCTAAATTGTATCGTGCTCCTGCAGAAAAATGCTCTGTAAAATCGTAACCAACACCAAAGTTTAATCCAAAATCTATAGTCTCAAAACTATCTTTTATATCTTGCTCAACAGTCTGACCAAAACCATCTAATTTTGTTGCAGTTTTAGCAGAAGTCAGAAAACCAATTTGCGGACCCACTTCAATATTGAATTTTTCAGCAGCATAATATTTAAACATTACAGGTACATTTATGTATGCCAATTTGAATTTAACATTTCCTGTTACATAACCAAAACCATCTACCTCTGCTCCTACATTATCAAAATCAGCACCTTGTGTTGAATATAAAACTTCGGGCTGCAAAGTAAATTTTTCAGAAAACTTAATAGCTACAAACCCTCCAACATTGAATCCAATTCTTGATTTTAAATCAGCACCTTCTGTATCTCCAGTAAAGTTAGATATATTTAATCCTCCTTTTAAACCAAATTTTGCTTCCTGAGCATTTGATAATCCAAACACTAAAACTGCAGCTATTACTAAAATATTTTTTTTCATTGTTTTTTGATTTTTTTATAATTTAATTTCAAAAAAAAAACCTTCCCATTAAGGAAGGTTTTAATATCCTGAAAGAATTAGAATTTATATGCTGCAGTTAATGCTAACACATTATTTGTATATCTGTTGTCATAATAATAACCATCATAATCATCATAATAGTCATTGTAATCGTAGATACTTGTCAAACCAATAGTATAGCGAATACCTACAGAGAAATTATCTGTAAAATTATATCCAGCTCCTAAATTAAAGCCAACGTCAACTGACTTTTCATCTTCAATATTTTCACTAGAGACAAGTAATCCAAGTTGCGGTCCAGCTTCAACACTAAATTGCTTTGTGATATAATATTTAGCTAAAACAGGAACATTGATATAGTTCAAATTTACGGTGTAATCACGCTCACCATAGTAACCATCAAATTTAGCGCCCTGAGCAGAAAATAAAAGTTCTGGCTGAATGTACAGTTTTTTCCAAACATTGATTTCAGCAAAACCACCTAATTGAAAACCTATTAACGAATTTGCATCGTTAGCACCGCCAATAGTAGCAATATTAAAACCTCCCTTTACTCCAAATCGCGCTTTTTGGGCGTTTGTAAACCCGAATGCCATTATTGCAATAGCACATAAAATAATTTTCTTCATTTTATTTGTTATGGTTAAAATTAATGGGTCAAATATAAAGCTATACAAACTAAAAATGGATTTGTTTTTTAACAAATAATTTAATAATGAGAGATAATTATGTTAAAAAAAACACAAGAAACAAGCGTAATAAAAAAAGCCTCCCATGACGGAAGGCTTGAATTTTGTAAATTTGATATTTAAAATTTATATGCTAAAGACAATGCAAGGTTACTATTTTTAGCACTATCATAATACTCTTCTTCATTATCAATATCGGCATTATCAGCAATAGGCGACAAACCAATTGTGTAACGAAGATTGATAGAAAGATCTTCAGTAAAATGGAAGCCTGCTCCTAAATTAAATCCGAAATCGACAGACTTAAAACCATCTTTAACATCTTCACCCTCAGATTTTGCAGATAACAAAACGCCAAGTTGCGGCCCTGCTTCAACACTAAACTTTGGAACAATATAATATTTAGCCAAAACAGGAATATTCAAATAATTTAATTTAACATCAAAATCTCCAAAAAATGGCCCAGCTTCAAATGTACTTCCTTGGGCAGAATATAAAAGTTCTGGTTGAATTGCAAACTTTTCAGCAATTTTGATTTCGGCAAAACCTCCAACATGAAATCCGACTAGTGATTTAGTACCGTCAACATTTCCTCCTGTAATATTAGAAAGGTTTAATCCTCCTTTTACTCCAAATCTTGTTTCTTGAGCATTTGTAAATCCAAATGCCATTACTGCAATTGCAGATAAAATAATCTTTCTCATTTTATTTGTTTGGTTTAGAATTAATTAATCAAATATAAAACTTTACTTCATAAAAATTTATTTGTTTTTTAACGAATATTATTGCTTATTATAGATAGAATCATAGTGATAAAAGAAAATAGCAAAAAAAAGGCCTTCCAAATTGGAAGGCCTTTTAAATATCTTAAATAAAAATATTAGAATTTATATCCTACAGATAAAGAGAAAACACCGTTTTTAACTTTTGAATCATTACCATCTTCTGTTTTAGCAATATTAGACAAACCTAAGTTATATCTAAGACCTGCAGAAAGGTTTTCTGTAAAATCGTAACCAGCACCAAAGTTAAGTCCAAAATCAATAGATTCGAAAGAATCTTTGATATCTTCATCACCAGAAACTGAAACACCGTCTTCTACGAAATCGTATTTACCTTTGGCACTTAATAAAAATCCGATTTGTGGACCTGCTTCAAGACTGAATTTTTCAGCTACATAGTATTTTGCCATTACTGGGATGTTTAAATAACTTAAATTGTATTTAATTTCATCATCCCCTTCTTCAAATTTAGTTCCTTGAGTAGAGTATAAAAGCTCTGGTTGGATTGCAAATTTGTCAGAAAGTTTGAACTCAGCGAAAGCCCCAGCTTGGAATCCAATTTTAGAAGATTGATCTTCTACATCACCAGTAAGAGTGTGAAGGTTAACACCAGCCTTAACTCCAAACTTAGTTTCTTGTGCATTTGAGAATGCGAAAGCCATTACTGCTGCAGCAGTTAACATAATTTTTTTCATTCTGATTTGTTTTGGTTAAAATTTTTAATGAACAAATATACACTTATACTTACTAAAAAATTATTTGTATTTTAACAAAAAAAGTAGTAATTAGGCCGAAAAATTATGTTAAAACAAAAATGACCTTTTGGTAATAATAAATTAAAACATTTACAAACAACTTTATTAAATACTCAAAATCAAAAAGAATCAAGAAATTTCTGAAATAAAAATATTAAATTCATAAAATATAAAAAAAACAAAAACCCCATCCTTTTTCAAGGATGGGGCAAAACAATTAACTAAAGTTTTATTTAGAATTTATAAACAACTCCAAATTGTACGGCTCTCAAATCAGAACCTAAGTAAAAATTATTAGTTTTATCAGCTCCGTGACCACCATTATTGTTTACACTATACTCTAATCCAGCCCAGTTAGCTTCGATAGCAAAGTGGTTAGACAAGAAATAGCTTAAACCTAATCCTAAACCTACTCCTAATTCATTTGATTTTCCATTACCTGGTTTGTATTTATAACCAGTGTAATCTACTCCTAATTGAGTAAACACAGAAAATTGAGATGCCGGAGTAAAATAATATCTACCAAAAGCCCCTACTGTAAATGCATTTGTTTTAGAATCATCTGCATCTTTTATAGAACTAAATCCTAATTTACCTCCTAAAGCGATATTTTCTGATACGAAATAACCAACTCTTGGCTCAATCACAAAGCCATTAGATTTAGCATCTCCAGTTTTCTCAGAAGCGATTCCAACCGCACCAGAAATAAATGTACTTCCCTTAGAAAATCCCGTTGTTTGCGCATTAGCAAATGTAAAACCCATTACTGCAATAGCAGCTAAAATAATTTTTTTCATGATCTGTTTTTTTTAATTACAAG
>Ga0307406_10002163_pt1 | contig 10702 bp, 10 predicted proteins | sample 322Cmetagenome_3_FD_203706 | JGI IMG/M metagenome (GOLD analysis project Ga0307406, IMG submission 203706) | Maize rhizosphere microbial communities from greenhouse at UC Davis, California, United States - 322HYB-C-2 | ecosystem: Host-associated > Plants > Roots > Rhizosphere > Soil | place... | reverse complement strand
TACATCAAACAAGTTAAAGGCAACCGGGAAGCCGTCGTAGTTAAGCCCTACGTAGTCACGGTCCTTCCAGAATTCCAGTTCAGGGTCAATTTGGAAAAGAAGGTCTTCTGCGCGGCGCCAGTGAAGGTCTTCAGGCTGAACGTGCGGTTCGAAAGCAACACTATCGATTGAATCTTCCTTGTGCTTGCCAAGGTAACGCTGAATAACGCGCCAGTGCACCCGTTTACCAGCCATTTGACTACCAGTACCAGGATCGGCAATTAATGTCTCGACAACCGTTGCACCAAAGTTTGGCTGGCGGGTCTTGAGTTTGAAGAAGGTCGAGTAAAGCTTCACTTCATTCATGTAGTGAAGAAGAAGTGGCAACGTTTTAAGTGCAAGCCCCCGCATCTTTCGAGCGTGCATTGGTACAACAACAATAGTTCCCATTTCTTTTGTGTGTGTCACGTTGTGCAGCTTCTTTTGTACGAAGTGCGCAGCGAGGTCGACGTACTTGTCGTGATTCATTTGAATAATGCGCAGATCGCGCTCTTCATAGTCATCAGGTGTTACCTGCTTAAAGAGTTCGTCGTATTCGTTAAGCCATTCAGGGCCTTCAGAGAATCGAAGTGCGGTATAAATTTCGTCGAAGTCTTCGTTTTCAAAAAGCTTCTCAATGTCGGTGTAGCCAAGCTTCTTCATGAGTTGCTTTGGTGGCATTTGGCGAAGAAGGTTCTTAGCGGTTTCGCGCTTAAGTACGAACACCTTACGGTCGAACTTCACTTTATTAGCTGCGTCAATCATGAATGGAACAAGGTATTTTACTTCTTCAGATCGTGCTACGTCAGCGCCAATAATGCCCACTAGTCGCTTGATGTCACTTTCAACGCGTCCTAAAAGCGCGTGATACACTTCTTCACCAGTCGAAGCTGCAGGGTTGAGGCCAAGCGTACGAAGATTCTCGTGCGCCATAGCGGTAATATCACCAATAAGCTTAGCGTCGGCTCCTGAGCGCCCACTCACCTCTTCAAGTTGTTTAATTGCCTGTGTGAAGATTGGTTCTTCAGCGTCAAGCAAATCGCTTAAAAACTTTGCCATGTTAAAACTCCTTTTCCGTCAACGGCATATCATGTAACGTCACGTCTTTATGTAAAATTCCATCTTTCGCACCAACAAATTGTACAACCGATGTCGAATTGGCACTTGCAAAAATAATTGCTTCTTTGAGTGTTTTTCCCTGTGCAAATGCGCTAAGGAATCCAGATCCGAACGCATCACCGGCGCCCGTACGGTCAACGACAGGAACATCTTCGTACATACCAGCAGTGACAATTGTTTTGCTGTCAGTCGCTACAACACCCTTTGGGCCATCGCTCACAACCGCAACAGGTACGTAATGCGTAAGGTGACGCACAAGTTCGTCGAGCGTTTCACCATGAACGATCATCTGGGCTTCTTCTTTATTCACTGCAAGTACTTCAACGTCTTCAAGGAGGCCTTTTAACTTATCGGCTTGTTGCAGCTCAACACCTGCAGGATTGAGCATTACTTTTACGCCGTGCTTTGCGGCGCGGGTAATAATACGCTCAAGAAGGTCCATATCTCCGAGTGAAGAAATATAAATCCACTCACCTTGCTCGATGATCGAAAGATCGAGTTCTCGGTCTTTTGCTGTTGGCATTGAACCTTTGTAGTTAAGAATTGTACGCTCTCCGCCAGATAGCATAAGAATAACTGAATAGCTGGCTTTGAAGCGGTCGCTTTGATGCACATGTGACGTGTCGACGCCTTCTTTGTCGAGGCTTTGTAGAATTGTTTCGCTTGGAGCGTCATCACCAAGACACCACGCATATTTACTGTGGAGCCCTTGGCGAGCAAACGTGACGGCAGCATTCGTAACGTTACCGCCCGTCGAGAAAATCACTTCATCAAGGTCAAGTTTTTGACCCACAGGAAGCTGCTCGTACTTCACACCCTTATGCTCAAGTTCAGTGAACGCTTTTGCACTACGCAAAAATACATCTTGAGTAGCCTTACCAATAGTAACGATCGTCGGCACGTGTGACATTTTTTAGAGAACGGCCTTTCCAGCACTACCAAACGCTTGAATCTTTTCTTCAACCACAAGCTGGACAGCATCTTTCACGCGGTCCATAAGCTTTACGACTGCGAATTCATCCGGGTGTTCCTTGAGCTCTTGTTCCATAACAGTACGGAAGGCATAGCGCATGTCGCTATTGATGTTAATCTTGCTCACACCAATACGAGCCGCCTCCTCAAAGAAATGGAGCGGCGTTCCAGAGCCACCATGAAGACTTATTTGGCATGGAATCGCATCGCGGATACGCTTCAAGAGTTCGAGGTCGAGTTCTTTTGGTACTGGGTACTTACCGTGTAGGTTTCCGATAGCTGCAGCAAAAGTATCGATACCAGTTGCTTCAATGAATGACTGTGCACCTTCTGGGGTAGAGAAGGTTTTCTTAATTTCATCGTAGTCGATTGCTTCACTGTGCACATTGCTACTTCCGCCGAAGTAGTGCGGCTCGCTTTCGACAAGCGCTCCGGTAAACTTTGCGTATTCAACAACTTCTTTTGTCTTCGCAATAATTTCTTCTTCGGTTGCATCGTGGTTCGCCTGAGAAATGTCGATGTGAATAAACTCGTAACCAGCGTCGATTGCTTGCTTACAATTTTCTACTGTTGGGCTGTGGTCGAGGTTAAGGTACATCTCGATGCCATATTCTTTTTTGTAGTTATCGACGAGATCACGAACATTCTCAAGACCCATTGCTTCTACTTCACCTTGGCTCACCTCAACGAGAACCGGTGCGTTCAGCTTTTGTGCTGCTCGAGCAATTGCAATCAAGGTTTCTTGATTGTCAATGTTAAATGCGCCGACCGCAAAGCCCTGTTGTCGACTACGCTGCATAAGATGTCGCGCACGAAGTGTATTGTCGCGAATTTCAGCTATTGAAAGACCCATAATAAAAGTACTGCCCCCACTAATTTGTTCTTAAAGGTAGTATACCACTTATGGCAATAGTCTGGGTAGGGGTGATTTTTTACTGGTGATATTGTGGCATTTCATCCACAAATGTCGCGACAGTATCTGCCAGCTTTTCACCTGAAAAGCCAAAGTATTCAACGAGTTCGCTTGGAGTGCCTGACTCGCCAAAACGATCGTTCACACCAATGCGTTTTACCGGCATAGGAAGTACATCACTTAGGAATTCAGTTACGGCGCTACCGAAACCACCTGCAGCCTGCGCTTCTTCGGCAGTGACGACGCGGCCAGTTTTGCGCGCGCTCGCAAGTAATGTTTCTGTATCGAGCGGCTTAATTGTTGGTACGTGTACCACTTCTGCGTTAATTCCCTTTGTTTCAAGAATTTGAGCCGCAACAAGCAGTTGGTAGGTCATAGTGCCCGTTCCAAAGAGTGAAACATCGCGACCTTCTTTTAATACGTAGGCTTTACCAATCTCAAATGGAGCATCTGCGGTACTAAAGATCGGCGTTTTCTCACGAGCAAGACGTAGGTAACTTGGCTTACCATTCCCTGCGAGTGCTAACGTAGCCTTTTCAGCCTCAAGACTGTCACCAGGCGCTACAACAACCATATTTGGAAGTACGCGCATCAGCGCAATGTCTTCAAGCATTTGGTGCGTCGCACCGTCAGGGCCAACACTTACTCCGGCGTGCGAACCAACTATCTTTACCGGTTGGTTGTTAAGTGTAGCTGTGGTGCGAATTTGCTCCCAGTTACGTCCAGGGCTAAATGCCGCGTAGCTACTGGTAAACGGAATCTTTCCAGCACGGGCAAGACCACTCGCAACCGTTACGAGGTTCTGTTCGGCAATACCGATTTCAATAAATCGTTTCGGGAATGCTTCTTTAAAGTGATGCATCTGCGTACTTTCGGTAAGGTCGGCACAAAGTGCGACGACATTCTCGTTCTGCTCACCAGCAAGCTTTAACCCACGTCCAAAGCCGGCGCGGATTGGCTCTGTTTCAACGTCCTTACTATAAACTAGTGGATTTAATGGATAACTCATACTCCCGCCCCTTCGTGTGTAATTTTTCCGCCGAGCGTTCTAAGATCTTCAAGCGCTTCCTTGGCCTGTTCGGCGTTTGGTGGCATACCATGCCATTTGTAGTTGTATTCCATAAAGTCGACACCCTTACCAGGAATTGTGTGCGCAATAATAACTGTTGGACGATTTGTAATTGCGCGAGCCTGGCTCGTCGCATCAATAATGCTTTCAATGTTGTGGCCATCTACTTCAAGGACATGCCAACCAAATGACTCCCACTTTCCTTTAAGGTCTTCGAGCGGCATGACGTCTTCTGTTGTGCCGTCAATTTGAATGTTGTTTCGGTCGATGAATCCAACGAGCTGCGAAAGCTTGTTCTTACCGGCGAACATCGCCGCTTCCCAAATGTTTCCTTCATCGAGTTCGCCGTCACCCATGACAACGTATACGAAGCGGTGTGGGTTTTCATCAAGATATTGCAGGCTGTATGCATAACCAGCTGCCTGCGAAAGACCGCTGCCAAGAGGACCGCTCGTGTTTTCAAGACCAGGAAGCTTCTCCCGCTCAGGGTGTCCCTGTAAGCGGCTTCCGAATTTACGAAGAGTTGTCAGTTCAGTTTTGTCGAAATATCCAGCTTCAGCCATCGCTGCGTACTGCACGGGTACACAGTGCCCATTACTCAGGAAAAATACGTCACGATCAGCCCATTCTGGCTCTTCCGGACGAATATTCATAACGTTAAAATAAAGTGCCGCAAAAATGTCGGCGAGCCCAAGTGGCCCCGCGCTGTGACCGCTCCCGGCGGCTTCAAGCATTGTAATGATATCTTTACGGATATCGTTTGCTTTCTGCTCTAGTTGTGTAATTGTTAACTGGCCCACCCTAAATTACTCCGTGCTTATTAATTTCTTTGACTAACTGATTATATGTTTCCGCTGGATTCACTGAGTTTGCAATCTCTCCACCAACATTCAAAATGTCGACACCACCTTGCGTCAGTGTATAGGCATTGTCTACCTTTACACCTCCGTCCCAGCCAACTTCAACTTCTGGCTTGAGCTTTTTAACGAGCCGAATTTTTTCAAGTTGCATCATACTAGCCGAACCGCCGTGGTGCCCTAGGTCGCCCGAGAAAATCATCACGTGGTCAACTTCTTTAATAAGATTTGCGACCGTTGCGGGAACTGTTGTTTTAAGAAGCGCGAGACCGGTTTTAATCTCTGCTGCTTTAAGTTTGGCGAAGTGTGGCAATAAATCTTCGCTACTTTCTGCATGGAAGATAACAAGGCTCGGCTTTAGAGCTATGATTTTATCAATGTGCTCTGATGGTCGAGCGACCATCGCATGTACGTCTACTTCCCATGACTCTGGCCAGTAAAGCTGGTCTTCGCCAAGAAGAAATGTGGGCGCAAATTCACCATCGCTGATATCGATGTGGAGACGCTGCACAAAGGAACCGACCTTCTCGGTCTCCGCCTTAAACTGGTCGAGTGTTTCAACGGTAATTGCTGGAACAATAATACTCATTACCCTAACTCATCCAATTCTGCGTTACGACGCTTAAAGCGAACTGCATTCGCAAATTCTGTATTTAACCATGTCTCAAGAATGCCTTCCCAGGCACCCTCACCTTCTGCGCTCAAGATACGCGCCGGAAGGCAGAGAACATTACTGTCATTATCATAGCGAGTCATTTTCGCTTCAAATGCATCCCAGATAACACTAGCTCGAATGCCTCTGAAACGGTTAGCCGCCATAGCAACGCCTTGTCCACCGCCGCAAATCAGAATGCCTCGAGGGTCTTTATCGTCACTTCCAAGTACTTTTAAAGAAACAGCCTGGGCGAAGATCGGGAAATCATCGTTAGGATCGAGTGTTTTACCACCGACGTCTTCAACGTCGTACCCATGCTTAGCAAGGTAGGCAAATACTTCCTCCTTTAAATGAAATCCCTGATGATCCGCACCCAAGTATATCTTCATGCTGTTCCAAGTATAAGCAGTTTAGTCCTTGTGGTGCAAGTTCTTTGCAACATCCGCTACTAATTCAACAAGACGATTCGAGTAGCCCCACTCGTTGTCGTACCATACCATCACCTTAGCGAGGTTTCCGCCAACAACCTTCGTAAGAAGGAGGTCAACAACGCCTGAGTGGCTGTTGCCAATGTAGTCACGGCTTACAAGCGGTTCTTCACTCACACCAAGGATACCTTGGTAGTATGGCTCTGCTGCGGCCTTCTTGAATGCTGCGTTAATTTCTTCAACGGTTACGTCGCGTTCGAAGAGAACAGTAACATCGCTGAGTGAAACAACCGGGGTTGGAACACGGATACTAAGACCATCGAACTTACCATCGAGTTGTGGAAGTGTTTTTGTGACTGCAATCGCCGCACCAGTTGTCGTAGGAACAATGTTCTCTGCAGCGTTACGACCCTCACGAAGGTCCTTAGAAGGAGCGTCCTGCACAACTTGGCTGGCTGTGTAGCTGTGGACTGTGGTAAGAAGTGACTTCTGAATACCGAATTCGGCATCGAGCACTGCCATTACCGCACCAAGAGAGTTGGTTGTACAACTTGCGTTGCTAATAACGTGGCTTGCACCGGCAATCTTGTCTTCGTTTGCACCGAGCACGATTGTGTCAACACCATCGCTCTTTGAAGGGCCACTAATGATGACGCGCTGTGCACCAGCGGCAATGTGAAGTTCGGCAGATTCTTTATCAGTAAAGCGTCCAGTTGATTCAATAACGATAGCAACTTCAAGCGCCCCCCATGGAAGTGCAGCTGGATCTTTTTCAGCTGTTACCTTAATGTGTTGCCCATTTACAATAATTCCAGTGTCGTCATATCCAACGTCGTACTTGTAATTACCGTAGTTACTGTCGTGCTTTAAAAGGTATGCGAGTGTTTTTGTGTCCGTAAGGTCGTTCACTGCAACGATTTCAAGATCGCTACGGTCGAATGCCAACTTGAACGCGTTACGTCCAATACGGCCAAACCCGTTAATACCAATTTTCGTTTTTGCCATAGAAAATCTACCCCTTCTTATAAATAAAGCTTCTGCTTATCTACGCGTCATTATAACTGGCTACCCCTTCCTTCGCAATCTTTGTATACTAATAGGGTGAATAAAGCAGAATTATTAAAGTTGGCCGAACCTTTTTACGAGGAAAATGAAATCCTCGAGCTTCAACATGCCGTTGAAGTTGCCTCGAAAGCCCACAAAGGACAAAAGCGAAAAAGTGGCGAACCCTATATCATTCACCCGCTCGCGGTGGCCGCGACGCTTATTGAATGGGGTATGGACATCGACAGTGTCCTCGCAGGAGTCCTTCACGATACCGTTGAAGATACAGACATGTCGCTCGAAGACATTGAAAACAAATTTGGTAGTGATGTTTCTTTCCTCGTAGACGGTGTTACGAAGGTTTCTCAGGCCCGCGCTGGTATGCAAGACCTTGCCGAATACCTTCCTCAAACAAAGGATAACCTCTCAAAACTTCTTATTGCCATCGGACAAGATGTTCGCGTTATTATTATTAAGCTTGCCGATCGTCTTCATAACCTGCAAACATTGCAGCACATGCCACGCGAAAAGCAGGTAAAGATAGCCCGTGAAAGCCTTGAAGTGTTCGGGCCCATGGCGGACCGTCTTGGTATGGGTCGCGTTCGTATGCAAATTGAAGAGCTTGCTTTTAGCTACCTTGACCCCGCTGAATTTAAAAAGCTCCAAAACCAAATGAAAAAGCGACTCGGGAAAAGCACCCGAAAACTTGGTATTGTCCGTGAAGAAGTTGATCGTGCGTTAACCGCTCAGCACATTACCCATGAAATTAATGGCCGCGTTAAAAGCATTTACAGCCTCCATAAAAAGCTCTCTAAAGTTGATGGCAACATCGATGACATCTACGACCTTATGGCGCTTCGTATCATCGTAGAGACCAACGAGGAATGCTACCGCGTGCTTGGTGTACTCCACGCCCTCTATCAACCTATGATTGCGCGCATTAAAGACTACATTGCGGTACCAAAGCCTAACGGCTACCAAAGTCTTCACACAACCGTTCTTACGCCGGCAAAACAAATTGTTGAATTCCAAATTCGTACCTTCGAAATGCATGAGTACGCCGAGCGTGGACTTGCCGCAAGCTTCCACTACCACGAACAAAAAAGCTCTAAAGACTACACAAAAGGCAAAAAGAGCGCGGTTCTACCAAGCCATATGCAGTGGATTACACAGCTCCAAGAAATTGCCAGTAAACTTCGCAGCGGTGAAGAAATTCCAGAGTCACAACTTTCTATTGATCTATTTGGTGATCGTATTTTCGTTTACTCTCCGAAGGGCGACATTTACAACCTGCCCGAGGGCGCCTACCCGCTTGACTTCGCCTACCTTGTACACAGCGATATCGGTAAGCATAGCTACGGCTTTCGAGTGAATGGATCAATTCACGCTTTTGATAAACCGCTTCAAAATGGCGATGTTGTAGAAGTGATGACCCGAAAGACTGCCGTTCCAAAATCTACATGGCTTGAGATGGTAACAACGACCCACGCACGAGCCAAACTTCGTGCGCAGCTCCGTAAAGTAGGAGCGATTGAAAGTATTAGCCACGCCGCGGGTATTATACGCGAAAAAACTCGCCTAAAGAAAGACACCGTTTAGACATGACCTCACTTAAGGTTGTGCTTTCTACTGTTAATGACGGCAGTATGCTCAATCGTCATGACACCGAAGATGCAGCAGTCATTGAAAATCGTCGTCGCTTCCTTGAAAAAAACGACATATCGTTTGCTACCGCGACCCGCGTCTCACCGAACATGTTAGAACGCGCAACGGTTACACACGATACCGATTACTGCCGTTATATCTATGTATCGCCTGAATTTGCTGGCGATGGTATGACGGGACGCGAGTCAACTGCGGCCGACGCGCTCATTACCGATCAAAAAGGACTGGCCCTTATGCTTCCGGTGGCCGATTGTGTTGGCGCAATTTTCTTCGATCCTATTAAGTCAGTTGTTATGGTGAGTCACCTAGGCCGCCATAGCCTTGAACAGTACGGAGCGATTCGTTCAGTAGAGTATTTCACCGAACACTACGGCTCAAACCCAGCCGACATTAAAGTATGGCTGACACCTGCGCCAGGTAAAGAGTCATACCAAATCTACGCGCTCGACCACAAAGGTATGAAGGAAGTGACCTTTGAACAGCTTCAGCGGGCGGGCATTTTACTAGAGAATATTATCGACGATCCACGTGATACGGCAACTGACCCAGATTTTTATTCCTACAGCGAATTTCTAAAAGGCAACAGAAACGAAGACGGCGACCATATGATCGCCGCCGTCATTGAATAAACGAACTATTATTTGCTTACGCGTGCAATTGAGTCACGAACAACTTGTGCAGCTGCAGCAGCGTCACCCCAGCCGTGGAGCTTGCCGTCAACACCATTCCAGTTTTTCTTCCAGTCCTTGTAGTGACTGTAGAAGTGTTCAATGCTCTTTGTGAATGCTTCACCTAGATCAGCGAGTTCCTTAATGTGGTCCTTGCTAATATCATCAGCCGGAACAACAATAAGCTTCTCGTCCATCTCACCGTCATCTTCGAAGTACAATACACCAATTGGTCGTGATGGAACTACCGTGCCATGAGGAACTGACTCGTCAATGATAAGAAGTGCGTCAAGTGGGTCGCCGTCTTCACAAAGTGTACCTGGAATGTAGCCATAGTCTGTTGGATATCCAAGGAAGGTACCGTTTACACGATCAAGGAAAAGACGACCGGTTTCTTTATCAAATTCGTACTTATTTCGTTCACCTTTGCGAATTTCAATAATGACGTTTACGACGCCATTTTCAATATCGCCAGATGTTACTTCAGCGTATGCCATGCATTTCTCCTTTGTTTCTACTACTGATATTTTAGCAGTTTTCGGGGCGGCCGTATATAATAGCACGAGTGAAACTGATATCTCCAGCTCAATACATTCGTGAAGCCAGTGCGGCAATCGATAAAGCAACCACGCGTGTCTACATTATGTCGATGGTCTTTGCTGATCACGAGGCAACACGTCAGCTTATTGCTTCACTGGAAGCAGCCGCACTACGCGGCGTAGAAGTTGTCATTGCCGCGGATATCTTTACCTACGGTGAAGTAAGCGGTGGGTTCCTTCCCTTCCGCTATTACAGTCACGGTGCACGCACCACAAACCGAATGGTCAAAAACCTGAAACGATCTGGTGTTAAATTCCACTGGCTCGGTCGTGGACGCATTACACTTTGGCATGGTCGCACACACAGTAAGTGGTGTATTGCAGATGATACCCTCTTTACTTTTGGTGGTGTAAACCTTTACGACGAAGGAATCCAAAATATTGACTACATGTTCCGCCATGAAGATGCCAAGCTTGCCGATCGTCTTATTGAAGAGCAAAAGCGTATACAAAAAGCAGAAGCGCGTTCGGCTAATTATCACAGCGTTGCCTATGAACATGGCGACATGACGATGCTCATTGATGGCGGTATTATTGGCCAGTCGGTTATTTATCGCCGCGCAGTTGAACTTGCTGAGAAAGCCGAACATATCGTTTTCGTATCACAGTACTGCCCTACCGGAAAACTCTCACGAGTATTGAAGAAAAAATCTGTCACGCTCTATTACAACCGCCCGCTTCAAGCCGACGGACTC
>Ga0307406_10002162_pt1 | contig 10702 bp, 10 predicted proteins | sample 322Cmetagenome_3_FD_203706 | JGI IMG/M metagenome (GOLD analysis project Ga0307406, IMG submission 203706) | Maize rhizosphere microbial communities from greenhouse at UC Davis, California, United States - 322HYB-C-2 | ecosystem: Host-associated > Plants > Roots > Rhizosphere > Soil | place... | reverse complement strand
GACGATCCGCGCCTTTCGAGCCGGATTGCCGGACGGAAAGGCGCGGATCGTCGGGAAGCACCGCGGCGATCCGCTCGGGCTGCTGGGCCAGCACCCGGACGCTCTCAATCCTGGCCGTATCGAGCAGCGCGGCGACCGGCCTGGCCACCATCGGAATACCGCCGACGGGGATCAACGCCTTAAGGTCCGTACCATGCTCGGCTGCGAACGGATCGACGCCCGGCCTTGAACCGGCCAATACGATCGCCGTCCAGCGGATCACGCGAGCCAGCTGACGACCGGCTGCCCGCGGTCGTGGCGCGCATTGGCTTGTGCCAGCCGCACCGCGTGAAATATCAGCGACAGGATAGTCCACAATGCCACCAGCTCGATCCCAAGGTCCGGCCGTCCGAACAGCAGCGCAACGACCAGGATGATCATGTTCGGATTGCGGCGCGCGGTGATGAGCCTAAATCGGCTGTCGATCTGTTGCCATACGTGGATGTGCATCCCGTAGCGGCGGACAAAAATACCCTCGACGACACGGGACATGACATAGCCGAGCACAATGGCGCCCACGATCATCAGCTCATAGACCCGGTCGTCGAGCGGCCGGCCATATGCCTCCAGCCCTTCCGCCCATGCCCACCACCAGAACGGCGGGTGGACCAGGTCGACGCCATGGTCGAACAAATTGCCCCATTTGGACGATTGGCCGGTGCAACGCGCCAGCTTTCCGTCGACCGTATCGAGCACCATGAAGCCGAAGCCCGCGGCGACGCCCGTCCAGTACCAACCGCTGTAAAAGAGGAAGAAGGCCGCGACGCACAGCCCCGCCCCGATCGTAGTCACCAAATTGGGCGACAGCCCCGCCTGAGCGGCCCAGCGGGTCAGGTAAAAGGCCGGACGGCGCCACAAATAGAGCGTCAGCACATCGGTCACGCCCTTATAGCTGGCATCGTAGGCAGCTCGCTCAACCGGTTCCGGATCGGAAGGATCAAGCCGCATCACGAACGGCCGATCGCGTTTCCTCAACACGCCGTAGGTGAGGTCTACGGTCTCTGCGTCGATCGGGCTGAGCGAATTTCCTTCATAACGCGCTCCCGACCGCATCGCGGCCAGCACGGGCTCGGCATCGCCTCCCCCGAACACATGGGCCAGGATGGGATAGCCATCCTTGGTCAACACGCTGCCCGGCGCATCACGTAGCGCCACCAGCCATTGCGGATCCCACGCCCAGCTCAGGTCGGCATAGACGGCGGTGCGCTCCGGCCGTGGGCCGTCCGCCGGCTCCAGCCCGGCTTGGGTTGCCAGGGCATTCGCACGCTCGGCGGCGCCCATTCCGAAAGCGCGAGCGGGGTTGTCCCCGACCGTTACGAACAGCGGCTTGGCGCCCGCAGGAACATCATTCGTCATCCAATGGCGCGCTATAGGGCATGAAACTTGGCAGCAAAGAGGCAAATTGCTGCCGGGCTTGCCGCTGAATCGGATTTCGAGCAGGGTCGCCGGCGATGGGGGACCAGTCGACCACCTCCGATCCTCCCGAGGGAGGTGATGCGTTCCGCTGCGTCGGATCGCTGACGATTGCCCGCGCCGCCTCGACCCAGCGGGAATTGGCCGCCGCGCCCGACCCGCTGACCATCGATCTGAGCGGCGTCGAGAAAATGGACACGGTTGGTGCCTGGATCATCTACCGCACGGTCCGCGACCGCGGTGCGCGGGTGGTCGGCGCCAACGACGACGTCAAGGGCCTGCTCGATCAGGTCGCCGAAGCCGATCGCCCGGCCCGGATCCGGCCGGACGAACGCTCTGCGCCGCTTCGGACACTGGACGAGCTTGGGGAATGGGTTTCGGAAGCCGGGGCGACATTCGTTGGCCTGCTGGGTTTCCTGGGCTCCGTGCTGGTCGCCTTTGCGGCGATTCTCCGCCGGCCAAAGCGCCTCAGGGTCAATGCCGTCGTCCACCGCTTTGACCTCGTCGGGGTGCGTGCGCTGGGCATCATCGGCCTGATGACCTTCCTGATCGGCATCGTCGTCGGTCAACAGGGCGCTGTCCAGCTCGAGCAGTTCGGGGCCGAGGTCTATACGATCAACCTGATCGGCCGGATCACGGTCCGCGAGCTGGCCACGCTGATGACCGCGATCATGGTCGCGGGCCGCTCGGGTTCCGCCTTCGCCGCGCAGATCGGCACGATGAAGATCACCGAGGAGGTCGACGCGATGCGGACGATCGGCGTGTCCCCGGTCGAGGCCTTGGTCGTCCCACGGATCCTGGCGGCGGTGGTGATGATGCCGCTTCTGGCTTTCTACGCCATGATCATGTCCCTGCTTGGCGGCGGCATCTATGTCTGGGCCGACCTGGGGATCCCGCCGCTGACTTACATCCAGCGTCTTCAGGAAGTCGTTCCGATCTCCGACCTGTGGGTCGGACTGATCAAGGCGCCCGTGTTCGGATTCATCATCGCGCTTGCCGGTTGCTTCAACGGCATGCTGGTCCAGGGCAATAGCGAGGAGGTGGGCACCAAGACGACCGCCGCGGTGGTCCAGTCGATCTTCATGGTGATCATCCTCGACGCCGTGTTCGCCATCTTCTTCTCCCAGGTCGGCTGGATATGACATCGCCAGTTCACCAAGGGCTGCGCGATGCCGATGGGGACGGCCGCGACGACGTCATCATTTCGGTCCGGGGCCTCAAGAACAGCTTTGGCGAGCAAATCATCCATGACGGCCTAGACCTCGACGTCCGCCGGGGGGAAATCCTCGGCGTGGTCGGCGGGTCCGGCACGGGCAAATCGGTGCTGATGCGCTCGATCATCGGACTCCAGGTGCCGGAGGCCGGCGAAGTCGATGTGCTTGGCGAAAATATGATTGGGCGCGAGGAGGATGAGGCCAAGAATATCCGCCGCCGCTGGGGCGTATTGTTCCAGAACGGCGCGCTCTTCTCGACCCTCACGGTCGCGGAAAATGTCGAGGTGCCGATCCGCGAATATTTTCCCTACATCAATCCGCCGCTGCTCGACGAGATTGCCAGCTACAAGATCGCCATGTCGGGCCTGCCCGCCAATGCCGGCCCGAAATATCCATCCGAACTGTCGGGCGGCATGAGGAAGCGCGCGGGCCTTGCCCGAGCGCTCGCCCTCGACCCGGAGCTGCTGTTCCTCGACGAGCCGACCGCCGGACTCGACCCCATCGGCGCGGCGGCATTCGACGAACTGATCGAGGGTTTGCAGAAAAAGCTCGAGCTGACCGTTTTCCTTATCACCCACGATCTCGATACGCTGTGGGCGATTTGCGACCGGGTCGCGGTGCTGGCCGACAAAAAGGTGATCGCGGTGGGGACGATTGAAGAATTGCTCGCCTTGGACCATCCTTGGATTCAAGAATATTTTAACGGGCCCCGCGGACGCGCGGCCGTCGCCGGTTTGAAAAGGCAGTAAACGACGATGGAAACGCGTTCGAACCATGTGCTGGTAGGGACCGTCACGCTGGCCCTCCTCGCGGGCTTGCTGGTGTTCATCGTCTGGCTTGCCGGCCTGTCGAGCAAGGCCGAGAAATGTTTCGATATTTATTTCAGCCAAGGCGTCGGCGGCCTCAACAAGGGCTCCTCGGTTAATTTCCAGGGCGTGCCGGTAGGCCAGATCGAGAAAATCAGCCTGCTGCCGGATCGTCCTGAATTCGTCTGGGTACGGGTTGTCGTCGATGCCGAGACGCCGGTTCTTCAGGGAACGACGGCCCAGATCAAGGGTGTCGGCTTCACCGGCGTCAGCGAGATCGCGCTGGAAGGCGCGGTCAAGGGAGCGCGCCCGCTGACCCAGGTCGGGCCGCAGGGTTGCCCGGTTATCCCCGCCAGCTCAGGTGGGTTGGGGGCGCTGCTCAACAGCGCGCCGGAACTGATCGATCGCATCCAGCGGCTGACCGAGCGGCTGACCGAGCTGCTTAGCGACAAGAACCAGAACGCGATTTCCGACATCCTCGAAAACGTCGATCGGACCACCAAGGTTCTGGCCGAGCGCGCGCCGGACCTTGCCGATGCCATCGGCGATGCTCGCATCGCGGCGCGCCAGGCCGGAATCGCAGCCGAGCGCTGGGGCAGAGTTGCCGACAGCACCAACAAGCTGATCGAGCAGCAGGGCCAGCCAGCCGCCGAGGACCTGCGCCGGTCGATCGCTTCGGTCCAGAAGGCCGCCGACAATCTCGATGCGATGATTGCCGACGCCCGACCCGGCATCCAGAATTTTTCGAAATCGACATTGCCCGAGGCGAACCGGCTGGTCCGCGACCTTCGCGACCTGTCGGATTCGCTGCGCCAGTTCAGCGATCGGTTGAACGATGATGGCGCGCTTGGCGTGCTCGGTCCCGAAAAGCTTCCTGACTACAAGCCCGGAAAGACGAAATGATGCGCCAAACCCGCCTGTTCCTCGTCGCGCTGGGCGCGCTCAGCCTCGCTTCCTGCTTCGGCGGCAAGAAGGTGCCTCCAACGCTGCTCACCCTGACCAGCAGCGCGCCGGCGCCCGCGTCGGTCAATCGGGCCGCGGCGCCGGGCGAGGCAATCACGATCGACGTTCCCGTGGTTCCCAAGGAGATCGCCACCACGCGCGTCCCCGCGCTCGTCGGGCCAACGGCGATCGCCTACGTCAAGGATTTGCAGTGGGTCGAAAGCCCCGACCGGCTGTTCCAGGACCTGGTGCAGGAAACGGTAGTGCGGACGACCGGTCGCGTGGTTCTCGATCCGCGCCAATCGTCACTCGACCCCGGGCTGCACCTGACAGGAACGTTGAGCCGCTTCGGCTATGACGCCCAGCTTGGCGCGGTGCTGGTCCGCTATGACGGGGCGCTGTCGACCGCGGGCGGCACCCGGGTCGAAACCCGCCGCTTCGAAGCGCAAGTCCCCGCGGATGGCACCGCGTCCACCGTGGGTCCCGCGCTTAATGACGCCGCCAACCAGGTCGCCACGCAAGTCGCGCAGTGGGTGGGCGGCTAGGCCAGGCTCTTCGACGCCTGTTCGAATACGTCCTTGCTAAGTCCGGGCGTCGCGGCGATCCGTTCCAGCTCCCCGCGCATCAACTCGGCCCGCATCGGCTCGAACCGCCGCCAGCGGCCCAGCGAGGGAACTTGCCGCGCGGCGACCTGCGGATTGAGCTTGTCGACCGCCAGGATCATGTCCGCCACAAAGCGGTAACCGCGTCCTGACGAGTTGTGGAATGCCCACTGGTTCGCCGCGAAATTGGAGACCAGGGCGCGCCAGCGATTGGGATTCTTGAGCGTGAAGTCTGCATGGCCTGCGAGCGATTCGACGACCGACACCGTGTCGGCACGCTGCGCCGCGGCCTGCAACGCAAACCATTTGTCGAGGACCAGCGTGTCGTCGCGGTAGCGGTCGTAGAAATCCGCGAAGGCCGCCTCGCGCTCCGCACCATCCAGGCTGGCGAGAACCAGCAAGGCGCCCTGCCGGTCGGTCATGTTGTCCGCCCGGTCATATTGCCCCTTGGCCAGCGGCGCCCCGCGCATCGGGTCGCCTGACGCAAGCAAGGCAAGGGCAACCGCCTTCAATCGCCGCACGCCCTTCGCATGAGGCCCCAAATCATGCCCGTCCGCGCCCTTGGCCTGGGCTTCGAGAAGCTCGTTGGCCAGCGCCGCGCCAACCGCCTTGCGGAGCGAGTCCCGGCTGGCGTGGATCGCGTCGGGATCCACCAGCTCCATCCGGTCGCCGATCAGGCCTTCGGTCGGCATGGTCAGTGCCTCGCCCTTGAACGCCGGATCGAGTTCGTTCGAACGAAGTGTCCCGCGCATCGCCTCGATGACCGGCGTTGGATCGACTGCCTCCCCGCGGGCCCCGGCGATCAGCGCGCGCAGCATCAGCTCCTGCCCTGCCTCATAGCGGGCGAACGGATTGGGATCGGATGCTGCCAGCCGCTCCAACTCCCCGGCCTTGCGCTCGACCTCGATCAGGACAGGCGCCGAGAAGTCGCGGTTGATCGACAGGATTGGGGGCTCAGTCACGCCTTCAAACGTCACTTCTTCGGCAGCGCGGTCGAGCAGGATCAACCGCTCCTCGCACAGCGAGGCGCCGCTCGCGGCACCGATCAGCGCGGCCTTGAGCGGGAGAAGCATCGGCTGCTTGTCCTGCTGCCCAGGCGTCGCCGGAATCGATTGCGACAGCTTGAGCGTCGCCGTTCCCAATGAGGCATCATGCTCGACGCGGGCCTTCACCTTCGGCGTCCCCGCCTGGCTGTACCAGAGGCGGAATTGGCCGAGGTCGATGCCGCTTGCATCCTCCATCGCGGTAACGAAATCCTCGCAGGTGACCGCCTGCCCGTCGTGTCGCTCGAAATAGAGGTCGCTGCCCCGGCGGAAGGCCTCCTCGCCCAGGATCGTCCGCATCATGCGGATCACTTCGGCGCCCTTGTTGTAGACGGTCGCGGTGTAGAAATTGGTGATCTCGATATAGCTTTCGGGCCGCACCGGATGCGCGAGCGGGCCAGCGTCCTCGGGGAACTGCGATGCGCGCAGCACCCGGACATCATCGATCCGCTTGACGGCTTCGGAGCCCATGTCAGCCGAAAAGCTCTGATCGCGGAAGACAGTGAAGCCTTCCTTCAGGCTCAGCTGGAACCAGTCGCGGCAGGTGACCCGGTCGCCCGACCAATTGTGAAAATATTCATGCGCGACAACGCCGGCGATGGCGTCGAAATCGGCATCGGTGGCCGTGTCCTGATCGGCCAATATGTAGCGCGAATTGAAGATGTTGAGCCCCTTGTTCTCCATCGCGCCGAAATTGAAATCGTCGACCGCGACGATGTTGAACAGGTCGAGGTCATATTCCCGGCCGTACGCCTCCTCGTCCCACTTCATCGCCGCCTTGAGGCTGGCCATGGCGTGAGCGGTGCGCGGCAAGTCGGTTTCGCGTACCCAGATTGCGAGGTCGACCTTGCGGCCGCTCATCGTGACGAAGCTGTCGCGGTTGGCGGAAAGGTCGCCCGCGACCATGGCGAAGAGGTAGCTGGGCTTGGGGAATGGGTCCTCCCATTGGGCCCAATGCGTGCCGTCATCTTCGTCACCGCTCGCGACGAGGTTGCCGTTGGCGAGCAGGACGGGGTAGCGCGCCTTGTCGGCACTCATCCGGACGCGATAGCGCGACAGCACATCGGGCCGGTCGGGGTGGAAGGTGATCCTGCGGAAGCCCTCGCTCTCGCACTGGGTGCAGAGAATGCCGCCCGAGGCATAGAGGCCCATCAGCCTGGTGTTGGCGGCGGGTGAAATCTCGACCTCGGTTTCGATGGTGGCTTCGTCACCTTCGAGATCGATCACCAGCGTACCACCGTCCATCTTCCAGCCTGGCTCGGTGCCGTCCGCACGCACCGCGATGGGCGCAAGTTCATTGCCCGCGAGCCGGAGCGGATGGTCATGCTGCCCATTTCGGACGACCTTCAAGGTCGAGCCTATCCTGGTCCGCTCGGGATCAAGCTCAAAATCCAGCGACACTTCCGGCACGAGCCAATCAGGCGGGCGGTAATCCTTCCGATAGATGGCGACATGCTCCGGCGAGGTCGGAGCTTCGGGGTTCAGCATGACGTCGGACATGCTAACGGATTAGGCAGCGTCGGGCGCGGTCACAAGGGTCGGACGCCTCCGCCCGGCCAGCGCCAGCAGCATCCCGCCGATTGAAAGCACCCCGCCCGCAACGGCTAGCGCGCTCCAGCGATAGCCTTCAAACGCGGTCGACAGGCTCATCGCGATGATCGGGACGAGAACGCTGGAGTAAGCGGCTTTGCCCGGCCCGATCTTGCGAACGACCGGGAAGTAGAGCGCGAAGCAGAGCACCGAGCCGGCGAGCGCAAGATAGAGCACGCCGAACAAGTAGCCGGGGCGCGGATCGAAGGTTGGCGGGCCGGCGACTGAGAAGGCAATTATTGCATCGAGCACCGCGCCGATGGCCATCGACCAGGCGAGCAGGGCGAGCAAAGGATGGCGCATCGCCTCCTTGCCCGCCTGATAGACATTGGCGGCGGAAGCGCCGAGAATCCCGACCGCGGTTAGCGCGAGGCCCGCCGCGATCTGGCTTGCGCCGGCGGTGCTGCTGCGAAGCTCGTGAAGGAACAGCATCCCTACACCAATGACCGCGGTCAGCCCGGCGAGCAGGAAGCGACCGCTCGGCTTCTGGTCAAGAAACGCCCAGGCCAGGATGCTGTTGGGGATAAGCAACAGCGCGAAGGCGGTGGCGATCACGCCCGAGGTGATGAAGCGCTCGGCGAGGTAGACGCTGTTGAAGTTCACGCAGAATTGCGTGATTCCCAGTACGACGGCCGCGAACAGGCCGCCGCGGTCGAGCTTCAGCGAGTGCCCCTTGAACGTCGCGAGCAATGCCATTGCGATCGCCGCAACCGTGAACCGATAGGTGACCGACCATTGCGGCGGAACGACGCCCAGCTGGTCACGGATGACGATCCAGGTCGATCCCCAGACCCCGGTGAAAATCATGAAAGGGATGAGGATCGTCGCGTCGATACGCGCCCGCCCGAGATCAGCCCGGTTCAAAGCGCTTCGATCGCCGCGGCGAGGCGCGCCACCGCTCCCATGTCCTGGTCCCAGCTGGTGACCAGCCGCACCTCGCCCGGCGCCCAGTCATAGAAGTCGAAGCCCTGCGCGCGGATCGCGGCCGCCTCTTCGGCGGTCATGCGGACGAACAGCTCGTTGGCCTCGACCGGATAAACTAGCCGGTTACCTGCCGCCTTCGCCAATGTGGCGGCGGCTGAATTGGCGGCGCGTGCGTTGGTGAGCCAGAGGCCATCCTGAAGCATCGCCAGGATCTGCGCGGCCGAGTAGCGCCCCTTAGATAGAAGGTGCCCTGCTCGCTTGCGCAGGCGCGGCACGACCTCGGCCTTGGCCGGATCGAAGAAGATCAGCGCCTCCGCGCTCATTCCGCCATTTTTGACGAAGCCAAAGCTCAAGACATCGACGCCCGCTCGCCAGGTAACATCGGCGGGGTCGACATTGGCGAAGGCGATCGCATTGGCGAAACGCGCGCCGTCCATGTGGAAGCTGAGCTGGCGCTGCTTCGCCACCTCGCCCAGCGCCGCGACTTCGTCCGGGCGATAGGTGAGGCCATATTCGGTCGCGTTGGTGATCGACAGGGCCGTGGGCTGGACCTGGTGGACGTCGGGCCGGACGCGGGCGCAGGCCTCCTCGACCGCATTGGGCGAGACCTTTGCGCCCTCCCCCGAAAGCAATGTCAGCTTGGCGCCGCCGGTGAAGAAGCCGGGAGCCCCCGCCTCGTCCTGCTCGATATGCGCGAACTCGTGGCAGAGGATCGAGCCATAGGGTGGGCAGATCGCGGCGAGGCCGAGGCAGTTGGCTGCCGTCCCGGTCGTCACCCAAAGCGCCCGGACCGGCTTCCCGAACAGGTCGGAGAAGGCGCCGTCGAGCCGCGCGGACCATTGGTCGCCGTCATAGGCCGTGTCGAGCCGATTGGCTTCGCTCAGCGCCTCGAGGACGGCCGGGTGTGCAGCGGCGGCATTGTCGGAGAAGAAGCGCATGGCTGACCCGCATGGCGGGCTGTTTCGCACTCGTCAATGCGGGGAGGTCCGACCGAGAATGGTGCTGCCGGTGAGGATTGAACTCACGACCTCAGCCTTACCAAGGATGCGCTCTACCACTGAGCTACGGCAGCATGTCGGTGGGACGGCGGGCCTATGGCCGAGCCTTGGCGAACCGTCAACCCGTCCTTATTGGCGTGAAGCATGGCCAAGGATGACGAGAAGGCGAAACGGCTGGCTGAAGCGCTGCGCGACAATCTGCGCAAGCGCAAGGCACAGTCACGGGATCAGAAAAAGGACCCGACCCAGGCCGCCAGCGAATAACCGCTGTCTAGCCCGCGGTTAATCGCTACCCGCGGCCCCAGGATATAGAGCGCCGCCAGCACCCAGCCGAGCGCGACTAGCCCTAACGGCTTAGCGGCGCGCATTGCCTTTCGAGCCATGCCTTGTCCTCCCCTTCCAACTGAGGCCCGATCTTCGCCAGCACCTCGGCATGATATTCGTTGAGCCAGTCGAGCTCGCGATCCGACAGCATCGATACGTCGATCAGCTTCTTCTCGATCGGAACGAACGTCAGCGTGTCGAAACCGAGCATTTCCTTGTCGCCGCCCGGCACCTGCTTGTCGACCACCAGCACCAGATTTTCGATGCGAATGCCGTACTCGCCGGCCTTGTAGTAACCCGGCTCGTTCGACAGGATCATGCCCGCCTGAAGCGGCTCGTCCCCGCCGGACTGCGAGCTGCCCACCGGCGAAATCCGCTGCGGCCCCTCATGCACCGCCAGGAAAGCGCCAACGCCATGGCCTGTGCCATGCGCATAGTCGCATCCCGCTTCCCACAGCGGCCGCCGGGCGAAGCTGTCGAGCTGCGACCCGCGCGTTCCTTTGGGGAAGAGCGCGATCGCGATGGCGATGTGGCCCTGGAGCACGCGAGTGAAGCGATCGACCATTTCCGCGGTCGGCTCGCCGATCGGCACGGTGCGGGTGATGTCGGTCGTACCGTCCTGATACTGGCCGCCCGAATCGACCAGGTAGAGCGTGCCCGGCTTGAACGGCAGGTTCGACTCCGCCGTCCCCTTATAGTGCGGCAGCGCTCCGTTGGGCCCATAGGCGGAGATGGTGTCGAAGCTAAGATCGCGCAGGTCGCCATGCTCGTGGCGAAAGCCGAGCAGCTTGTCGGCCGCGATCATCT
>Ga0307406_10002161_pt1 | contig 10708 bp, 16 predicted proteins | sample 322Cmetagenome_3_FD_203706 | JGI IMG/M metagenome (GOLD analysis project Ga0307406, IMG submission 203706) | Maize rhizosphere microbial communities from greenhouse at UC Davis, California, United States - 322HYB-C-2 | ecosystem: Host-associated > Plants > Roots > Rhizosphere > Soil | place... | reverse complement strand
CACCCCATTCCCGTGAGGTTGTTGAGCCACTCGGGACGGTAACCTCGCCTCGATCGTGTGGTGCGCAAAATGCGGATTCGACTTTCTCGGGTCGGACTGAGCGCCACGCTCAAGTGTATGTCGCTCGACATGCTGGCTCACCATCGTGTCGAGGATCCTTTGGCGAAAACAGACGTTGGGGAACCAAAAAATCGGAAACGATCCGATCCGACATTCCGCGACGAGTTGACGTCCGCGTGCATTCTGTTGCCGCAGAAGCGGCATTGGAATTCCTGGGCCGATCTGTTGTGCTTGTCGGTGTAGTCGCAGCACAACAGATCTGACTGGTATAAACGGAAGCGACTTCCGTCGCCTCGACGCCGATTTCTTGCTTGATGGCCTCGATCTTGCCGGCGAGCACCGAGCGGCAGCGGGATTAAGGCTAGAATGAATTGTATCAAAATGAACAATCATTCACCATTTTATACAAGCATACGTTGACACTTCGAGCGAACAGGTGAAAGGAGGAATCCTAATCGCCGTTCTCAAAAGTTGTATTATCCAATGCTTCGCCGTCGCTGTTCGTTCCCCGAAACTTCCTTAATCTCTTTAGGGCTCGTGACGGCGTTCATGTTTATGAGCATCTATGGAGGATTAGGCGTTTCTCCGGCCATAGCGACCGATATTCGGCAGATCACAGCGTCGTCCGGAAGCGCCATCGATGCTACGCCAAAGACAGGCTCCGCTGAGAAGTTTGACGATTGGTACGTCCGCTGCCTAACGTCAAGTGACGGACCACGCACCTGCGAGATCGCTCAGGTTGCGCAAGTCATGCGCGAAGGGAAGTCCGTTAACGTGCTGACAATCGCCGTCGCGCCAACGGTGAAATCTGCCCCGAAAGATAACAAAAAGAATTCCCAGCCGCTGACTTTGACGGTACTCGTCCCGCTGAACGTCGGCCTCCAGGCTGGTCTCTCAATTTCAGCGGAAGGCAAGTCCGTCGCGAAGCTCGCTTATCGCAATTGCAATCAAGCTGGATGCTGGGCCGAGCTGCCGTTGAGGCCAGCGATGCTATCCACATTGTCGAAAGGCTCGAGCGGGGAAGCAACACTTCGCCTCGCTGACGGTTTCGCTGGAAGCAGATCTCAGCGCCAGCACGGCATATTATCAGCAGCTATCAGATGCCAACAATGCAGCGCTGGTCACCGCCTGCGCGGTATCGTTCTCAAGTGATGCCTGCGTTCGCGGGCGCAAGGATCTGCAGAACGCTGTGGATGAGGAGAATGCTCTTCAAGCCCGCGTTCTTGGCACGAGTACGGTGAATTCCGCCGATGCGTTGCTGTTGGGCGTCCTCAATGACGTTACGGCCAACCGCATTTCGTCCGGCCAGATTGCGTCGTCCTACCAGCAAGCATTGGCAACGGATCAGAAAATAACGGCAGGCGTCGCGGGATTGGCACTTCTGACCGCAGTCGGTGTCGTGGTCGGTCCAGAAATCTACGCCTATTGTTCAGCAAATGCAGCAAGTTGCGCAAACTTGGTCACGGAGGCTCTCGACTGTGTTGCGACGGTTGCGTGCACAGCCACTGCTGGTGGCGTGCTATCGGCGGGTGCTGCTACAAAGATTGCGGTGGAATTAGAACAGGCGTCCGCAAAGTCCCCAGTACTAGTGCTGCCAAAATCAGGAAAGACGTCGGTGTACGTGTCGCTGTCTGCGGATGGCACGCAACAATACGTCGGTATCACGGACAACCTTGCAGCACGCGCGGCTGCCCACTTGAAGCTAAAGGGTATCGAAATTCAACCTTTGGACGGACTGACGGGAATTTCCCGATCTGATGCTCGTGCAGTTGAACAAGTTTTGATTGAGTATTATGAATTAGGTAAAGATGGAGGAACATTAATCAACAAGATCAACAGCATCGCGTCGATTAACCCTGTGTACGCGGCCTCGCTTCAAAGAGGGAAGGCATTGCTGCGCTCAATCAACTATCCGGGATTTTGAAAATGACTAAACCAGGCGACGTGTTCGAGATAAGCACCGCGAGCGGTCAGGCCTATCTGCAGTTCATGCAAAAGAACAAACTTATGGGCCCAGCGATGCGCGTGCTGCCCGGAACCTATGTCGATGGCAATCCCGATATTGGGTCGCTTGTCAGAACAGCCGCTGGGTACTGGATATTCTTTCCACTCGCGGCGGCGCTTAAGGCTAAGATTTTGCGACCGGTTGGTGCGTTCGAGATTCCATCGCACGCGGAAAAGCTTCCGATTTTCCGCTCTGGCGTCGTCGATCCCGCAACTGGCCGGGTCGAAAACTGGTGGCTTTGGGACGGTGAAAACTCTCGCATGGTCGGCGCAATCACGGAGGAGCAGAGAAAGCTGCCGATCAAATCGATATGGAACGATACGCTGCTTGTGGAACGGATCGAACAGGGATGGTCACCGGAGAACGACCGTCGCTGATGGTCGGCACAAACGCGGCGATCGTTGGGCTCTGCTCTTCATTGTTGCGAAACAGCACATTGTAACGGCTCTTGCGCTCCACGACGGTGGCGATGTTCGCGGCGCCATTCTCCTCTCTGAAGATCATCCAATTTCAGTGTGATAGCTCACTTCAATGTTGCGTTTTATAAATCCTGGCTGTCCACTCGGACCCGGCAGAATTTCCGCAAGACGGAAACGTGCTTTTGTCCGCCGGTGGCAACATCGATCTGAGAAGCGCAGAGGCTACGAACAGTTCCTCCGCTAGCAGCCAATCGACAAGTGCCGCTATCGGCGTGGATCTCGCCAGTGGTGGCCTTACCGGCAACGCTAGCTATGGCAAAGGCACGGAACAGGCGAACGGCGTCTCCCAGATCAACAGTCACGTCGTTGGCAGCGGCAACGTCACGACCGCTTCGGGCGGTGACACGACCCTTGCAGGCGCGGTGATCTCAGGCAACCGGGTAACCACTGTAGCCGGTGGCGATCTGAATATCATCAGCCAGCAGGACACTGCTACCTATGGAGAGAAGAACGTTGGGGGCGGCATCGCGTTCTCGCCCGATCGAGGTATTTTCGGCGGCGCTCAAAAGGGGCGAACAGACGGTGACTACGCCAACGTCTCCGAACAGAGCGGCATCATCGCCGGCTCCGGCGGGTATCATGTCACGGTCGGCGACAATGTCGCCTAATTGGTGGCGTCATCGCATCGACGGCCGATCCGGCAAAAAATGACCTGGCGGCAAACTCGCTCACCTGGTCAAACATCGAGAACCGATCCGAGGCCTCCACTTCGAGCTACGGTGTAGCACTGTCGCCGAGCGGCCTTCCAGTTCCCGTCGTTGGTCAGCCAGCGCAAGAGGATGATCACGGGTTGCGCGCGCCACGCTCTCTGCTGGCCAACTGGCGCTCAACAACCAGTCCCAGGACCTTGCGGCCCTCAACACGGACCTCTCCAAGGCCAACACCACGGTCGATCCTTTCGATATCGATGAGCTCAGAGCCAAGCAGGAGAGTGCGGCAGCCCTCTCGGCACTCCTAAACATCGCCGTCGGCGATATCTCTTCCAAGCTGGGCTTTGATGAAGGCAGCGCGGAGAAGGTTGCCTTGCATGCGGCCGTGGGCGCGCTCGTGTCAAAGCTCGCCGGCGGCAACATCGGCGCGGGCGCGCTTGCTGGCGCTGTCAGCGAAATTGCCAATGGCGTCTTGCAGGACGTGCTCAAGGCCAACCCTAACCTTAACGAAGAGCAGAGGAACGTGATTACCCAGTGGGTGGCCGCCATCGTAGGTGTCGCCGCTGGGGGGCAGACAGGCGCAGCAACAGCGCTGGACAACATCAACTTCAACTATCTCAATCACGCAGACAATGACGCTCTGAATGAAGCCAAATCTGCGTGCGCCAAGGGGGACCAAGCAGCCTGCTCGGAAAAAGCTCGGCTTGAGGCGAAGGATGAACAGCAACAGAACGAGTACGTCGCTTGCCGAAATAGCGGGTATTCTGGCGCCGGCTGTGGAGCGGTTCTTGCCGATGTCGTTGCCGCCCTATCAAGCTATGCAGGAACTGCTTCGGCTTGGTCTTCGGCAAGCGATCAGGCCGCCAACTTCGCGCGTCTGGATAAGTCCGGCGGCCTCGCACAAATCGTGCAGATCCTTGCTCCAGTTGGGTTCAACAACCTCAGTCCTGAAAAGCAAGATGAGCTAATCAAGACGGTTTCGTTCCTCGTCAGCGACCCATTCATGATTCTGGGACTGCCAGACGTCATTAAGAAAGCCAGCGATGGCGATCCTATGGCTCTGGCGCAGATACTTACCTTGGCAACTCGACTGAAGCTATTCGGATCGAGCGCAGCAAGCGTCGTGGGGGAAAACGCTGGAGCACCAACATAGCCACAATAAAACACAGCTCATCGATGAACTGATGGCAGGCGGCAAAAAGATTACTCCCGAGAACGTAGTCGATATCCGCAGATTGCCGGATGGTAAAATAGTTTGGCTTGAGACTGGAACTGCGACTGGACCGCGCCCCGCTGGCTTGAACCACATTATTGTGGATCACGGGACGGATTTTGCGAATAAAGGGATTGCCGAATCCGATATTCCAGATGCCTGTTCACTGCCTTGAGGGATGGAAAAATCGTCGATTATCAGGGCACAGGAACTGACGCCCAATCTACAAATATGACTATAAAGGCAAACCCAATACACGGCAATAACAGTTGGAGACAACGGCTTTATTGTTGGCGCAAACCCCACTTCCGGGCCGTAGGTGAGATTATGCAAAATCCAGACCTTAAAATAAAGTTGATGCCAGATTACCAGTGCTGGTGCCTTTGGGATATGATAGATCCCAAGAATTTAAATCCTGACACTTTACAGATTTCTGAACCATTGAGAGAGCGGCTGCACGCATGGGAGGCAGCCTTCGATAAAACTCTCGATTTAGCTGATCCCACGCGCATCGGGTTCGAAAATGAACAAGAATATAACGCTTTCTATGAGATGGGTTGGGAGTTGTTCGATTCACTGCAGTCAGAGTTGCCAGCGATTGAATGGTGGTATCGCGACTGAAGATATGCCGATCTTTTAAATGCGAAGCGGTCGAATGTTTAATGCGGTTGACCTGCGACGATGACGCCCACGGCGGCGCGTACTCTTTGGGCGGCCGCGCAGTCCGCCGAAACCAATGCGACTTCAACGCTCGCTGCTAGCCGCGACCTCACCATTTCAGCAGGTCGCGACGCCACTCTCCAGGCGGCAAAGGTCGAGGCCGAACGAGATGTGGCAATCCTTACGCAGCGTGACGTTTATCTGCTTTCCGCGCAGTAATTATACGGAGATGCACCAGCGCTCTTCGCTGGCATCAGCCTGAACGTGTCGTCCGCGCTAGCCGGCGCCGGGCAGAGCGTAATATCCGCCGCCAGCAAGCTGGACGGCGTCAATTCTTAGCTCTCAGCGGCGCGTCTCCGCTGCATCAACGTTCCCTGATCGCGCGATGCTACAATCCCTGATGAGTCTTTCTGACGAAGACGTATCAGCCGTTATCGCTGCCATTCACAAATACTGCGGCGAACACGGGTACGACCTGCAGAGTCCCCAGGGCAGGCGCACCATTACTACCTCGCTGGAGCTGGTGCAGACCAAACACGACCCCAAAACGCTGATCGACCTAGATCGGCGGCTGCATTCATAGATGCGAGAAGATGCCGGTTGCTGGGGCCGGCTTGATAGGCAGCTGCGACCCGAATATGTACACATGGTGCGCAGTGTCGGGGGAGACTGTACCTGATGGACAATGACAAGCCGATTTCGGCCAGGCGACAGGAACTTCGAGACCGCCTCACCCATCCGGAAGCCTATGACGCGCCACCGAAATTCTTTCCCGGCTTTCATGGGCTAACGGACGAGAATATCGAGCTCTTGCGATCTGCCGAGGCAGCTTGGCATCGACATCGGAGAAATTCGCAAAAGGCACATCGGTTGGTTTCCAGAGTTCACTGGGTAGCGGTCGGATCCATTAAAGGTTTATTCCGTTCGTACAGGTTGATACTAGATGAAGTGTTAGCGGGCAGCCGACTTAGTACGACGCGAATTAGAGGATTACAGGAACCGGATGAAAATGCGCCAGGTCGCAGCGCCGATCCACAACAGGATCAGGCGAGTTGACCAGCCAACCTATTTGTCTTACATTGTCTTGCAGTTCGAGAAATAGGAGAAGTTCTATGACCAAGTCGCAAGGATCGGAATCTGTGACGCTCCGGGTCCCCTCGGATGTGGTTTCGAGCATCGAGGCTATCGCTGAAGCTACTGATCGCTCAAGAAGCTACATCATCGTTCGCGCTCTGAAGACGTATCTCCTTAACGAAGGGGCGGATGTGTTGGCTGCGGTTCGTGGCCGCGATCAGATCGCGGCTGGCGAGTATGAGGACATCGATGACCTTATCGCTGATGTAGACAAAATCGTTGCCGGACAGGCTGCATGACGCGAGTGAAAGTCTCAAAAGACGCAGCCGACTTCGTCAGGAGTGAGGCGGCCTATCTTCGGCGTCGCAATCCCCATGCCGCTCGCGGTTTCGCAGATACCGTCAGACGCGCGAAGGAAGTCTTGGGGACCTTCGCGGATGCGGGGAACGTGACGCATGGGCTCCAAATAGATGGTGGGCTTACGCTTGTCGTCGATGCCTACCTATTCGACTACATGCGCGAAGATCGGGACGTAAACATCATCGCAGTCCGCCATGGTCGAATGCTTCAGTTAACTCCTGATGTCGAGGAAGACCTCGAAGACGACCCCGAGTTGAAAGGGTCGCATAATGAATCTTCCAGCACCTTCAAGCCGTAAACCTCGTCAGTTTCGCTTCGGTCTGCTTTCCGCGCCTTGCTCCCGTGATAGCCGATCCGAGCGGAATATGGCGCAGATACCCGTTAATGATCTCGGTTGGAGCCAGACCCGGCGGATGGGCATACCGCCTCGTGTTGCGCTCCTCCCCTGATCTTCTTGGAGGGAGGGCGGAACGTCTAGGTGCCCGTCGCCGATATCTCCACCTCTTCTCGCTCCGCCGAACCTCGTCGAGTGCTTCGAAGATATCGCAACCGTGTTCAACGGCGTATTCTTTGGCGCTGTCGAGCCGATCAGGCCTGACCATGGCGAGTACCTGATCCTCGTGCTCTTGTTTCCAATCCCGCGTGTCGCCGACGACGTCGCGCCATGTCGTTCGGCCGATCCGCTGGCCGAGACCGAGGATGGTATCGACGTTTGTCTGGAAATGTCGGCGTCGGTTCCAGCGGAAGACGAACTCGTTGGCGTAGATGTCTACGTGCTTGTCGCGGACGCCGTGATATGTCCCGTAGCTCCACCTCTTGAAATTGGCGAAGAGGCGATGCACCCACGGCAGGACCTCATGCGCAGGAGGTGCATCTACGGCGCTCGGGTTGATCGCCTGGTGACCACGATCCTTCAAGCGTCTGTAGGCCGTGTTGCCGTCGGTTACGAGCAAACTGCCGACGGCGGTGTTGTCGCGGATGAAAGCGTGCAAGCTTTCGCGGTTGATGTTGACGATACGCTGCAGCCGACAAAGCGCAGGGTACTTTCCCGCCTCCACCTCCACCGCTCCAATCATAAAAATATTGCCGATGGGGCTGCGGCCCTGACCGCCACCGTCTGGTTATTCCTTGCGGCGGAACGGCACGTTGGTCTCGTCGATCTCGATGATGCCACGAAGCGGACGCCTGACGGGATCGACCATCGCGCGACGAAGCTTGTGAAGTAGAAGCCAGGCGGTCTTGTAGCTGCCGAGGCCCAGCTTCGGCTGAAGTTGAAGGGCGGACATCCCGTTCGAATGGGTGGCGAGAAGGTAGGCCGACAGGAACCAGATGCGGAGCGGGAGATGCGTGCCATGCATCACCGTTCGGGCGATGAGGGAGGTCTGGTGGCGACAGCCCGAGGCAGTTCGCGCTCCGTCGTCGTCGACGACAACGCCCTGGCATCCCCAAACCCACGGGCGAGCCTCCAACCGCCAGGCCCGGTTCCCTCCGCAACGCGGGCGGAAGCCGCTCTTCCAACGCTTCTTCGCCAGATATTCCGCGCAAGCGTAGTCGTCGGCGAAGTCCGAGGTGAACTTCTCCAGCGAAGGTGGCTTGTCGTTAGCCCAGCGTGTCGGAAATAGGCTCTCGCTCATGCCCTCCCTTTATCGCAGGAGGGGAAATGAGTCATTTTGGAACGTTAGACGTGGTTAATACCTGTGCGAACGGGATAAGCCATCTTCGGAATGGGAACGTTCAGCACTGAGCAAGCGATGAGCATGGGAGAGGCCTGGGTCGGGCCAGGCTATCGGATAAGTTCCGATGGCTATTACATTAGTCTCGATGGCCTGAGGCAGTTTCGTCCGCCATCATTTAAGCCTAAACTTGGAATCATCCAGGCGAATTTTGAACAACGAACTGAGCCATACGGAAAGTGGGGTGCTAACGGTCATGTGGAGGTTTTGCCATGAAGACGGAGCTTAAAAAAATACGACTCATCGACCATGAGATTGGTAGTTACTGCCCCGAAGATATCCACGATTTCTATGTTGCCGCCGAGGCTTTGATCGGAGTTGCTGACCAGGACGGGGCAGACATTTTCGCTTTTGAGGTTTCGACACTAGGTTGGTTTGCCAGCAATCGGATGAAGGGTCCGACATTCGCGCGCCACTGGATGTTTATGGATCACTACGATCCGCAAGCACTTGAAGCTTTTGTTCGGCGCATCATTACTGATGCTGAAGGGGATACCTGGGACGAGGTAGCTAAAAAATTGGCGCGGTACATGTTCTGGGAATTCGAAGACTACCTCCGGATAGAAGGGTAAACATAACAACGCTCAGAGACGGCGAACTCCTACCACTATAACCTGATGTGACGGCTTGCACTCCCGGCATCGCAATGTGCCACGATGTGGGGTGTAGAACTCTCATCAGGAAATGCGTCGATCGAGACGGTTACGATAATTGGCGTGAATATTGGCAAGCAGGTAGTCCAGTTTCACGGGATCAATCAGGTCGGTGCTATCGTCTGCGGTCGCAGGCTTCGCCGTGATCGGAGCATTGGAACAACACCAGTTCGAAAGCAGCAGCAAGAAGTCTGGCTTGTTTGCCGGTTCCGGTTCTGGTTTCATCTCGCTAAGGGGCAAGGCGCAGAAAGATGCCGCCCAAGCGTCCGAATTCAACGTCGCTTCCGTACTACCGGCTGGAACGGTCGTTACGCTCAAAGCGCGTGTCGTTTGGCAGTTAACTGTGAGATTGCGGCCGTTCTTTTCTCGAGACCGGTAACTTCTCTGGGGTCAGGCGGCGCGCAGGAGGGGTGGCTTGGGTTTGAATATCGAAGGGACGTTCGGTTCTGGCTGTCGGAACGGTGCCCTCAAGCGATCGCGAAGTTCGCCGTTCAACGCGGCCGTTCGGACCTGCATGAGCATGTGAGCGCCGTGGAGTGACCACCGCATCTGCTGCTTCTTGACCATCCGCTTTCCAACAAGCGAATTTACCGCCGACTCGGCAAGTGTCGTAGCGACGCGAAGTCCGGCCCGGTAGCGCTTTCCATAGTTGATGATCGCACCTCGGTTGGAACGGATGTAGGTCAGGAGCTGCGAGCCAAGGCTGTGAAGCCGTGCGATCGAGAATTTACCTTGCCGCTGCGACTGCCCGAGACTTTCCAAGAGTTGCTCCAGGTCGCGGATCGCCCGATCGACGCGACCGTGCCACAGTCGCCACTTCACAGCCGTGACGTCCCTGTCAATTGTAAGCAGTACATCGGCACGGTCATAGGTGCAGCGACACAGGTGTTTGGAGACCGGTAACTTCTCCGGGGTTGAGTACGGATTGTTAGGCCCGGATGGTACAGGATCATCGCTTTGCTCAAGGAGGTGACGGTGGCGGTGGAGTGGACGATCACGATCCAGGGGAAGAACGAAATCGGCGACGTCTGTCGTCGGGAGGTTCGCGTTAACAAGAACTGGGAGAGCCTGTTCGGCGGAGAAATTGGCTTGTCGATTGAAGCGGGCAAGAAGATCATGGCGGCGCTTCAGGGCGCGGTTGTGAGCCACGAGGCGGAGACATATTCTCTCTTTCGTAGGGTCTGCCCGGATTGCCATACGTTCCGGCCGGTCAAGGACTACACGACGCGCCGGATCCGAACCGTGTTCGGCACTGTCGAGGTGCGCAATCCCCGCTGGGAGCTGTGCCGGGCTTGTCACCCGGGCATGGCCGGAGCCTTCGCGCCGCTGAAAGAAATCTGCCCCGATCGGGCGACGCCTGAGTTAATGGAACTGACGGCACGGCTGGGAAGCATGATGCCGTACCGGCAGGCAGCGACGGTGCTGGCCGAATTCCTGCCCGTTGAGCCAACAGAAACGCATGCCACCGTGCGCAAGCGGACCATCAGGATTGGTGAGCGGCTCGACGACCAGATTGCCCAGGAAGAACGGCGCACAAGGTCTAATCAAACGGAGGAACGGCGCCAGCTTGAAATGCAGCTTCCCGGTGACCGACGCAAGGAATTCGTGATCAGCATTGACACGGCGCATGTCCGAAGTGCCGATCTGAATTCTGCGCGAACCTTCGAGCTCGTCGTGGCCCGATGCGGCCGCGGCGGTCGGGGTGATATCGGAGGCCGCTATTTCGCAACGACCAGCACCGACCAAACCGGAATCCGGGATCGAACTTTGCATGCCCTTCGGCAGGAAGGGTACCGCGGTTTCGGCGACGTCACCGTGATC
>Ga0307406_10002159_pt1 | contig 10710 bp, 11 predicted proteins | sample 322Cmetagenome_3_FD_203706 | JGI IMG/M metagenome (GOLD analysis project Ga0307406, IMG submission 203706) | Maize rhizosphere microbial communities from greenhouse at UC Davis, California, United States - 322HYB-C-2 | ecosystem: Host-associated > Plants > Roots > Rhizosphere > Soil | place... | reverse complement strand
TATCCGGGTTCCGCTCTACCCCCGAGTCATCTTCGCAAAATATGTCAAAAATCAAACCGGCACCCTTGCCGCCCGATACCGCGATCGGCGGCTACCGCGTGGTGCGCCGGTTGTCCTCCGGCGGTTTTGGTGTGGTCTATCTGGCCCTCGACGCGGAAGGCCAGCAGGTCGCCATCAAGGAGTATCTGCCCTCGTCGCTGGCCACTCGCGCGCCGGGCGAGCTGCTGCCCAAGGTGCAACCCGAAAAACTCTCTCTCTACCGCCTGGGTCTCAAGAGTTTCTTTGAGGAAGGCCGCGCGCTCGCGCAGATCTCGCATGCCTCCGTGGTGAGCGTGCTCAACTTCTTCCGCGAGAACGAAACCGTCTACATGGTGATGAATTACCTGGAGGGAGCCACCCTGCAGGATTTCATCATTACCGCGCGCGACCTGAAGACGCAGAAGGTGTTCCGCGAATCGACCATTCGCTCATTGTTTGACGAGGTCTTGCGAGGTCTGCGCATCGTGCACCAGCACAAGATGCTGCACCTCGATATCAAGCCCGCCAACATCTTCATTACCGACGACAACAAGGCCGTGATGATCGACTTCGGCGCGGCGCGCGAAGTGCTGTCGAAGGAAGGCAACTTCATCCGTCCCATGTACACGCCGGGGTTTGCGGCCCCCGAAATGTACCGCCGCGACTCTTCCATGGGACCGTGGACGGACATCTACGCGATTGGTGCCTGCATCTATGCGTGCATGCAGGGCTTTCCCCCCAATGAGGCACCGCAGCGGATCGAGAAAGACCGCCTCTCGCTGGCATTGACCAAGCTCCGTGGCGTGTACTCGGACAACCTCATCGAGGTGGTCGAGTGGTGCATGGCGCTCGATCCGCTGTCGCGCCCGCAGTCGGTGTTTGCGCTGCAAAAGGAGCTCAGCCGCGAAGGCGAGCGCCGCTATACCAAGCTCACGGTGGCCGAGAAGATGCGCCTGCAGCTGGACACCCTGGTGTCTGACACCAAGAAAAACGTGCAGAAGGTGGGTGAGGCCACTGGAATCGGAGTCAAACCCAAATGAAATTCTCCGTGTTCCAGATCAGCCGCCGTGGTGGCCGCGAGAAGAACGAAGACCGCATGGGCTATTGCTACACGCGCGAATCGGGCCTGTTCGTGCTGGCCGATGGCATGGGGGGGCACCCGGAAGGCGAAGTGGCCGCGCAGATTGCACTGCAGACCATCTCTGCATTGTTCCAGCGTCAGGCCAAGCCGCAGCTCAAGGATGTGCAGGAGTTCCTGTCGGGCGCGCTGCTGGCAGCGCACCACCAGATCCTGCGTTATGCCACGGACAAGGGCATGCTCGACACGCCGCGCACCACGCTGGTGGCTGCCGTGCTGCAGGCGGGCACGGCCACGTGGATCCATTGCGGGGATTCGCGCTTGTACATGGTGCGCGACGGCGACCTGCTCACCCGCACGCGCGACCACTCGTACATGGAACTGCGCAATGCGCCTCCGCCGGGGCTGGAGCGCATCAACCGCAACGTGCTGTTTACCTGCCTGGGTTCCCCCACCAAGCCGATCTACGACATTACCGGGCCTGTTTACCTGGAGCAGGGCGATCGCATCCTGCTGTGCTCGGACGGCCTTTGGGGCACCCTTAGCGACGAGGACATCGCCAAGCAACTGGCCCGCAACGCGGTGTCGCATGCCGTTCCTGAATTGGTGGAAGATGCCTTGCGCAAGGCGGGCGACAGCAGCGACAACGTGACCGTGGTGGCACTGGAGTGGGAAACCCCCGATGCGTTCGAGTCAACCCAGGGTGTCTCGACTGACAGCATCAGCGATGACGTCTTTGCCTCGACCATCCAGGCTGGCCCGCTGGACGGCCTGGTGGACGACCTGGATGACGCAGCCATTGAGCGCTCCATTGCCGAAATCAATGAAGCCATCCGCCGGTCGGCTGCAAGGAAAGCCTGAGCCTCCCTCTGGGGCGCTTCGCGCCTCCCCCCCTCCGCTCGGCTCCGCCGGGGAAGGGGACGCCACCAGCGCACTCAAGGGGCACCACAGCTACGCCGCCTGGGAAGCCCTTGCGCGGTGGCACTCACCCAGGGATTGCCCCCATTGCATCCGTTGCGCCACGAACTAGGAAAGACCACCCATGACCTTTGAACGCAGCGGCCAGCGCGCCGCCGATCAGTTGCGCCCCGTGCGCATCACCCGCCGTTACACCATGCATGCCGAAGGCTCCGTGCTGATTGAATTTGGCAACACCAAGGTGCTCTGCACCGCATCGGTGGAAGAGCGCGTGCCGCCGCACAAGCGGGGCAGCGGCGAGGGCTGGGTCACGGCCGAGTACGGCATGTTGCCCCGTGCCACCCACAGCCGCAGCGATCGCGAGGCGGCCCGCGGCAAACAAACCGGCCGCACGCAAGAGATCCAGCGGCTCATTGGCCGCTCGCTGCGCGCCGTGTTTGATCTCAAACTGCTCGGTGAGCGCACCATCCAGCTCGATTGCGACGTCATCCAGGCCGATGGAGGCACCCGGACCGCGGCCATCACGGGGGCCTGGGTCGCGGCCCAGGACGCTGTCAGCCAGTTGCTTGCCGACGGCAAGATCAGCCAGTCGCCGTTGCTGCAGCCCGTCGCAGCCGTTTCGGTCGGCATCGTGCAGGGCACGCCCCTGCTGGACCTGGAGTATGTCGAAGACGTGGATTGCGATACCGACATGAATGTCGTCATGACGGGCGCAGGCCATTTTGTGGAAGTGCAGGGCACCGCCGAAGGGGCCGCGTTCACTCGCGCAGAGATGGACCAGTTGCTGGCCCTGGCGGAAAAAGGCATTGCCGAGCTCGTGCACCTGCAGCAGGCTTCGCTGGCGATTGCTATTTAATTTGTAGCTACTTGCGCTTGTTGAACAAGCGCTAGAGGCCATTTTGACAATGAAAATCGTTCTTGCATCCAACAACCGCGGCAAGCTGGCCGAATTGCAGGCCATGCTGGCGCCCCTCGGCGTCGAGCTGGTGCGGCAGGCCGACCTGGGTGTGGGAGAGGCCGAGGAGCCCTTCCGCACGTTTGTGGAGAACGCGCTGGCCAAGGCGCGCTTTGCATCCGCCCACACCGGCCTGCCCGCGCTGGCGGATGACGCCGGGCTGTGTGTCGATGCGTTTGGCGGCCTGCCGGGCGTGGACACTGCGTACTACTGCACGCAGTTTGGCTACGAGAAAAGCGACGATAACAACGTGCGCGCGCTGCTGGCGCAAATGCAGGGCCTCGCCAACCGCCGGGCCGCCATGGTCAGCACGCTGGTGGCCGTGCGAAGTCCTGAGGATCCGGAGCCGCTCATTGCCGTCGGCCGTGTGGAAGGCGAGATCACCACTGAACCTCGGGGCACGAACGGCTTTGGATTTGACCCCGTGATGTTCATCCCGGCTTTCGGGAAAACCTTTGCCGAGCTGCCGGTCGACGTAAAGAACGCACACAGCCACCGTGGCCGCTCGGCGGCGCAAATGCTGGCCTTGATGCGCGAGCGGTGGATGACATGAAGCCCTCGGGACTCGCTTCGCGTGTTGCTTTCAGGGGGGACGCCGCTGGCGCGTTAGGGCGGTCCTTGCGCGGCGTTCGCGCACTCAGCCAATCCTTCTGCGCGCGGCTGCCGCGGCGTGAGTGCACGAACCATTGATACCTGCCATGCAGATTCCCATCATCCCCGCTGCCATCCCGGACGACGCGCCCGCCGTTGTGCGCGACATCCAGCACTACATGCGCCCAGGCTTGCTGCAACTGCCCAGCCTGCCGCCACTGTCCCTGTACGTACACCTGCCATGGTGCCTCAAGAAATGCCCGTACTGCGACTTCAACTCGCACGAATTCCGCGCAGGCGGAGCCGGGGCAGAGGTGCCTGAGCAGCGCTACATCGATGCTCTGATGGCCGACCTGGAGGCCGCGCTTCCGCTGATCTGGGGTCGCCCGGTGCACAGCATTTTCATCGGGGGCGGCACGCCCAGCCTTTTCTCGCCTGCGTCGATCGATCGGCTGCTGGGCGACATCCGCGCGCGTCTGCGGCTAGAGCCCGACTGTGAAATCACGATGGAAGCCAACCCCGGCACGTTCGAAAAAGACCGCTTTCGCGCGTACCGCAGTGCGGGAGTTACACGGTTGTCTGTGGGGGTGCAGAGCTTCAACGATGGGCATCTGAAAGCCCTGGGCCGAGTGCACGACCGCGCCCAGGCCCTGGCGGCGGTGCAAGAGGCGGCGCAGGCCTTCGACACCTTCAATCTCGACATCATGTATGCGTTGCCGGGCCAGACGCTGCCGGACCTGTAGCAGGACCTGCAGACCGCCCTGGCGTTTGCGCCCCCCCACATTTCGATCTACCACCTCACCATCGAGCCCAATACCTACTTCGCCAAGTTTCCGCCCTCGGTGCCCGAAGATGACCAGGCCTACGCCATGCTCGACCGAATCACCGAGCTCACGGCGCAATCCGGCATGGCCCGCTACGAAGTGTCGGCCTATGCCCGGCCTGGGCACCAGTGCTTTCACAACACCAACTATTGGCAGTTTGGCGACTACCTGGGGATCGGCGCGGGCGCTCACAGCAAGCTCAGCTTTGCCCACCGAGTGGTGCGGCAGGTGCGCTTTCGCGATCCGGCGCGCTACATGGCCCAGGCCCTGGCGGGCCACGCCGTGGCGCAAGACGAGGATGTGCGCCGCACCGACCTGCCTTTTGAATACATGCTCAATGCCCTGCGCTTGCGCGAGGGGTTTGCGCTGCAGGATTTCATGTCCCGCACGGGACTGCCGCTCACGACCGTTGCCAAGGGCCTCGATGCCGCCGAGCGCAAAGGACTGATCCAGCGCGACACCGTGCGCGTGTGGCCCACGGAGCGGGGCTTTGATTTTTTAAGCGACCTGCAGGAGTTGTTCCTGGGGGAATGACGGGGCGCCCAGAGCCCTCGAGCGCTCGCCTACCCAGCGCGTCAGGTCGATGCGGGGGCGGCCATGAACCGCGGGTGTCTAACCGCAGCGCACGGCCACGATGCGGCCGCTGCCATCCACCTCCAGGTTGAGGCGTTGCGCATTGAACTCCTTGGTGATCATCTGGCCTGGCCGCAGGATGCGGGCCATGTGCGCACCCGAGCGGACCCGAGCTGACTCCATGACCGCGGCCGTGCTGTTCTGTCCGACTGCAAACTGGGCCGGCTGCGCATTGCATTCGGCGATGGGTGCTGGGGCGGCAGGTGACGGCGCGGTGGTTGACGGCGCTGGGCCCGGCGATGCAGCGGGCTGCCCGTAGCCGGAGCATCCCGCCAGGATGGCGACACCGGCCAGCCCAGCAGCAAGGGTTCGGGGAAATTTCAGTGCCATGGGTCATGCTCTCCAGTGAAGTTGGAAGAAGAATCGCGAAAGGACCCACGATACCGGAAGCGGCGTCTGCGCCACGTGACCGGGCGTAACACCCCATCCGGTCCGGCCTTTAAAGGGTTGTACTGCCTCGGGAACGCGATGGAAGGTCCTGCGGCCATCGGCAGGAATGGACACTGTCCTACACCGTCTGCCGCGGGGGCAACCTACTATTTGTTGGTCGATACCCCGTCGACATCCCTCCCGCTTGCAACGAGCAAGTGTTAAGCCCGCAGTCTGCGGGCTTTTTTTTGGGATGGACCTTGCGCTGCTCTGACGGGCCGTCAGGATGCGGACTGCAGGCGATCGCTGCGCTCGTCAACCTGCGGCAAGCCCAGCGTTGGCGCCGGTGCAGCCACGCCGCAGCCTTCCCTGGACAACACGCCGAACAGGTTCTTGGGGTCCGCCAGCGCCGGTATCAGGGCCAGCCGCTCGCCAACGCCATCCTCCTGCGCGGCCTCGTACATGAAGCGCAAGGCCGAATAGTCTTCGAGCGCGAAGCCGACGGAATCGAACACCGTGACCTGTTCGTTGCTGTCGCGCCCTGTTCGCAGCCCGCTGAGCACCTCCCACAGTTCCGTCACTGCAAAATCCGCGGGCATCTGCTGGATGTCTCCTTCCACGCGGGACTGGGGCGCGAACTCCACGAACACCTTTGCCGCCTCCAGCACGGCAGCCGCCAGTTCAGTCTTTCCGGGGCAGTCGCCGCCCACGGCATTGATGTGCACGCCCGGCTCAAGCATGTCTGGTGTGATGATCGTCGCGTACGTCTTGTCGGCCGTGACGGTGGTCACGATGTCCGCACCTCGCACCGCCTCGCGTGTGCTGGCGCATGCCTGCACTTTCAGCCCGCTGCCTGCCAGGTTGGCCATGAGTTTGGCCGTGGCTGCTGAATCCACATCGAACAGCCGCACGGTGTCGATGCCCACGAGGTGCTGGAACGCAAGGGCCTGGAACTCGCTTTGCGCACCATTGCCGATAAGGGCCATTACGCGGCTCTCCCCCCGGGCCAGCGCCCGGGCCGCCAGCGCCGAAGTGGCTGCCGTGCGCAGGGCGGTCGTCAGGGTCAGCTCGCTCAGCAGCAAAGGCGTGCCCGTTGCCACATCTGCCAGCACCCCAAAGGCCATCACGGTCGAAAGGCCCAGGGCCGTGTTCTTCGGATGCCCGTTGACGTACTTGAAGCTGTACGCCGTGTCATCGGACACCGGCATCAGTTCGATCACGCCATCGCGTGAGTGGTTGGCTACGCGCGCCGACTTGTCGAAATCCACCCAGCGCAGGAAGTCGGCTTCGATGTTGCGGGCAATCGCGTCGATGCAGCGCGCCACCCCTCGGCGGCGCACCAGTTCCACCACGGTGGGCACGCTGAGATACAGCGGGTGGATGCAAAGGCTGGGGCGGTTCATGGCGATGTCTCCTCTCCGAACAGTGGCACTGCGCGCGCCTTTTGTGCACGCCGCAGCAATATGACGCCCAGTTTGGCGAAGCTGCGCGGCAATGAACAGCGGCAAAAAGGTGCCAAAATAGTTACGCTGTTGACGAATCGACAGCACAAAATGACAATTCGCGCGATGGACGACACCGATCAGCGACTCATCAGCCTGTTGCGGCAAAACGCCCGCCTGAACATCGCGGACCTCGCGCACAAGCTGGGCGTTTCACGCGGCACGGTGAACAACCGTCTGCGCAAGCTGGAGGACCAGCAGGTCATCCTCGGCTACACCGTCCGCCTGCGGCCTGAAAGCGAGCCGGACCGCATCCGTGCGTGGATGGGGATACAAGTAGAGGGCAACACCACCCGGCAGGTGATCGCCAGCCTGCTGGGCGAGCCCGGTGTCGTCGCGTTGCACGACACCAATGGACGCTGGGATTTGCTCGCGGAGATCGAAGCTTCGTCCATGCGAGAACTCTCGGATGTGCTTGAGCGTGTGCGCCTGATCGGTGGCATCCGCGGGACTGAAACGAACATTCATCTCACCACCTACCGCTGAGCGTGGCGGCACCGGCGGAGGGCCGTGAACAAAAAAGCGCCCGATAGGGGCGCTGTACGGTGGACGGAAAAAACTGGCGGAGACTGTGGTTTTCGAACCAAACTCGGCGATTCAGGATTTGCGCACTACGACGAGTTGCATTCTTGTTGCATGGTCGATTGAGACTGTTTAACGCCGCTTCCGTGTAACGCATGCGGCAGAATTCGGCCAGAAGCGGCCATTGATCTTGGAAGAGGAAACGACATGAGCCAAGGCACAGACGGGCTGTCACAACCTGAGAGGCCATCGTCGGCATTTGAGCGGATAGGTGGGAAAGCGATCCTTCTTATGCTTGCCGCTATGTCGGGTAGTGCAGGAGTCATCGCCTTGCAAACCAGAGAACTTGCCGAGGGAGGATCGCGTAGCGCCCCGTTACAGGTTAACGTTCTGCACGGAGTAGCCGCGTACACCGGTAGTGCGTTTCTCCTCTCCGTTAGCGCAACACTGCTCGTGTGCGCCTTGTCAGGGTTCAGATTTCGACGGACGCTATTCGCCTTACTTACCGTTAACCTTGCGGCGTTCTTTGCGGCAATCGCCGGACGTATTTTTGCTCCGTAACCAAGGCGTTGACTATCCGCTTTGGGCCCTGAGCCGACGCTTTACCCCATTTCCTTAAGCGGTCACTTATTCAAAACTCGGCTTGATCGCAGCCCGAAACGAGTCGGTGGAGAGCCCAGTCCCTGCCGTCTGGCAAGCTATAGTTTGCTGAGTCGTTAGAAGGCACGTTGTGAATCTCGAAGCATCAGTTACGCCGAAGGTTATTTCTATCGCGACTCCAGTGGCGGCAGAGAAGACCACCCAGGTTGAGTCAGTGAGCCTCGACGTGTCTTCGTCTACAGCGAGGTAACCGATGCGGTGGTACGAGAATCTTGTCGTTGGCGCACCCTATTTTCTCGTCGGGTTTGTCGATAGCAATCTCACAGTTCCTTCTGTTGACACGTTCATCTACATAGGCCTCGGAGCTCGCGGCGTTGAGTCAGAAGGAAAGCATTGCTTTCAGGACGCACATTCATTCCTCGGGGAGCCCGAGGGCCAAGGCGAAACAACCTATGTCGCAATTGGTGAGGAGTCTTTAGACATGGTGGCAGACAAACCAGGTCTCATTAGATGGCTGCAATCCGAGCGCTCAACTTCGGTTCCTCCATTGGGCGCGTGAGGCCTAGCCCTTCCATTGAGAGGCGCCGGGGATTGCCTCTCATGTCAAACGTTGAGCGTCCGCTTTCACATGCCACCACTGGCTGCTCCTGGCCGAATCCGGCCCATGCACTCGGGCCGACGCGTCTTCTATCTTAAGCTGCTGTGCTGAGGCTTCGTGATCCTGTAGATGGCGCGTTTGACGCTTGAGGTGTGGACTTCGAAGTGATCAGCCAAGGCCTGCATGGTGTAGTTGCTTGAGAGATACATGCGAACCAGTTTCGCTTCCGTCTTCGGGGACATCGAGCGTGCTCTCCCGAACTTCTGGCCCCTTGCCTTTGCAGCCTCGAAACCAGCTGCGCAACGTTCACGAATCATGGCGCGTTCGAATTCCGCGAACGCGCCCAGCATGTGGCAGAACATTCGGCCCGCCGGACTGCTGGTGTCAATGGATTCCGTGAGGCTGCGGAAGGTGACGCCGGATTGCTCCAGGGACTCCAGCAGACGGAGAAGGTCGCGCAGGCTGCGCGACAGGCGGTCGAGCTTGTAAACGACGAGAACATCACCAGGGCGCAGACGCCCAAGCAGGCCCTGCAGCTCGGGGCGCTGTGCGACACCGCTGCGCTTCTCCTGCACAACGTGTTTGATTCCTGCGCGTTTGAATGCCGCGAGTTGGACGGCTGTGTTTTGCTCGGTGGTGGAAACGCGCGCGTATCCGTAGACTGTCAACGGTCGACGTACTGGCTGTCGAAGCGCTTGCGAGCAGCCATGTGCTCGTTAGCACAGGCCGTGGTGCCGGGGTCGATCTTGCAGCTTGGCGAGGGCTGAAAGAACTTTGCCCACGCAGCATCCCTGCGCTGCTGTCTCTCGGCCTCCAGTCGCTGCGCTAGAGCCCTTGCTGAACGCAATTGGTCGGCCTCACGTGCGGCAGCATCGCGTGCCTCGGTCTGTGCCTGTTGACGCGCCGCCGCTTCCCGGTTCATCCGATCCGTCTCGGCCTTCACATTCTCCTGAACCTTGCGCAACGCGGCTTCTGCTCTGTACGCGAGGATGGCCTCGTAAGTGAACGCGGCAGCGAGGCCGCCGATAAAGACACCCAGCGCGATTTTCACGATGTCCAACAGGAATGTCCCTTCATCCTCTGTTTGGTACGAACGCTTGTGCATGCTCTCCCTCCTGCAAAACAGTGTAGCCCCGGCATGGATAGGGCACGGGTTGCATAACCGGCTGACATGGGGTTTATCACCCCATACCCCGACCCCACCGCTACGACACAAGGTCTCCGCTCTCGGGGCCCGGTTTGTCTCTCAGCAATGGAGCGCCGAGCCGTTAGCCGCCCTGGTTGCCGCTGTTGTGCGGATGGACGTTGAACGCGGGGTTTCGAATGCCCAGCGCCTGGGGAATGTCGGCCTGCGTGATCTGGCCGGGTTGCTGCGGCTCGGGCTTGGGCATGGGCACCGTGCGCACTTGCTGCGGAGATGGCTCCCGGGGCATTGGCGGGGCCATGGCGGGCTGCTGCTGGGCCTGCTGGTGCTGTGGCTGCTGCCAGTCCACAAAGAACCCCTGCGCGACGATCTGAAGGCAAACGGCGCCGCTGACCTGCATTAACGTGGCCTGCTGGGTGTAGCACTTGCAGGTTTTGCCCATGTGCACACATGCAGCCGGATACGGTGCTACGGTGGGCTTTGTGACCTCGTCGTATGCGGGCGCGGTGTGCGGGAAGTCTTTGAGGCGTGGTGTGCGCTCGTCTAGGTACTGCTCCAAGGTGAGCTTTGCCACGGCCTGAACAGGCACGGGTGCGGCCTGCGCCTGGGCCTCGGTGGCGGGTTTGGCTGCGGCCTTCGCTTCGCTCTTGGAAAGGAGCTTGCCCGACGCGGCCCAGATCAGGAGCGGGATGGCGATCAGGCACAGCAGCAGCACCCACACCTGTTTGGGGATGCGCTTTTTACCGGTGTGCAGACTGGCAGACCTGTACCAGCTATAAACCTCTTTCGGAAAGGCTTGCATCGTGACGGTGCCGGTCTTGCCACTGCCGTCTTTCTCGCAGTTGGGGTTGACTGCAGACCACTCCAACACGCTGACCATATCGACACCGAACGAGCGTTTCAGGTGGCGATGCCAGCCCGGCGGGCCGATGAGGCGGCGCACGAAGCTATCGATATG
>Ga0307406_10002158_pt1 | contig 10714 bp, 6 predicted proteins | sample 322Cmetagenome_3_FD_203706 | JGI IMG/M metagenome (GOLD analysis project Ga0307406, IMG submission 203706) | Maize rhizosphere microbial communities from greenhouse at UC Davis, California, United States - 322HYB-C-2 | ecosystem: Host-associated > Plants > Roots > Rhizosphere > Soil | place... | reverse complement strand
AACGGGAAGCTCTCGACCGGCGCCGTGTCGGTCCCCGAAAAGTTGGCGCGCACGGCGCCTAACGACTTCGCGTCGTACTGCCCCCACGGCATCAGGATGCCGAACCGCGACACGCGGCCATCGCGCGATGCCTTCTCCCACTCGAAGAGCGAGGGAAGGCGGCCGCCCCGCCAGGCGCAGTACGCCGCGGCTTCGTGCCACGACACGCCGGTGACGGGGTGGCTGCCACGGCCCGCGGGCGGTGCGCCGTTTATCCAGTCACGTGGTGCGGGAAGTCCGGTCTTGTCCACGAAGCGCGTCGGCGTGGCGGTCTCGCCACCCGCTGGCCATAGCGCGGCGTTGCGGTAACCGCCCGCCCGCACGAACTCGGCGAAGCGGTCGTTCGATACCTCGAACCGGTCGAGCGCGAATGGCGCGAGGTCGGCAGCCTGGCCACGGCCGATGTCGTGACCCACGATCTGATAGCGTCCGCCCGGGATCGCTACCATTCCGTCGGGGACCGACCCGGTCCGCGAGAGTCGAACGTCGAGCTCGATGGACCGGCCGGCCGCACTCAGGCCTTCGCTTGGTGTCAGAAACCGGGATGCAATCCGGCGCGCCGGGTCGTGGCCCGCCGCCTTCACCAGGACGCGGTAGTCGCCGCGGGCCGTTACGTACTGCCTAACGGGCGTCGTGCCGATCAGCGTGCCGTCACTGGAGTCGGCCACGCTGGAGTCGCCGAACATCGCGATGTACACGCGGGCCCCCCGCGGCTCCGACGTGACGGAGATCTCGTTGGTCACGTCGGCGAAGACGCCCTCGAAGGTCGAGTCCTCGGCGAGGTGGCGTCGCGCCTGTTTCGCCAGAAGGTACGCCGCGGAATACTTGCCCTGTGCGGCCAACGTCTGGATCCTCGGCACCAGCGCGGCAGCGCGTGCCTTTCCCTGACTCCACCAGAACACGCCAGCGATCGTCGCGGCGAGCAGTACCACGAGCCCCGCGGCGGCGATCGCGAGGCGTGGTGTTCGGGTGGGCGTGGATACCCCGATGGCATGCAGTGCCGCGAGCAGCGCGGCGCCATTGGCCGGCCGGGCATCGGCATCCTTTTCCAGAGACCGCATCGCCAACGCCGCGAGGCCTCGGGCCATCGGATCGCGGCGGTGCTCATCGCGCAACTGATCGGTGAGCTCCTTCGGCCGCTCCGCGAGATGCGCCATCATCAGTTGCTGCGCGGTCGTCTTGTCGTGGAACGGGTGATGGCCCGCGAGCAGCTCGTAGGCGATGACGCCCCACGAATAGACGTCGGCGCGCGCGTCGACGTCGTCGCCAGCAGCCTGTTCGGGGGCCATGTAGGCCGGCGTGCCTAACGACGATCCGGCCTCCGTGAGGGTGAGCTCACCGCCAGGGCCCGCGGCCGCCAGCGCCTTGGCGATTCCGAAGTCCGTGACGACGGCGGTCCCCGATGAGAGCAGCACGTTCGCGGGCTTGATATCGCGGTGCACGACACTGTGGTCGTGCGCGTAGGCCAATGCTTGGGCGAGGTTGCGCAGGATCTCCGCGGACTCGTCGACCGGCACCGGGCCTGTCTCGATGCGGGCGCGCAGCGAATCGCCCGGCACGAACGGCATGGTGTAGTAGGGGAGCCCGTCGCCGGTGACGCCGGTGTTGAGGACCGGGACGATGTGGGGCTCCTGCAGTGCCGCCGCCAGCCGAATCTCGCGGGTGAACCGCTCGACGCTGAGGCTCACGGCGCGCTCGGGGGCGAGCACCTTGATGACGATATGGCGGTTGAGGGCGCCGTCGTGGGCCAGGAACACGCGTGCCATGCCCCCACCGGGCAGCTCACGCTCGACGGTGTAGCCGCCGCCTAACGTCCCCTGGAGCTGCTCGTGGAGATCCGAGCTCAGTCGGTGAGTCATCCCAACGGGAGTATGGTGCGAACCGCGCGCCGCGGCAAACGTGGCCTGCGACGCACCCCGGGTGTCACGGCCCTTCTCTGCCGACGGCGGGTGCCGAACTCAACGTGGTCACCGCCGGTCGAGTCGCCCACAGCGTCAGCCGCCGAACGAGCGGACCGAGATGCGGGTGGTCGAGCAAGGGCGTCAGCTCGCGGACGACCGTCGTCACGATCGCCGTCGGACCGGTCATGGCCTCGACGTTCGCCTGGAGCAGCGCCGCGGTCGCCGCTTCGTCATCCAGGTCGAGGCCAATCATCATCGCCATGGCGGCGGGACCGACGTATTCACGTTGCGCCCGGTCACGGAGCTCCGCGCGAAGGGCGAGCGCCTCCTCACGCCGGCCGGCCAGCGCAAGGGCACGCGCGTACATGCCGACGATGAGCGGAGCGCGCTGCGTGAGCTCGACGGTACGACGCATTCGTGCCACTGCCTCCTCGTGACGCCCGAAGTCTGCCAGCCGGACGGCCGACATCCAGAGGTGAATTACGGCGTTCGGGTCCATGGCGAGCGCCGTCTCGTGTGCGTCGAGCGCCGCGAGGGAATCCGCTCCCGGAATGCCCACAACCGGGAACCCCATGACGGATACGGCGCGGACGAACACCGACAGCGGGTCGAGCGACACGGCGCGGAGCGCTGCCGCCTTGCTCGCTTCCAGGTGGCCGAGCATGCCGTTCAGAAAGGCGACGTATGCGTGCGCCAGCGGCTCGTTAGGATCGATGGCCAGCGCGCGCTCGAGGTGCGGCCCTGCCTCGTGCCAGTCCGCGCGCAAATAGAGCTTGAGCTGCCCCCACAGCACGTGCACGAGCGCGAGGTCCGGGCGCAGCCGCTCGGCGGCCTGCAGAGCGGCCGTCGCGACGTCGTTCGCCTCGATCGTCGGAATGTACTGATACACGCCGAGCCCAATGTGCGCTTCGGCCAGACCGAGATGTGCGCGCGCATAGTTGGGATCTCGTCCCAGGGCCTGCCGGAAGTACTCGATCGCCCGGCGCAGCGATGCGGGCGATCGCATATAGGCCGCTTCTCGGCCGCGGAGACAGAGTTGATACGCCTCGAGATCATCGGTCTGAGGAGCGACGAGCTGGGCGGCCGCGGTCTGCTCCAGTCCGAGCCTCACCTTCAGCTGGTCCACGATCCCTCGCACGATCTCGTCCTGGATCGCGAAGATGTCGTCGAGGTTGCGGTCGTATCGCTCGCTCCAGAGCTGCGTCCCCTCGGCGGCGTTCATGAGCTGCACGGTAACGCGCACGCGATTGCCGGCGCGCCGGACGCTGCCCTGCAGGACCGCGCGAACGCCTAACGTGGAGCCGACGGTTGCCAGCTCGACGTTCCTGCCCTTGAACGCGAAGCTCGACGTCCGCGCAGCGACCCTGAGTCCCTTGAGCGCCGTGAGCGCACCGATCAGGTCATCGGTGATACCGTCGCTGAAGTATTCGTTCTCCGGATCGCCGCTCATGTTCGTGAACGGCAGAACGGCGATGCGGGGGATCGCCTTTGCGGCCGGCGGCGTGACCGGCGCGGCGGAGACAGCGCTCGGTGTCGATACGCCGTCGAGCGCGCGCACGATCGCGGACGCACTCTCGGGTCGCTCCGCCGGATCCTTGCCGAGGCACTGCATGACGATCGTCGACAGCGACGTGGTGACGTCGGCGATGTGCGTCGTGAGCGGCTTCGGCTGCTCGGTGAGGTGCGCCGCGACCAGTGCATGCATATTCCGCTTGCCGGCGAACGGATGCTGGCCCGCGAGCAGCTCGTACGCCATCACGCCGAACGCGTAGAGGTCCGCGCGGAAGTCGACGTCGGGATCGCCCGCCGCCTGCTCCGGCGCCATGTACGCCGGCGTGCCGATCTGCATCCCCACCTGGGTGAGGACATCGCCTGCAAGGGTCGTCGCGGCGCTCAAGGCGCGCGCCACGCCGAAGTCCGCGACCATCGCGACGCCCTCGGCCAACAGCACGTTCTCGGGCTTGATGTCTCGGTGGACGATGCCCTGACGATGGGCGTACGCGAGCGCGCGAGCGACGTCGCGCAGGATGCTCTGGGCCTCGGCGTGTGGGAGCGGTCCCGTGGCGAGTCGCTGGCGCAGTGACGCGCCCTCGACGAACGGCATCGTGTAGTACGGAATCCCGTCGACATCGCCGGCCGAAAGCAGCGGAACGATGTGCGGATGCTGCAGCCGCGCGGCAAGCCGGATCTCACGCTCGAACCGCTCGGCTGAGACGCTCGCGACGAGGTCGGGTGAGAGCACTTTGACGACGACGCGGCGGCCGAGTCGCGTGTCGGTGGCGACGAACACGCGCGACATGCCGCCGCCGCCGAGCTCGCGCTCGACCGTGTAGCCAGATCCCAGCGTGGCTTGCAACCGTGTGCGGATATCCGCGGCCATGCGCGACGAGTGTGATGGGAAAAGATGAAGGGTGAATGATGCGCCGCCCGACCACCGCGGCGCGAGGTCAATGCGCGATCCAGCGATCGCGGACGGCATGTGTCGGGAATTCCGGCAATTCCTCGTGTGCGGGAATGGCGAGGCAGAAACGAACGCTTCGCACACCCAACTCGAGGAGGAGCCCATGCGATCCCGGATGCAGATTCTGGGGGCCACACTCGTCGTCGCGAGTGGTTGTCACGATGGCCCGACCAACGCGTCGCGAAGCCCCGCTGTCGACATTGCGCCGCGCACCGCTGCTACCGAGGCATCATCGACGTCCACGGTCCGATGGAACCGCAGAGCGGTCGCGCTGTTCCGTGCGCGCGGCGGGGATGTCGGCCGTATAAACGCCTACCTGTCGATCGCGCAGTATCGTGCCGTGCTCGCCGCGCAGGCGGAGCGTCATGGCAAGTCACGCCCGTCGTCCGCCGGAGCAGCAGCTGGCGCGTCGGTGGTCGTGCTCAAGCAGTTCTACCCACTCGATGCGGGTGCGATCGACGCGCAGCTCGAAACACAGCGGGCCGAATCGCCGTTAGGCACCGAGATCAACGCGGACTTCGCGACGGGCGAGGCCATCGGGCGCGCGGTTGCGGCGGCAGTACTGGCGTGGGCGGCGTCCGACAATTACGCACAGACGCCGCCGGGGACCCCGCCTGTCGGCTCGGGCTTCTGGGTGAGCAGTGGTGCACCCACCGTTCGGGGTGGATTCGGCGCGCGACCCTTCTTCCTCACATCCGAGCGCGAGCTGCGTCTTGGGCCGCCACCGCCGTTTGGATCCGCCAGGTTTCTCGCGGACCTCGCCGAGGTGCGCGAAATCTCCGATAGTCGAACCGCCGAGCAGTTGGAGATTGCCCGGAAGTGGGCCCCGTTCGCAAACCCCGTCTGGAGCGGCGTCGCGACCGACCTGCTCGACAAGTATCACCGATCGGAGCTCGAGTCGGCCCGCGTCCTCGCATACGCGAACGCCGCGGAGTTCGACGCGATCATCGCGTGCTGGGACTCGAAGTTCACCTACTGGTTCATCCGTCCGTCGCAGGCAGATCCGGGAATCACGCTCCCGATCGGATTGCCGAATCACCCGTCGTACCCGTCCGGACACTCGTGCGCTGACGGAGCGTGGCGCGGTGTGCTGACCGACGCATTCCCGAGCGAGCGGGTGTTGATCGAAAAGCTCGAGGCGGAGGGCGGCATGTCGCGCATATACGCCGGCATTCACTACCGGTTCGACGTCGCGGTCGGGCACGCGATCGGCCGAGCGGCGGCGCGACTCGCGCTCGAGCGTCGCGGGTTGGAGTAGCTGGACGCCATCTTAATGACGGAAGCGGTGCGAGGGTCGCGGAGAACTGGCTTCCCTCGCACCACGTTAGGTGACCCGAGTGCGACGTACCTAACGTGACCCCGGACGCGGACGGATGATCGCTTCGCTGAGCGGTAGGTTGACGCGGCGGAGCAGGGCGTGAAAGCGAGCGCTCGATCGTATCGGGTCGTAAATCGGATCGAGCACCCCGGGGAACGCCGGCCAGAGCTCGTTTGCGTCCGTTGCCCGCTCCAGCGCGGCCATGGCCTCCGTCGTATCGCCGATCGCCGACATGACGTACGAGCGAGTCGTCGCGGCCAGCCACGGCGTGGGGCGTTTGCGCTCCAGTTTGCGGAGTCGCTCCAGGGCTGTGGCCGTGTCGCCGATCGCGGCGAGCGCCCAGAGCGTCCTCGAGTCGTAGGGGGACAACCGCTTCACCAAATCCCGAGCGCCGGCAAAATCACCGCGCTTGACCCGAACGGTCGCCCCGAGCTGGAGTGTGGTGTAGTTCGTCGAGTCGTTTTGAAAAGCTCTTACGCTTTCCACGAGGGCGCTATCCATCTCCCCCTGGAGTAAGTAGGTGAACGCGACCCAGCTCGACACCAACGCCGATGCCGGCTCGGTGCGTCGGGCAATGAGAAACTGTTTCAATGCATCAGCGGCCCGCCCCTGGTGGAGCATGTAGCGTCCGTACTGAACCAGCGGCTCGATGTCGTCGGGTTTCCGGAGGCGGACTGCCGTCTGAAACTCGGCGGCGGCACTGTCCCATTGATACGCGTATTGATGTACCATGCCGAGCGCAACGTGCGGCGGCGCGAGCGTGGAATCGAGCCGAAGCGCCCGCGCTGCCGCGGTCCTCACCGCGCCCGCGACCTGACGCGTCGTAATCGGTTCGAAGTATGGTGCGAGCGCGAGCGCGAGGCTCAACCCGGAGAAAGCGTCGGCGTAGAGCGTGTCCAGCTCGGTGGCACGCCTGAACCGTTCGACGCTCGCCTGCATCCTCTGCTGGCGCATGGTGAGCGCGCGCTGACCGAGGACATAGAGGCGGTACGCCTCGGGATTAACAGTGCGAGCCGGACGCTCGCGAGCCTGTACCGAGTCGATTACGAGCGGCGGGACGTCGACCGTCACTTCATGCGGTGCCTTCGCTAGGGGAGTCGTGCGGTCACGCGTTTCCAGGTATCCGATCAGCGCGACGCCGGCGATCACCGTTGTGGCGAGTACCGCTCGTGGCAGCGGGCGACGACGTCGAATGGCCGCGTTAGGCCCGGTTGTGTGGGCCGCGTCGAGCTCTGTGAGCAGCTCCTGCGCGCGCTGGGGCCGGGCCGCCGGCTTCTTCTCGAGGCATCGCGCGACGAGTCGCGACACCGCTTCGGGAACGGCCGCACTGACGTCGGCAAGCGGAATGGGCGCTGTCCCGACCTGTGCCGAGATCATCTCCTGCATCGGCAGATCGTGAAACGGCGGGTGCCCCGCGAACAGCTCGTACGCCAGGCAGCCGAACGAGTAGATGTCCGCGCGATGATCCGTTGCCACGTCACCCACCGCCTGTTCCGGTGCCATGTACGCGGGCGTTCCGATACCCACGCCGGTTTGCGTGATCGCACGAAGGGAGTCAGGCTGCGTTCGAACGATGGAAACGGAGTCTGACCCCGTAGGTACCGTTTCGTCGCCACCGCTGGCGACGGCGATGGCCTTCGCGATGCCGAAGTCGGTGACCACGGCCGCGCCGCTCGACAGCATCACGTTGTCGGGCTTCACGTCCCGATGTACGACGCCGTGCTCGTGGGCGTACGCCAGCGCCCGCGCTACGTCGCGCAGCACGCTCACGCACTCCCCCGACGACATTCCCGGGCCCACGCGCAGCCGTTCGCGGAGCGACGGCCCCTCCTCGTACGGCATCACGAAGTAGAGGGCCCCTCCTGTATCGCCCGAGTCGTAGACCGGCACGATGTTGGGGTGCCGGAGCCGGGCGGCAATCTCGATCTCGCGGAGGAAGCGATCCCTGCCTAACGAACGAGCCAGGTCCGGTCGAATGACCTTCACCGCGACGGATCGCGAGTGCTTGAGATCTCGCGCCAGATAGACGCGCGCCATGCCACCACGACCGACTTCGCGTTCGATCCGGTACCGCCCGCCGAGGATCTCGGGAATCGCGGCATCGGGATCCGCGACGAGCAAATGCGAAAACCCCTCGGCCGCAGGCCGATCGAGCATCGGTACACCGCGCTCGCATTCGTCGACGAGCCGCTCGATTTCGTCCCGAAGCTGCGCATCGCCCCCGCTCACCTCTGTGAGCAAGGAAGATCGCCGGTCGGGCGTTGCATCGAGCACGGCGTCCACGAGCGGCGAGAGCTGCCGCCATCGGTTGGCCAACAGCGATCCGAACTCGCCACTCGACTGCCGCAGCTCGCTGTCGCTCACGGCGACAGTGCTCGCCGCAACAACATCCGCGCCTTCGCCCAATCCCGCTGGACGGTGCGAGCGTTGACCTCGAGCACCTCCGCCGTCTCCTCCTCGCTCAAGCCACCGAAGAAGCGGCACTCCACCACGCGCGCGAGTCGCGGCTCCGTCACCGCCAACCGATCGATCGCGTCGTTGAGATCGACCATGAGCTCGGCCTGATCGTCCGCGTCGAGCTGGTCGTCGTCGAGCGTGACGCGACGAAGGCCGCCGTCACGCTTCTGCGCGAGACGCGCCCTGGCGCGATCGACGAGCACGTGTCGCATCGCGACCGACGCCAGCGCGAAAAAGTGCGACCGATCGCGCCACGCAACCCGAGACTGATCGACGAGCTTCAGGTAGGCTTCGTGAATGAGCCCGGTCGTCGACAGCGTTCCGCCGCCCTTACGCAGCGTCAGTTGCCGGCTCGCGATGACTCGGAGCTGCTCGTACACCACCGGCATGAGGCGATCGAGGCTATCTCGCCGCCCGCTCCGGAGCTCCCGCAGGACATCCACATCAGGGGTGTGGGCTTCCATTAGGGAGCTCGGCCCGGCAGGAGGACCGTGGTGTCGGGTTCGGTCGGAACGTGTACGTCAGAAGTCGAATGGCGTACGTTCTGTCCGTGCAAGAACATGGAGCGGTGTCAACAGGAAGGCAACAAACCCGAGGGCCGCACAATGCAGGACCTGTGTTGTGTCTAGGGAGAGACTCCGATGACGACGAACCACCCCAGCTATAGACGGACCGCCCTCACGGTTGTCTTGCTGGTGCTGTCGGGCGGTTGTTCACGAGGTTCCGCTTCGACCGACACGTCGAAGGTCGCGGCGCCCGTTGACACGACGAAGACCGTCAAGCTGATGACGCCAACGGAGCTGGCGTCACTGCCAACTCAGCCACCGGACCAGCGCATTGCGTACGGCGCGGACTCGAGTCAGTACGGCGAGCTCAGAGTGCCGACAGGTCCGGGGCCGCATCCGGTCGTGGTGCTCGTTCACGGCGGCTGCTTCAAGGCCGCCTACGCGCAGGCCAGCTACTTCGGGCAAGTGGGCGACGCTCTCAAGGCGAAGGGCATCGCGACGTGGAACCTCGAGTACCGCCGACTCGGTCAATCAGGGAGCGGATGGCCGGGCACCTATCTCGACGTCGCACACGGCGTCGATCATCTGCGAGCGATCGCGTCGCAGCACAAGCTCGACCTGGGACGCGTGGTGATCGTCGGTCACTCGGCCGGCGGGCATCTGGCGATGTGGGCGGCTGCTCGCTCGCGCGTGCCCAAGGGAAGCCCGCTCTACGTGGCGAATCCGCTCCCAGCGCGTGGCGTCCTGGACCTCGCGGGCCCGGTGGACATGACCGCGCACATTCGCGAGTACGAGGGCCTGTGTCGCGACTCGGTCATCACGACGCTTCTCGGTGGAACGCCCAGCGCGGTCCCCGATCGCTATGCGCAGGCGTCGCCGATCGCGCTGTTACCGTTGGGCGTTCCGCAGGTGATCGCGATCGGAACGTATGAGGACTTCGTCCCACGCGATCTGGTGGACGCGTATGCCAGCGCTGCCGCGAAGGCCGGAGACTCCGTGCGCACGCTCTTCTTTCCGGGAGCGGGCCACTTCGAGATCGCGAGTGCCACTCAGTGGACGTGGCCGCGAATCGAGACGGCGATCCGCGCTCTGCTCGATGGAAACCTGCCGCCTGACCAGAAAGCGAACTGACGTGTGTGTCGCCTAACCTACTCGAAAATGGGATCACGTGAGGATGGTCGCGTTGCGGTTCGGCTCGATCGCGATAGACTTGCGGCGTGTCTGAACTGCGGGCTGAGCTCGGTGTATACCCCTACGTACCGGCCGTCGACACCGAGGGCGAGACCGCTCTGTCTGAAATGACCAACCCTGATCCACTGAACCTCGTCGTCGTCGACGACGACGAAGAGGTCCGTACGGCCCTTCGGCGACTCCTTCGCGCAATGGGCCACACGGTTCGCGTCTTCGCCTCGGCCGAGGAGTACGAGGCAACCCCGGTTGCGGCGGACTGCCTCATCGTCGATCTCCGCCTGCCGGGCCTGAACGGCTTCGAGCTGCTGGAGCGCCTTCGGCTGCGCGGCTCCTCGACTCCGATCGTGTTCATCACGGGCGATGGGGGTCCCTCACCCAACGACACGACGGCGCACGCCGGTACGCCGTCCCTCGCCAAGCCGTTCGATGAGCATGACCTCATCGCGGCGATCACGCGGGCCTTGTCCGCCGCTCACGAGAGCGCGCCTTGACCCCGAATCGGCGAATGCCTCCGACGACCAATCGACAGCTCGCCGTCCGCCTGGCGGTTAGCCGCGCGCTCGGTCGCACGCGAGATCCCGACGGCGTCTACGGCGCCGCGCTGGAAGCGCTTTCGGAGTGCCTGAACGTGTCTCGCGCGTCCGTCCTGCTGTTCGATCCGGACGGTGTGATGCGATTCAAGGCATACCGCGGCCTGTCCAGTGACTATCGGGCAGCGGTAGAGGGGCATTCCCCCTGGACGCCCGATTCGGTGGACGCGGAGCCGATCCTCGTCCCGGACGTGTCGCGCGAACCGTCGCTCCGACAGTACCTGGCGGTCTTTACGCGCGAACGGATCGTT
>Ga0307406_10002157_pt1 | contig 10714 bp, 7 predicted proteins | sample 322Cmetagenome_3_FD_203706 | JGI IMG/M metagenome (GOLD analysis project Ga0307406, IMG submission 203706) | Maize rhizosphere microbial communities from greenhouse at UC Davis, California, United States - 322HYB-C-2 | ecosystem: Host-associated > Plants > Roots > Rhizosphere > Soil | place... | reverse complement strand
CCCGACGTCCTCGCGGAAGCGCGCGGATTGCAGGAGGCACACCGCCAGCACGATGACGGCCTTGGGCACGGGCGCGATGGACGGGGGGATGCCCAGGTAGAACATCGTCTGGGTGAGCGTCTGGATCAGCAGCGCGCCGATCACCGAGCCCGCCAGCGTGAAGCGCCCGCCGGTCAGCGCGGTCCCGCCGACCACGACGGCGAAGATCGCGTCGAGCTCCATCATCTCGCCGACGCGGATCGGATCGGCCTGCTTGATGTTCGCGGTGGCGACCAGCCCGGCGAGCCCCGCGCAGACGCCCGAGGCGACGTAGACGGCGATCTTGACCAGCCTGGCGTCGACGCCGCTCGCGCGGCTCGCCCGCTCGTTGTCGCCGGTCGCCTCGAGCAGCAGCCCCAGCGCGGTGCGCCGGAGCAGGAGCCCCGCCGCCGCGAGCACCGCCGCGACCACGTAGATCGTGACCGGCAGCCCGAAGAGGTGACCGTTGCCGAGGGCGACGAAGCCGGGGCGGTCGACGGCGAGGTTCTGGCCGCCAGTGAGCAGCATGGCCAGGCCTCGGCCCGAGGTCATGAGCACGAGCGTGGCGATGATCGGCTGGATCGCCGCCCGGGCCACGAGGAGGCCGTTCCAGAGCCCGGCGGCGGCCGCCAGGAGGAGCGGCAGGACGAGCACGGCGGCGAGCGGCAGATCGGCGCGCCGGGCGAGCAGCGCGACGAGCGCCCCGGCGAGCGCCATCACGGAGCCGACGGATAGATCGATGCCGCCGCTCGCGATGACCAGCGTCATGCCGATCGCGAGCAGGATGCCCTTGGACCCCTGGTGCAGGAGGTCCACCGGGGTCCCGTACAGATGGCCCCCGCGGATCTCCACGGCGATGAACCCGGGGTGATAGATGACGTTGAACGCCAGGAGCGCGGCGAGGCCGACGACCGGCCACAGCAGCGGGAACCCGACGAACCAGGATCGGACCCGGTGCAGCGGCGCGGGCGGCGCGGGCGGCGCAGGAGCCCTCGCCGGTTCGGACGCCTCCGGCGGCTCAGCTCTCATGGGCGATCGCGCTCAAGATCATGTCGGGCCGGACGTCGCCTCCGGCGAGCTCGCCGACCTTCTTCCGATCGCGGAGGACCGCGACGCGGCCGCAGGTGCGCGCGATCTCGTCCAGGTCCGACGAGATGAACAGCACGGCCAGGCCGCGCTCGCGCAGCGAGCGGACCAGCTTCTCGATCTCGAGCTTGGCGCCCACGTCGATGCCGCGCGTGGGCTCGTCGAGCAGGAGGACCCGCGGCTGCGTCGCGAGGGCGCGCGCGAGCAGCACCTTCTGCTGGTTGCCGCCCGAGAGGGTGTGGATGGGCGCCTCGGGCGACGGCGTCCGGATGCCGAGCGCGCGGATGTAGTGCTCGACCAGCGCGTCCTGCTCGCGGCGCGGCAGGAGGCGCAGCGGCCCGCGGCCCGCCTGCAGCGCGAGGATGAGGTTCTCGCGCACGGAGAGGTGCGGCAGGATCCCTTCGGCGCGGCGGTCCTCGGAGCAGAACGCGAGGCCGCGCGCCATCGCCTCGCGCGGGGACCGGATCGCCGCGGCGTGCCCGTCGACGGCGATCGCGCCCGAGTCGGCCACCTCCAGCCCGAACAAGAGCCGCGCCAGCTCGGTGCGGCCGGCGCCCAGGAGGCCGGCGAGCCCGACGATCTCCCCCTCGGGGAGCTCGAGATCGATCGGCGACAGGAGGCCGCGGCGGCCGAGGCCGCGGGCCGCGAGCACCGGCCGGGCGGCGGCCGCCGCCGGGGCGCGCTCGCCGCCGCCCTCGTCGGTGAAGTCGCGGCCCAGCATCGCCTCGATGAGCTTGCGGCGGGGCAGCTCCGGCGTGGCGTACTCCCCGACGAAGGCGCCGTTGCGCAGCACGGTGATGCGGTCGGAGACGGCGTAGACCTGCTCGAGGAAGTGCGTCACGAGCACGATCGCGAGCCCCTCGGCGCGCAGCCGGCGCAGGAGCTCGAACAGCGCCGCCACCTCGCGCTCGTCGAGGCTGGAGGTCGGCTCGTCGAGCACGAGGACCCGGGCGCGGATATCGAGCGCGCGGGCGATCGCGATCATCTGCTGGATGGCCAGCGAGCACGACCCGGCCGCGCGCGTGACGTCGACCGCGAGGCCGAGCCGCGCCACGGCCGCCTGGGCGCGCTGCCGCAGCGCGCCCGTCCGGATCCAGCCGAACCGGGTCGGCTGGCGGCCGAGCGAGATGTTGTCGGCGATCGAGAGCGTGGGGATCAGGTTCACCTCCTGATACACGGTGCTGATCCCGGCCTGCTCCGCCTCGCGCGGCGAGCGCGGGGCGATCGGCGTGCCGTCCAGGACGAGCGTGCCGGCGTCGGGCGCGTGGACGCCCGTGAGGACCTTGATGAGCGTCGACTTGCCGGCCCCGTTCTCGCCCATGAGCGCGTGGATCTCGCCGGCCCGCAGCGAGAGCTGTGCGCGGTCGAGCGCCTTCACGCTGCCGAACGTCTTGACGATGCCCTCGAGCCGGAGCAAGGGCTCGCTCATGATGGCTCCAGCCCGAGGATCGTGGCGCCCGCGGCCGGCCGCGAGATGAACACCGCCGCGTCGAGGCCGGTCTCCCGGCGGTAGGCGCTCTGGAGCGCGCTCGCGACCGCCTCCACCTCCGCGGTCTTCACCAGGCTCACCGTGCAGCCGCCGAACCCGCCGCCGGTCATGCGGCACCCGTAGACCCCGCCGGCCTCGCCCAGCGCGCGGGAGATCTCGACGAGCACGTCGAGCTCCCGGCAGCTCACCTCGAAGTCGTCGCGCAGCGAGGCGTGGCTGGCGTACATCAGCTGGCCCGCGGCCGGCCAGCGCCCCTGCCGGATCATCCGGGTGGCCTCGAGCGTGCGCGCGTCCTCGGTCACCACGTGCCGCGCGCGGCGAACGGCCAGCTCCGGCAGCCGGTCCCGCGCCGCCTCCAGCCACTCGAGCGTGGCGTCGCGCAGGGTGTCGACGCCGAGCGCGCACGCGGCCTCCTCGCAGCAAGCCCGCCGCCGGGCGAACTCCCCGACCACCAGCTCGCGCTGGACTCCGGTGTTGGCGATCAGCACCGACACCGATGGATCGGCCATCGGCACGTGCGCGGTCTCCTGCGAGCGACAGTCGAGCAGCAGCAGGTGCCCCTCGCGCCCCATCACGGACACGAACTGATCCATGATCCCGCAGGGCATCCCCGCGATCTCGTTCTCCGCGCGCTGGCAGAGCAGCGCCTTCTGGGCGGGATCGAGGGTCCGATCGATCACCGCCTCGAGCAGCGTGGCGACCGCGACCTCCAGCGCCGCGCTGCTCGACAGGCCGCTGCCGATCGGGAGGTCCGAGTCGATCAGGAGGTCGAGGCCGGGCACGTCGACGCCGAGCCGCTGGAAGCCCAGCAGCACCCCGCGCACGTAGTTGGCCCAGCCCTGCTCGCCCCGGGAGATCGGGGCGTCGGCGGCGATCTCGTCCTCGAGCCCGAGGTTCGCGCTGACCAGCCGGATCCGCCGCCCGGCGCCGGGGCCGGCGACGGCGACCGTGTAGCGATCGATCGCCATGGGGAGGACGAACCCGCCGTTGTAGTCAGTGTGCTCTCCGATGATGTTCACGCGCCCGGGAGCGGCGGCCGACCAGCGGGGCTCCGCGCCGAACCGAGCCCGGAAGGCGCGAAGTGCGCGGTCGTGAGCTCCGGGGAGGTCCATCGGGGCCCGCAGCATATCTGGCCTGCGGCCGCGCTGGCACGATCGCCCCCGGCCTTTCGTCCCCAGGGATCGAGGAGATCGAGGCGCCTCTATCCTCGGCTGATCTGGTGTGCGCGCCTGTCACGCCCGAGCGCTGTGGCGCACTGCGAGATGGCCTATCGAGCCCGAATAACCACAACCTCGAGGAGCGCGCGCCCCGCGGCACGGGCATACCATCACGCGCATGAAACTGCATTGGAATCACCTCCGGGCAGGCTGTACCGCGCTCGTGCTGCTCGCCGCGAGCGCGTGCGGAGACAACCAGTCGCGGCCGCAGCCACCCGCCGACGGCGACCCGATGGGGACCGCCGATCTGACGTATACAAATCCGATCAGGATCCAGATCCCCGGCACTGACAAGCTGGTGGAGAACTGCCCGGATCCCTCGATCATCCAGGGGCAGACATCGGAGGACACCAACTGGTACCTGTACTGCACCTCGAACCCGCTCCACTCCGGTGACAAGGACGCTTCGGGCAAAGACAACTTTCACCTGATCACGATCCACCGCTCGAGCGATCTCGTGCACTGGACCTATGTCGGCGACGCGTTCACCGAGCAGCCGCCGTGGGCCGCCGCGCCGCAGGGGTTCTGGGCGCCCGATATCCGGTACCTCGATGGCAAGTACTATCTGTATTACTCCGCGTCCGAGACCATCCCCGGCGAGCCGGGCGACGCGGTGATCGGCGCCGCGGCGATCGGCGTGGCGACCAGCTCCAGCCCGGCCGGGCCGTGGACGCACGCCGCCGCGCCGGTGGTGGAGCCGCAGAAGGCGCCGTGCTGCCCGGATCGCGACGACTGGCGCTGGGTCATCGACTCCAGCATCACGACCGACGGCGACGGCCAGCGGTACATCTACTTCGGCAGCTACTTCGGCGGGGTCGCGGTGCGCAAGCTCTCGGCCGACGGCCTGAGCTCCGACCCGGCGAGCCAGCTCGAGATCCTCTCGGACGAGCGCTACGAGGGCGAGTACGTCATCCGGCGAAATGGCTATTACTACATCTTCGTCTCCGCCACCAACTGCTGCGCTGGCCCCCTGACCGGATACAGCGTCTTCGCCGGCCGCTCGCTCAGTCCCACAGGGCCATTCGTGGACCGCGACGCCGTGCCGCTGACCGCGGGGCGCGTCGGCGGGACCCCGGTGCTGAACATGAACGGCAACCGGTGGGTCGGCACGGGCCACAACGCGGTCTTCACGGACCACGCCGGCCAGGACTGGGTCGTCTATCACGCGATCGATCGCAATGACCCGTATCGCGGCGGCTCGCCGCTGGACGACTTCCCGGTCAAGCGCCCGGCGCTGCTCGATCCGCTGGACTGGGTCGACGGCTGGCCGACCGTGCGCGGCGGCTTCTGGGCCTCGGACAGCCCCCAGCCGGCGCCCGCCGCCCAGGCCGGCACCCCGGGCCGCTACGAGGTCCAGGTCAACCCGCTCGATCGGCCCGGCGATCTGATCGCGTCCCTGTCGGACACGTTCGATGGCAGCGCGCTCGGGGCGCAATGGTCCTGGGTGCGCGAGCCGATGACCGGCGCGTTCGAGGTGGGGAGCGGCGTGCTCCGCTTCGACGTCCAGCAGGCCGATCTGTACACCGACCTGAACAGCGCCGCGGTGCTGACCGAGCCCGCGCCCGCGGGCCGGGACTACCTGGTCGAGGCGGCGGTCCGCCTGGTGAACCTCCCGGCGACCGGGTGCTGCTTCAACTACACCCAGGCCGGAATCGTCATCTACGGAGACGATGACAACTTCGTCAAGCTCGCACCGGTATCGATCTGGGACACGCGCCAGATCGAGTTTGCCAAGGAGCAGTTCCCGGTCATGCAGGACTACCCGCGCTACGGCAACACGGTGGCCGGGCCGCCCGGCGAGGTCACCTGGCTGCGGATCGCCGCGCACGTCCGCGGCGCCGAGGAGACCTATACCGCCTATACCAGCATCGATGGCGTGTCCTGGGCTCGCGCCGGGACCTGGACTCACCACCTCGGGGCGAACGCGAAGATCGGGCTGGTCGCCATGGGCCGGCCCATGGCGCACCCGGAGTACACCGCGCACTTCGACTACGTGCGGGTCTACGAGCTGAAGTAGCCGCCACGCCGGCCCTGGCGCGCGCTACTTCGCGAGCCGGGCGGCGCGGTCGCGCAGGGACTTGCCGAGCGCGTCGCGCCGGCTGCCCGGCGGGACCTGATCGATCACGGCGAGCCCGCGCCGGGTCGCGTCGCGCGCCTCGGCGAGCTTGCCCGCGCCCTCGAGCACCTCGGCGAGGCTGTCCCACGCGTTGGCGGAGCGCGGGAACCGCCGCGTGACGTCCGCCAGGACCTCGATCGCGTCGGCGACATGCTTGTCGGCGGCGAGCTTGTACCCGAGGCGGTTGAGGCTGACCTCCTTGCCGATCACGGCGTCGGGCCACTTCGCGAGCGCGGCGTCGATCCGGGGGCGCGCCGCCGCGTACCCGCCGGCGACGATCTCGGCGCGGATCTCGTCGACGCTCGGCGGGATCCCGACGAAGTCCTTGCGCACCGTCCCGTGCGCCTGCGCGACGGGGAGCAGCGTGGGATAGAACTGCGTGAACGTGTTCTCCACCGCCGCGTTCACGGCGTGGCACTCGTAGCAGGCCGCGGTCTCGGGGTGCCGCTTCGTGGGCCCGGTCGGCCCGCGGTCGTCGCTGGGAAACGAGAAGAAGCCCCAGCCGCCGGCGATCCGGCGATCCTTGATCTCGGCCTCGATGCCGAGGATGTCCGTCTGGAAGTGCCCGGTCGTGACGATCGAGCCGGAGTGCTCGCTCGACCGGATCTCGAGCACGAACATCGTGTGATCGGGCCACGCTCCCGTCTTCACGAACTCCGCGTGCGCCGCGGGATCGACGAACACGGTGTCATAGCTGCCGACGCCGCCCGCGCGCGCCTCCACCGCCGCCGGGCCATAGCCCATATTGAATCCCGACGTCAGGTACACCCAGCTTCGATAATCCCGCGGTGGCCCAAGCTCCTGGGTCACCGGATCGTAGGGCGGACGCACGGGCGCGCTCGGCCCCGCGTTCACCGCGGCCGTCGCCGGTGTCCTCGGGGTCGCCGGCGCCGCCGGCGCCGCCGATCCACAACCGAACAGCACACTGACGACCACCGTGCGAAGCTTCATGCCGGACAGGATGTCCCGCAGGCCGCGCACCGGCTTGTATGAAAGCGACGTAGCCCGGGCCGAGAGCCACCTCACGCGCGTGCGCGAGGCGGTGATGGGGACGCTCCCGTAGCGCTACCGCGCCCGGCTCGACGCGCCCGGCTCACCGCCAGGGTCGGAGCCCGGCCCATCCACGTCGCTCCCGCGCGGCGGCCGCTCCTCCGGCCCGCGGCGCAGCCGCGGGGCCGGAGGCTCACGCTTCGCTCAGAGCGACTCGAGGTACGCGACCAGATCGTCGATCTGGCCGGCGGTCAGCGTCGAGGTCGTGCCGTGGCGATCACCGCCACCGCAGCCGCCCGAGAACCGATCGCGCAGCGTCGCGGCGCAGCCGGTGTGCATGAACGGAGCGCGGGCGCTGATGCCGACGAGGCTCGGCACCTTGAACTTGCCGCCGGTGCCGACGTCGAACAGCTGGTTGTTGGTGAGCAGCGCGCCGCCGTGGCAGGTCTCGCAGCCGGCCGAGACGAACACGGTGCGGCCGCGCTCGACGGCGGTCACGTCGATCATCGGCGTCGGGGCGGGCGCCGGGACGCGATCGAGCCAGGGGCCGAGCGACAGCTTCTGGCTGCGCGTGACCTCGCCGCCGCCCATGCGGTTGGCGAAGACGTCGTCCATCAGGACGCCGAGATCCTTCTCGTCGCCGACCCAGTGGTACGGGCCGCGCTGCAGGATGCTGCCGGCCAGGTTCTGCGTGCGCCGCGTGCCGACGCCCTCGAACGTCCACACGCGCCCGTCGTCGCGAGCCTCGGGGTGGCACGAGGCGCACGCCAGGCCGATCGCGGTCTGGCCGTGGAACACCTGGCGCCCGGCGTCGTAGCCGATCTCGCCGGGGAGCATGATGGTCTGGCTGGCCTTGCCGCTGGTCACGCCGCGCACGACGAGGGCGGGGGCCTCGGGGTAGAAGATCACGAGGTCGTTGCCGGGCGTGAACGAGACCGACGTCGGCGCGCCGAGCCCGTCGTCGTCCTTGTCGTCGTCGTCCGGATGCGGCGGGCGGCACATGTCCTTGTCGCGGCTGGCGAGCACGCTGATCGGGGCGACGCTCACCTTGTTGTTGCCGGCCGTCGCGACCGCGACGAGCTGCCCGTTGGGGCTCGCGGCGAGGTCGACGGGGAGCGCGCCGGACGCGATCGGGGCCAGCGCCGAGGGCGGCAGGCCGGGCTCGATCAGGGTGAGCGCGCTCTCGACCGGGCCGCTCGAGCCGTCGCAGCCACCGCCGTAGCCGCCGGTGTCCATGCTGAGCTGGCCCTTCACCTGGCGCTGGTGCGAGACGAGGAGCTTGCCGTTGGGCAGCGTGACCGTGCGCCACGCGACCGCGGGGACCGCGTCGGCGGCGCCGGTGGTGGTCGGCCCGTCGGGCCGGAAGCCGAACCGCTGCACGATGGGCGGCGAGGTGCGCGTCACGACCGAGCCCTGCGCGTCGATCGTCATCAGCTCCGACGAGCGGAACTTGGTGGCGACGAGCTGGCCGTTCGAGACCACGACGTCGCGGAGATCGCGATCGAGGCGCTTGGTGCGGACGGGAGCGCCGCCGGAGGCGAGGAGGCTCACGAGCTCGCCGCTCGCGCACGCGACGTGCACCTGATCGGTGGCGGCTTGCCACGCGAGGCCGCGCGGCTCGGCGCACACGGCGCGGCGGGCGAGCACCTCGGGGCTCCGCCCGTTGGCGAACGTCAGGACGGCGCCGCCACGGCGGAGCGCGACGTGGACGCGGCCCGCGCCGTCCTCGACGATGCGGCCGGGCTCGTCGCCGGGCACCGGGACCTCCGCGAGGATGTTCTGCGTGGCCAGGTCGACCATGAGGATCCGATCGCGATCGGGATCCGTGACGACCGCCGCCCCATCACGGGTGACGTGCAAGTTGCCGCCGCTGATCGGCACGCCCCAGGTCGGGGGCGGGTTCTCCGACGGCAGCTCATCGTCAGAGCTGCAGCCGAGGACGGTGACGAGCAGCAGCGCCGTCTTCATCATACGTGACACGTGCGACCTCCATCGTTCCAGAGTGAGTCAAGCGAGCGCGCGGAGCGTTCGCGCGCCTGGGAGCTTATGGGTAGTGACGCGTCCGCCGAGGCAGGCGAGGCCGGCGCGGCGGGCGCGAGGAAGGTGGGCGGGATCGGGTTGGGCGTAAACACCTCGCAGTCGCTGCCGGAGGTGAAGACCTCGTACGAGACCTCGACGGAGACCTTGCTGCCGCTGAACGAGACCTGGCAGCGCGACAGCTGCTGGCCGGAGTGGCCGTCCCGGGAGATCGCCTCCTCGCAGAGCTCGCTGCAGATATCGACATCGAGGCGGCAGCGATCGATGCGGAACTGCAGCGGCGGATCGGCCGGAGTCTCGAAGCGATAGGTGTCCTCGAGCGTGTCGATGCAGTCGGAGTCGATCACGGCCTCGACGCAACCACCGGCAGTCGCCGCGGCACCGGCGATCGCGATCGATGAGGCGATGAGGCGGAGGTCGAGGAAGCGCACGGCCGGTCCTGTCTGCAACGGGCGTTCCTGCGCGAAACCGTGATACGGCGTGCGGTTGGCGAGGCGGCACCGATGATGTTCGCGTTCACGGCCGCGAGCAACGTCAGAATTCTGAGCATGTCTGGCAAACCGCATCCTCGCTCCAGTGGAAGACGGACGCGGGCGACCAACCGTCACGCAGGGGCCGGCCGCGGGTGCGCCGAGTTCGCTATGTTCGCGGCATGCGGGCCCATCTCGTCGCGCTCGTCACACTCTGGGGCGGGTGCACATGTAACGCGCCTGTGAAGCCGGCGGGCGGCTCGGGATCGGCGGGGTCGGGAGCCGCGCGCGCGGACGGTGCAGGTACGGCGGGGTCGGCCGCGGTAGCGGGATCAGCCGGGGGATCAGGCTCGGGCGCTCCGGCGGCCGGATCGGGGTGCACCGCCGAAATCGCGACGCGGGTGTCACGGATCCTGACCGAGCCGGCCCACCCGTGCCGGCCGTGGGTCCTAGCAGCCTACGGGAGGATGGTCCGGATCGCGGACGGGAGCGGGGGGGCGAGCGCCAGCGGGACGGTGATCTCGACGGCGGTGGCGCGCGGCGCGGGGCTGCTCGCGACGTGCCGGCCGTGCGCCGGTGCCGCGGGGGCGGTCGGCGCGGGAGCGGTGCGGCTCGAGGGGGGCACCTGGATGATCGATCCCGAGCGCGAGCCGCCGCTCGCGATCCGGATCGGCGCGCCGGCGCGGCTCTCGGGCGGCGCGGTGGCGGGGGGGCCGCCGCGCTACGCGGCGCACGCGCTCCTGGGCGCCGAGGACTTCGCGCTCGCGGCGATCGGCGGCGAGTTGCTCGATCCAGGTGCGCCAGGTGCGCCAGGTGCGCCAGGTGCGCCAGGGCCGGGGGCGGCGGTGACCGGGGGGGCCCTGGCGCTCGAGGATCCGCGCCGGCTCGCGGCGGCGCGGGCGCCGTTCGTCGATGTGCGGCCGGGCGCGGCGGTGCTCGTCCTCGGGTTCGCCGACGCCGAGGGCGGCGAGCTGGTCGCGAGCGTGGGGCCGGTGCTGGCCGACGCGGACGCGCGCCAGCGGCTCGGGGGCGCCTACGATCCGCGCGCCGAGCTCGCGATCGAGGGGCGGGCGCTGCCGGGCATGCAGGGCGGCGGCGTGTTCGACGAGGCGGGCCGGTTCGTGGGGATCGTCGCGCGCGCGGAGGCGGGCGGCGCGGCCGTGGTGCGGGCGGTGCGCGCGACGTCGATCGCGGCGCGGCTCAGCGCGGCTTTGCGCGCCGCGCCGGTCCCGGCGCGCGCGAAGGTGCTGCCGTTCCTGCCGTGAGCGGCGCCGCCGGACGCGCGCGGAGG
>Ga0307406_10002156_pt1 | contig 10715 bp, 9 predicted proteins | sample 322Cmetagenome_3_FD_203706 | JGI IMG/M metagenome (GOLD analysis project Ga0307406, IMG submission 203706) | Maize rhizosphere microbial communities from greenhouse at UC Davis, California, United States - 322HYB-C-2 | ecosystem: Host-associated > Plants > Roots > Rhizosphere > Soil | place... | reverse complement strand
CCTGTCAATCCCTGCTGTTCGCAGCAGGTATCGCCGCCGCCTCGGCCTCTGGTGCCGCACCCGCCAAGGAGGCCGCCATGAACGATTCCTACGCCTGGCTCGAAGAGGTCGAGGGCAAGCGCTCGCTCGAATGGGTCCAGGCGCGCAACGCCAAGACCGAGGCCGAACTCGCCGCGACGCCGCAGTTCAAGCAGCTCGAGTCCGACATCCGCGCGATCCTCGATTCCAACGCCAAGATCCCCGGCGTCGAGAAGATCGGCGCCTATTACTACAACTTCTGGAAGGACGCGCAGCACCAGCGCGGCCTGTGGCGCCGCACCACGCTCGAGGAGTACCGCAAGGACCAGCCGAAGTGGGAGACCGTGATCGACCTCGACGCGCTCAACCGCGAAGAGAACGAGCAGTGGGTCTGGCATGGCGCCGACTGCCTGCGTCCGGACTATCAGCGCTGCCTGGTCGCGCTGTCGCGCGGCGGCTCCGATGCCGACGTCACCCGCGAGTTCGACCTGACCACCAAGGCCTGGGTCAAGGACGGCTTCGTCCGCCCCGAGGCCAAGGGCAGCCTGAACTGGATCGACCGCGACCACGTCTACGTCGCCACCGATTTCGGCCCCGGCTCGATGACCACCTCGGGCTATGCGCGCGTGGTCAAGCTGTGGAAGCGCGGCACGCCGATGGCCTCGGCCAGCCTGGTCTACGAGGGCAAGCCGACCGACATGATGATCGGCGCCATGCACGACCACACCCCGGGCTTCGAGCGCGACTTCGTCCAGCGCACGCTCGCGTTCTATAACGACGAGCTGTACCTGCGCGGCGCCGACGGCAAGCTGAGCAAGATCGACCTGCCGAACTCGGCCAACAAGTACGTCCACCGCGAATGGCTGATCGCCGAGCTGCGCGATCCCTATGAAGCCGGCGGCAAGAAGTACGCCTCCGGCAGCCTGATCGCGATCAAGTTCGACGACTTCCAGGCCGGCAAGCGCGACTTCACCACCTTGTTCGCGCCGACCGAGACCACTTCGTTGGCGAACGCGGTGTGGACCCGCAATCACCTGATCCTCAACGTGCTCGACGACGTCAAGTACAAGCTCAGCGTGCTGACCCCGGGCGAGGGCGAGTGGAAGCGCGAGGCCTTCGCCGGCGCGCCGACCTTCGGCACGGTCATGGTCGGCGCGGTCGACTCCGACGAAAGCGACGCGGTCTGGCTCAGCGCCAGCGACTACCTCACCCCCAGCACTCTGGCGATGGGCGAAGTCGGCAAGAACGCCAAGGCGCCGGACGTGCTGAAGACCATGCCGACCTTCTTCGACGCGTCCAAGAACACGATCGAGCAGCACTTCGCCAAGAGCAAGGACGGCACCCGCGTGCCGTACTTCCTGGTGCGGCCGAAGGACCTCAAGCTCGACGGCAGCGCGCCGACCCTGCTGTACGGCTACGGCGGCTTCGAGATCTCGCTGACCCCGAGCTATTCCGGCGGCATCGGCAAGGGCTGGCTGGAGAAGGGCGGCGTGTATGCGGTCGCCAACATCCGCGGCGGCGGCGAGTACGGCCCGCGCTGGCACCAGGCCGCGCTCAAGGCCAACCGCCACAAGGCCTATGAGGATTTCGCCGCGGTCGGCCAGGACCTGATCGCGCGCAAGATCACCAGCACCCCGCACCTGGGCGTGCAGGGCGGCAGCAACGGCGGCCTGCTCACCGGCAACATGCTGACCCAATACCCTGACCTGTTCGGTGCGGTGGTGGTGCAGGTGCCGCTGCTCGACATGAAGCGCTACAGCCACTTGCTGGCCGGCGCTTCGTGGATGGCCGAGTACGGCGATCCGGACACCGCCGACTGGTCGTTCATCCAGGGCTTCTCGCCGTACCACCTGTTCGACGCCAAGCGCGAGTACCCGCCGGTAATCTTCATGACCTCGACCAAGGACGACCGCGTCCATCCGGGCCATGCGCGCAAGATGGCGGCGAAGATGCTCGATGCCGGCAAGAACGTGCGCTACTACGAGAACATCGAAGGCGGCCACGGCGGCGCGGCCAACAACGCCCAGCAGGCGCACATGAACGCGCTGGCCTTCACCTTCCTGTGGGAACAACTGGCCAAGTGACGGGCCGGCCGGCCGACGCGTGAATCGACGGGCGCCCAGGCGCCCGTCGTCGTCTGCGCCCCGGCTCTGCCCGAATGGCTGGCTGAATCCTCACCGCCCGCGGTTGCGCATCCCGATATCGGACCCAATATGAAACCGACCTTTCTCACGCTTGCGGCGACGCTCCTGATGACCACGACCCTTTCCGCCACCGCAGCCGGCCTGCCCACGCCGCCCGACGCCGCCAAGAAGCCGCACGAGGTCAAGGCCCCGCACGGCGCCCAGCGCAGCGACGAGTACTACTGGCTGCGCGACGACAAGCGCAAGAACCCCGAGATGCTGGCCTATCTCAAGGCCGAGAACGCCTATGTCGATGCGGCCATGGCGCCGCTCAAGCCGCTCGAGGACACGCTGTATAACGAGATCGTCGGCCGCATCAAGCAGGACGACAGCTCGGTGCCGTACCGCGAGCGCGGCTACTGGTACTACACCCGCTTCGAGACCGGCCAGGACTATCCGATCCAGGCCCGCCGCAAGGGCAGCATGGACGGCGCCGAGGAAATCCTGCTCGACGTCAACGCGATGGCCAAGGACAAGCAGTACTTCAACGTCGGCGACTTCGAGGTCAGCCAGGACAACCGGATCCTGGCCTGGGCCGACGATGCCGTCGGCCGCCGCCAGTACAAGATCCGCTTCAAGAACCTGGAGACCGGCGAGATCTATCCCGACGTCATCGACGACGTTTCGCCGAACCTGGTCTGGGCCGACGACAACAAGACCCTGTTCTACGTCGAGAACGACCCCGAGACCCTGTTGACCGTGCGGGTCAAGAAGCACGTGCTCGGCACGCCGGCCTCGGCCGACGTCCTGGTCTACGAAGAAAAAGACGACAGCTTCTACATGGGCATCGGCCGCAGCCGCGACGACGCCTACATCTGCATCAGCCTGCACAGCACCGTGTCGAGCGAGGCGCGCTGCGCGCCGGCCGCCGATCCGAAGGAATTCGTGGTGCTGGCGCCGCGCGAGCGCGACGTCGAGTACGACGCCGACCACCTCGACGGCCGCTGGGTGATCCGCACCAACGCGCCCGGCGCCGACGGCAAGCCGGCGCCGAACTTCCGCCTGGTGACGGCCGCCGACGACGCCCGCTCGCGCAAGCAATGGCAGGACTGGGTCGCGCACCGCGACGACGTCTTCATCGAAGGTTTCGAGCTGTTCGACGGCTTCACCGCGGTCGCCGAGCGTTCCAATGCGCTCGAACGCCTGCGCCTGATCGGCAAGGACGGCAAGGAGGAGTTCGTGAAGGCCGACGAGCCCGCGTTCTCGATGGGCCTGGCGACCAATTCCGAGCACGACACGGAGTGGCTGCGCTACACCTACACCTCGATGACCACGCCGGCGACGACCTATGAGCTCAACACCCGGACCGGCGAGCGCAAGCTGCTCAAGCAGCAGCCGGTGATCGGCTACGACCCCGACAAGTACGTGACCGAGCGTTTCTGGGCGACCGCGCGCGACGGCGTCAAGGTGCCGGTGTCGCTGGTCTACAAGAAGGGCTTCGAGAAGAACGGCAAGGCGGCGATGCTGCAGTACGCCTACGGCAGCTACGGTTCCTCGACCGACCCGGGCTTCAACAGCACCGTGGTGAGCCTGCTCGACCGCGGCATGGTCTATGCGATCGCCCACATCCGCGGCGGCCAGGAATTGGGCCGCAAGTGGTACGACGACGGCAAACTGTTCAACAAGAAGAACACTTTCACCGACTTCATCGACGTCAGCGCCGAACTGGTCAAGGCCGGCTACGCCGCGCCCGACCGCGTCGCGGCCTACGGCGGCAGCGCCGGCGGCCTGTTGATGGGCGCGATCGCCAACATGGCGCCGCAGCAGTACCGGGTGATCCTGTCGCAGGTGCCGTTCGTCGACGTGGTGACCACCATGCTCGATCCGAGCATCCCGCTGACCACCAACGAGTACGACGAGTGGGGTAATCCTGAGAAGAAGGATTACTACGACTACATGCTCAGCTACTCGCCCTACGACAACCTCAAGGCCCAGGCCTATCCGGCGATGTTCGTCGGCACCGGCCTGTGGGATTCGCAGGTGCAGTACTGGGAGCCGGCCAAGTACGTCGCCCGTCTGCGCGATATCCAGCGGTCCGACAAGAGCGACGGCAAGCAGCCGTTGCTGTTCCGCACCAACATGGAGGCCGGTCACGGCGGCAAGTCGGGCCGTTTCCGCCGCTTCCGCGAACAGTCGGAGATGTACGCGTTCATGCTCGACCAACTTCAGGTGGGCAGCCGGCAGGCCGACACCGGGCCCGCGCTGAAGTAAGCGCCCGCGGCTCCCTTTCGACGGCACCGGCGGCGCCCGCCCCGGTGCCGTCGTCGTTTGCATCGGCGGTGCGGATTGAAAGCCAGGGCCCCACCCGCATTTCGACCACAGCCCCAACGACCGCCGCATACTTCCGCCATGCCGTTTCCGCCACCGCCTGCCGACCCCGAGCCGCCGACCGCGCCCGCCGCGGATGCGGATGCGGTCGAGGGCAGGGTTCCATCGTCGAAGGCCCGCAAGGTGCGGTTCCGTTGGGCCTGGAAGCTGCTCGCCTACGCCAGCCTCGCCCTGGGCGTGATCGGCATCGTCGTGCCGGGCCTGCCGACCGTGCCGTTCGTGCTGTTGTCGGCATTCGCCGCGGGGCGGGGCTCCGAACGCCTGCATGCCTGGTTACTCGGCCACCGCCACTTCGGGCCGATCATCCGCGACTGGGAAAAGCACGGCGCGGTCAGTCGGCGCTCCAAGTGGCTGGCGGTGTCGATGATGTCGGTCTGTGCGGCGATCATGTTCCTGACTTCGCCGAAGCTGTGGATGGCGATGACCGGCACCGCAATCATGACCGTCGTCGCGATCTGGTTGTGGCGGCGGCCCGAACCGCCGCGGGCCTGAGCGCAGCGGCGCCGGCCCCGGCCCGCCTGAACCCGCGCCGCGCCCTGCGGTCCCGGACGGGTTCGTTTCGACGCCGACTGCGGGCTACACTTCGCCCATGAATGCACGCATCGCAACGCCTCTCGTTTTGACCGCGCTGACCCTCGCCCTGACCGCTTGCGGCAACAAGGGCCCGCTGGTCCTGCCGACCGAGCCCGCGCCGCAGGAAGCGCCCGTGGCCAAGCCGGGCGAAGTGCCGGTGACCATTTCCACCGCCAATAATCCGCCGGTCGCGACCGACCCGAACGCCAAGACGTCGCTGCCGACCCTGCCGCCGCTGGACGGCTCGCAGCCGGCCGCCGAAGGCGCGAAGGATGCGGACACGCAAGACAAGGACGGCGACGGCAAGGACGACGCCAAGCCTGCCGAGCCGGTGCCGCAAGGCGATGGCTGAGCCCGCGACCGCCGTGGCCGGGCAGGCCGCGCCGCTGCGCTTCAGCAAGATGCACGGCGCCGGCAACGACTTCGTCGTGCTCGATCTGCGCGGCGGCGCGCCCGAACCCGACGCTGAACTGTGCCGCGCCTTGGCCGACCGCCACTTCGGCGTGGGTTGCGACCAGATCCTGACGGTCGAAGACCCGCTCAGCGAGGGCGCGGTCGCGTCCTACCGGATCTGGAACGCCGACGGTTCGGGCTCGCAGCAATGCGGCAACGGCGCGCGCTGCATCGCCGCCTGGCTGGTCCGCGACGGCGCCGCCGCCCGCGCCCGCGCCGAGGACGGCAGTTTCGCCGTCGACAGCCCGGCCGGCCGCCATGCGGTTTGGGCGCTCGGCGACGGCGGTTACCGCATCGACATGGGGCGCCCCGATTTCGAGCCCGCGCGCATCCCGATGCGCGGCTACACGGCCTACCAGGACCAATACGTGGTCGACATCCACGACACCGTGATCGGTTTCGGCGCGGTGTCGATGGGCAATCCGCATGCGGTGATCGAGGTCGACGACGTCGAGGCCGCGCCGCTCGACAGCATCGCCCCGCTGTTGCAGTCGAGCAATGCGTTTCCGGAATCGGCCAACGTCGGCTTCGCCCAGGTGATCGCCCGCGATCGCATCCGCCTGCGCGTGTACGAGCGCGGCGTCGGCGAGACCCTGGCCTGCGGCAGCGGCGCCTGCGCCGCGGTAGCGGTGTTGATCCGGCGCGGCCTGGTCGACCGCGACGTCGCCGTGCGGCTGCCCGGCGGCGAATTGCGCATCGCCTGGCCCGACGACGCGGCGACGCTGTCGATGGCGGGCCCGGCGGCTTTCGTGTTCGAAGGAGAGTGGAACCGATGACCGACAAGTTCAGCGAGCAAACGAGCGACAAGTTCAGCGCCCACGAAGTCGCCAACTGGCTGCGTCGTCATCCGCGGTTCCTGCAGCAGTTTCCCGACCTGTCGATGAGCCTGGTGGTGCCGCGCGAGGAAGGCTCGGCGGCGTCGCTGGCGAGCTACCAGCTGGAAGTGCTGCGCGACAAGAACCGCGAACTGTCGCGGCGCCTGCAGGAGCTGTTCGGCAACGCCCAGGAGAACGAACGCCTGGCGGTGCGCACCCATCAGTTGACCTTGGCACTGCTGCGCCAGGGCAGCGCCGCCGACACCTTGCGCGCGATGGCGGCGAGTCTGGCCGAGGATTTCAACGGCGACCTGGTGCGCCTGGTCGTGTTCAAACCGGTCGAAGGCCTCGGCGACAGCGACTGGCTGCAGATCATCGCCGAAGGCGATGCGCGCCTGCAGCCGTTCCGCGACGCCCTGAGCGACGGCGAACCGCTGTGCGGCCGCCTGCAGCCCGAGAAACACGTCGTGCTGTACGGCGAGCGCGCCGAGGAAGTGCAGTCGACCGCCTTGTTGCCGCTGCCGGGCACCGGCCTGATCGCGGTCGGCAGCCGCGACGCGAACCGCTTCTTCCCCGGCATGGGCACCTTGTTCCTGCGCATGATGGGCGAGTCGCTGGCGGTCGCGCTCAGGCGTTTCGACTGAGCCGAGCGCGCGGCGCGATCCGCGCCGACACGCCGCAGCGGTTTCGTCATGAGCACGACCAACGCCTTCCTCGATCATCTGCGCGTCGAGCGCCGCATGTCGGCGCACACCCTCGACGCCTATCGACGCGATCTCGACGCCTTGACGCAATGGTGCGAACACCACGGCCGCGGCGATCCGCTGCGGCTGAATGCGGAAGACCTGCGCGCGTTCATCGCCGCCGAGCATCGGCGTGGCCTGACCCCCAAGAGCCTGCAACGTCGTCTGTCGGCATGCCGTAGTTTCTACGCTTGGCAGGTCAAGCAAGGCGTGCTGATGGCCAGTCCGGCGGCGGCGATCCGCGCGCCGAAGTCGCCGCGCAAACTGCCGCAGGTGCTCGACCCGGACGAAGCCAAGGCCTTGGTCGAAGTGCCGACCGATGTGCCGCTGGGGCTGCGCGATCGCGCCGTGCTCGAGTTGTTCTATTCCTCCGGCCTGCGCTTGAGCGAGTTGTGCGCCTTGCGTTGGCGCGATCTCGATCTCGACGACGGCCTGGTGACCGTGCTCGGCAAGGGCAGCAAGCAACGCAGCGTGCCGCTGGGCTCGCACGCGCGCGCGGCCTTGCAGGAATGGCGCGCATCGACCGGCGCGGCGAACGAAGCACAAGTATTTCCGGGACGCGGCGGAGGCCCGATCACCCCGCGCGCGATCCAGTTGCGCATCCGTCAACTGGCGCAACGCCAGGGCTTGTTCAAACGCGTGCATCCGCATCTGCTGCGGCATTCCTTCGCCAGCCACATCCTCGAATCCTCGGGCGACCTGCGCGGCGTGCAGGAGCTGCTCGGCCATGCCGACATCGCCACCACCCAGATCTATACCCACCTGGACTTCCAGCACCTCGCCAAGGTCTACGACGCCGCGCATCCGCGGGCCAAGCGCAAGCCCGATAGCGAGAAGTGAGTGGGAAGAGTGAGATGAGAGTGAAGAGCGAGCGGATGAAGCCGCCGCTTCGTCGGTGCATCCCGATTCGCTCGCCTTACTCGCCAGAAAGAACCAGCGAGAATTCGTAATGAGCCGACCCGAAGAGTCCCCCTTTGGAAAAGGGGAGCAGGCGGATTTGCTCTTGGCTTCGCGCTGACCGAGCCTTGCACCACATCTCGCAGCATGTGTACAAGCGTGACCGATTCGCCATAACGCCGCGCCGGAAGGCTTCTGCCATGGCACTAAATCGCGCTCCTCTAGAACCAACCAAGGAACGGTGTATGCAGACAGTACTGGCAGTTTTTCTGGCGATGGGCGCCGCGGCGAGCGCGCCGGCGGCGAAGCAGGCGCCCGCCCGCGAAAGTTACGGCTTGGCCGGCGGCCGCGAAAAGGTCGGCTGTGTTTTGACCCATCGCAAGATCGCCCGCTTTCCGCTGCCGGTGACCATCGTCAGTCCGGGGCCTGCCTACGATGAGTCGCCGCCGTTGCGCGGGCAGGTGGTCTCGGCTTTATCCAAACCGTGCGAGTGGCTGAAGGCCGCTTCGGTTACCCCTGGCGAACCGGCGGCGAAGGCCTACGCCGTGCGCCTGGACAAGGCATCGTGGCAGGAGGGCGCATGGAGCGGCATGGTCGCGTTCGATGCCGTAGCCCCGGGCTCCCTGCGCGCCTGCACCAGCATGGAAGGCATTCACCTCACTGCTTGGAAGGGCAAACCGCTGCGCAGCGCGCGTCTGTGGCACGGCTATTTCTGGTTCGACTACGAACTTGAGCCGGGCGGCGCTGAAGCATGCAAAGAGCGGGACTTCGCTGAGTGAATGCAACCGGGAGCGGCGCCGCCGCTCCCGGTCTGGGGCTTGAACCGGCCGGCCGCAGCCCCACTTCGTGAGGGTTACCCCGGAGGCCAGCATGGACCCCAGTCAGAACCCCACTGTTTTTCACGCCACCACCATCGTCTCGGTACGCCGCGACGGTCGCGTCGCCGTGGCCGGCGACGGTCAGGTGACGCTCGGTCACACCGTCATGAAATCCAACGCGCGCAAGGTGCGCCGCCTCGGCCGCGATGGTCAGGTATTGGCCGGCTTCGCCGGCGCCGCCGCCGATGCGTTCACCTTGTTCGAACTGTTCGAAGCCAAGCTCGAAAAGCACGGGCAACTGACCCGTGCCGCGGTCGAACTGGCCAAGGATTGGCGCACCGAGCGCCGCCTCGGCAAGCTCGAAGCGCTGCTCGCGGTGGCCGATAAAGAAACCTCGCTGATCATCAGCGGCACCGGCGACGTCATCGAGCCCGAAGACGGGATCATCGCGATCGGCTCCGGCGGCATGTACGCGCTGTCGGCCGCGCGCGCCCTGATCGCGCACACCCAACTCGACGCCCGCACCATCGCCACCGAGGCGATCAACATCGCCGGCGACGTGTGCATCTACACCAATCGCAATGTGGTGGTCGAGGAACTGTAAGCCGGGAATCGGGAGTCGGGAATAGAGAATCGCCGAGGCGGTTCGTCCCGCCCCGCAGCCTGCGCCAGTGCTCCTGACGACTCCCGATTCTCCATTCCCTATTGCCGAATCCATATGAAACCCGACAACAGTCACGCCACCATGACGCCGCGCGAAATCGTGCAGGAGCTCGACCGTCACATCATCGGTCAGCACGCAGCCAAGCGCGCGGTCGCGATCGCGTTGCGCAATCGCTGGCGCCGCATGCAGCTCGACGACGACCTGCGCAATGAGGTCATGCCCAAGAACATCCTCATGATCGGCCCCACCGGCGTCGGCAAGACCGAGATCGCGCGCCGTCTGGCGACGCTCGCGAACGCGCCGTTCGTCAAGGTCGAAGCCACCCGCTTCACCGAGGTCGGCTATGTCGGCAAGGACGTCGAGCAGATCGTCCGCGACCTCGCCGACACCGCGGTCAAGCTGTACCGCGAACAAGCCAAGGTGCGCGTGCGCACCCAGGCCGAGGACCGCGCCGAAGACCGCATCCTCGATGCGCTGCTGCCCAAGCGCGTGCCGGGCGGTTTCGGCTTCGGTTCGGAAACGCCGGCGCAGGACACCAGCTCGCCCGACAGCGACACCCGCGCCAAGCTGCGCAAGCAACTGCGCGCCGGCGAACTCGACGAGCGCGAGATCGAGATCGAAACCGCGGTCAACGTCGGCGTCGATATCATGGCGCCACCCGGCATGGAAGAGATGGGCCAGCAACTGCGGCAGATGTTCTCGCAGGTGTCCGGCGGCAAGACCCATAAGAAGCACCTGCCGATCAAGGCCGCGCGTCCGCAGTTGATCGAAGAGGAAGCGGCCAAGCTGGTCAACGAAGACGATGTGCGCGCGGCCGCGATCGAAGCCTGCGAGCAGCACGGCATCGTCTTCATCGACGAGATCGACAAGGTCGCCAAGCGCAGCGAAGCCGGCATGAGCGGCGGCGACGTCAGCCGCGAAGGCGTGCAGCGCGACCTGCTGCCGCTGGTCGAGGGTTCGACGGTGAGCACCAAGTACGGCTCGGTCAAGACCGACCACATCCTGTTCATCGCCTCGGGCGCGTTCCACCTGGCCAAGCCGAGCGACCTGATCCCCGAGATGCAGGGCCGCTTCCCGATCCGGGTCGAACTGTCGGCGCTGTCGAAGGACGATTTCGTGCGCATCCTGACCGAGCCGAACGCGGCGCTGACCAAGCAGTACCGCGCGCTGCTCGGCACCGAAGGCGTCGACCTGGAGTTCGCCCCCGATGCGATCGAACGGCT
>Ga0307406_10002154_pt1 | contig 10718 bp, 8 predicted proteins | sample 322Cmetagenome_3_FD_203706 | JGI IMG/M metagenome (GOLD analysis project Ga0307406, IMG submission 203706) | Maize rhizosphere microbial communities from greenhouse at UC Davis, California, United States - 322HYB-C-2 | ecosystem: Host-associated > Plants > Roots > Rhizosphere > Soil | place... | reverse complement strand
AGTCCGCGATCGCGGCTTTGATCCGCGCCTCCTCGGCCGTCTGCGGATCAGCGAACCAGGCCCGAACCGACTTGGGCAGCTTCTTGACCCACTCGTCGCCCATCTGCTCCCAGTACTCGGCAACGTAGGCGTCAAGGGACAGGGTGGCGCCGAACTCCTTCACATACTCTCGGTACTCGGCTCGGACCTTGGCGGAATAGCACATGGCGGTGCTCTGGCTGGGGCTCGAGCAAATCCTACTCTTGAGTCCCTGGATGCGGGATGCGGGATGTCCGGTGCCCCGGGGCGGCCAAGTACGCGGAGCTGATCGTGTCGGCGCGGGGACTTCACCAGGTCAACAACACCTACATCAGCGGCCCGAGGAAGCGTAGGGCGCCGCAGCAGATCGAACAGGCTCAGGGTCGAGCAGCGCACCGAGCGATGGCGAGTAACGGCTGACCGTTTGTCGCCTCGGCTCGACTCGTCGCATCAAGTGAGAACGGCCCGACTCAACGTGGCGGCATGACAAACGCCAGCACACGACTGATTCGATTCAACGAGCTTAAGAGCCGCGTGGGGCTCTCCAAGACTACGATTTACGACCGCATGTCGAAGGGGACATTTCCCCGGCCGGTCGTCCTCGGGACCACCGTGGCTTGGGTGGAAGCCGAGATCGATGCCTGGATCGCCGCTCGCATTGCCGAGCGCGACCAAGGTGGGGCATCGCAATCAGTGCGCACCTGAAATGACGGACGGCGGCACCAACGATCAAAGACTCGTCGTCGCGCTGACCGCTCTGGTTGTCGGCGACTGCTGGCTCTGCGCCGATGCCTGCGCCGTGTACCTAGGGCTTCTCACTAAGGGCGTGCCGAATCGGCGCGGCTTCTTGGAGCGCGTGGCGAACCGGTCCAGCTTCCCGAAGCCACTCGTCGTCGGCAATGAGAAGAAGTGGAAAAAGTCGGAGGTCGCGCTCTGGGCTGAGGACGAGCGACGCCACCCAACCGACCGTTAGCCTGTGTAATTCCTGTGTAATCGTGTCGGAAAACGCAGCCATTTTATGGTGACTGGCTGAAACGATGGGAAACACTAACCCGTCATAAACAGCTAGTTTTTACGGGCTTTTACCACTCTGGGCAACAACAGGAAACGTTGCGAAAGTGGATTATGAGTCCTCTGCTCTAACCGTTGAGCTATAGGCCCGCGCGAGCAGCGATTCTAATGGCTGAGCGGGGCGGGCGTAAGCGGCGCGGCAAAGTGCCGGCGCCGCCGCATGGCGAGGCCAAGCCCCTACGCTGGTGCAGCGCGAGACAGCGGCCTGGTCTGCCAGGCCGATTCCTGCCAATCGAAGGCCCATATCCAGGCGACTTATCGAAGCGCCTATCGAAGTCCCTTACCAAACGGCGCTCGTCGTTGCGGGGACAGAGATAGGCGACAACCGTCCCCTCAGCGTCTCACACTCATCGAATAAGGCCGCAGCTTCGGATCGCTCGCCCAAGCCTTATTCGGCGCCCCCTGCATCGTAAACTGCAGTTCCCCGCCGGCCATGATCTCTTCGTGGCGCAGGAAGCTGCGGTCCAGCGGCTGGCCGTTGAGGGTGGCGGCGCCGATGTAGGTGTGGGCGTCGTCCAGGCCGTCGGCAACGACGGTGAAGCGTTTGCCGTTGGGCAGGTTGAGGGTGGCCTTGGGCAGGAAGGGGCGGCCGATGGCGTATTCGTTGCTGGCCGGGGCCACCGGGTAGAAGCCCAGCGCGGTGAAGACGTACCAGGCCGACATCTGGCCGAGGTCGTCGTTGCCGGCCAGGCCGTCGGGGCGCGGGGCGTACTGGCTGGCCATAATCTGCTTGAGGCGCTCCTGGGTGCGCCAGGGTTGGCCGGCGTAGCCGTACAGGTAGGCGACGTGGTGGCTGGGTTCGTTGCCGTGGGCGTACCAGCCGATCAGGCCGGTGATGTCTTCCATGTGCTCGAACACTTTCGGGTCGACCTTGGCGTCGAAGACCTGGTCGAGTTTGGCGATGAGCTTGGCGTCGCCGCCGTGGGCATCGATCAGGCCGGCGACGTCCTGCGGCACGTACCAGGAGTACTGCCAGGCGTTGCCCTCGGTGTAGTCGGTGCCGTAGCCGCTGGCGGTGGGGTCGAAGGGTTCGCGGAAGGCGCCGTCGCGCTTGCGTGCGCGCATGAAGCCGCTGTTCGGGTCGAAGGCGTGCTTCCAGTTGCCGGCGCGCTTTTCGAACTTGGCTGCGATGTCCTGGCGGCCCATGTCGCCGGCCATGCGCGCGATGGTCCAGTCGTCGAAGGCGTATTCGAGGGTCTTCGAGGCGGCCTCGCCTTCTTCGTCGATCGGCACGTAGCCGAGCTCCATGTATTGGGCGATGCCGTCGTAGGGGCCGTAGCTGGCGCTGGCGACCATCGCGTCGAGGGCCTCGCTGGTGTCGTAGCCGCGGATGCCTTTCATGTAGGCATCAGCGATCACCGGCACGGCGTGGTAGCCGACCATGCACCAGGTTTCCTGGCCGTGGAAGGACCAGACCGGCAGGATGCCGTAGGGGCTATGCCGGCGCGAAGCGAGCAGCGAATTGACGAAGTCGTTGTTGCGTCGCTCGGGTTGCACCAGGGTCAGCAGCGGATGCAGCGCGCGGTAGGTGTCCCACAGCGAGAACGTCGAGTGGTAGCGGAAACCCTGGGCTTGGTGCACGGCGTTGTCGGGGCCGCGATAACGGCCGTCGCTGTCCATGAACAGACTCGGCCCCATCAGCGTGTGGTACAGCGCGGTGTAGAAGCTCTTGCGCATCGGTTCGGGCGCGTCGGCGTCGATCGCCGACAGCGCTTCGGTCCAGCTCGCACGCGCCTGCGCGCGCACGCCGTCGAAATCCCAGCCGGGCACTTCGGCGTCGAGGTTGGCGATGGCGCTGTCTTCGCTGACCGGCGAGATCGATACTTTGACGATCAGGTCCTTGCCTTCGGACTCGGCGAAGTCGAGGCTGCCGACCACCTGGCGGCCTTCGATCTGCGCGCGTTTCGTCGGGTCTTTTTCGCCCGGCGGCGGGAAACCTTTGTAGGCGACGTCGGCCTCGGTGTCGTGGAAACCGTGGCCGCTGACCGGGCGCGAGAAGCGCATCGCGAAATACAGCTGTCGGCCCGGCGCCCAGCCGCGGGTTTCGCGGTAGCCGGTGACGGTGCCGTCGGCGCGCAGGCGCAGCCGCGACCACAGGATCTTGCCGGGGTAGTCGTACAGGCTGGTGCGCAGGTCGACCAGCACGTGCGCGGGCTGCCCCTTCGGGAAACGATAGCGATGCACGCCGACGCGCTCGGTGGCGGTGAGTTCGGCGCGGATCTTGTAGTCGTCGAGGGTGACCGCGTAATAGCCCGGCTGCGCGACTTCGTCGTCGTGGCGGAAGCGCGAGCGGTAGCCGCTGCGCGCCACTTTCGAGTCACCGCGTTCGAGCTTGACCTCGCCGGCGATCGGCATCAGCAGCACGTCGCCGAGGTCGGAATGGCCGGTGCCGGAGAAGTGAGTGTGGGAGAAGCCGACGATGCTGCTGTCGCTGTAGCGGTAGCCGGCGGCCCAGCCGTAGGCCTGCTTGCGCGGCTGGATCTCGGTGTCGGGGCTGAGCTGGATCATGCCGAACGGCACCACCGCGCCGGGGAAGGTGTGGCCCTCGCCGCCGGTGCCGATGAAAGGGTCGACCGATTCGTAGGCCCGGCGGCCGGCTTCATCAGCAGGACCAGCACTCGCGCCGAGGGCGCAAGCGGCCAGGGCGACGGCGGCCAGCCAGCGCAGGGCGGGACAGGCGCGGCGGGAGGTGAGAGGCTGGGTCGGCCGGGTCATCCGGGGCACTCCGTCTATAGGGCACAGGGGCCCGGACACGGCCGGACCGGCAAAAATCCCGGCGGCCACTTTTAGATCGTTCTAAATGCGGGCAAGCTAACACGCGACCCAGGCCCCTTCATGCTGCAATGCAGAATGCAGGGACGGGCCTGAGGCCGCAGGATGACGGCATTTAGAACGATCCAAAAGCCGCCGAGAGCCATGATTGCCGACCGACCACCCCTTGTGAGGTGTCAACGATGAACGACGCGCCCGCTCCCCGCGGCCGGGTCACCCTGGCCGACATCGCCCGTGCCTGCGGTCTGTCGCGTGCGACGGTCTCGCTGGTCCTGCGCGGCAGCCCGCTGGTCCATGCCGACACCCGCGCCCGGGTCGAGGCCGAGCTCAAGCGCCAAGGCTACGTCTATCACCGCGGCGCGGCCAATCTGCGACGCAAGGTGTCGACCGGCGTGGCCCTGGTCATCAACGACCTGTCCAACCCCTTCTTCGCCGAATTCGCCGCGGGCGTCGACGAATGGCTGGCCACGGCCGGCTTCGTCACCCTGCTCGGCAGCACCAACGAGTCGGTCGAACGCCAACAGGCGGTGCTGACCTCGCTGATGGAGCACGACCCGGCGGGCATCATCCTGTCGCCCGCCGAAGGCAGCGACGGCGCGCGCGTGCGCGCCCAGGTCGGCGAACGCACGCCGGTGCTGGTGTTCAACCGCGAGCTGGATTCCACCGACTGGGATTTCCTCGCCCTCGACAACACCCATGGTGCGCGCTTGGCGACGCGGCATTTGCTCGAACGCGGCCATCGCCGCATCGCCTTTTTCGGCGGCCATCGCGATTCGAGCTCGTGCCGGCAACGCCGCCAGGGCTATCGCGAAGCCTTGGCCGAAGCCGGCGTCGATCCCGAGCCGCAGTGGCTGGTGGAATGCGCGCCGACGCGCCTGGAAGCGGCACAACAGACCGGTGCGCTGTTCGTGCGCGACCCGGCCCCGACCGCAGCGGTCTGCTACAACGACGCGGTCGCGCTGGGCCTGATGGCCGGCCTGGTCGCACGCGGGCGCCGCCCGGGCGGCGATTTCGCCGTCATCGGCTTCGACGATATTCCCGAAGCCTCGGTGGCCTCGCCCACCCTGACCACGATCGCGGTCGACCCGCGCGCACGCGGCCGCCAGGCCGCGGAGCTGATCCTCAAGCGCCTGCGCGACCCCGACATGCCGCCCGCCCATACCGTCGCCCCCGTCCGGCTGCAGGCACGCAGCAGCAGCGAGGTGCTCGTTCCGCCGCCCGGAGAGTCCGCATGACCCGTCGCGACATGTCCTACACCGCCGCACTCGCGGTGGTGACCACGATCTTCTTCACCTGGGGCGGCCTGACCAGCCTCAACGATGTGCTGATCCCGCATCTGAAAGCCGTGTTCCAGATGAACTACGCGCAGTCGATGCTGATCCAGTCGACCTTCTTCGGCGCTTATTTCCTGATGTCGCTGCCGGCGAGCAAGGTGGTGGCGAAGGTCGGCTACAAGAACAGCATCGTGATCGGGTTGATCGTGGCCGCGGCCGGCGCGGCGCTGTTCTTCCCGGCCGCGCGCATACCGTCGTATCCCTTGTTCCTGGGTGCGTTGTTCGTGCTCGCCAGCGGCATCACCCTGCTGCAGGTGTCGGCCAATCCCTACATCAGCCTGCTCGGCGACCCGGCCGGCGCGCCGAGCCGCCTCAACCTTGCGCAAGCGCTGAACTCGCTCGGCACCACCCTGTTCCCGTACGTGATCGGCCCGCTGATCCTGTCGACCGCGGTGCTCGGCACCGCCGAGCTGGCGGCGATGTCGGTCGCCGAGCAAGCGGCCTACCGCGCGCACGAAGCGGCCTCGGTGCAGATGCCGTACATGATCATCGCCGGCTGCCTGCTGCTGCTCGCGGTGTTCGTGTACCAGATGCGCATTCCCTCGCTGGCCGAAGCCACCGAGAGCGCCGACCCGGTGCACCACAGCTTCGCCGAAGTGTTGGGCCAGCGGCATCTGTTCTTTGGGGTGATCGCGATCTTCGTCTACGTCGGCGCCGAGGTCTCGATCGGCAGCTTCCTGATCAACTACATCTCGGCGCCGGAAATCGGCAACATCGACCACGCCAAGGCCAGCGAATACCTGGCGTATTACTGGGGCGGCGCGATGGTCGGCCGTTTCATCGGCGCGGCCTTGCTGCGCCGCTTCGATGCGCGCCGCCTGCTGGCGCTGTTCGCGGTCGCCGCGATCGCGCTGCTGGCGCTGACCATGGGCACGAAGGGTTCGGTCGCGATGTGGGCGGTGCTGTCGATCGGCCTGTTCAATTCGATCATGTTCCCGACCATCTTCACCATCGCCATCGAGCGCCTCGGGCCGATGACCAGCAAGGCTTCGAGCCTGCTGATCATGGGCATCGTCGGCGGCGCGGTCATTCCGTGGTTGCAGGGCGTGTTGTCCGACCGGATCGGTATCCAACCTTCGTTCGTAATTCCGGTGGTGTGCTACGCCTTCATCGTCTGGTACGGCTGGCGCGGTTCGCGCGTGCTCGCCGGCCAGGGCCAGCACGTCAGCGCCCAGGCTTCGGGAGTGATGCATTGATGTCCGTTGTGCTATCCGCAGAACCGCGCAACGGCGCAATCGTCTGCTTTGGTGAGGCCCTGATCGACTTTCTCGCGCGTCCCTCGTCGGTCGCCGGCGAGCCGCGTCACTTCGTCGAATACGCCGGCGGCGCGCCGGCCAACGTCGCCGTGGCCGCGGCGCGGCTGGGCGGTAATGCGCGCTTCGTCGGCATGCTGGGCGAAGACATGTTCGGCGACTTCATCGCCGCGCAATTGCAAGACTACGGCGTCGACACGCGCCACCTGCTGCGCACCGCCGAGGCCAAGACCGCGCTGGCTTTCGTCTCGCTCGACGGCGACGGCGAACGCAGCTTCAGTTTCTACCGCCCGCCGGCCGCCGACCTGCTGTTCCGCGACTCGGACTTCAGCGGCGACAGCTTCGCCGAGGCCGGCGTGTTCCACGTCTGCTCCAACAGCCTGACCGAGGAATCGATCGCCGCGACCACGCTGGCCGGGATGCGCCGCGCGCGCATGGCCGGCGCCCTGGTCAGCATGGACATGAACCTGCGGCCGTCGTTGTGGCCAGCTGGCTTCGACCCGGCGCCGCGCCTGCTGGCGGCGCTGCTCGAAGCCGACCTGATCAAACTGTGCGGCAGCGAGTTCGAATTCCTGGCCCGCCACCTCGGCGGCGAGGAAGCCGCATTGCAACGCTTGTGGCACGGCTATGCCACCTGCGTGCTGATCACCGACGGCGCCACCCCGATCCGCTGGCACACGCGCACGCGCCAGGGCGAAGTGCCGACCTTCCGGGTCGCCCCGTCCGACACCACCGGCGCCGGCGACGCCTTCGTCGGCGGCCTGCTGCAGCGCTTGTCGACCCTGGGCGTGAACGCCGCCGGCTTCACCGATTTCCTCGAACGCGAGGCCGACTTCATCGGCGCGCTGCGCTATGCCGCGGCCGCCGGCGCCCTCGCCACCACCCGACACGGCGCCTTCGCGGCGATGCCGAGCGCGGCCGATGTCGAACGCCTGATGCAGGAACAGTCATGAATCTTCCGCTGCACCCGCTTCCCGATTTCCGCAAGGCCGAGACCTTGCGCGCGCACATCGCCGACACGATGGCGTTCTACGACCCGGTCGCGTGCGACCCGGACGGCGGTTTCTTCCATTATTTCCGCGACGATGGCTCGGTCTACGACGCTTCGCACCGGCACCTGGTCAGCAGCACGCGTTTCGTCTTCAACTACGCGATGGCCGCGATCGAGTTCGAGCGCGAGGACTATCGCGAGCTCGCGCGTCACGGCCTGCGTTATCTGCGCGAGAAGCATCGCAATGCGCAGACCGGCGGCTATGCCTGGACGATCCGCGACGGCCAGCCCGAAGACCGGATGAACCACTGCTACGGCGGCGCCTTCGTGCTGCTCGCTTATTCGACCGCACTCAAGGCCGGCATCGACGAAGCCGCGGCCTGGATGGACGAAACCTGGGAGCTGCTGGAAGCGCGCTTCTGGGAGGCGCAGCACGGCCTGTACCGCGACGAAGCCGACGCCGACTGGAACTTCAGCGACTACCGCGGCCAGAACGCCAACATGCACATGTGCGAGGCGATGCTGGCGGCCTACGAGGCGAGCGGCCAGCGCCGCTACCTCGACCGCGCGCTGACCTTGGCGCAGAACATGACCCAACGCCAGGCGGCGAAGTCCGAAGGCCTGGTGTGGGAGCACTACGACCGCGACTGGAACATCGACTGGGATTACCACCGCGATGACCCCAAGCACCTGTTCCGTCCCTGGGGTTTCCAGCCCGGCCACCAGACCGAGTGGGCCAAGCTGCTGCTGATCCTCGACCGCCATCTGTCGCCGAGCGGCGAGGCGCCGGCGTGGCTGCTGCCGACCGCGCGGCATCTGTTCGACGTCGCGGTGGCGCGTTCCTGGGACAGCGAGCACGGTGGCCTGTTCTACGGCTTCGCGCCCGACGGTGCGGTCTGCGACGACGACAAGTATTTCTGGGTGCAGGCCGAATCGCTGGCGACCGCGGCGCTGCTCGCAGCGCGCACCGGCGACGACCTGTACTGGCAGTGGTACGACAAGCTGTGGGCCTACGCCTGGCAGCACATGGTCGATCACCGCTACGGCGCCTGGTACCGCATCCTCGATCGCGAGAACCGCAAGTACAGCGACGAGAAGAGCCCGGCCGGCAAGACCGATTACCACACCATGGGCGCTTGCTACGAAGTGATGCGGTTGCTGCGTCAGGGTTGACCGCGTGGCGTTATCGCGGGATCGAAACGGGGCGCATTGCGCCCCGTTTGCGTTGCTGCGGGGCCTTTGCTTCGGAGTAGGTGCGACGCGAGTCGCGACCGCGAATCGACGGTTACGCCGTAGCTGCGAGGTCGCGGTCGCGGCTTACGCCGCTCCTACAGGGGATTTCGGTCGGTATCGCCGCGAGACCGATGCGTCGCGGTCGCGGCTTACGCCGCTCCTACAGGGGATTTCCGTCGTTAACGCCGCGAGACCGATGCATCGCGGTCGCGGCTTGCGCCGCTCCTACCCTTGGTTGCGTCGTTTTCTGTAGGACCGATGCGAATCGCAACAGGCCGACGCCGGCCGGCACGACGCATTCATCTCCCGCTCGTCGGGAGAAGGCCTTCAATCGCGTCGCTCCCCGCCACTAGCGGTCAAGCTCGGCCCTATCCTGAGCCCCCACCCCAAGGATCGCCCGCCATGGATACCCAGCAAATCGCCAACCGCTATGTCGAGCTGTGCCGCGCAGGCAAGCACGAACAGATCCAGGACGAGCTCTACGCCGACGATGCCGTCAGCATCGAGGCGCCCGGCAATCAGGGCGGCCCGCTCGGCAACGTCGAAGGCCTGGCGGCGATCCGCCAGAAAGGCCGCGACTTCATGGCCGATGTGATCGAGATCCACGACAGTTGGTGCAGCGACCCGGCCGTCGGCGGCGACTGGTTCAGCCTGGCCATGAGCATCGACGCGACCTACAAGAGCATGGGCCGCATGCCGATGGCCGAGGTCGCGGTGTACAAGGTGCGCGACGGCAAGATCGTGCACGAGCAGTTCTTCTACGGCTGAGCGCGGCTGCGGAACCGGCATAGCGACGCGGCTCATTCGCTCGGCATGACATTGCATGGCATGGCGCGATACAGCGCGGTGCTTTGTTGTGCGATGCGATGCGATGCGATGCGATGCGATAAGAGAATTCCGCGCCACAGGCCTCAGCGCAATGGCCGTGGCATCGATAGCTACAGCCTGATGCCGTCATCCGCAGGCTAAGCCGCGCACTGCGTGGCGTCGGATGGAAATCGGACCGGCGCAAACGAAACAGGCCCCGCGAGCGGGGCCTGTTTCCTTACGCAACCGAAGCGACGCCGATCAATCGATGTCGAGGAAGCTGCGCAGTTGTTCCGAACGGCTCGGGTGACGCAGCTTGCGCAGCGCCTTGGCCTCGATCTGGCGGATACGCTCGCGAGTGACGTCGAACTGCTTACCGACCTCTTCGAGGGTGTGATCGGTATTCATGTCGATGCCGAAGCGCATGCGCAGCACCTTGGCTTCCCTCGGGGTCAGGCCGGCGAGCACGTCGCGGACCGTCTCGGAGAGGTTGATGTTGGTGGTGGCTTCGACCGGGGACTCGACGTTGGTGTCTTCGATGAAATCGCCGAGGTGCGAATCCTCGTCGTCGCCGATCGGCGTCTCCATCGAGATCGGTTCCTTGGCGATCTTCATGACCTTGCGGATCTTGTCCTCGGGCATGTCCATCTCTTTCGCCAACTCTTCCGGCGTGGCCTCGCGGCCGTACTGCTGGAGCATCTGACGCGAGATGCGGTTGAGCTTGTTGATCGTTTCGATCATGTGCACCGGGATACGGATGGTGCGCGCCTGATCGGCGATCGAACGGGTGATGGCCTGACGGATCCACCACGTGGCGTAGGTCGAGAACTTGAAGCCGCGGCGGAACTCGAACTTGTCGACCGCCTTCATCAGACCGATGTTGCCTTCCTGGATCAGATCGAGGAACTGCAGACCGCGGTTGGTGTACTTCTTGGCGATGGAGATCACCAGGCGCAGGTTGGCCTCGACCATCTCCTTCTTGGCCTTGCGCGCCTTGGCTTCGCCATAGGCCATCGCACGGCTGATTTCCTTGATGTCGGCCAGGGTCAGGAACGAGGCCTGCTCGATCTCGATCGTGGTCTGCTGCTCGACGATGATCTGGTCCTTGACGTCGCGCAGACCCGACGACCACTTCTGCTTGCGCTTGAGCAGCTCGTCGACCCATTCCAGATTGGTCTGGTTGCCTTCCCAGGCGCGGATGAAGTCCTTGCGCGGCATCTTGGCGATGCGCGTGGCCAG
>Ga0307406_10002153_pt1 | contig 10724 bp, 10 predicted proteins | sample 322Cmetagenome_3_FD_203706 | JGI IMG/M metagenome (GOLD analysis project Ga0307406, IMG submission 203706) | Maize rhizosphere microbial communities from greenhouse at UC Davis, California, United States - 322HYB-C-2 | ecosystem: Host-associated > Plants > Roots > Rhizosphere > Soil | place... | reverse complement strand
CCTTCCGCTGGCTACCGCAGAGCGCATAGAGAAAGAGCGGCTTGGCGTCCATCACACTGGTCTATGTCAAACGACGATTCGCCCCAACGAAAAAGCGGCCCGGCAAGGCCGGACCGCCTCATCTCGGATAGGATAAGACCAGATCTTACCAGGACGGGATCAGGGCGCCCTTGAACTGTTCGTTGATGAACTTGCGGATGCTTTCGTCGTGGTAGGATTCGACCAGCGTCTTTGCCCACGGTGCGTCCTTGTCGGCGGTGCGGACAACGATCACGTTGGCGTAGGGCGACTTTTCACCTTCGATGGCGATGGCGTCGGTCTTCGGATGCAGGCCGGCTTCCATGGCGTAGTTGGTGTTGATGACAGCGGCATCGACGTCATCGAGCGAACGCGGCAGCTGCGCGGCATCGATTTCGGCGAACTCGATCTTCTTCGGGTTCTCGACGATATCGGCGACGGTGACCTTAACGCCAGGATTGTCCTTGAACTTGATCAGGCCCTTGGACGCGAGAACGAGAAGCGCGCGGCCGCCATTGGTCGGGTCGTTCGGGATGGCGACGGTAGCGCCTTCCTTCAGCTCGTCGAGGCTCTTCACCTTCTTGGAATAGACGCCCATCGGGGTGGTGATCGTCGTGCCGATGCTGACGAGATCGAACTTGCGGTCGGCGATCTGGTTGTCGAGGTAGGGCTGGTGCTGGAACGAATTGGCCTGAATGTCGCCATCGTTGAGCGCCTGGTTCGGCACGACGTAGTCGGAGAACTCGACGATCTCGATGTTGAGACCCTTGGTCTTGGCGATCTCGGCGACCTTTTCCATGATCTGCGCGTGCTCGCCCGGCGTAACGCCGACCTTGATGTCCTCGGCGAGTGCCGAGCCGGCTGCGAAGGCAGCCAGCGCGGCTGCGATGATGAACTTCTTCATGGGTGTCTCCTTAAGTTGAATTATGGTTTGTTGTTAAAGGGTCAGTTTTTCCGGTTACGCTTGTCGAAGCGGCGGGCAAGCCCGTCGCCGGCGCTCTGGACCAGCTGCACGAGAACGATCAGCACGATCACGACCATCACCATCATCTCGGGATTGAAGCGCTGATAGCCATAGCGGATGCCGAGATCGCCCAGTCCGCCGCCGCCGACGGCGCCGACCATGGCCGAGTAGCCGATCAGGCTGACGATGGTCATCGTCAGCGCCATCAGGATGCTCGGCCGCGCCTCCGGCAGCAGCACCTTGAAGACGATCTGGAACGGCGTCGCGCCCATCGCGCGGGCAGCCTCGATCAGCCCCTTGTCGATCTCGCGGATGGCGGATTCGACCAGGCGGGCGAAGAAGGGGATGGTGGCGATGGTGAGCGGCACGATCGCCGCCCAGGTACCGATCGACGTTCCCGTCAGCAGCCGCGTCAACGGCACGATGGCAACGACGAGGATGATGAACGGCGTCGAGCGCGCGGCGTTGACGACGAGCCCGAACACGCGGTTGGTCTTCGGCGCCGGAAACAGCTCGCCCTTGCCTGATGTGGCAAGGAAAATGCCGATCGGCAAGCCGATGATCGAGCCGACGATGCCGGCGACGAACACCATCTGCAGCGTCTGCATCAGCGCCTTGGAGAGGAGGTTGTAGATCATATCAATTGACATAGCCGAGCACCTCCGTCTTGAGACCGGTTTCCGCATAGAAGCGCTGGGCGCGCGCGATGACCTCTGGATCGGCCGAATAGGAAACGACGAGCGAACCGAAGGGCTCTCCCCCGATCTCCTCGATCGCGCCGGCGAGGATGTTGACGTCGGAGCCGAGCTCTGCGACCAGCTGCCCGGTCAAGGGCTTGAAGGCGGTCTCGCCGAAGAACACCAGCCGCACCAGCGCCCGGTCGCCCGCTGACGGCTGCGCCTTGATGCCCGAACGCAGCCATTCCGGCAGCTTCAGCGCTGAGGCGAGCAGCGTGCGCGTCGTCTGGTGTTGCGGATTGGTATAGACGTCGAAGGTTCGACCGGCCTCGACGATGCGGCCGGCATCGATCACCGCGACGTGGCTGGCGATGGTCTTCACCACCTCCATCTCGTGGGTGATGAGGAGAACGGTGAGGCCGAGCTCGGCGTTGATGCGCTTCAGGAGCTCGAGGATCGACTGCGTCGTCTCCGGGTCGAGCGCGGAAGTTGCTTCGTCGGAGAGAAGCAGCTTCGGATCGGTCGCCAAGGCGCGGGCGATGCCGACGCGCTGTTTCTGGCCGCCCGAGAGCTCCGAGGGATAGTTGCCCGCCTTGTCGCCGAGACCGACGAGATCGAGCAGCGGCCCGACCTTGGCGCGGATCGCCTGCTTGTCGACACCTGCGATCTCCAGCGGCAGCGCGACGTTGTCGAAAGCGGTGCGCGAGGACAGCAGATTGAAGTGCTGGAAGATCATGCCGACCTGACGGCGCAGGCCGCGAAGCCCCTCTTCGCTGAGCGTGCAGACATCCACACCATCGACGAGCACCTTGCCCGAGGTTGCCGTCTCCAGCCCGTTCACCATGCGGATCAGCGTCGACTTGCCGGCGCCGGAACGGCCGATGATGCCGGTGATGGCGCCGCGCGCCACGGTGAGATCGACGTTTTCAACCGCGGTGAAACCGCCAACGCCTTGAGGTCCATAGCGCTTGCCGGCGCCTTGAAAGGCCACCATCGGGATAACGCCCGCCGCGCCCTCTGGGCCTTGCCCGGAATGACCGCCGGACGCGCCCTGGGCAGCGTCTTGTTGGGCCTGATGTTGGAGTGTCATTTCATGCTCGCGTTTGTTGGTCTTCAAAAACTGGCGGTTCTATAACCGCTATCGCGCCGATTAGCCAATCGGGCGGCACATTCGAAGACAATCACGGGTACGAGGCATGGACGCGGCTTTCGTTGCGGGCGGGAGAGAAAGGCGATCCGCCTTTGCTGTTGCTGCAACTTATGCCGCCAGTGGTTGAAACCGGACAGGGATGTTTTTTTATTTGTGCGATGCAGCAGGAAAAAATCTACCTGCCGCATAGACAATTCGGCCGACGACGATCAGGCGCTCTTGTGATTGCCTTTCGGAAACTGCGCAGCGAGCTCGGAATACCAGTTGCCGCTCTTCTTCACCGTGCGCACCTGGGTGTCGTAATCGACATGCACGAGGCCGAAGCGCATGCGATAGCCCTCCGCCCATTCGAAATTGTCCATCAGGCTCCAGGCGAAATAGCCGCGCATCGGATAGCCGTCCTTGATGAGGTCGGCGACGACATCGAGATGCTGGATGTAATAGTCGAGCCGCATCGTGTCCTCGACAGCGCCGGCTTCGATGCCGGTATTGTCGCAGGCACCGTTCTCGGTGATGTAGCACTCCGGCAGCTCGTAGCGGCGGTAGAGGTCCTCGACGACATGCTTCAGGGCCGGCGCATAGACCTCCCAGCCGATATCGGTCTTCACATCGCTGACGCGGGGCGCCTCGACCGTCCATGGGAAATCGCCGGTCTTGTTGGGATCGTCGGCCACGCGCAGCGGCGTGTAGTAATTGAGCCCCCACCAGTCGAGCTTCTGGCTGATGATAGCAAGATCGCCCTCCTCGACCACGGGCATGCGGTCCTCCAGCGCTTCCAGGAACTCCTTGGGATATTCGCCCTTGAAGACGGGATCGAAGAAGGCGCCGTTGTGGAACTGGTGCGCCCGCTCGCCGGCTGCCTGATCGGCCGCACTGTCGGAACCGGGGATGACCGACATGGCGTTGAGCACGAGGCCAACAGGCACGTTCGGCGCTTCCGAGCGGATCGCCTCGACGCCGAGGCCGTGCGCGAGGTTCATGTAATGCATGGCGTGCAGCGCCGCCTGCATGTTGCGCTCGCCCGGCGCATGAATGCCGTAGAGATGGCTGAGCCAGACGATGCACCACGGCTCGTTGAAGGTTGCGACGCTATCGAGACGATCGCCGAGACGCGCCATCACCGTCTTGGCGTAACGCTGATAGGCATAGGCCGTCGACCGCGCCGTCCAGCCGCCGTCGCCGGCAAGCAAAAGCGGCAGGTCCCAGTGGTAGAGCGTGGCAAACGTCTTGATACCCCGCGCCTTGCAGCCATCGACGAGGCGATCGTAGAAGTCGAGCCCCTTCTCGTTCACCGGCCCGGTGCCGTCGGGGATGATGCGCGGCCAGGCGATGGAGAAGCGATAGGCCTCGACGCCGAGCGACTTGATGAGATCGAGATCCTCGTCGAGGCGGTTGTAGTGATCGCAGGCGATGTCGCCATTGTCGCGATTGAAGACCCGGCCCGGCATGTTGCAGAAGGCATCCCAGATCGACGGCTTGCGCCCATCGGCCTTCGAAGCGCCTTCGATCTGGAAGGCGGCGGTCGCCACGCCAAAGGTGAAATCGCCGGGAAAGCGAGCGGCCAAGGCCTTGGCATCAAGCGTTCTTGCATCGATCGTCAAACTGAAATCCTCCAAACTCGGCCGGTTGGCTGCGTCGCGCGTCCAGCGTTCTCTACTCTACATAAAGGCTTGAAATGTCAAATCTGTAACGTTGCAGATAAACGCGGCCGCCAGGTGCGGCGAACCGCGCCCATCCCGCCTAGAGACTATCGTCGCCCGATGGCAGCAAAAGCCGCCGCGTGATCCCGATCCGCTCAAGAAACACCGCATCGTGGCTGACGACAAGTAGCGCCCCGTCATAGGCGGCGAGACCCGCCTCCACGGCGGCGATGGAATCGATGTCGAGATGATTGGTCGGCTCATCGAGCACGAGCAGCGGTGGAGGCTCCGCTCCCCCGAGAACGCAGGCAAGCCCGGCACGCAGCAGTTGACCACCGCTCAGCGTCGAAACCGTTTGAAGCGCCGCATCGGCCCGAAACATGAACCGCGCCAGCGCCGCGCGGCAGGCATTCTCGGCGGCGCCTGGATTGAGTCGGCGGAAATTCTCTGCGATCGACAACGATCGATCAAGCAGGCTGACGCTCTGGTCGAAGACGGCAAGGCGGACGGGCACCGAGACCGTTCCCGCCCAAGGCGCAATCCGCCCGGTGACGAGTGACAGCAGCGTCGTCTTGCCCGAACCGTTCGGCCCTTCGACCGCCACCCGCTCCGGCCCTGTCATGGCGAAGGAGAGGTTGGTGATCACCGGCCGATCCGGCTCGTATCCGGCCGTCACGCCATCGAGCCGCAGCACCACCCGCGACGCGGGTAGATGCGTCGACGCGAGCTTCGCGGAAAAAGGCTGCAGGATCTCGATGCGCTCGCGGGCGGCACTCGCATCCTGCATCGCCTCCTCGCGCCGCTTCTCGCCGAGCCGGACCTTGTCTCCCCTCGTATTCTCCGCCGCCCGCTTCAAGCCGCCGGCCACGATACGGGGCATATCGCCCCGCGCCGCCTTCTTGGCGCCGGCTTTGTCGCTGCGCGCCTGCCTCTCCGCCGAAAGCTGCGCACTGCGGCCGACATCCGCCACCCGCTTTTCCGCATCCGCCAGATCGTGTTCGGCGGCGGCAAGCTCGATCGCCTTGCGCGCCTGAAACGCGCTCCAATTGCCGCCATAGCGCCTGGCGGCCAGCGTCGTCAGCTCGACGATCGCATCCATCCGTTCGAGCAGCGCGCGATCGTGGCTGACGACAACCGCGCCGCCCCGCCAGCTCTCCAGCAGCGCGATCACCGCCTCGCGGCCATCGCGGTCGAGATTGTTCGTCGGCTCATCGAGGATGAGAAAGTCGGGTTCGCTGAAAATCAGCGCCGCCAGCCCGACGCGCGTGCGCTGGCCGCCCGAGAGCGAGGCGAGCAGCGTATCGGGTTCCGCTGAGAAGCCAATCCGCTCGAGTGCATCGGCAAGGCGAGCCTCGAGCGTCCAGTCGGCGGAAGCGACCTCATCGGCCGATGCCTCGCCGAGAACCGCGCGCGCGACCACATCGAGCGCCGCGCGGACACCGAAGAGGTCAGCAACCGTGGCATCGGCATCGACCTGCACCGTCTGGCGCAGCACACCGAGCCGCCCGCTGACGGCGACGCTGCCGGATTGCGGCGCGAGCTCACCGGTGATCAGCTTCAAAAGCGTCGTCTTGCCGACGCCATTGCGGCCGACCAGCCCGGCGCGTTCGGCCCCGAAGCTCAGATCGAGATTGGAAAAAAGCGGCCGCCCGTCAGGCGTGGACCACGAAAGATTGGAAACGGTAATGGATGCAGGCATGGACATGGGTTTCCCGTACGGCAAGGCAAAGCGGCATTGCGATCGGGTTGAAATCCATGGTGCACCGTCCTGTTGGTATTGCGGATGGCTGCAATCTAGGCAGGTGGTGAGGTGAAATCAAGACGGGGCAAAGAGCCGTCGCGATAAAGACCCCGTGCCTTTCGTAACAAGTCCCCTCCCCAACCCCTCCCCACAAGGGGGAGGGGCTAACCTGTGGCATGCTCTGTGCCCCTCATATCAGTCCCGGCTGTTGAGACGCTTCGGTTTGGCGAAGCGAGTGCGCCCAGCTAGCCCCTCCCCCTTGTGGGGAGGGGTTGGGGAGGGGACTTTTGGCAGGATGCGGAGGGGTCTTTCCGCCAACCCAGAAACGCACCCCGCCTTGCAATCCCCCCATTTCCACGAAACAACTCCCCCATGACCATCCCCAAGACGCACCCCTTCCCCTTCGACCCCACCTACGGCATGACGCTCGACACGCTGCGCGCCATCGTCCCGCCCGAGGCACCGCCAGGCTTCGACGCCTTCTGGCAGAAGCGGTACAAACGGGCGCTCACCATCGACCCGCGGCCGACGCTGAAGCAAAGCAGCCTCACCCACCCCGCCTGGCAGGTGCTCGACATCACCTACACTTCGACGGATAACGTCACGATCGGCGGCTGGCTGCTTCTGCCGCGCGATGCGCCGGTGCGGCGCGGGCTGGTGGTCGGCCATGGCTATGGCGGCCGCGATGCGCCGGATTTCGATCTGCCGGTGGAACAGACCGCCATCCTGTTCCCCTGCGCCCGCGGCATGTCGCGGAGCGCCCAGCCGCCGATCCCGCCGGATGCGCCCGGTCATGTGCTGCACAACATCGACCGACCCGACGACTACGTCATCGGCGGTTGCGTCGAGGATCTCTGGATCGCGGTCTCGACGCTGCAGGCGCTCTATCCATGGCTCGCAAACCGCATCGGCTATATCGGCGGCAGCTTCGGCGGCGGTCTGGGCGCGCTGGCGATCCCCTTCGACAGTCGCATCGATCGCGGCCACCTGATCGTTCCCACCTTCGGCGACCGTAAGCAGTGGCTCACGCTACCGACGGTCGGCAGCGCCGATTCCGTGCAAACCTACCAGAAGACCCATCCCGACGTGCTCGACCATCTGCGCCTGTTCGACGCCGCGACCGCAGCAAGCCGCATCAAGGTGCCGATGCTGGTGGCCGCAGCCCTCTTCGATCCGGCCGTCGCCCCGCCCTGCCAGTTCGCCGTGGCCAACGCGGTTCCGCCTTCAAAATATAATGAAATCTTCATCCTCGACGCCGGCCATTTCGACTATCCTGGAATGACGGAACAGAATTTTGCTCTGCGCGAAAAACTGCGAGGTTTATTCAAGGTCGATGAACCGGGAATATCTGCGCTGGTATAGCCCGCGCCTGCATCGCGAGATGGAGCTGTTGGTGTTCGGCCATGCCGGCGCCAAGGTGCTGATGTTTCCGACGCGCGACGGCCGTTTCTGGGAGTATGAACGGATCGGCCTCGTCGCCAGCCTCGCGCACAAGCTCGAAGCCGGCCAGTTGCAGCTCTATTGCATCGAAGGCCTGGCGACAGAGACCTTCTACGGCTTCGACCGCCACCCTGCCGACCGTATCCACCGCCATCAGGCTTTCGAGGACTACATCCTCAACGAAGTCCTGCCGCTGATGGCCGCAAAGAACGGCCATGACTGCACCATCGTGCACGGCTGCAGCCTCGGCGCCTTCCAGGCGGCCAGCCTAGTCTTCCGCCACCCGCATCTGTTTCGCAAGCTCGTCGCCTTCTCCGGGCGCTACGACCTGACGCTGAGGGTCGAAGCCTTCGGCGACCTCTTCGACGGCTATTACGACAACACCGTCTATTTCCACACTCCCACGCACTTCCTGCCGGGCCTGCAGCACGGCTGGCAGCTGGACAAGCTGCGTGAGGTCGAGATCGTCATGACGATCGGCAATGCCGATCCCTTCCTCGACAACAACCATCATCTGAGCCGCCTGCTGTCGGACAAGCAGGTGGGCCACCAGCTGCACATCTGGGATGGTCGCGCCCATCGCGCCGGCGCCTGGCGCAAGATGGCGGCACTCTACATCTGAGCCGCCCGCCGCCTCGCGCCTCATCAATAACGCCGATGTCAAAACTCGTGAATTGTCATTGCGGAAGCCGTGGCTAAAGGCTGGAAACAGTCTCAACTCACGAAAGGTCATCCATGTTCGCCTCGATCCACGCCCTGCAGCCGGCCCTGCTCAGCCTGCTGCGCATCGTCTCCGCACTCGTGCTCTTCAGCTACGGCACGCAGAAGATCCTGCACTTTCCCGCTGCCGAGCGCGTGCCTGATGTCGGCTCATTGCCGTGGATTGCCGGCCTGCTTGAACTGACACTCGGCTTCCTGGTGCTGATCGGCTTTCAGACCCGCGCCGCCGCCTTCGTCCTCTCCGGCCTGATGGCTTTCGCCTATTTTATCGGCCACGCCTCGCGCGGCTTCTTCCCGGCCCAGAACGGCGGCGTCGCCGCCATCCTCTTCTGCTTCGTCTTCCTCTATATCGTCGCCGCCGGTGCTGGTCCGTTCAGCGTCGATGCGATGATGAAGCGCAAGCAGGGTGTGGTTGCGGCTTGATTGGTTGCTGAAAAGCGGGCGGCGGAGCGAGGATCCCCCCCTCTGCCTGCCGGAATCTCCCCCATAAGGGGGGAGATCGACTCGCGGAAAGGTCTCCGCCAAACAACAAACGTAGGGCGAGCGATTGCGCCCAGCCAATCTCCCCCCTTGTGGGGGAGATGTCCGGCAGGACAGAGGGGGGTAACCCACGGCACCACCCCTCCACCCAAACCCAAACGACTTACACCTTAACCCAGGCCCCGTTCCGCTTCGACGACGCGACGCAGGCATCGACGAACGCCACACCCTTCACGCCATCGTCCACCGTCGGATACACCACGGCCTTATCGACCGCCTTACCCTTCTTGTGCGCATTGATGGCGTGCGCGGCTTCCGTGTAGATCGTCGCAAACGCTTCGAGATAGCCTTCCGGATGACCGGACGGAATACGCGAGACGCGGGCGGCGGCCGCGCCGGAGCCGGCGCCGTTGCGGGTGATCAGGCGCTTCGGCTCGCCGAACGGCGTGAACCAGAGATAGTTCGGATCGGCCTGCACCCATTCCAGGCCACCCTTGGTGCCGTAGACGCGGACCTTCAGCCCATTCTCGTGGCCGGGCGCCACCTGGCTGCACCAGAGCATGCCCTTGGCCGGCTTTTCCGAGCCCTTGGCCTTGAAGCGAAGCATCACGTGCGCGTTGTCGTCGAGACGGCGGCCCTCGACGAAGCTGTCGAGATCGGCGGCAAGGCTGTCGAGTTCGAGGCCGGAGACGAAGGTGGCGAGGTTATAGGCATGCGTGCCGATATCGCCGGTGGAACCGCCGGCACCAGATTGCGCCGGGTCGGTGCGCCACACGGCCTGCTTGGCGCCCTGCTGCTCGACGGCTTCCGTCAGCCAATCCTGCGGATATTCGGCCTGTACAAGGCGGATATCGCCGAGTTCGCCATTGGCGATCATCTCGCGCGCCTGGCGCACCATCGGATAGCCGGTGTAGTTGTGCGTGAGGATGAAGAGCGCGCCGCTCTCGTCGGCAACCTTTTTCAGTTTCTTGGCGTCGGCGAGGTTCGAGGTCAGCGGCTTGTCGCAGATGACATGGATGCCGCGGCGCAGGAACTCCTTGGCGGCGTCGTAATGCACGTGGTTCGGTGTGACGATCGACACCGCCTCGATGCCGTTCTTCAGCTTCGCCTCGCGGATCGCCATCTCGCGATAGCTGGAATAGGTGCGGCTCGGATCAAGCCCGAGATCGGCGCCAGACGCCATCGCCTTTTCCGGCGTCGACGACAGCGCGCCGGCGATCAGCTCATACTGATCGTCGATGCGGGCCGCGATGCGGTGCACCGCGCCAATGAAAGCGCCGGCGCCACCGCCGACCATGCCGAGACGGATGCGCGGCTCGCGCGTGTGTTCCGTTGATGCTTCGATTGCCATGTGTTCCTCCAAATTTTTGTGTGTGGGTGCGCTCGATTTGAGGTTCTACCGTGTGGCCCCCTCATCCGCCTGCCGGCACCTTCTCCCCGTTGGGGAGAAGAGACTCGGGGTGAGCCGCTTGCGCCAACCTCCCCTTCTCCCCCACGGGGAGAAGGTGGCCCGAAGGGTCGGATGAGGGGGCCGCAGGCACAACGCTCGCCTACCCCCACACCCTCAAACCCCTCGTTAAATCCCCAGCATCCGCCGGTTGGCGGCCTGATCCGTACCGCTACCGGCGAAATCGTCGAACGCCTTTTCCGTTACCCGGATGATGTGCGACTTGACGAACTCGGCACCCTCGCGCGCACCGTCCTCGGGATGCTTCAGCGCGCATTCCCATTCGACCACGGCCCAGCCGTCGAAATTGTTGGCCGTCATCTTCGAGAACACCGCGCCGAAATCGACCTGGCCGTCGCCGAGCGAGCGGAAGCGGCCGGCGCGTTCGACCCAGCCCTGATAGCCCCCATAGACGCCCTGGCGACCCGTCGGGTTGAACTCGGCATC
>Ga0307406_10002149_pt1 | contig 10733 bp, 9 predicted proteins | sample 322Cmetagenome_3_FD_203706 | JGI IMG/M metagenome (GOLD analysis project Ga0307406, IMG submission 203706) | Maize rhizosphere microbial communities from greenhouse at UC Davis, California, United States - 322HYB-C-2 | ecosystem: Host-associated > Plants > Roots > Rhizosphere > Soil | place... | reverse complement strand
CACCTCAGGATGTCGTTGGAGCCGGAGATGCCGAAATCGATCGTGAACGGATCGATGTCCACCACCGACGTGTGCTTGATGCGCTCGTTGGCGGGCCCGACCGGCTCGTCGATGAGCTGCGCCTTCGTGAAGCCACCATCGACCGATTTGAGGTACGCGGTGGATGCGTGACCATCGATCAGGAGCTCGAAGTGGCCGGCGGTATACGAACGCTTGTCCAAGGTCATGGGGCGAGCCTCAGCTTAACGCAACCTCTTACGGTGGCTGGCGCCTGGATCCCCCCGACGAGGTCACAGGTCCCACGCCGCGCTGTAGTCACCGATCCCCAGCGCGGCCGAGCCAAACAAATTCGCATGATTCTGCCTGATTGAGCGCGCGAAAGGCGGCGTCTGTGAAAGGTCGGCGTGCGCGAGCCGGCACGGGGCTTGTACAATCGGGCGACGATGCGGCCGGCGGCTCTGTTTTTCCTCCTTCTGTTCGCGGCTGTAGGATCGCCATCCGAGAGCCGGGCTGAGAAGGTCAAGTCCAACCAGGTCACGAACCTGCTGAGCAGGCCCGGCGAGCGCGGCAAGGTGCTGGGGTCCGTGCAAGAGGGCAAGGTGATGACCGTCCTGGCCAAGGACGGGCGGTGGCTCAAGGTCCGCGTGTCGGGCCGCACCGGCTGGGTGCCGCGCAGCAAGGTCGACGTCAGCGACGAGATCTCGCGCAACACGCGCCGGCGGCCGTTCGTGGATGGCCGCGGCAAGGGCCGGGGCTTCGGCGGCGAGGAGGGGCCGGACGATCGGATCGGTGCGGATGCGATCGGTGAGGGCCTGGACCCCCCCACGGAGTCGGGCGGCGGCGATGATCCGGAGGAGGGCCGGCCCCAGGGCGGCAAGAGCGGCGGCAAGAGCGGTGGTGGCAAGAGCGGCGGCGGCAAGGCCGGCGGCGGCAAGGCCGGCGGCGGCAAGGCCGGCGGCGGCGAGCCGTCGGAAGAAGAGGAGGGCGACGCCATCGTGGTCGATGAAGAGACCTCGGAGGCCCGGGCGACGGCGCGCGTCAAGGCCAAGACGGTCGCGCTGCAGGAGCCGGCCGAGGACGCCGAGGAGTCGTTCTCCGCGACCCCGAGCACGGCCCTCTACCCGACGGGCAACAAGAAGGGCAAGTACACCGAGGTCGAGAACGACGACGGCGATCTGGGCTACGTGCTGACGTCCTCGCTCGAGGTGGAGGAGCCGGCCGACGGCGGCGATGTCACCGAGGACGGGGGCGGTGGGGACGGCAAGGCGAAGGGCCGAAACATCGATGCCCGCGCGCGCCTCGGCGTGACGTTCCTGTCGCAGAGCTCGAACAACGGCAGCAAGGTCAGCTCGTCGGCGGTGACGTTCGCGATCGGCGGCGCGTACACGATGCCGTACAAGGCGAAGTACGTCCTCGGCGGCGAGGTGACGTACGACTACGCCAAGGCGATCCCCGGCGTCCGGAACCCGGGCAACATGGGCGGCACCACGAGCATCGGGCTCCACAACCTGCGGCTGCGCGCGCTCGGCGGCTACGACATGAAGAAGCCGAACGGGATGACCCTGTTCGGCCGGCTCGGGCTTCACTACCAGTCGTTTCAGGTCGCCAACGTCACGGACCTGACGAAGAACACCGGCAAGCTGCCGTCGGAGATCATCACGGCGCCGGCGCTGGGCGTCGGGATCCAGATCCCGCGGCTGACCCCGAAGATCGGCCTGCGCGGCAGCCTCGACGCGATCCTGGTCTCGAGCGTCAAGCAGACCAAGAACCTCGAGGACGGCAATAGCCCGTCCGCCAAGGGCGTGCTGCTCGAGGCGGGCATGACGTACCACTGGCGCAAGGACCTCGACATCGTCGGGACGTACGACCTGACGTACTTCGCGATGAACTACGGCAACGCGGTGCCGACCTCCCAGCGCAACCCGATGAAGAACGACGTCGGGCGCGGCGATCAGTTCCACTCCTTCACCGTCGGCATCGGCAAGGACTTCTAACGCCGCTGGGCGCGGCGGGCGCGGGCGCGGCCCACCCGTCAGCGCGCGGTCGGATCGGGCGACGGGCGGGCCGGCGGCTCGGAGTCCGGATCGCGGCGCGTGCGCTGGCGGAACGGCAAGAGCACGGTGAACTCGGTGAACACGTCGGGCTGCGAGTCCACCGTGATGAGGCCGCCGTGCAGCTCGATGAGGCCGCGCGCGATGTAGAGGCCCAGGCCCGCCGAGTCGGGGCCGGCCGACGTGTGGTGCTTGGCCGGCTGGGCGTGGAGGAACGGATCGAAGATCCGCTGGCGATCCTCCTCCGCGATCCCGACGCCGTTGTCGCGCACGCGCAGCCGCGCCCAGCCGCCGGCGTAGAGATCGCGCGGCGGCTCGTCCACGGTGATGCTGATCTCGCCCTGCTCCGGCGTGTAGCGGATCGCGTTCGAGACCAGGTTGACGGCGATCTGGTGCAGCTTGTCCCGGTCGGCGTCGATCGGCTCGATGCGCTCGATCAGGGTGACCACGCGCTGCTTGCGCGCGTTCGCGAGCGGCTGGAGCTCGGTCACCACGTCGCGCACCACCTCGCCGAGCTCGACCGAGTCGCGCCGCAGCACCATGCGGCCGGACTCGATCCGGCTGACGTCGAGCATGTCGTCGACGAGGCGCTTCAGGCGGTGCGCGTTGCGGCGCACCGAGGCCATCGGGCGCGCGATCAGCGGCGACAGCTCGCCGAACCGGCCCTCCGAGAACAGATCGAGGTAGCCGACGATGCTGGTGAGCGGCGTGCGCAGCTCGTGCGCCGCGATCGAGATGAACTCCGCCTTGATCTTGCTCTGGCGCTCGAGCTCGGCGTTCTTGGTGCGGAGCTGCGCCTCCGACTCGGCGAGCGCGCGCGTGCGCTGGCGGACGATCTGATCGAGGTTCGCGCGCAGCGCGCGGAACTCGGCGCGCGCGTCCGCGACCTCGCGCGTCCGCTCCTCGAGCACCTGGCTGAGCCGCACCGCCGCGTCGAACAGCTCGGTCTGGGTCGGCGAGGCGGTGCCGGTGCGCTCGAGCCGGGCGACGAGCACGTCGATCGTGCGCTGGGCTGCCGCGAGCTCGGCCTCGAGCACGGCGATCCGCTCGGCCTCGCCGCCGTCGCCGTCGCTGCCGGCGGCGCCGGCACCGCCGTCGCCGCCGGTACCGGTGCCGCGGGTTTCGGCGGAGCTCCTGGGCGCGTCGGCGCGCGCGTCCTCGGGCTCGCTCACCGGCGAGCTCCGATCGCGAGCCCGGTCAGCGTGTGGTTCACGAGCAGCATGCCGGACTGCTCGCCGAAGCTCTGGTAGCCGACCGTCGGGTACGCGGCGTACACCTCGGCGAGATCCCGCTCGAGGCCGCGCGCGGCCGCCTCCAGGTGGCGGCCGATGCACGACACCGCGAGCAGCGCGGCCATGGTCCCGCCGACGCGCTCGGCGGCGGTGGCGAGATCGCGGCGCGTCGTGCCGATCAGGTCGCCCGGCCGCATCAGGCGCAGCACGTGCCCGGCCTCGACGGCGCTCGCGAGCGCGATGTGATCGCCCTCGATGTACGTGATCGAGCGGACGTACGGTGCGCCGCCCACGTAGCGCGCGAGCGAGTAGCGCGTGTGCAGCGGCTGGTCCGCGTGATCGATCTCGTCGCCGAGCTGGCGGACGAGCTCGTGCAGGCGGCGGCCGGCGGGCCGGCCGTCGAGCTCGGTGACCACGCGCCCCGCCGCGCCGGTGACGACGGTCTTGACCGCGGTGGGCTGGAGGTGCGCCGACGTGACCGCGCACACCGGCAGGTCGGTCTCGAGCAGGATCACCACCCCGGCGTCGACGTGCACCTCGCCGTGCGCCCATATGACCGGGCGCTGCGGGGACTGCACCTCGATCGCGGAGCACCCGCCGACCATGCGGATCTGCGGCGCCGCGGCGGCCGAGCCGATGCAGAACGCCTCCTCGTGCCCGCAGCGCCCCTCGACGAGCGTCACGCCGACGTGCCGGACGGCGTCGAGCTGCGACGTGCTCGTGCCCAGCGCGGCCGCCGCCTGCGCGACCGCGTCGCGGCTGCGCGTCAGCGCCGACTTGGGCAGCTCGGTCGCGACGCCGACGCCGATGCGCACCCAGTCGCCGTACAGCCCGAGCGCCGCGGCCGCGAGCGGCGCGTCGGGGCCGGCGTCGTGCACGCAGCCCTGCGCGATCACGCCCGTCGTGGTGCCGCCGACGACGGGGGCCGGCGCGAGCCCGCGCTGCATGACGCGCGCGAGCACCGCCGGATCGAGCCGCCAGTCGGCGAACACGACGGCGATCCGGAGCTCGGGCGCGCGCAGCTGCGCCACGAGCTCGTCCGCGATGGTCTCCGCGTCCGTCCCCATAGCCACCGCCTGGCGCGCCAACGGCTCCGACACGCGCCGACTATAGCCCGAAGCGCTGAAAAGTTGCCCCGGCGTCGACGATGCCGCTTCGATAAGGCCCATGGAGAAGACGTGCAGCACGTGCGGGCAGGTGTTTCAGCCCGCCTTCGTGTTCCAGATCGCGATGACGCCGGAGGGACAGCGGAGCTTCTGCTCGCTCCCGTGCCGTCAGCACGGCCTGGGGGACGAGGCGTTCCGGGCCCGCCGCGCGCGTCGCATCGCGATCCTGAACCAGAAGGGCGGCACCGGAAAAACCACGACGGCGGTCAGCCTCGCGGCGGGCCTGGCGGAGCGCGAGCACGAGGTGCTCCTGGTCGACACCGACGCGCAGGGCAACGTCGGCGTCTCGCTGGGGGTGGCCGGCGAGAAGTCGCTCTACCACGTGCTCGTCGAGCAGGTGGCGCCGGACGACGCGAGCGTGCCGGTCCGCAAGCACCTCGACGTGATCACGTCCGACGCGACGCTCGCCGCGGCCGAGATCTGGCTCGCGCGGCAGCACCTCGACGTCCGGTCGCGCCTCCTGACCAAGCGCCTCCACGTGATGGCCGTCTCGCGGCGCTACGACTACGTGATCATCGACTGCGGCCCGTCGCTGAACCTCCTGAACCAGAACGCGCTGTCCTACGTCGACGAGGTGATCATCCCCGTCACGTGCGATTACCTCGCGCTCGTCGGGGTGAAGCAGGTGCTGCGCACGATCAAGGACGTCGAGCGCCACCTGGGCCACGCGGTCCGCGTGTCCGCGGTGCTGCCCACGTTCTACGACGGCCGGACGCGGCTCGCGCGCGAGGTGCTCGAGACCCTGCAGTCGCACTTCAAGCACAAGTGCCTCGAGCCGATCCGGCACAACACCAAGCTCGCGGAGGCGCCGAGCCACCGCAAGACGATCTTCGAGTACGCGCCGAGCTCGCATGGCGCGGCCGACTACAACCGTGTCTGTGACTGGGTGCAGTCGACGACGGCGATCCACGAGCCTGCCCCGCTCGTGGCGTCCGAGCCGGCTCCCATGGTCACCGCGTGAGGACCCCATGAAGGAAGACAAGCTGATGGCCCACGATCCGCTGAGCGACGCCGACGCGATCCTGACCGAGGAATACTATGGCCGCCGCAGCGCCGACGGCGGCGGCGGCGGCGGCGGCGGCGGCGGCGGCGATGACGCGCTCGCGCCGCGACGCGCGACCAAGGGGCAGCCGCGCCCGACGCACTACAAGATCATCTGCATCTCGATGTACACGCGCGACCTCGAGGAGCTCGAGGCGAAGGTGGCCGAGCTCAAGCGCCGCGGGTGGACCAAGGCGAACAAGTCTCACCTGATCCGGCTCGCGCTCTCGCAGATCGATCTCGACAAGCTGGCGACGCCGCGCCAGTAGCGCCGCGGCGCGGCGGCAGGACCGCTCCATCCTCCGTCGGAGGGGCGGCGATCTCGCGCGTGTGCACTGGGGCGATCGGCCGCGCCCGGTCGGCTGTTCCGTATGACGTCCTGATCCATACTCCGCCGGTGATCGAGGATCTGCCGGGCCGTTATCACGAGTATCTCGCGCGCTTCATCGCCGGGGTCGGCGAGCTACCGGTGGGCGCGTTCGCGAAGTTCGGCGGCCGGCTGATCAAGAAGCTCTCCTTCGAGGAGTTCACGCCAGCGTATCTCGAATACACCGAGCTGCTCCGGCACTACGACGAATCGCTCGAGCGCGGCGACACGATTGACAATCTCGTGCTGCGGATCCTGCGCGACAAGGCGGCGGACCTCGTGTTGCCGCCGCCGCGGTAGTCGCGCGCGATCGCGCGTGCGTGGCTCGACCGACGCGAGAGCCACGCGGCCGTCGGCGTTGTCGGCGTCGGCGTTGTCGGCGTCGGCGGCGAGGAACGCGGCAACGCGCGCTCGGCCCGACGAGCGCGGGATCGTGAGCGCGACCAGCCAGCGTGCGCCGCGCGGGCACGCCGACGAGCGTGCCGACCTTGCGGATGACCAGGAGCGCGCCGTCTACGTAGGGCTGCGCGCGCCGACGCTGGCCAGACCGGGGTTACTTCTTCTTCTTGGCCGGCTTGGCGGGCGGCTTCTTGGCCGGCTTGGCGGGCGACTTCTTGGCCGGCTTGGCGGGCGGCTTCTTGGCCGGCTTGGCGGGCTTGGCCGGCTTCGTCGGCTTGGCAGTCTTGGCCGGCTTCGCCTGCTTGGCCGGCTTCTCTGCCTTGGCCGGCTTGGCGGGCTTCTCGGCCTTGGCGGGCTTCTCGGCCTTGGCGGGCTTCTCCGGCTTGGCGGGCTTCTCGGCCTTGGCGGGCTTCTCGGCCTTGGCGGGCTTCTCGGCCTTGGCGGGCTTCTCGGCCTTGACGCCCTTGGCAGCCGCGGGCGCCTTGGCGGTCGGCGCCGGGGCGGCCTTGCCGCCGGCCTTGCCGGTCTTCTTGGCGTCCGCCTTCAGCTTCTTGTTGCGCTCGTCGACCGTCTTCTGCGCCTCGTCCATGCGCGCCTGCGCGGCCCCGCGCGCCCGCTGCACCGCCGCCTCGACCTCGGCCTTGGAGCGCGTCGGCATCGGCTGCGCCGGCGCGTCGGGCTTCTTCGCCCGCTTCTTCTTCTTCGACTCGCGCGGCGCCGGGATCTCGCTGATGTCCGGCATCCGCGACGCGAGATCGCCGCGGTTGTGGACCAGGATGCGCGAGCCGCCGTCGCGGAAGATGACCTCGACCTTGTTGTCGGGGAGCAGCTCGGTCACGAAGCCGATGTCGAACACCGGGTGGTGGACGACGTCGCCCTCCTCGTAAGCGTCGCGGATCGAGTACGGCCGGCAGTTTGCCAGGTCACCCTCGGTCGCCCGCGCCATCGCGTCGTCCCACGTCACCCGCTTCTGCGGCGACTTCTTGGACCCCGCACCCTCTCCATCCTCGGCCGCGTCACCCCGCGGCTTCCTGTACGCGTGCACTTCCCCACAGACCACGCACTGCACCCGGCGCACCTCATCCTCGTACATGCTGATGATCGTGTGCGTCGTGTCCGCCTTGCATCGGGGGGACGGGCAGTACGCCTCGATCTCTCCACCCACTTCATCGGCGTCTTCTTCGAAGATGGAATCCATCCCTGGCCTCTTCTGAACGAGCGCGTCGCCGTAACTACTTGAAAGGACGAAAAAACCGGAAGTCCGGATTTAGACGTGCCTACTGTTTGCCGTCTAACACGAGTACCCATCGGCTAGCAACCTTGGGGACTTACAAGTGAGCCGGGACGTGGCAGGATCGGCGGCGCTTGCGGCGCCTGTTACTCGTGAATGCCTTGATCTTCGCGGTGTTGGCCGCCGCGGTGGCGCTCGCGTATTACGGCTACGCCGCCACCAGCGTGGAGACCTCGCGGGATCGCGAGCTGGCGCTCATGCAGGACCTCGCCGAGGAGAAGGTCCTCAACATCGAGTTCCTCATCGACGATGCCGACAAGAAGCTGATGCGCGAGATCGAGCTGGACGAGCTGCCGCGCCTGCAGAAGAAGGTCGAGACCTCGGGCGCCGGCGTGGTCAGCGTGATCGTCCTGGACGAGGACCGCAACCTGGTGCCGTCCGGCTCGGTGTCGACCCAGCCGGAGAAGCAGGCCCGCGCGTTCCGCGACTGGCTCCTGGCCAACGTGCTGCCGCAGCTGCCGCTCGCCCGCCAGCCGCTGAACGAGCGCGGCCACCTCTACCTGAACCTCGACCGGCCGTACCTGTTCTCGTTCATGCGCCGGGTGTCCGAAGGCCGGACATTCTACATCGTGATCGAGGACGACCTGTTCCACCTGGTCCGGCTGTGCGAGCAGTTCTTCTTCATCAGCGACGAGAGCAAGCGGCTCTACCAGGTGGTGGACGATCGCGGCCAGCTCCGCTGCGGTCCGCCGTTCCGCGACATCGGCGAGGGCCTCGTGATCGAGCGCCGGTTCGCCTCGACGTGGGACGGCTTCGTGCTGCGCGTCGCGCAGAAGGACATCGGCGACCTGAACGTGCTGCGCCGCAAGCGGATGATCAACTCGGTCCTGATCGGCGGCGCGGTGTTCGTGATCCTCGGCGGCCTCCTGCTCCTGGGCTTCGCGATCCGCCGCGAGCGGCGGCTGTCTGCGCTCAAGAGCGAGTTCATCTCGAACGTCTCGCACGAGCTGAAGACGCCGCTCTCGATCATCTCCATGTTCGGCGAGATGCTGGCGCAGGGCCGGACCAAGAGCCCCGAGCAGGCGCACGAGTACGCCGAGATCATCTGGCGCGAGAGCGTGCGGCTCGGCCGGCTGATCGACAACGTGCTCGACTTCGCGAAGATCGAGCGCGGCGCGGACATGTACGAGTTCGAGGACGAGGTCGATCTCCGCGAGGTGGTGGAGCGGGCGATCGATCTCTCGGGGCGCCGCGTGGCCGCCGCGGACATGACGCTGTCGAGCGAGCTCGAGGAGGACCTGCCGCCGGTCCGGCTCGACGCCAACGCGTTCACGCTCGCCGCGCTGAACCTGATCGACAACGCGGTCAAGTACGCCGCCGAGGGCAAGCGGATCGAGCTCGGTCTCGCGCGGCGGGACGATCGCATCGTCCTGTCGGTGCGGGACTTCGGGCCGGGGATCGCGCCCGACGAGCACGCGCACGTGTTCGAGCGGTTCTACCGGGCGCGGGCGGTCCGGCTGAAGCCGATCCGCGGCTCGGGGATCGGGCTGGCGCTGGTCCAGCACATCGCGCGCGCCCACGGCGGGGATACGGCGCTCGAGAGCCGGCCGGGCGAGGGCTCCACGTTCAGCATCTGGCTCCCGATCGGTGGTAAGAGTTGAGCGCCGCAGGTTCGAGACTCGAAATTGAGGTTTGAGATTCGAGGCTCTGGTGATCAAGATTCGGGTAACAAGATTCGGGTAATGCAATGACCGCCGCGACGGAGCTCGAGGTCCAGAAGAAGCGCATCCTCGTCATCGAGGACGAGCCGGACATCGTGCGCGGCCTGCGCGACGCGCTCGAGTTCGAGGGCTTCGAGGTCCAGGCGCGCGGCACGGGCGCCGAGGGGCTGGTGGCGGCGATGGACTGGTCGCCGGACTGCGTGCTGCTCGATCTGATGCTGCCCGACGACAACGGCTACCGCGTCTGCGAGACGCTGCGCCAGCGCGACGAGACGGTGCCGATCATCATCCTCACGGCCAAGGCGCAGGAGACCGACAAGGTCCGGGGCCTGGCGGCCGGCGCCGATGACTACGTCACCAAGCCCTTCTCGATCGCCGAGCTGATCGCGCGGATCAACGCGATCTTCCGGCGCCAGGCGCGGATGTCGTCGCACGCCGACGAGACCTTCACGATCGGCACCTGGACGATCAACGCGCGCAAGCACACGATGAGCAAGGGCCGCACGAGCAAGCGGCTCACGTTCTACGAGCTCGAGGTGCTGAAGCTCCTGCGCGAGCGCTCCGACGAGACGGTCTCGCGCGACGAGCTGCTCGAGAAGGTGTGGGGCATCCAGGCCTCGCCGACGAGCCGCACCGTGGACAACTTCATCGTCAAGCTGCGCCGCAAGCTCGAGGAGGACCAGAAGAGCCCGCGGCACATCCTCACGGTCTACGGGCTGGGCTACAAGCTCGTCCCGTAGCGGCCGCGGTCGCCGGCCGAGGCGTCAGGCGTCGAATACCTCGGCGAGCGAAGCAGCGGTCAGGATGCGCCGGAGGTAGCGGTCGATCGCTCCTGGTGTCGCGGCCTGCAGGCGAGCCTCGGTCGCCGCGTCGAGGGGCCCGAACTTGTAGGCGAGCAGGCTTCGCAGGGTGGCCTGACGGCCTTCTTCACGGCCTTCTTCACGACCCTTCTCGCGGCCTCTCTCCTCCAGGAACTCGGCGATCGTCATGGCGGCCTCCTTGGATCGGGTGCCCAGCTCGTCGAGCTTGGCACGGAGCGTGTCGAAGTATACCGGTTCGAGGACCTCGAACAGGTACTGGATCAGCACCGTGATCGCCTCCAGCCCGGACCGGGCTCGTCCGGCCTCCAGGATCGTGGCGCTCCAGGCGTCGAAGCCGCTCAGGAGACGCACCGGATCGCGGGCATCTCGGAGGAGCCACAGCGCGACCCGCTGGAACGGCGGTAGCGCGCGGGTCCGGAGGTCGGCGTCCGAGCGGCGCGCGAGGTCGTCGACAACCATCGAGAATCGGGGGACCAGGGCGGCCAGCTCGGGGATCGCCATCACCTCGGGGGCGATCAGCTGTTCGAACGTGCGCGCGGACGCCCAGCCACGCGGCGGGTGGCTGACCACCACGCCAAGGATCGGCGGCAGCAGCCGCTCGCCGGGCTGCTCCTTGCACAGGCGGCTCCAGAGCCGGGTCTGGTACGAGAGCATGCGCAGCGGCATGAGCGGGTCGTCCGTGCTCTGATGCTCGAGCAGGAGGT
>Ga0307406_10002148_pt1 | contig 10734 bp, 7 predicted proteins | sample 322Cmetagenome_3_FD_203706 | JGI IMG/M metagenome (GOLD analysis project Ga0307406, IMG submission 203706) | Maize rhizosphere microbial communities from greenhouse at UC Davis, California, United States - 322HYB-C-2 | ecosystem: Host-associated > Plants > Roots > Rhizosphere > Soil | place... | reverse complement strand
TGGTGACCGGCGGGCTTTTCATTTTCAGGGAGATCCGTTGAGATGAGGTGCCTTCCTGCCGCGTAAGCCTCACTTGGCCCCTTTTTCGATCATGCGCCGCTTCCTCACTTCGCTCCTTGCCTTGCTTGCGATCCAGCTTGCCCATGCCGCGCCAGTCCCTCTAATCGATGCCGCCAAGCCGGCCGAAGGATGGACCTTCAACAATGGCCAGGAGTTCCCCGGGGCGACCGGGAAGCTGGAGGCCATGGAAGGCGGGCTGAGGCTCATCGGTGACTTCACCGGCGGCGGTGGCTATGTCCAGGCGCAGCGCTCGATCGCGGATATCGACGTGCGGGTGCTGTCCTTCGATGTCCGGGCGGAGGGCTCGGAGGAATTCACGCTGCGCATCGGTGACGGCAGCGAGCAGTGCCATCAAATCGTGCTGAAGATCGACCCGGCGAAAAGCTGGCAGCCGGTGAACCTGCCCCTGGAGACCTTCTTCCGCGACCGGGGCACCGCGGGCGCACTGACGAATATCGCACGCTACGAGTCATGGGGCGGCGCGAAGGACGGCAAGTGGCATGGCCCGGCGAAATACGTGTGCTTTCTGTTGGGCAACGCTGGAGTCAACAAAGTCCGTACGCTGGAGTTCCGCGATCTCAAGATCGAGCCGATGCCACAGGCCGTTGCTGGCGCCGAGGTTGTCGAACCGGTGGAACTCGATGAAGTCATCGATGGAGCCCACGAGTGGAATTTCAGCAACGGTCCGGAGTTCAAGGGAGCCACTGGTGGTCTTGAAGCGAAGGATCACTTCGAGCTGCGTGGAGACTTCACGAAAGGTGGAGCCTATTGCGCCGCCATCCGTCCACTGGATGAATTCCAAGCAGCGGACTTGAAGGCAATCCGCATGGAGGTGAAGACCAAGAACGCGGCAACTGTCTCGGTGCAGATGGTGGACGGAACCGGCCAGACTCATCAGAAGAAAGGCATCCCGATCCTCACCGACGATGTGTGGCACGAGGTCATTATCGATCCGCAAAAGATTGCCGGCGGCGAGCATTGGGGCGGCGCGAACGACAGCCAATGGCATGGGCCCGCAAAGATGTTCGCGATCTCCGTGACCGCAGGCTCCGACGAGCGGGGCAAGCAACCGGTGCTGGAGATGCGCCACACCCGTGGTGAGTTCCTACTGCCAGTGTTTTCCGGCAAGCCCGCGTTGGAGGATGACTTCGGCAGCGGCCTGCCTGCCGGCTGGACGTCCTCCGGCAAAGTAGAGTCATCCGCCCTGAAGCTCTGGCGCAAGGTCGATGAAGCGGAAAAGTCGTGCGGATTCTCAACTACGACGTTTCCCGTAGTTTCCGGTCGCTGGCTGGCAAGCTTGAGATCCAAGTCCGAACTGGAATCACCGGACAATTCCTATCATGGCGCCGTGGTGCTTGAGGTGCTCGCTCCCAGTGGCAAGACCATCACCACGCTTCCGGTCGCTGAAATCTTCGGGAAACGCGATTGGCAAACATCGCAAGCCACGCTCGATCTACCGGTGGGTGCGGCTGCCGCACGCTTGAAAGGCGAACTGCGCAAGACTTGGGGCACGCTGTGGCTGGACGACTTGGCGCTTTCCCCGCTCGACCCCGCACCCTTGCGAGCGGGCCGCGTGGAGAGACTGCTCTTCTCCACCGCCGCCTTCGGAAACCTGTTGCTTCCAGACGATTCGAAAATCGTGAACGTCGAGGTCATCAGTCGCAAACCCCTCCCGGCATCATCTCGTTCTCTCGCGTGGAGGGTTTGCGACTACTGGGGCGTGGAGCAACAGGACCCGGCGAAGGCCTCCCTGAACGGCCCCACAACGAAAGATGGCAAGTTCATCTACACCGCGGCCATCGACCTCTCCGGAATGCCGTTGGAAACCGGACGATACTATGAGGTCCATGCCTCGCTCGATGCGGAGAAGTTCAAGAATCACACCGGGCTCGCGATCTTGCCTGAGGCGATCACCCATCGCTACAAGCCGGAGGAGGTTCCCTTCACCGCGCGAAATTGGGACAATCGCATCCCTGAGTTCATCCGGCTGACTCATCGTCTCGGCGTGAGGATGTGCGGCGTGTGGGGTGGCTGGTCGGAGAAGCCTCCTTACACGCCGGAGGCACCGGGCCTGGACCTCGTGAAGGAACTCGGCATGGGCTGGGTCACCGGAACTCCCGCCGCGCAGATTGAACGTGGCTCGACCGACTATGACGAGAAAGCGCTGCGTGAAGGGATGCGAAACTTCCTCACCACCTTCGGCAAGCATCGGCCGCTCGTGGTGAATCTCGGCAATGAACCTCATGGCACCGGCGACCGCGTGCTCAAGAATGCCGAGGCCTATCGTGTGCTCTATGATGAGGTGAAGAAGTTCGACCCGGCGATCAAGGTCGTCGCCACGTCCGTGGAACCCAACGAGGAGTATTTCAAGGCAGGCTACGGGAAGTCCTGCGATGCCTTCGATTTCCACATCTACGAGAGCGCCGAAAACGTGCGCCGCACGATCGGACAGTATCGCGAGCTGCAGAAGAAATACGGCGTCGAAAAACCCATCTGGTCTACCGAACTCGGGCTCAATAGCCAGGGCATGACGCGGCTCACCGTGGCGTCGGAGCTGCCGAAAAAATTTGCGACCTTCTTCGCCGCCGGTGGAGAAAACGTCTCATGGTTCGGTCTGCTCTATCCGGACGGCGATGGCTCCAGCCATGGGTCCTCGGGCGACTCGCACAATGTCTTCGACTGCCGCTTCAACCGCTACAATCCGCGGCTTGATGCGATCGCTTACTACCACGCTGTGAACTCGATCGCGGTGAAGCGGCTCGTCGAGGAGAAGCTCTATCCCGATGGCACGCGTGCTGTGCTGTTTCGTGATACGGACAAGCACAACCTTCTGGTCGCATGGAATGACACCAAGCCCCGGCATGTGGAGTGGCAGTTGGTGGGAACGCGGGAGCTGACTCACATTGCCATCGACGGACGCAGCACCTTTCTGAAGTCGGTGAATGGTGATTACCGGCTCACGGTCAGCGCGGAGCCGGTGATGCTTTTATATGATGGCAACGCGAAGTTGCCAGCCGGGCTGCCGGACTCTCCGGTACAGTTGTCGGCGGTGGCCGGAGAGGTGAAGTGTTCCACCTTGAAGCAATGGGAGGGGACGAAGGCCCTTTTGACTCCGCCTCGCTGGACCGCAAAAAAGACGAAGCAGTCGAACAGTGAAGTGATTTGGAAAACCACTCCGCCGGCTTCGACGACCGCACGCGAGGTTCAGTGGATCTTGGGTTCTGCCGAAAGCGGCGTCTGGCTCTCCGTCCGCGCACCCGTCAAGTAGCCGGCCTTGCAATCGCCGCTCCTAACGGCTTTGATGGTTCATGCACGACCTCCACATCCACTTGGGCGGAGCGGTTCCTTCGTCGGTCTTGTGGGAAATCCTTTGTGACAACGGACTGCGGACCGGCTTCGACAATTTCACGAGCTTCCACGAGTCGCTCACGGCACGGCCGGACGAGGTGGCCTCGCTCGATGACTTCCTGGGCCGTTACTTCGAAGTCACGGAGGAGATCCAATCGTCACCCTCTGCCGCGAGCGTCTCGGCCTATCAGGTCGTCGCCAAGGCCTACCGCCGGGCGCAGGTGCGCGCGCTGGAGCTTCGCTTCAATCCCTTCAAGCGGGTCCGCCACGGCCTGCACACGATGGACGCCATCATCCTCGCGGTGATGCAGGGCCTTGAGCGTGCGTCCCTCCACTACGGCGTGGCCACTGGTATCATCCTGTCACTGGGCCGCGACCTGCCCTTGGAGGCGAATTGGCAGATCATTGACGCCGCCATCAAGTGGCGCAGCCGTGGAGCACTCAATGGCGCGAACGGAGTGGTCGGCATCGATATGGCCGGCCCCGAATCGCGCTCGCTGGAGCTCAGCAAACCGTGGCTCAGCGAGGTGACGACGATGATGGACAAGGCCCGCGACGCTGGCCTGAAGATCACCTATCACGTCGGCGAAAGCGAAGGTACAGGCGCGGAAGGCATGCTACGCGTGATCGACGCCATCCACCCGGACCGCATCGGACACGGCATCGAATTGCGCCGTGCGGAAGGTCGCCTGCGCGAAGGCCTGATCGCGCGCCTGCAAGACGAAGGCATCTGCCTGGAGCTGTGCCCCACCGTCAATCGCGTGACCCGCGTGGTGCCAGACTTCCAATGGCTCGGCGGCTTCGTGCGATTGCTCGCGGCCAACGACGTGCCCTTCTGCATCAATACCGACAACCCCTACCTCGTGCACACGAACCTGAAGAAGGAGCACGAGATCGTGGGCACCGAACTCGGCGATGATGCCGGCTCACTCCTAAAGCTGGCGGCGCAGCACGCCGTTCAGCACCGCTTCCTGACTGCTTGAACGTCGTCGTTGTCAGGTTTCGGCTCTGAAGAACCCGGACACAGCAAATCCTCATCCCCTCACAATCCACTCCATCACCTTGGTCGCCAGTTTATCAAAGGCGATGACGGACTGAGCGAGATGCTCCTCCTTCGTGTCCTCGATCTTGTTATGGCTGATGCCGTGGAGGCTTTGGACGAACATCATCACGGTGGGAATACCGACCGCGGCGGCTTCGGCGGCATCGTGAAGGGGGCCGGAGGGCAGGCGATGCGACACGCCACAGGTTTCACGGATCGCCTCGTCGCACAGATCGATCAGTTCATCGTGGAAGGGGCGCGGCGCGATCTGCCAGATACGTTCCCACGTGACGGAAACGTTTCCTTCTTTTGCGAATCGCTCGCTGGCTAGCCTTGCTTCTAGCAGCATCGTCGCGAGCTTCGCGGGGTCGAGGTGGCGTTGATCGAGAGTGATGCGGCATTCCTCGACCACGCTGGTGACGATGCCCGGCTTCGTGGTGCATGAGCCAATGGTGCACACCCCTTCCCCGCTGCGTTCAGCGATCGCATAGATCTCCTGACTCATCTTTGCCGCGGCGAGGAAAGCATCGCGGCGACGGTTCATCGGCGTGCTGCCGGAGTGGGCGGCTTGGCCGTGGAAGGTGATCGCGTGGCGCTCGACGCCGAAGGTCCCGAGGACTGCGCCGAGCGGAAGATCGAGATCCAACAGCACGGGACCTTGTTCGATGTGCAGCTCGATGTAGGCGGCGGCATTCGCGAGTTCCTTGTGGCTGGCTTTGACGTTCTCGAAGTCGATGCCGCAAGCAGCGAGCGCATCGGGCAAGGCGATGCCGTCCTTGTCGCGCAGGCCACGCGCTTCATTCATGTCGAGATTCCCCGAGCAGGCGGATGATCCGAAGAGACTCTTGCCAAAGCGCGCGCCTTCCTCGTCCGCCCAATCCACCACGCGCACGGTGACTGGCGGCTTGCCGCCGTATTGGTCATGGAGTCGGCGGAGGATCTCTACACCGGCGAGTACGTTCAGGCAGCCATCAAGCCAACCGCCATTCGGCACCGAGTCGATATGGCCGCCGATGATCAGAGCCTCGTCAGATTCGCCAGGCAACGTGACCCAGACATTCCCTGCCTCGTCCCTGTGAATCTTGACGGGCAAACCCTCATACAGACCGCGATACCAAGCTCGAGCCTTTGCCCAAGTCTCGGTGAAAGCCACCCGCTGGGCGCCGTTCTCATCGCCGGTCAGTTCGCGCAGTTGCTTCAGTTCGGCGATGGTGCGCTGGGGATCGAGGGCCATGACTTCACTCAAGCAAGCGGATCGCGCGCCAAGGCGGAAGCAGCATTAGTCAAAGTGCAGGTTCTTCTTCGTCGGCTGATAGGCCACCTTGTTCTTGGGCAGGCCGACCTTGAGAATCTCCTCGGCGCGGCGGATTTGGGTATCCACACCCTTGAGCAAGTCCTTCGGATCGTAGGGCGTGACCTCGTTGGGCGGCACGCCGAGGCCTTCGATGCCCTTGCCACCATTGAAGCGGCCCTTGTTGCTGGTCACCGAGTAGAAGACCTTGAACATCCCGCTCGGCACCTCCAGACGGTCCTTCGACGAAGACATCCCTGCCGTCGGCGATTCACCGATCATCCAGGCGCGACCGTCTTCCTTGAATTGGCCCGCGATCGTCTCCCCCGCCGAGCGCACCCCGGCATCGACGATGACAACCATCGGCCCTGTGTAAGGTGCCGGCCCTGCGCTCTTGTACTGCCGCCAGGCATGCCCCTTCGGCACGAAGCGGCCGAAGACCGCATCATGATCACAACCGCCGCCGCCATTCGCGCGGCAATCGAGAATCAGGCCGGGCACGTCGCCAAGATCCTGTAGCATCTGATCAAGCTGCTCTGGCAGTTCACCGGGGACATCGCGGAGGTGGATGTAGCCCATGCCACCCGCGGTCTTGCCATAGCTTTGCCGACCCACCGCCTTGAGATCCTTCGGCGGAAAAAGCGGGCCGATCGGCACGAAGTTCGGGCCACCTTGGCGGACCAGCTTCACCTCACTCTTCTTCTTTCCTTCCGCGAGCTTGAAGGTGATCGGCGTGCCCTCCCAGTCCGCCAAGCCGGTATGGCAGGCATAATACACGGCCGCGTGCTCGGTCGAGTAGCCGCGCTCGTCACAGAGCTTCGTCTTGGCCGCATCGAGGAATTTGAGTGCCGGCTTGCCATCGATCTCCTGCACCTCCATGCCCGCCTTCACGCCTTGATCCGCAGCGGCGCCGAAGGCAGTGCGCACGTAGGCCTTGTCACCCACCATGACGAGATGAATCCGAGGCCCGGTGAAGCGGCGGCCCTGGGAGTCATCAGGATACTTCATCTTCAGGTCGATCAAACCGGCATGCCCATCCTTGAGCCGGGCGACGAGCCGGTTGCAGAGCTTCAGGTGCTCCTCATCGCTGTGGACGTCCTTCACCGCCTTCGTGAATTCCACGCTCACCGCTTTCCAGTCGATTCCCTTTGTTTCAAAGAAATGCCCCGCCTTTTTCGGCAACTCGTCCAGCATGAACGCGACGTCCTTCGCATAGACGTCCGATTTGTCGTCCGCGGCCACAGAAAGTCCGGAAACGGAGAGCGTGGCCATTCCCGCACTCAAGAGTCGACGGAATCCAAGGGTCATTCCCACACGCTGAATGGAGGCGTGCGGATTGGCGAGCCTGTTCAGCGCTGTACGACGACCGGCGTGCCGACGCGCACGGCATCGTAGAAGCGCTTCGCCTGGCGCTTGGGCAGGCGGATGCAACCGCTGGACGCCGGATAACCGGGCAGGCGACCGGCATGCAGTCCGTAGGCACCGCTGAAGCGCAGGAAGTAGGGCATCGGCACCCCCTCGAACTTGGAGCCGGGCGGCCGGCCGCCTTTGCGGACATCGATGTTCTCCTTCACCACCTTGCCATCGCGGACGTAGTTGCCATAGAGCGACGAACGATGGTCGGGATCCTTCTCGACGACCGAGAAGCGGCCCACCGGCGAACGCTTGCCCTCGCGACCGGAAGAAATCGGCGACACGGCGACGAGCTTGCCTTGGTGATAGAGGCGGGCCTTTTGCTCACCGAGGTTTACCACGATGCGGCGTTGGGAGGTGCCTCCCTGATCGGCGAGGGCACCAAGTTCAGGAATGGTCGTGCACTGGGCGAGGAACAACGGAACGGCAAGAGCCGCCCCACGGGCGAAACGGAACAACAGGGTCTTCATGGCTGGCGACCCCCACGTGGTGGCAAGCGAACGGCGGGCCGTCAATCGCGACTAAGATTCCGTGCAAGCTGCACCCGACTCTTGGGCAAATGGCGCATTTCCAACAGTATGCAACACTCCGCCAATCTCACGCTTTCATCACCAAAACCCTCTGATCATCAAGCAGCAGGAGCGAGCGAGGCCGCAGCCGTGATTGCGAGGCACCTGCTCTGCTCCAACAAAGATGACAACCCCACTAAATCATGAAGACGATTGCAACTCTCGTTACCGCCGGCGCGATGGCGCTTGCGAGTACCTCGTGCATGACCACCTACGATGCCGCTGGCCGGCCCGTCCAGTCCGTGGACCCGGGTGCCGCTGCCGCAGGAGCGGTCGCCGCCGGCGCTCTTGGCTATGCCATTGGTCAGAACAATGACCATGATCACTACTATTATGGCGGTCGTGGTTACTATGGTCGAGGCGGCTACTACCGTCACCGCAGCCACTGGCATCACTAACAGATGTACGGAATTGGCGTCTCGCCCTACCCAGGGTGTGACGCCTTTTCTGTTCCTAGCTCAGCCCTAGTTCAAGCCGGTCGAAACGGCTTCCAATTTCTCGAAGTCGATCTTCGGCTCGGTCTTGCTGCTCGATGGCCGGTTGAAGTGGCTATCAAGCTTCACGGTGTCGGCGAAGAAGCCGCCGTTGCGCATGAAAAACTCTTTGCCGGTGACACCGCCGGCGTAGTCGAGCCGATAGCCGCGGCGGGCGATGTCATCGCCGGTGAAGCGTGCCTCGGTGAGCGCATGCCATTTGCCGTCAATGTCGCGAGCCCACTGGTTGCCGTAGTGAGCCTCACGAGTTTGCCAACCGTTGCGATCGGCGAAGTTCTCCAGGAAGGAATGCGTGCCGGTGAGATGCTTGTCGGTCTTTGGCCGCTTGAAGCTGGCGATGAGCTGCCACTTGTTCGTTTCCGGTGCGAAGAACCAAGCGGTGTAAACCGTGTGGCCTTTGCCGTCCGGCTTGGCGCGATTGAGGAAGCGATAGGTGTTCCCAGACTTCCACGTGTAGCGCAGGTAGCTCTGCCCGCCCGACCCTTCGCCGCCGAACTCACCGCCGTGCACTCCCGCGCCCTTCGCAAGCAGGCCGATGCGCTGGTCTTCCGGGATCTCGCCTGGATGGTCCGTGGAGAATGGACTCCACACGGAGAAGAGAATGCGGCGCTCGGTCGGGCTGTTGACCTGCATGCCGAAGTAGCCTTCACCGAAACCATTCGACATGAAGTAGGAGCCGATCGGATCCTTGCCTTCCGGCACGGTGACTTCGTTGTAGAACCACTCAATGGTCTTCTTCTCCGGCAGCTTGTAATTCAAGTGGACCGATGGCCCGCGGCGTCCCCAGTAGAAGCGGTTGTCTTCATTGTCCTTCACGAAGGCAATGGCGAGATCGCGGGTGCCGGAGGAAACCAGCAACTCGCTCGCATCGGCAAAGACCGGCCCGTCCTTCTTCACGCCCTGCAGGTCCACGCGGACATAGCCGGCATCCTTCACCTTGATCGTTCCCACCTTGAAATCACCGCTGCCCTTGAGATCGACATTGAAGGTCTTGCCCGCCGCGGTGGCACGGATCTTCGACTCACCCTGCGGAACGGTGGCCTTCAGCGCGAGGTCCAGATCAGCGGGCTTATCGATGCGAAAGTAAATCGACCTCACCATCTCGGGGCGGTCCCAGCTCGGCCCCCCGCGACCGCCCTGCCCACTATCCCCTGCGGTCACATAGGCATTGCCAGCGAGCGGCACGGTCCAACTGGTCGCGGCCTTCTCCGCCGCGTAAACGGGCAAGGCAGCGAGGCCGGCGACGAGGAGCCACGGACGGATCGGAGCAAACGAAAGCATGCCCGACAAGACGTCGGATAAGTCACTTTATTTCAAGAAAGATCGAAAAACCGGACTTTTATGGCAATTCGCTCGCCTGATAATAGACGGACTTCCCTTCCAAGCTCTTGCCATCCTCTGATTTCAGACCGCCCAGATCGAAGCGATGGATGGCCCCGAGCTTCGGAGTCACGGTGAGTCGCCATTCGTGACCATCGCCGATCTTCTCGCGCTTGGTGATCTCGACGTTGGCCTCGTCGACTTTCGGCGAGCCGTAGTCCTCGTGGTAGAGATAGTTGAAACGATCGAGGCGGATCGAGTTCACCGAAGGGAGCGGCTGGCTGAATGAGATCCGGAAGGAGTGGCCCTCCGCGGTCTTCTCCAGCTTCACAGCCGTGACGATGAAGGCATCATTGACCTGCGTAGGTGCGACTTTCACGAGTCCCTCTGCACCAGCCCACGAGAGGTGGGTCTTGCCAACCCACAGCGTGCCGTCGTTCGCAAAGGCGATCCGGTGGTTGCCATTGCCAAGATCGGTACCGTCGAAGATCGGGATCAGCGAGCCCTGGCGGAAGCCGTTCACGTCGTCCGCGGTGAAACGGACCATGCGCTTCTGGTTCATCTCACCGATCAGCACTTGCCCGGCATAGGGACCCCAGGTTTTGGGAAAGACCACGGACTGGGTCGGCGAGTTGGCGAGTTCGCCTTGAGGGAAGCGGCCGCTTTCCTTCACGCGCATCGCATCGATCTTCGCCAGCGGCAGCTTGAGCGGGTTGCCCAGGTTCCAGCCCTCCTGCCAAACGAGCGAGGCCGGGTGACCATGAAAGCCGCCGGGCTTTAGAACGTGCAGCGGCGAGGTGCCACGCCAGTCGCCCTGGTTGTCCGTGACCATCACGTTTCCGTCCGCGTCCACGCCGATGCCGTCTGGCGAACGGAAGCCGCAGGCGAAGGGCGTCATCGTCTTACCATCGGGCGAAAGCTTGAGCACCCAGCCACGCCACGGGACACGCGAGTACATACGGCCGGCTTTGACCGAGCGCTTGCCCCACTCATTGTCGTGGATCATCTGCTTGAAATCGAGGTCGCCGATCTCCGACCACTTGCCCCGAATCTCCTCGCGCACACCGGCGCCATTCGAGCCGAGATTGAGCGCGATGTAGAGCGAGCCATCGGGTCCCTTCGCCGGGCCGAAGGCGAACTCGTGATAGTTCCCCGTCATGCCGAAGCCGTCGAAGACCGTCTCGTAGTCGTCCGCCT
>Ga0307406_10002146_pt1 | contig 10739 bp, 8 predicted proteins | sample 322Cmetagenome_3_FD_203706 | JGI IMG/M metagenome (GOLD analysis project Ga0307406, IMG submission 203706) | Maize rhizosphere microbial communities from greenhouse at UC Davis, California, United States - 322HYB-C-2 | ecosystem: Host-associated > Plants > Roots > Rhizosphere > Soil | place... | reverse complement strand
GACTGCACTGCTAACGATCGTATCCGCTAGGAGCCCACGTCTCATGAAGTACCTCGCCCTTGTTGCCGCAGGCCACCGCGCCGATCCACCCGACCGCGCCCCTGGCTTCGCCTTCCGCAACGCATTGGGCCGCGCCGGATCGCCCGGGCCCTTCGACCGCCCCAGCGCTGCAGCCCGAACCGGGTGCGCGCGCCGGCGGCCATCGCGTTAACCGAGCCGGCAAGGTTCTCTGACGCGGCCACGTCGGCGCCGGCCGACTCAACGACCTCCCATCGACCTCCATGAAGTCGGCCGTCCATCGACAGGCCGATGTACGAACCCGTCCGGCGCGCTACCCGCCCCCGCGACATCGAGAGACTGAATCGCATATGAGAAAGCTTTCTGGCTGGGTGGCGATCGCCGCCGCCGTCGTCGGACTCAACGGCTGCATGTTGGCCCCAGGCCAACACATGAGCCCGAAGCAGTTCGTGAGCGACGCGTCCCTCGACGAGGACCACGTCGAGATCGTGCCGATCACGCCGAAGCTGCTGGCGATGGACAAGGCCGAGGCGCCGGTGGCGGAAGTGCCGGCGGAATTGTTGGGCTACAAGCCCGAGCCTTACCGCATCGGCGCCGGCGACACGCTGTACATCACCATCTGGGACCACCCCGAACTGACTTCGCCGGCCGGCACCCAGCAGCAGACCGCCGCCAACGGCCGCATGGTCGGACCCGACGGCACGCTGTTCTATCCTTATATCGGCTCCCTGCAGGCCCAGGGCAAGACCATCGACGAGCTGCGCACCTTGATCACCGCGAAGATCGCCCAGGTGATCGAAAGCCCGCAGGTCGACGTCAGCATCATCGATTACGGCAGCCAGCGCGTGACCTTGCAGGGCGCGTTCGTGAAGACCGAGCGCCAGTCGATTACCGCCACGCCGCTGACCCTGTCGCAGGCCATCGGCAGCGCCACTATCGATCCCTTGCGCGCGGACCTGTCCGGCCTGGTGCTGACCCGCGCCGGCCAGCACTACCGCATCGATCTCGACGCGCTCAACCGCGGCAAGCAGATCGCGCCCGACATTTATCTGAGGGCCGGCGACCACATCTATCTGCCCTACAACGACCGCAAGGAAGTCTATGTGGTCGGCGAAGTGATCCGGCCGATGGCGATCAACTTCAAGACCAGCGACATGACCCTGTCGCAGGCGCTCGGACGCACCGGCGGCCTCAATCCGCTGACCGCCAAGGGCGATGCGGTCTACGTCATCCGCGGCGTCGAGGACATGCAGAAGCAGCCGGCCAAGATCTATCACCTCAGCGCCAAGTCGCCGGCGTCGTACGCATTGGCCAGCCAGTTCACGGTGCGGGCCGGCGACGTGGTGTTCGTCGGGCCGGCCGGGGTGACGCGTTGGAACCGATTCGTCAACCAGTTGTTGCCGTTCTCCAACATCCTCAACAACTCCGCGAACACGCAGGACCTGCTCGAGCGCTGAGCCGGCAAGTCTGAGCAGTAAGGCGATCGAGCGGATGGGTAATCGCAGCACCAATACAGCGCTCGCGGGCGGCCGATCCCTTCGGACGCCTGCGTTCGCCCGTGCGTTGCTCTGCGTGTTCGCTGCGCGATTCGCGCTGACGACGCTGGTGTCGCTCGTCTTGTGCGGCGCTTCGGCCGGCGCGCAGACACGAGTCTCGGTGAGCGGTGCGGTCGAGCATCCCGGCGAGCAGGTATATGCGGGTAAAGCGCGTCTGCGCGATGCCGTGCTGGCGGCGCGGGTGCGGCCGCAGGCCTATGTGGCCGGCGCGGCCTGGCTGCGTCCTGGCCTGGTCGAAGCGCAGCGCCGTTTCAAGACCGGCGTCCTGTTCGATCTGTCGCAAGTGATCGCCGAGGCGAGCGCGCGCAACGACGAGGGCCTGCTGGCGCTCGCCGAACGCATGAGCGCTGGCGTGCGGGCGATGCCGGCGACCGGACGCCGCATCGTCTCGCTCGATCCGAAAGCGCTGGAAAGCGAGCGGGCGAACAATGCGCCGCTCGCCGACGGCGACCGCCTGCACTATCCCGAACTGCCGAAGTCGCTTCGCATCGTCGGCGCGGTCGGCAAGGATTGCGTGCTGCCGTATGCGAGCTGGCGCGGCGTCCGCGACTATCTCGGCGATTGCCCGGCGACGGCCGAAGCCGACCGCGATTGGGTTTATCTGGTCCAAGCCGACGGACGGGTCAGCGAGTACGGCATCGCCCTGTGGAATCGCGGCGAGCCTCTACGCCTGGCGCCGGGCACGACGATCTATGTACCGATCGATGACCGGCGTGTGCGGCGGACCGCACCCGACCTCAATCGCGAGTACGCCGAGTTCCTGGCCACTCAAGCCTTGCCCGAGGCGGGCAGTGCAGCGCCGCAGCCCGAAGCGGTCCCGGCCGATGCCGCCGCGGCCGATGCGAGGCCGTTCTGAATACCGGCCGACCGCCTCCGCGCCACAGCCAGATCGCGCTGCTGGTCGTCGCCACGCTGGCCGCGCGCTTCGCCCATGCCGGCGATCAGGCGCCGACCCAGGGCGACTTCGGCGGCGCCGGCCTGTGGCAGACGCCGACCGCGCGCATGGCCGACGAAGGCGAACTCGCGCTGTCGGTCAGCCGGGTCGAGCCGTACTCGCGCTACAACTTCACCGCCCAACCCTTGTCGTGGCTGGAAGGCAGCTTCCGCTACACCCGTTTCGACAACGACGCCGCGCCGGTCGCGGACGGCGGCCGTTCGAACTTGGCCAAGGCCTTCGACGCCAAGATCCGCCTGAGCCGCGAGAGCCGCTACCTGCCGGAGGTGGCGGTCGGTGCGCGCGACATCGCCGGCAAGCGCTATTTCTCCAGCGAGTATGTGGTCGCCAACAAGCGCTTCGGCCCGGTCGACGCCAGCCTCGGCGTCGCCTGGGGCAACCTGGGCGCGCGCGGCAACCTGGCCAATTCTTTGTCGGCGCTCGACGATCGCTTCGATCATCGTCCTTCGCGCAGCGGTTTTTCCGACGCCCGCTATCAGTTCGATCGGCCGCGCTACTTTCACGGCCGCGCCGCGGTGTTCGGCGGCGTGGCCTATCGCCCGGCCGGCAAGCCCTGGGAAGTGAAAGTCGAATACGACGGCAACGACTACCGGCACGAGCCCGGGCCGCGCCGCATCAAGCAGAGTTCGCCCTTCAACGTCGGCGTGGTTTATCGCCCGAATCGCCATCTCGACCTGAGCCTGGGCCTGCAGCGCGGCAATACCGCCTCGTTCGCTTTGACCCTGCACACCAACGCGGCCCGCCTGGCCGAACCGATCAAGGCCAAGGACCCGCCGCCGGTCGCGCGTCGCTACGACGATGCGCCGGCGATTCCGACGATGGCGGCTGCGCCGGCAGCCTGGTCAGTGCACGCGCCGGCCGCCTCGGCGACCGCCGCTGCAGCACCGGCGACTCCGACCGCGCTCGCTTCGGGGGCGATCGCAGCGACGAGCGCCGCTTCGTCGCCGCCGTTGCCGCAGGCGGCGCCGTCCCCGGGTCTCGCTCCGCTCACCGCGGTCAGCGAGGCCGGCGTAACGCCGCAAACCGGTCTGCCGCCAATCGCGACGACACCGGCCTCAACGACACAGACGTGGCCGGAGCCGACCGCGCCCGAGCAGGTCGACTGGGAACAGGTCAGCCGCGAGCTGTACGACAACGCCGGCGTGAGGGTCAGCAAGATCTCGCGGCGCGGCAGCGAATTGTTCGTCACCGGCGAGCAGACCCGCTATCGGCATTCGGCGAAGGGGCTGGGCCGCACCGCTCGCATCCTCGATAACCAAGTCGATGGCTCGGTCGACTGGTACACCCTGGTCTCGACCCGCGCCGGCATGGAAGTGGTCGAGACCAGCGTGCAGCGCGAACGCTTCGGCGAACTGCTCGATGGCGAGGCCGACCTCAAGACCTTCCGCCTCGGCGTCGAACGCAACCGCCCGCAGGCGCGTCGCGAGGAGCTGCTGTATCGGGCGCCGCTGGACCGCTACGACGGCGGGTTCGGCCTCAGCGTCGGTCACGAACTCGGTGCGCCCGATACCGCCGCCCTGTACAAGATCGGCATGGCCTACGACGCCGACTACCGGTTCGCATCGAACCTGTGGTTGAGCGGCCGCATCGAGGCCCTGATCGCCGACAACTACGACCGCTACGACGGCGGCCCGGTCAAGGCCTTGCCGCGCGTGCGCAGCGACGTGCGCGAGTACGTGACGTCCTCGCGCGTGACCATGCCGCAGCTGCAACTGACCGCAGCCGGCTCGCTGGGCGCCGATTGGTACGGCATGGCCTATGTCGGCATGCTCGAAAGCATGTACGGCGGCGCCGGCGCCGAAACTTTGTACCGGCCGTTCGGACAGCGCTGGGCGATCGGCGCCGACGTCAACTGGGTGCGCCAGCGCAGCTTCGACCAGGATTTCTCGTTCCGCCGCTATCGCACCGTCACCGGCCATGTCAGCGCCTACATCGACACCGGCTACAAGGACATCAGCTTGAAGGTCAGTGCCGGGCGTTATCTGGCGCGCGACTGGGGCGCGACCGTCGATATCTCGCGCCAGTTCAACAATGGCGTGCGCATGGGCGCCTATGCGACCTTCACCGAGTACTCGCCGCGCCAGCCCGGCGACGGCGGTTTCGACCGCGGCCTGTATCTGTCGGTTCCGTTCGACCTGGCGCGACAGCGTTCCAGCCGCAGCCGCGCCGATTTCGCCTGGTCGCCGGGCATCCGCGACAACGGCGCGCGCTTGAACAAGCGCTACGGCCTGTACTCGCTGACCGAGGATCGCGACCGCGCCAGTTTCTCCGGCAACCTGCACCGCATCGTCGAGTAAGCGGCGGAGCCGTTCGCAGCGGAACTGCCGGCACCCGGCGGCCGTGGCTCAATCGCCGCCGTCGTTGCCGTAATACATCAGCCCGATCTTGATGCGCTCGCGTCCCTGCGCTTTGCGGTGGCGGTTGCTGTCGCGCAGCGAGTACACGCAGCCGCAGTATTCCTGCTGATAGAACTGCTCGCGCTTGCTGATCTCGATCATGCGCTGGCTGCCGCCGGCCTTGCGCCAGTTGTAGTCCCAGTAGACCAGGCCCTCGTACGGCGCGGCGGCGCGGTGGCCGCTGCCGTTGATCTGCTCCATGTTCTTCCAGCGCGAGATGCCGAGCGAGCTGGCGATGACCGGAAAGCCGTGCTCGTGCGCATAAAGCGCGGTGCGCTCGAAGCGCATGTCGAAGCACATGGTGCAGCGGATGCCGCGCTCGGGTTCGTTCTCCATGCCCTTGGCGCGGGCGAACCAACGCTCGGTGTCGTAGTCGGCGTCGACGAAGGGCACGCCGTGCTTCTGCGCGAAGCGGATGTTCTCTTCCTTGCGCAGCTCGTACTCCTTGAGCGGATGGATGTTCGGGTTATAGAAGAACACCGTGTAGTCGATTTCCGATTCGACGAAGGCTTCCATCAACTCGCCCGAGCACGGCGCGCAGCACGAGTGCAGCAACAGCCTGCCGCCGTCGCCGGGCAGGCGCAGCCGCTCGCGGCCCGGGCTCAGCGCCGCTGCGCTCACAGGTCTTTCGCCACCAGCTTGACCACGCTGGAGAAATCCAGGCCGCCGTGGCCGGCGCGGCTGTTCATCGCATACAGATTGCGTGCGAGTTCGCCGAGCGGGATCGAGGCGCCGGCGCTCATCGCCGCTTCCGCGGCCAGGCCGAGGTCCTTGAGCATGAGATCGTTGCCGAAGCCGCCGCTGTAGCCGCGCGAGGCCGGCGCGTTCTCCAGTACGCCCGGCCAGGGGTTGCAGACTTCCGTCGCCCAACTGCGGCTGGTGCTGACCGCCATCATCTGCGACAGCACCTTCGGGTCGAGCCCGTGGGCGCTGCCGAGCGCCAGCGCTTCGCCGGTCGCGGCCATGATCACGCCGAGCGCCATGTTGTTGCACAGCTTGGCGACCTGACCGGCGCCGCTGGCGCCGACGTGGAAGATGTTCTTGCCCATGGCCTGCAACAGCGGGCGCGCGCGTTCCAGCGCCGAGGCTTCGCCGCCGACGATGAAGGTCAGGCTGCCGGCGGCGGCGCCGGCGGTGCCGCCGGACACCGGCGCATCGATCATCTGCAGGCCGCGCGCCGTCGCGGCCGCGGCGACTTTCTGCGCCGAGGCCGGGGCGATGGTGCTGCAATCGATCACCAACGCGCCCGCCGGCATCTGCGCGAGCAGGCCGGCATCGCCGAGGTAGAGGCCTTCGACGTGCCGGCTTGCCGGCAGCATCGAGATCACCACCTCGGCATCGACCACGGCATCGGCCGCGTCGATGGCGGCATGGGCGCCGGCCACGACCGCGCCGGCGACGAGGGCCGGTGCGAGATCGAACACGCGCAGGCTGTGGCCGGCCTTGAGCAGGTTGGCGGCCATCGGCCCGCCCATGTTGCCCAGGCCGATGAATGCGATGCGGCTCATGCGGTGGTCTCCGTGAGGGCGCCCAGGTCGGCGAGCGGGTGCGCCTGCGCCGGCCAGGGGGCGATGAAGAAGGTTTCGGCCCAGGCCGGCGTGGCCTCGGCCAGGTTGGCGGGGTTCCAGCGCGGCGTGCGGTCTTTGTCGATCAACAGGGCGCGGATGCCCTCGGCGAAATCGCCGTGCGCGGCGCAATGCAGGGATGCGGTGTATTCGAGACGAAAGGTGTCGGCGAGCGACAGCCCGGCGGCGCGGCGCTGCAACTCGTAACCGAGCCGGGCCGAGCCGGGTGCGCCGGCGGCGAGGGTCTTGCGCGCGTTCTGCAGCCAGGCGTCGTCGCTGTCGAGCGCGGCGATCGCTTCGACTACCGCGGGCAGATCGTCGTGCGCGCAGGCCGCGGCGATGGCGGCCGCGTGTTGCTGCAAGGGGCCGGGTGGAGCGGGTTCGGCGCAACCCTTCAGCACCGCGCTGAGCCGGCGCGCATCGTCGCCGTCGTCGGCCCAGTTCACCGCGGCGAGTGCGGCGTACACCGTTTCGCGTTGCGCTTCCGGCAGACAGTGATCGGCGAGGCCGGCACGGATCGCATCGCCGGCGTTGAGCGGGGCGCCGGTCAAGGCCAGGAACAAGCCCGCGCGTTGCGGCACCCGGTTCAACAGCCAACTGCCGCCGACGTCCGGGTACAGGCCGACGGTGATTTCCGGAAACGCCAGCTTCGAGCGCTCGCTGACCACGCGGTGGCTGGCGCCGGCCATCAGGCCGATGCCGCCGCCCATGACGATGCCATGGCCCCAGCACAGCAGCGGCTTGGGGTAGGTGTGGATGCGGTGATCGAGCCGGTACTCGGTCTCGAAGAACTCGCGTGCGTGGACGTTGTCGCGAATGTCGCGGCTACCGCTGGCGCGATGCTCCAGCATGCCGCGATACAGCCCGTGCAGGTCGCCGCCGGCGCAGAAGGCTTTCTCGCCCGCGCCTTGCAGCACGACCACGGCGACGGCTTCGTCCTGCGCCCAGGCCAGCAACTGCGCATCGAGCAGTTCGGCCATGGTCAGCGACAGACCGTTCAAGGTCGCCGCTGCGTTCAGGGTGGCGAAGCCGATGCGGCGCCCGTTGGCGGCGACGCGTTCCTCGAACAGGACCGGCGCGGCGACTGCTTCGTTTTCGAGCACGGCGTTCATGCGTTCTTCCATTGCGGGGCGCGCTTCTCCAGGAAGGCGAGCACGCCCTCGGTCTGATCGGCGCTGTCGAACAGATCGACGAAGGCCTCGCGCTCGCGCACCAGGGCGGTGTCGTGGCTCTGGCTGCGGGTCGCCTGGATCAAGGCCTTGCAGGCGGCGACGCTGGTCGGGCTCTGCTTCTCGGCCTGCTTGGCCCACTGCAGCGCGCGCGCCTTAGCTTCGCCCTTGCCCACGACTTCTTCGGCCAGGCCGATGCGCAGGGCGGTGGCGGCGTCGACGCGTTCGCCGAGCAGCATCATCCGCTTGGCCCAGCCTTCGCCGACCAGGCGCGGCAGGTGCTGGGTGCCGCCCGCGCAGGGCAGCAGGCCGACGGTGGCTTCGGGCAGGGCCAGTTGGGCCTGTTCCTCGACGATGCGCAGATCGCAGGCGAGGGCGCATTCCAGCCCGCCGCCCATGGCGTAGCCGTTGATCGCGGCGATCGACACGCCGCGGAACGCGCTGAGGGTCTCGAAGGCTTCGCCGAAGCGGCGTGCGGCATCGCGCGCCAAGGCCTTGTCGCCGTCGGCGAACTGCTTGAGGTCGGCGCCGGCGGAGAAAAATTTCTCGCCTTCGCCGGTGACGACCAGGGCGTAGACCTCGCGGTCGGCGTCGAGGTCGCGCACCAGCTCGCGCAAGGCGGCGAGGCTGTCGCGGGTCCAGGTGTTGGCCGGGGGATTGCTCAGGGTGACGACGGCGGTGTGGCCGTCGATGTCCAGCTTCAGTCCGTCATAGACCTTTCCGGTGTGCTGCTTGTCGGCACGGCTCATCGCAATTCCTCTTCGGTGTTCAGCAGATGGCGCGCAATGATCACGCGCATGATTTCGTTGGTGCCTTCCAGGATCTGGTGCACCCGGCAGTCGCGCAGCAGCCGCTCGATCGGGTACTCGCGCATGTAGCCGTACCCGCCGTGGATCTGCAGGGCCTCGTTGCAGATGGCGAAGCCGGCATCGGTGGCGAAGCGCTTGGCCATCGCGCACCAGACGATGGCGTCGGCGCTGCCGGCATCGAGCTTGCGCGCCGCGGTATGCACCATCTGCCGCGCCGCGACCAGTTGCGTGGCCATGTCGGCGAGCTTGAACTGCAGCGCCTGGAACTCGGCGAGCGGCTTGCCGAACTGGCGCCGTTCGCCGAGGTAACGGCGTGCCGCGTCGAGTGCGCCCTGGGCGGCGCCGAGCGAGCACGCGGCGATGTTGAGGCGGCCGCCGTCGAGGCCCTTCATGGCGATCTTGAAACCGTCGCCTTCGCCGGCGAGCAGATGCGCGGCCGGCACCCGCACGTTGTCGAAGACGACGCCGCGCGTGGGCTGGCTGTTCCAGCCGAGTTTTTCTTCCTTGCGCCCATAGGCGATGCCGGCGCTGTCGGCCGGCACCGCGAACGCGCTGATGCCGCGTGCGCCGTCGCCGCCGGTGCGCGCCATCACCACCAGCATGTCGGTGGCGCCGGCCCCGGAAATGAAGGCCTTGGCGCCGTTGATCAGGTAATGGTCGCCATCGCGTTCGGCGCGGGTGCGCAGGGACGCGGCATCGGAGCCGGCCCCGGGTTCGGTCAGGCAGTACGACGCCAGGCATTCGCCGGAGGCCAACCGAGGCCCCCAGAGGTCGCGTACGGCGGGCGAGGCGTGCGCGGTCAGCATCCAGGTGGCCATGTTGTGGATGCTGATGAAGGCCGCCGTGGACGGATCGAGCGCGGCCAATTCCTCGAACACGACCACCGCATCGAACCGGGTCAGGCCCGAGCCGCCGGCCGCTTCGTCGACGTACAAGCCGCAGAAACCGAGCTCGCCGGCCTTGCCGATCGCCTCGCGCGGGAAGATGCCTTGCGCGTCCCAGTGCGCCGCGTGCGGCGCCAGTTCGGCCAGGGCGAAATCGCGCGCGGCCTCGCGGAAGGCGAGCTGGTCTTCGCCGAGCTGCGATGGCGGTGGACTGACCGCCTGCAGGTTCATGACGGCGGCCATCACTTCAGACTGATCGTGGTGTTGACGCCGTGGCCGAGCGTGTCGTCGTCGAACCAACGCGCGGTGACCGTCTTGGTCTGGGTGTAGAACATCACCACTTGCTTGCCGTAGGGGCCGAGGTCGCCGAGCTTGGAGGCGCGCGAGCCGGTGAACGAGAACAGCGGCACCGGCACCGGGATCGGCACGTTGATGCCGACCTGGCCGACGTCGATGTCTTCCTGGAAGCGGCGCGCGGCCGCGCCGGACTGGGTGAACAGAGCGGTGCCGTTGCCGTTGGGGTTGGCGTTGATCAGCTCGATCGCGGCTTCCAGGGTGTCGGCGGCGAGCACGATCAGCACCGGGCCGAAGATCTCTTCGTCGTAGATGCGCATGCCGGGCTCGACCCCGGAGAAGATGGTCGGGCCGACGAAATTGCCGCGCTCGAAGCCCGGCACGGACGGCTTGCGGCCGTCGAGTTCGAGCCTCGCGCCTTGCTCGACCCCGGAGGCGATCAGGCTTTCGACGCGTTCGCGCGCGGCGCAGGAAATTACCGGGCCGACATCGGTGCCGGGCTCGGTGCCGGCATTGACCTTGAGCGTGCGCGCCTTGGCGACCAGCTCGGGAATCCAGGCCTGCGCTTCGCCGACCAGCACCGCGGTGGAGGCGGCCATGCAGCGTTGGCCGGCGGCGCCGAACGCGGCGCCGGCGAGGGCGTTGAGGGTTTGCTCCTTGTTGGCGTCGGGCAGCACTACCGCGTGATTCTTCGCGCCCATCATGCACTGCACGCGCTTGCCCGCCAGCGAAGCGCGGTGGTAGACATGGGTGCCGACCCTGGTCGAGCCGACGAAGGACACCGCCTTGATGTCGGGGTGGTCGCAGATCGCATTGACCACGTCTTCGCCGCCGTGGACGACGTTGAGCACGCCCTTGGGCACGCCGGCCTGCAACGCCAGTTCGACCAGGCGCATCGTCACCAGCGGGTCCTGTTCGGACGGCTTGAGCACGAAGGTGTTGCCGGTGGCGATGGCCATCGGGAACATCCACAGCGGAATCATCGCCGGGAAGTTGAACGGGGTGATGCCGGCGCAGACGCCGAGCGGTTGCAGCAGGGTGTAGGTGTCGACGCCGCCGGCGACGTTGTTGGCCAGCTCGCCGAGTTGCAGGT
>Ga0307406_10002144_pt1 | contig 10746 bp, 10 predicted proteins | sample 322Cmetagenome_3_FD_203706 | JGI IMG/M metagenome (GOLD analysis project Ga0307406, IMG submission 203706) | Maize rhizosphere microbial communities from greenhouse at UC Davis, California, United States - 322HYB-C-2 | ecosystem: Host-associated > Plants > Roots > Rhizosphere > Soil | place... | reverse complement strand
GGGCGATCTGATCCCGGTGCGGCTCGCCGCCGATCAGAAGGCGGCGACGCTCGCCCAGCGGCCGGCGCTCCAGGGCGGCATGGTCGTGATGGAGCCCGCGACCGGCCGCGTGCTCGCCCTGGTCGGCGGCTACGACTGGACCACGTCGCAGTTCGATCGCGTCACCCAGGCGCGCCGCCAGGTCGGCTCGTCGATCAAGCCGTTCATCTACGCCGCCGCGATCGAGGCCGGGCGCACGCCGGTCGATCACCTGCTCGACAGCCCGGTCTCCGTCCCCACCGCCACCGGCGTGTGGACGCCCGCCAACTACGACAACCGGTACATGGGCGACGTGACGCTCATGACCGCGCTCGCGTTCTCGCTCAACACGATCTCGGTGCAGCTCGCCATGCAGGTCGGCATCGATCGATTGATCGAGATCCTGCGCGGCTTCGGCGTGCGGTCGCAGATCCCGCGCCACATCTCGATCAGCCTCGGCACGCCGGACCTGACGCCGCTCGAGATCGCGACCGGCTACGCCGGCATCGCCAGCGGCGGGCGCCGGGTCACGCCGCGGTTCTTCGATCTCGTCACCGACACGGCGGGCAACGTCGTCGAGGATCTGCGCGCGACGCCGCCGGGCCCGCAGGTGCTCTCGCCCGAGGTCGCGTACACGATGACCACGATGATGAAGGGCGTGATCGCGCGCGGCACGGCGCGGTTCGCCCTCCAGCTCGGCCGCCCGATCGCCGGCAAGACCGGCACGTCGGCCAACTACCGCGACGTCTGGTTCACCGGCTTCACCACGGACCTGCTCGCGTGCGTCTGGGTCGGCCGCGACGACTCGACGCCGATCGGCGACAAGATCACCGGCGGCGGCATCGCGGTCCCGATCTGGCTCGACTTCATGCAGAAGGCGCACCCGCGCACGCCCGTGCGCGACTTCCCCGTGCCGGCCAACGTCACGTTCGCGCACGTCGAGCCGTGGAGCGGCCAGCCCGCGGGGCCGTGGCTGGACGCGCCGTGGATGGCGTTCGTCCGCGGCACGCTGCCGCGCGCGTACCTCGCGGGCCCGCCGGTGCGCTCGTTCGACGATCTATGGGCCCCGCCCGCGCCGCCCGCGCCGCCCGCGCCCGCGACCGGGGCCGCCGGGGCGATCGCGCCTGCCCGGCCGGCTGCGCCAGCTAAGCCCGCCGGGGCGATCGGCCCCAAGTGACGGCCGCACCACGCGTGTGACCACCGCCGCGCCCCCGCGCCGCGGTGCGTGCTAGGGTCCCCGCCATGTTTCGCCTCGCCCTCGTCGCGCTCCTCGTGACGTCCGCGTGCCGCCAGAGTCTCGAAGACGACGACGACGGCGGCTCGGTCGACGGCACCGGTGGCCGCGCCTGCACCGTCGTCACCTCGAACCCGACCTGCGTGATGGCCGAGTCGATGCCGGACATGAGCCAGAAGCTCTCCTGGATCGAGCAGAACGTCTTCATGCAGAACTGCGGCAGCTCGAGCTGTCACAGCCCGGCGGCCGGCGGCAACCCGGCCGGCCGCATCGTCCTCACCACGGGCAGCTTCGACAAGCTGGTCAACGTCGACGCGACGTTCGCGGCCGGCCGCAAGCTCGTGGTCCCCGGCTCGATCAGCAAGAGCTACCTGATGGTCCTCATGCACGGCATCTCGCTGGCCGAGGCCGAGCCGTCGCCCGCGCCGGAGCCGTCGGGTGGCCGCTACATGCCGCTCGGCAGCCCCGCGATCTGCTGCCAGAAGCTCGACGCGATCGGTCGCTGGATCATGGCCGGCGCGATGAACAACTAGCGCGCGGCGCGCCGCGCGGCGCGCCGCGCGGCCCCGCCGCCCCAGCATACTAAGTCATCGTTCATCCAGCGGAAATCCTTTGGTCGTTCCTTGACGCCGCTCGTCGGGTCTCGTTACAACAGTCGCACGAGACTGCGTGAGATCGCCCGGCACGCGAGGCCATGCAGGCATGGCCATGGAGGCATGATCGATGAGCTGGTTAAGTGAGCTGTTCCAGAAGGGCGGCCCGTTCTTCATCATCAACACGTTCTTCCTCGCGATCGTCATCGGTCTCGTCGTCGAGCGCTCGATCTATTTCCTCGGCCGCGGCCACCTGAACGCCAAGGCGTTTCTCGAGCAGCTGCGCAAGCTCCTCTCCGCCAACAACGTCGATCGCGCCAAGAAGCTGTGCGACGCGACGACCGCCCCGATCGCCCGCGTCGCCAAGGCCGGCCTCAACCGCCTCCACCGCGGCGAGGCCGCCGTGGCCCAGGCGATGGAGGAGACGATGTCCGACACGCTGCCCGAGGTGAAGACGCGGATCGGCGCGCTCTGGTCGATGGCGAACATCTGCACGCTCGTCGGCCTCCTCGGCACGATCACCGGCCTCATCTCGACGTTCTCCGCGATCGGCCAGGCGAACCCGGCCGACCGCCAGAAGCGGCTCTCCGACGGCATCTCCGAGGCCATGTACAACACCGCGTTCGGCCTCGCGATCGCGCTCATCTGCATGGTCGGCCACCTCCTGCTCTCGGCCGCCATGAAGAAGGTCGTCGCCGACCTCGAGGCGTTCAGCCTGCGGTTCGAGAACCTGCTCGCCGACGGCGGCCCCGCCGCGGCCGCCCAGAGCCGCGCGCCCGGCGCGCCGACCGAGTCGCTGGCGGACGCGGACGATCACGGGGAGCCGGAGGGCCGCTAGGCCACGCGGGCTAGCGATGGAGTACTCCGCCCAACGGGTTCGATCGAAGACCCGCGCCGCGATCAAGCGGCGCGAGGATCAGATCGAGCAGGAGGAGCTCGAGAGCGGCGAGCTCAACCTGATCCCGTACCTGGACATGGTCACGAACCTGATGCTGTTCCTCTTGGCGTCGGTGTCGGCCGGCCTGATCCTCGTCCAGATCGACACCGCCCTGCCCGACCGCGCCCCGCCGAGCGCCAAGCCCAGCTCGCCGGCGCAGGATCCCAAGGAGCAGCCGCTCAAGCTGTTCCTCTCGGTGAACACGAGCGACATGGTGCTGTGGTCGGCGACCGGCCTCGAGGGCACGCTGCGCGACCCCAGGCCCGGGTACACGTTCAAGCGCACCGGGTTCGACGGCCAGCCGTGCGACGGCCCGTACATGTGCGAGTCGAACGCGTGCGACGCGTCGAAGGTCCAGCGCGTCGGCAACGTCGAGTGGGGCACCTGCGTGGCGAGCCGCGACGAGCGCGCGCCGGTGTTCGAGTACCGGCGCCTCAACGAGACCCTGTTCAAGATCGCCGCCGCGCACTACGCCGGCAAGCCGCGCAAGGAGGACACGTACTCGATCGTGCTCCAGGCCGACTTCAGCATCCCGTACGCGACGATCACCTCGATCATGTCGGCGATGCGCTGCAAGCTGCCCGAGCCGAACGCCGAGCCCATCGCCTGCGCGCTGCCCACCGACGACCCGGAGCTCGCCAAGGATCCGAGCCCGATCGCGCCCAAGGGCTGCGGCCCGGCCCCGGCGCCCCCCGCGCAGCCACCGCCGGGCTACCCCGGGCCGTGCAAGCTCTACGATCCCAAGCGCGCGCCGTACGATCCGAAACTGATGGCGCTGTTCCACGACATCCAGTTCTCGACCGGCTTCGAGTGAGGTGGTGACCCCATGAGCTTCAGCCAGCGAGAGGCGCGCCGGATCATTCGCAAGGCCGTGGGCCGCGTCCCCGAGGGCGAGGAGATCCGCCACCTGAACATCATGCCGATGATGGACATGATGACGATCCTCCTCGTGGCCTTCATCTTCTCGGCCGCCACGAGCGCGACCGCGCTGACCGCCGGCGCCGTCAACCTGCCGCGCACCCAGTCCGACGACGAGCTGCCCGAGGGCGCCGCCACGCTGATCATCTCGAAGAGCGGGATCGTCGTCGAGGGCGAGTCGATCGTCGCGGTCTCGAACGGCCAGGTCGATCCCGCCGAGAAGGAGGGCGGGATCCAGGGCATCAAGATCCCGCGGCTCACGAACTTCCTCGCCAAGCTCCAGCAGCTCCAGCTCCAGGCGCTGCGCCAGAAGCCGGGCCACGATCCGTCCAAGGAGAAGCCGCCCGAGCTGATGATCATCGCGGACCGCACCACGCCGTACCGGCTGCTGATGGAGGTGATGTTCTCCGCCAAGCAGAAGGAGGCCGGCTACAAGGTCTTCCGAATGATCGTCCAGAAGGCGTTCCCGTCGAAGCCCGGCGCCTAACGCCGGCCTCGCCACGCCCCGCCCGGGCGGCTATCATCCGAGGCATGAAGCTTGTCGGCGAACGGCGCGCCCTCGCGGCGGCGGTCATGGCGTTCTACTTCCTGCTCTACGGGGTCATCGCCCTGTCGCAGATGGTGCCTGACTTCTCGCCGGCGTTCGCCGCGATCTCGGGCGTCTACGGCCTGGCGTTCTTCTCGCTGGTCGCCGGCTACTTCTGGGCCCGCTGGTACGCCGTCGGCGTCGGCCTGTACGGCGTGATTACGGCCGCCGTCGGCATGTGGCAGCTCGGGCCCGAGCCGGTCCTCGTGTTCGTGGGCGGCACGCACCTGGCCGCGGCGCTCCTGCTCTGGGGCGAGGCGATGAGCCAGCCGTACGACGGCCAGACCGCGTGGCGCGAGCGCTTCCACATGGACGAGAACGCCGTCCAGCGCCTCGGCCGCTCGGTGATCCGGGCCGGCGTGTCGCTGCCGTTCATCCTGCTCTACGCGCTCGCGCCCAAGCCGGACGCCGGCTCGCTGCTCGCCTCGCTGGTCGCCCTGACCCTGACGGGCCTGGGGCTCCGCGCGCTGCTCCAGCTCCGCACCTGGGGCGTCATGGCGCTCGGCATGGCGGGCGTCTTGCTGATGGGCCTCGCCACGGCCGAGGTGGCCACCGCCGGCCTGACCACGGCGGTGATGAAGCCGGCGCTGGCCGGCGTGCTCCTGATCGCCGCGGCGCTCCCGTTCCTCGCGCCGATGGTCCGCTGGGTCCGCGCCCGCGCCTGACCCGCGCCTGACCCGCGCCTGACCCGCGCCTGGCCCGCAACGATTCGCGGCACCCGGCAAGCGACGCCGGGTTTGAGGCCTCGCCTTCCGGCGCGCTACCGTCGAGCGCACAGGGAGGGGAGCCATGGGGAAGGAAGCGTTGTGCCGCGCGCTGCTCGCGAGCGCGTGCGTGGTCGTTGCGGGCGGGTCGGGCGGCTGTCAGGCGCTCTACGGCGGCAAGCCGGAGAAGCTGCGCGACCCGCAGCGCATCAAGCATCCCGCCGAGCCGCCGGAGGCGGCGATCGAGGTGAAGTACAGCGAGGAGTGCGTCGCGAGCTTCCGCGACAAACCGAAGCACGTGCGCCCCGAAGAGACCCGGCTCTCGAACCGGCTCGTCGGCGACGGCGACACCGTGCTCGCCCAGTTCTCGAAGGCCACGGATCCCGCGGCCCAGGCCGAGCTCATCAAGCAGAGCATCGACAAGTACCGGAGCGCGCTCGTCAACGACCCGTACAACCAGGAGGCGACGCTCAAGCTCGCGGTCGCCTACGACGTGGTCTACCGCAAGGCCTGCGCGCTCGCGCTGCTCAAGCGGATCGCCGCCCTCGAGGCGAACCCCACGTACAAGAGCGCGGCCAAGCGCGTCGCCGACGAGGTCGCCGATACCCCGGCCATGTTCAAGGGTTACCGCAAGGACGCGGTTTCGGCGGTGGGCCGCTGAAGACCTGTCTCAAAATCGCGCGACGCGACGCGCGGTGGGGTGAATGGACCGGCTTTGCCGGTCCAGAGGGGACGGGAGCGTCCCCTGTCGATCGTTCAAGACGCGTCATTCTTAGACGCGTCTTGAGGCGTGCGCCGACGTTTGAATCCATCTGCGCGTCGCGCTACCGTCGGGCCCATGGGTAGTCGAACCTGGTGCCGTGCGCTCCTGGTGAGCGCGTGCGTCGTCTTCGCGGGCGGATCGGTGGGCTGTCAGGCGCTCTACGGCGGCAAGCCCGAGAAGCTGCGCAACCCCGAGCGGAAGAAGCACCCCGAGGAGGCAGAAGAGAAGCCGCCCGAGGTGAAGTACGTCGAGGAGTGCGTCGCGAACTTCCGCGACGATCCCAAGCTCGTCCGCGCCGACTCCTCGCGCTCGAACGCGCTCGTCGGCGATGGCGACACCACGCTCTCCCAGGTCTCGAGGGCCAAGGATCCCGCGTCCCAGGCCGAGCTCATCCGGCAGAGCATCGACAAGTACCGGAGCGCGCTGGTCAAGGACCCGTACAACCAGGAGGCGACGCTCAAGCTCGCGCTCGCCTACGACATGGTCTATCGCAAGGCCTGCGCGCTCGCGCTGCTCAAGCGGATCGCCGCCCTCGAGTCGAACCCCAGGTTCAAGAGCTCGGCCAAGCGAGTCGCCGACGAGGTCGCCGACTCGCCGGCCATGTTCAAGGGCTACCGCAAGGACGCCGTCTCGGCGGTGGGCCGATGAGGGCGCGCGGAGCGTCCCGTTCGCCGGGCGCGGCGCTGCGGCTCGCCGCCGCCGCGCTGCTCCTCGCGCTCGCCTCGCTCGGGGCGTGCTCGAAGAAGCAGGAGATCACGGCCCCGCCGCCGCCGCTGCGGCCGGAGTCCGAGCCTGCCGTCTCCTCCAAGCAGCAGCAGAAGGACTGCGAGGTCTTCACGACCGAGATGGAGGAGAAGCCGATGGCGTTCGATCAGCGCGCCATCACCGAGAGCAGCAAGCTCTCCGACGGCGCCAAGACGAACCTGAAGCTCGCCGACAGCGCCGAGGTCGAGCGCGTCCAGCGCGAGGACTACATCACCACCGCGGTCCGCGACCTGATCACGGCGCTGCGCGGCGACCCGTACAACGTCTCGGCCACGTACACGCTCGCCCGGGCGTACGCCCGGATCGGCCGCGCGCAGTGCTCGATGTACCTGCTGACGCGCCTGCTCCAGATGCGCACGCACCCGTCGAAGCGCCCCGCCGTCGAGGCGCACCTCGACATCCTGCTCGGCCGCAAGCAGGCGCTCGATCCCGACTTCGCCGACATGCGGCGGGACGATCGCTTCCGCGAGCTGATCAAGAAGATGTGCGAGGGCACCAACGATCCCAACTGCGTGTACGGCGCGCAGCGCGACAACCGCGAGCGCTGATCCGCCGGCGGCGCCGCCGCGCGATCACCCGCGCTGCGATCGCCCGCGCCGTGATCCCCCCCGCGCGGGATCGCCTCGGGCGGCGTTCGCCCGGCTTCGAGCGATCTCCATCGCTCGAGCGATCTCCGTCGCTCGTAGCTCGGCCACTTGAGCCCGGTCGGAAAGGGCGAGCGCGATCCGCATGGCACGCGCGCCTCGGGCGCCGCCGCCCCCGGGTGAGCCCGCGCCGCCGCCTCCTGGGCGAGCGCCGCACAGGCCCCGGCCATTTCTGATCCGCCGGCCGATGCGGCCGAAGGGGCCCATGAGACGCCGCGCCATGACCCGCGGCATCACCCGCGCGCTGCCTGTCAGCCCGTTGCGCTTTACGCCGGCCCGTCGGGGCAGTATGACCAGGGTCCATGCGCGCTCTCCCCACCTTCGCCCGCCTCGGCCTCGGCCCCGCCACGCTGGCTGCCTCGCTGGCCGCCTCCCTGGCCGCCCCTTCGGCCGCCTCCGCGCAGCCGAAGCCGCCCGCCAAGGTGACCTCGGTGTGCCCCGGGAAGGTGCTGCCGCTCGCCGTCGGCAACACGTGGACGTACGAGTCCGTGCAGGCGCGCGACGCCAAGGGGCAACCGGTCCTGCCGCGCGAGGAGCTGGTCAAGCTGCGGCCGCTGCCCGCCACGAAGATCGTCGTGACGGTGGTCGCCGCCGACACCGACAAGAAGACGCAGGAGACGACGGTCAAGCTCGAGGAGACCATCACCTACGACATCACGAAGGATCAGAAGGCGCCGAAGCTCTTCGATCAGAAGGTGGAGAGCACGATCGTGTGCTCGCCGAAGGGCAAGTTCGAGATCTCGCCCCAGTCGTTCTTCTTCGCCGGCGAGCCGGGCGGCTTCCGCGGCATCAGCTTCTCCAAGCTCGAGCGCAAGAAGGAGACGACGCTCAAGCTGACCAACAACGTGATCGGCGAGGCCGAGTGGATCGAGGAGATCGCCGGCGAGTACCAGCAGGAGACGACCAAGGGCTCGGGCGCCAAGCTGACCGGCGGCAAGCTCGAGATGGAGCGCAAGTTCCAGCCGGCCGCCGCCGAGGGCGTCCGCAGCCGCACCCTGCTCTACCAGAACACCGAGAAGCTGCGCCTCACCACCTCGGGCCGCATCATGCTCGACACCAAGCTCGCCCCCGACGGCAAGCCGTGCAGCGTGAAGAAGACCGTCGAGGAGGAGAAGAAGCCCGTGGACCCGAAGGCCGCTGCCGCCGAGAAGAAGCCGGGCGAGAAGGCGGAGGAGCCGGTCAAGAAGGTCATCGACGTGCCGACCGAGACGTGCGGCCTGCCCGCCGAGTGGGACGCCGATCTCTGGCTCGCCACCAACGTCGGCTTCGTGCAGACGCTGCACTACCCGTGGGCACACATGTACCAGCTCGTCGAGGTCAAGCTGAACTAAAGCCCACCCCGCCGACGCGCCGCGGGCGACGGACCGTGCGAGCCCCACGCCCAACCCACCCGACCTGGCGCCTGACCAAGCCGCTGCGCGCGCGGATCCGCGCCGGCCACCCCTGGATCTACGACCGCGCGCTCGCGGCCCCGCCGCGCGGCACAGCCCCCGGCGATCTCGTCACGATCGTCGACGACGACGGCCCGGTGGCGCTCGCGCTCGCCGATCCGGCCTCGCCGCTCCGCGCGCGCGTGCTCGACGCGCCCGGCGCCGAGATCGACGACGGCTGGGTGCGCGCCCGCACCGCCGCGGCGGCCGCCCGGCGCGCCCGCGATCCGCTGCTCGTGGGCTGCACCGGCCGGCGGCTCGTCCACGGCGAGGGCGACGCCTGCCCGGGCCTCGTCGTCGACGCGTACGCCGACACGGCGGTCGTCGTCTTCGACGGCGAGGCCGCGGCCGCGTTCTGGGGCCGGCACCTGCCGGCCGCGATCGACGGCCTCGAGCGCGGCGGCGCGGGCCCGCTGGCCAACGTCTGGGTCCGCGGCGTCCGCGGCCGCCGCGGCGCCGGCGAGGCCGCGCCCCTGCCCGGCCGCGGCGAGCCGCCCGCCGAGATCGTGATCACCGAGGACGAGGCGCGGTTCGCCGTCGACGTGCGCGCCGGCCAGAAGACCGGGTTCTTCCTCGATCAGCGCGAGAACCGGCGCGCGATCCGGCGCCACGCCGCCGGCGCGGCCGTGCTGAACGTCTTCTCGTACACCGGCGGCTTCTCGCTCCACGCGCTGCTCGGCGGCGCCGCGCGCGTCACGTCCGTCGACGCCGCCGCGCCCGCGCTCCGCGGCCTCGAGCGGAACCTCGCGCTCTCCGAGCTCTCCGCGGACGCGCACGAGGGCGTCGTCGATGACGCGTTCGAGTTCTTCGCGCGCGCCGCCGCCCGCGGCCGCCGCTGGGACCTCGTGATCGTCGATCCGCCGAGCTTCGCGCCGAGCGAGCGCGCCCGGCCCGCGGCCCTCGCCGCCTACCGCAAGCTCGCCGCCGCCGCGCTGGCCGTCGTCGAGCCCGGCGGCCGCTTCGCGCTCGCGTCGTGCTCGAGCCACGTCACCGAGGCCGATCTCCTCGAGGCCGTCGCCGGCGCGGCCGCCTTGCGCCTGCGCGCGACCGCCGGCGCGGCCTCGGATCACCCCGTCCTGCCCGCGTTCCCCGAGGGCCGCTACCTGAAGTTCCTGCTCTTCGATCTCGACTAGCCGCGCTGCGAGCCCCGCGCCGCACTACGGTCCGTCCGCGACCGGCCGCTGCGCCCACGTGGTCCGTCACGGCCCCCCGCGGCCCGTCGAGCGCGCGCGGATCCCTGTGAAAACTCGATGCTTGACGGGGGATACACCAACTCGCTACAAGCGGCTGTTACTCGGAGGGAAACCTTGCGCTACAGCACCCGTCGCCTGGCCCTGGTCGCCCTCGTGTTGATCGCCGCGTGCGGCGACAACTACGACGGCCCACCGGACGCGCCCCCGAAGCACCTGTGCGCCGACGGCAAGGACAACGACGGCGACGGGATGATCGACTTCCCGAAGGATCCGGGGTGCATCGACGTCGACTCCGACAACGAGAGCGCGCCGATCCGGTCGCAGTGCAGCGACAACCGCGACAACGACGGCGATGGCGTCAAGGACTACCCCGCCGACCCCGGCTGCCTCACGCCGCAGAGCGACACCGAGGACGACGACTGCCCCGACGGCCCGTTCTGCCCGCAGTGCGCCAACGGCATCGACGACGACGCGAGCGGCAAGATCGACTACCCGGAGGATCCGGGCTGCGAGGCGGCCGCCGACAACTTCGAGTACGCCGGCAGCGCGACCGCGTGCGGCTCGGGGCTCACGCTCAAGCAGCTGCCGGCCACCGGCGTCGCCGACGGCATGGTCGACACGATGAGCGTGTCGAACCTCTCCACGACGTGCGGCGGCGGCGGCGGCTCGCCGGCGATCGGCCACATCATGGTGCTCAACAAGCCGACCGTCGTCGTGATCACGACGTCGGGCAGCAGCTTCGACACCATCCTCGACCTGCGCACCTCGCCCTGCGATGACCCGGCCTCGGCGCTCGCGTGCCACGACAACATCTCGACCGCCGACAACTCGTCGAAGATCACGCGCTCGCTCGGCGCGGGCGTCTACTACATCATCGTCGAGGGCAAGTCGCCCTCGCAGCAGGGGCCGTACAAGCTCACCGTCCAGAAGTTCAAGGGCGAGGGCGAGTCGTGCTCCGTGC
>Ga0307406_10002143_pt1 | contig 10749 bp, 8 predicted proteins | sample 322Cmetagenome_3_FD_203706 | JGI IMG/M metagenome (GOLD analysis project Ga0307406, IMG submission 203706) | Maize rhizosphere microbial communities from greenhouse at UC Davis, California, United States - 322HYB-C-2 | ecosystem: Host-associated > Plants > Roots > Rhizosphere > Soil | place... | reverse complement strand
GCCGCTGGGTGCGTGTCGGGTCGAACGCTTCCCCGATGGTGAGGTCGCGGCCGAGCTCCAGCAGTCGGTCCGTGGGCACGATGTGTTCATCGTTCAGCCCATGTCGCCGCCGGTGAATGACCACCTGGTCGAGCTACTCGTGGTCGTCGATGCCTGCCGGCGTGCCGACGCGGAGCGCATCACGGCCATCGTCCCGTACTTCGCGTACGCGCGAGCCGACAAGCGCGCGGGACGTCGCGTGCCCGTCACTGCACGTGCCATCGCCGACATGATGCAGTCCATCGGCATCGACCACGTCGTAACGCTCGACGCGCACACGCCGCAGATCGAGGGGTTTTTCCGGATCCCGATCGACAACCTGTCGATCCTCCCGATCATGTGCGGCGCGCTCGAGTCGCGTCTCGCCGACGATGCGGTCATTGTCTCGCCCGACCTGGGCGGTGTGAAGCGCGCGACCGAGCTCGGTGAGAACCTGCGCCGGCCGGTCGCTATCTGCGTGAAGCGTCGGATGGACGGCGAGAGCGTCGAGGTGACGCAGGTGATCGGCGACGTTCGCGATCGTCCATGCGTGATCGTCGACGACATGATCACAACGGGTGGCACGATCGTGGAAGCGGCCAGGGTGCTGCGGGCCCACGGCGCGCGGGACGGCCTGGTGGTCGTGGCCAGTCACGGCCTTCTTGTTTCCGGCGCAGCCGAGCGGATGCGCGGGGCGGGTGTGAGCGAAGTGCTCGTGTCCGACTCCGTCGCTGGCGAGTCGGACGGCGAGCTTCCCGTGACGCGAGTGGGGATCGCGTCGCTTTTGGCCGACGTCGTCCGTCGATTGATGGCGGCCGGGTCGCTCCGAGACCTGTCCTGACCGGGCGGCCGCTCGATCGCGGCCCGCTCCCGCGTCAAGTCGTCCCGAATCGCCTCGACCATCCGACTTCGCACGCGACCGCGCACGTTGAAGAGGCCGACTGGCAGGTAGTCGAACCGGAGCCTCCGCACCACGATGAGGCGCGTGACCGGCACCGGCGCGGCGGGGTCTCCGTCGAGAATGGCGAGCAGCTCGAGCCCACCCTCGGTGTAGTGGGTGGCATAGACCTGCTTCCGGACGATGAACGCCGCCTCGTTAGGCGGCGCGTACACCACCGCGTGGTCGACCATGAGCGTCGGCCGCATGCGCGGTACCCGCTTCTCCCACCAGTACACGAAGTCGTGCGCCCCGGCCGGGCGGCCTGCCGGATACGTCGTCAGGTACCGATGCAGCTCCGGCGCGTACGCGGCCAGCATCGGTGCGGTCTGCGCCAGCACCGCCACGAAGGCGTCGGCGGAGCGGACGCCGGGCCCATCGTCGTACGTGGGCATCGCCGCATTGCCACGCCGCTCGTAATCCGCCACCAATCGGACCAGGTCGCCGCGCAGTCGCTGGTCCGCCTGCGCCTTGGCGTTAGGCGATGACCAGTCGACGCCGGTGGTGAACGACTGCATCGCCGACGCGGACAGCTTGAACGGACAGTGGCCCGGGCGACAGCTCTCGAGACGTTTGTACTCCGACCGGTCGAGCTCGACCGCGGCTACGTCTGCGGGCGACGGCGGACTCGTGAACAGACCTGCTCGGCTCGCCTGCGCGACGACGAAGCCGCTCAGGTCGAGTGCACGAGCGACGACCGCGTCGCGAGATGCCCGCACCACCATCATACCGACGACAGCGACATCGCGGGGGTCATCAGTCTTGATGAGCCTGACCAGCACCTGCCCGCCATCGGCTGCACGGAGCTGGGACTCACCCAGGCCGAGGCTGCGGAGATACTGTTCCGCGGTTGCGGCCGGTGGAGGCGGCTGACTGATGGCCGTCCCCGACAAGACCGCGAGGCTGGACGCCCCTGCCACCAGCCATCGCAAGATCCGGCGGCCGCTCGCGATGGGCGAGATGTGTTCGTTTCGAATTGTGGTCTCCCGCGCCCTTCAGGTCCGGTCGGCAAGCGAGCCGATGCATGGGTCGGCACACCGCTCAGCCGACGCTGCCGCCCATCAGATCTGCAGTCTCCGTTCCGAGCGGGACGGAGGGCCACCGTATTCAGCGATAGCCGGCGACTTCGATGACCGCGTCGGCGAAGGCGCCTGGCGCTTCCTGCGGGAGGTTGTGGCCGATACCCGGGATCAGCCGGTGTGCATACCGGCCCGAGAACTTCGCGCGGTAGGCCGCGGGCTCCGGGTGCGGCGCGCCGTTGGCGTCGCCCTCGAGGGTGATCGTCGGCACCTTGAGGACCGGACCGGCGGCAAGCCGCTTCTCCGCGTCGTCATAACGCGGCTCGCCCTCCGCCAGGCCGAGCCGCCAGCGGTAATTGTGGATGACGATTGCGACGTGGTCGGGGTTGTCGAACGCGGCGGCGCTGCGGTCGAACGTGGCGTCGTCGAAGCGCCACGTCGGCGACGCGGTCTGCCAGATGAGCTTCGCGAAGTCGCGGCGGTATTTCTCGTAGCCGGCCTGACCGCGCTCGGTGGCGAAGTAGAACTGGTACCACCACGCGAGCTCGCCCCTCGGCGGCAACGGCGCCTTGTTGGCCGCCTGGCTGCCAATCAAGTAGCCGCTCACGGAAACCATGGCGCTGCACCGCTCAGGCCGGAGTGCCGCCACGCAGTTGGCCGTCCGCGCGCCCCAGTCGAACCCGGCGAGGACTGCGCGCTCGATGCCTAACGCGTCCATCAGCGCGACGGTGTCGAGCGCCAGTGCGGCCTGCTGGCCATTACGCTTCGTGGCGTCGGAGAGAAAGCGCGTCGTGCCGTAGCCGCGCAGGTACGGGATGATGACGCGAAAGCCCCCTTTGGCGAGCAGCGGAGAGACCTCGGCGAAACTGTGAATGTCGTACGGCCAGCCGTGCAGGAGGATCACTGGCGGGCCGTTAGGCGGGCCAGCCTCGGCATATCCGACGTTCAGGACTCCGGCATCGACCTGTTTCAGTGGACCGAATGAGGCGCGCGGCTCTGGCGCGCCCCGTGTCGCGGGAGTTGGATTCATACGCGTTGATGATGATGCATGCGCGGCACCAGCCGTTCCGAGCTTCGTGGCCGCGAACGTTGCCACCGCGTTCGCGAGGAACCGGCGTCGGCCCCACTTCGTGTCATCCGCCATGTCCGCTACTCCGGCCGAGATCAGTAACAGAACAATGCGCAGGACGCTCCAGCAGGGCGATTATCCGTTGGTGTTGGTCGCCCTGCCAACTCAATACCAGAGCGTGATGGCGCGCGCCGCGTTCGGCGGCTATACCCTCACCGAACGGCGAGAGCCGCATGGGTCGCGCAACGAAACCAGTCTCCACTGTGGGCGTGTTCCGATGACGTGGCATTGCGAGTGCCTAACGCTTATGGTGACGGCGAGCGTGCCGATACCATCGTGTAATGGAGACGCGGTCGACTTTCGTGCATCAGTGGAGCCACCACTCGAACAGGTACGTTCCGATGACCCGCTCCATTGCTCGACTCTCCCTGGCCGTGCTGATCGCCGCAGGCCCGCCTGCCATCCTTGGTGCCCAGTCGCCTCCGTCGAGCGCGCGAGCAGCTGCGCCGACGGCACGCGCGGCCCCCGCTGTCGCCAAGCCAACGGTTGTGCTCGTCCACGGCGCCTTCGCGGACGGCACGGGCTGGCAGCACGTGATCCCACTCCTCGAGCGCGACGGCTACAACGTGATCGCGGTCCAGAATCCGCTCACGTCGTTCAGTACTGACGTCGAGACCACAAAGCGAGTGGTCGATGCGCAGCAGGGCCCCGTGATTCTCGTCGGGCACTCCTATGGTGGAGCGGTGATAACCGAGGCGGCGGCGTCGAATCCGCGCGTCAAAGCGCTCGTGTACATTGCCGCCTTTGCGCCGGAGGCTGGCGAGGCGATCGGCGCGTTCGGTGAGAAATACCCGGCCCCTCTCGGCACAGCCCTCAAGCCGGATGCCGCCGGCTTCCTGTACGTCGACCGTGCGAAGTTCCGCGACGTATTCGCTCGCGATGTCCCCGCAACCGAGGCGAGCGTGATGGCGGCTGCTCAGAAACCGATCATCGGGAACGTTTTCGGCGCGACCGTGACGCACGCGTCGTGGAAGACGATTCCGTCGTTCTACATGGTCTCGCAGCAGGACAGGGCCATCAATCCGGATCTCGAGCGGTTTTACGCGAAGCGCATGGGCGCGAAGACCGTCGAGGTGAGCTCGAGTCATGTCGTTTTTGTCTCCCATCCGGATGCCGTTGCCCGGCTCATCGAACAGGCGGCCAGCGCCCCGGCGAAATAGAGTATTTTTCCAACTACAGCGCGACGGCGACACCGTCAGGAACAGTCGCCGGGCACGAGAGACGAGCACTGCAGGAGGATCGATGGGAAAGACCGATTTGAACGAGAACGGCGGGGCAACTACGGCATCGACGATTGCTACGGGACGTCAGACGGAGGTGGCCGTGCTCGCTGGCGGCTGCTTCTGGGGCGTCGAGGACATTCTGCGTGAGGTGCCCGGCGTGATCGACACCGACGTCGGGTACACCGGCGGCTGGCTGGAGAACCCGACGTACGACGACACGCACGACAGCAAGTCGGGTCATGCCGAGGCGGTGCGCGTGACGTTCGATCCCGCGGTTCTCAGCTACGAAGACCTGCTCGAGCAGTGGTTCTTCCGGCTGCACGACCCGACCACGCTCAACCGCCAGGGCAACGACGTCGGAACGCAGTACCGCTCGGCGATCTTTCCGCAGACGCCGGAGCAGAAGGCGACGGCGGAGCGGGTGATCGCGCGCGTGCAGGCGTCGGGCAAGTGGAAGCGGCCGATCACGACGTCGATCGAGCCCGCCTCCACCTGGTACAGTGCGGAGGGATACCATCAGGACTACTTGCGCAAGAACCCCGGCGGCTACACCTGCCACTTCCTGCGTGACTAGTGGCGCGTCTGAGTTTCTGATCGCATGAGGGAACCGCGACCGCTGAACACGCGGGCGGCGCTGCGCGCCGACGCTGAGAACGCAGACGGGCTCGCGAGGCCTCCCCGGTGCCCCAGCGGTCGGGAATGTGACCAACGGCCCGGGACGCTGAGCGCTACCAGGCAAAGCCCATCGCATAGGACTCAGCGGCTTCGGCGCCGGCGCGCAGCGCCGTCAGCGTACCCAGCGGTCGTGGTTCCCTTTGCGCTGCGACCGGAGCGTCCGCCTGCGCCGCAACGCTGTCTTGAACTCAGGCGCGCGTCACTAGTGGTGCACGTGTCTGAGTGTTGGATTGCGGGCGGGGCTCCTCGACCGGGATGGTGTTAAAAAAGCGTTAGCGCGGACGAACGCGGAGGCGCGGCGCTGACGCGCGCGACGCGGACACACGCGGGTCGCTACAGGTTGACGTGCTAATGGCTTTCCCAATCCGCGTTAGGTTTTGCCATTCACGAGCCGCCATCACCCGAATGTGAAGCAGAACGCCTCGACACCCGCGTCGAGGAACTCGATCTCGAACTGTCGATCGGCGATGGGCTTCGGTTGCCGGATCAGCTGATACATCCGCTGTTCCGCGACCGTGCCGTTGCCCTGCTCATCCACATCGTCACCGTGCGCCGCAGCCGGCGGTCGCCCATCGACCAGCACGCGATACCGGACCGGTACGCCCCGCGCCGCGGGCCCCATGATGAGGTTGACGTCGCGAGCGTGGAAGCGATAGGCGATTCGCCCGTTAGGCCGGTTGAGAGCCGCGGCCCGCTGCGTCACGGTCCAGTCACCGGAGAGCGCCCACTGATTCAGTCGCAGCTCTCGAGGGACAGCATACACGTGACGCTCGTCCACCGCGGCACCGCCGGGGGATGAAAAATTCTCGGCTTGCCCATACCCGATGTATGTCTCCGGTGACTTGAGGCTGCCCCAGTCCGCGGCGACCTCGGCGCCTTGCGGTACGACCGAGACCAGCTCGGAGCTCACGCCTCGTACTCCGGCTCCTTTAAGGAGACGCTGAATGTTGCGCTCGGATTGCTCGTCGTCGCCTTCGCCGAAATGCTGATATCGGATCTTTCCGTCGCCATCGAGGAGATAGAGCGCGGGCCAATAGTTGTTGTCGAACGCGCGCCAGATCGAGAAGTCGTTATCGATCGCGATCGGATAGTCGACGCGCATGTCCTTCGACGCTCGCCGAACGTTGTCCAGGTCGTGCTCGAACGGAAACTCCGGGCAATGCACGCCAATCACGACCAAACCCTGGGCTTTGTATTTCTCCGCCCATGCACGGACGTACGGGAGCGTGCGCAGCCAGTTGATGCACGTATACGTCCAGATGTCGATGAGGACGACCTTCCCGCGCAGGCCATCCGCCGTGAGTGGGGGCGAGTTGAGCCATGCGGTCGCCGTGCGAAGCGAGGTGAGCTGCCCCTCGGCAGTCAGATGACCTGAAGCGACCATGGTGGGATGCACAAAAGGGGAGTAGAGGCCAAGCCGGGCGCCGGCAAGGCCCAAGGCTCCGAAGCCTAACAAGCGCCGGCGATCGCGGTCGATGAGGTCTGGCATACGATCCGGATCTTATCGGAGCCGCGCCTAGGGCTCCATTGCACGATGGTATCGGCCGCTCTCACGTTAGGTACGGACCACGCCAGGCACGGCCACAGGGTGATTGCGCATGCTGTTTTTCCGCGTTCCTCGAGTGCGCGGGTTCGATTTCTGCATCACCAGCCTCGTGGCGTATGAGGAGCCCATCACCGACGCGGATATGCTTGGCGCTTGCAGCGGCAGCCGCCGTTGCTGGCGTCGCGTGTGGTAAGGACGGGCTCGACCCCTCGGATGGGGCGGTCGCGAGTGTAGAAGTTGCTCCGCCCACCGCAACCGTCGCGGTGGGCGCGACCGTCACTCTCACGGCCTCTGCCCTCGACGCGTCCGGCAACGTGGTCACGGGCCGGAAGGTGGTCTGGGCAGTTGCCGACTCCAACCTGGCCACCGTCTCGCCAACTGGCGTAGTCACGGGGCGGCGGGTCGGCACGGTGCCGGTTGCCGCGAGTGTCGAAGGGAAATCCGCGGTCGCGCAGATCCGGGTAGCACCGGTCGCCGCGGTCGCCGTGCGCGTCTCGCCGTCCAGCCGCGATCTCACGGTGGGCCAGACCGCCCAGCTCAAGGCCGAGCCGCTCGACGCGCAGGGTGCCGTGCTGTCTGGCCGGGCGGTTGCCTGGAGCTCGAGCCGCCTGAGCGTCGCGACCGTGAGCCAGACCGGCGCCGTCACGGCCCTCTCGCCCGGCACCGCCATTATCACGGCGACCGTCGAGGGCAAGAGCGGCGTCGCCGGTGTCACGGTGGCGCCGGCCGCCGTGGCCTCTGTCGGGGTGAGCCCGACGTCGGCAACGCTCGTCGTCGGGGAGACCGTGCAACTCGAGGCCCAGCCGCGCGACGCCTCCGGGCGGCCGCTCGCCGGCCGGGCGGTAACGTGGTCGACGAATCGGCCGAACGTCGCGACGGTCACGTCGACGGGGGTTGTAGCCGCGGTATCCCCGGGGACGGCGACGGTCACGGCGTCGAGCGAGGGGCGGAGCGGGGCCGCGACGATCGCTGTGGAGGCACCGTCGGTCGACCGCGTAGAGGTCACACCGGCCTCGACGACGGTCAAAGTGGGCGGCTCGTTCCGGCTGACCGCGACGGTCTACGACTCGCGCGGGAGCGTCATCCCCGGGGCGCGAGTGGGGTGGGCGAGCAGCGACACGCGGATCGCAACCGTCGATAACACCGGTCGCGTGTCTGCCGTGAGGGGAGGGTCCGTCATCATCACGGCAATGAGCGGTGGCAAAGCGGGGACAGCATCTGTTCGCGTGAGGAAAGACTAGATCGCTCGCCGCAGCCCTCGCCGCACCGCGACGCCTACAGACGAGACGACTCGGACCGCGGCAGCGCGCCTAACGTGTCGCCCTCGGCACAGTCGCACCTGGAGTAGCGTCTGTGCGATCGCCAGGTGTCGCGCCCCACAGAACGGAGATCGTCTCCGCGTCCGTGAAGACCGCGTCGCCCGTGTATTCGATGCTCGCGACGGAGCGCTGCGCTGCTTCTTCGTGGCCGGCGCCGCAAGCGTCCCGCACGATCACCGGGATGTATCCGAGGTCAGCCGCATGCCGCACTGTGGGCTCGATACCGACCTCCATGGCCACACCGACGATGACGAAGGCATTGATCCCACAGTCGCGCAGCACAATGTCGAGTGGCGTCCCCTCGAATGCGGACATCGTGATCTTATCGAGGACGACCTCGGTGGATCGCGGCGATAGCTCGGGGATCAACTGAAAGCCAGGTGAGTCGCGCAGAAACCACGGCCGTACCCCGTCCACCGTATCTACTCGCTGCCACGCCATCGCCATCCGAAGCTGGAAGATGCCCATCAGCTCCTTTGGCAGTGACATGTGGCGGAAGAAGATCACGCGGACACCGGCACTCCGAGCTGCATCGACCACGCGCTGGACGCGCGCCGTGATCGTCGGCCCATTCTCGATCTGTCGTAAGATGCCGACCTGCATGTCGTACACGAGAAGCGCTGCGTGTCTCGGATCGCAGATCTCTTCGAGGGTGCGCGGAATCTCGAGTCCGTAGGCGTGTATCATCATTGCGTCACCTCAGGCATGGGCCGCCGCCCTCGACGCTCTACAACCCCCTGAGACGCCGCCAATCCGCGTTCGCGGCATATCCGAGATCACAGGCGCGACCGCAGTTCCAAGGTCTACCGCCCCGCCAGCTGCTTGCGCAGAGGCCTGAAGCTCGTGCGAACCTCCTCCGTGAAGATCTGCGGCTGTTCCCACGCCGCAAAATGTCCGCCCTTTTCCGCCTTGTTGTAGTGGATGAGGTTTGGGTACGCCCGCTCCGTCCAGCTCCGCGGGGCCGTATAGATCTCGTCCGGAAACGCGGTGATGGCCGTCGGGAGCTGCACGTTCTTCGGCGCGAAGAACGCGAGCTTGCTCTCCCAGTAAAGCCGAGCGGACGAGACGGCCGTGTTCGTGAACCAGTAGAGCGAGGCGTTGTCGAGAATGTCGTCCCGCGTTAGGCCCTCGGCCTTTCCGTCGAAGACGCGCGTGATGAGCCGGTAGCTGGCGATGTCGTGGTCGATCATCCAGGCCGCGAGACCAACGGGTGAATCCGCAATCGCATACAGGGTCTGCGGGCGGTTCGCCATCTCCTGCGCGTACCCTAGACCGTGCCCGTAGAAGTACGTGAGCTGGTCCCACGCTCGTTTCTCGTCCGCGGAGAGACCGGATGGCGGCGGGCCGCCGGATGCGAGCGCCTTGGCGATGTCGTCGGGTATGGTCGCTGGCATGTTGGTGTGGATGCCGAGCAAGCCCGCCGGTTTCAGGAGGGCCATCTGCTCGGTGACCGCATTCCCCCAGTCGCCGCCCTGCGCCACGAACTGCGTGTAGCCCAGGCGCTGCATCAGCACGGGCCAGGCGCGAGCGACGCGGATCGGATCCCAGCCGGTCGTGGTGGGCTTGCCGGAAAAGCCGTAGCCCGGCAGCGACGGAATCACCACGTGGAAGGCGTCTGCAGCGCTCCCGCCGTATGCCGTGGGATTGGTCAGCGGATCGATGACCTTCATCTGCTCGATGATCGAGCCAGGCCATCCATGCGTGATGACGATCGGCATCGCATTTTCGTGCTTCGACTTCACGTGAATGAAGTGAATGTCGAGCCCGTCGATCTCGGTGATGAAATGCGGGACTGAGTTCAGCTTTGCCTCGCCCTTGCGCCAGTCGTACTCCGTGCCCCAATAGCGCGCGAGTTTCTGGATCGTCTCCGACTGTACACCTTGCGTGTCATCGCTCACCGTTTCCCGCTCGGGCCACTTCGTCGCGTTGACGCGGCGGCGCAAGTCGCTGAGGTCGGCGTCCGAGACCTTGAAATGAAACGGACGAATGTCGGTCTTCTGCCCTGTCTGAGCTTCGGTCATCACGCCAGTCATTGCTTGAACCCTCCGGGAAAAGCCGAGAAGACCGACCTGGCTCGCGGCAGCGGTTGTCGCTGCGGCAGCCAGAAAGCGACGGCGATCGAGGTTGGGCGTGTCTGACATAGAGTGGCCTCCCAGCCCCACCAACGTTGGAATGAACCTGTCGTCTCCATCGGCGTTCCTGCGAATGCCAATGGGCTCGACATGGACGTAATCTTCGCGATCAACGCGAGTTCGCGTATCACACGATGGTATCGGTTCGATACCGAGGGATGAGCTCGAGCCGTGACCCGCCAGGCGGTCAGGCCGTAGCGAGTACGGACGACACCATTGGCGGCGTCTTTGTCGACGCGGGCGGCAGCTCGAGTCTCATCGCCATGGTCACGAGCTCGGAGGGATATCATAGCACCAGCGAGTCTGGGCGGCTACCGGGCCGTTACCCGACCGAGGATTCGTCGGGACGGGGACGAGACATCACCAGCTATGGCGTTAGGCGACGCACCGTCCGACGCGCCACGGACAATACCGATGGTGCAGAGTGGCGTGCGTCTCGTCCCACTCACGGAGCGGCAGCGCGGGCCACGGACCGACTCTCTCGATTCGCGGCGTGTCCGCTGTTGCCATGAGCCACGGCGCTTCGCTCCTCCGACTCGTCAGATCTCTAGCCGTCGTGAGCTTCGGGCAACCGCTCGTACTCGAGGCCTCCGCTGCCCGCCGCCCCAAACTTTGGCGATGTCAGGAAGCCCAGCGTCGTGAACGGGGGCTCGTGTTGCTCGAGCCGCTCCTTCACGGCCCGGCCTGCCGAGCTCGCCTCGGACAGGTAACGTTGCGGATCCGCCTCGAACGTCGTGGCGCATTCGGATGA
>Ga0307406_10002141_pt1 | contig 10754 bp, 10 predicted proteins | sample 322Cmetagenome_3_FD_203706 | JGI IMG/M metagenome (GOLD analysis project Ga0307406, IMG submission 203706) | Maize rhizosphere microbial communities from greenhouse at UC Davis, California, United States - 322HYB-C-2 | ecosystem: Host-associated > Plants > Roots > Rhizosphere > Soil | place... | reverse complement strand
TGCGCGTCGTGCTATTTCGCCAGCGTCGGGATCGCCAATTCCGAAGGCAAGTCGGAAGAGGAGATGTCGGTGCCGGTAAAAGGAGTCGCATATCACATCGAATTCAACGGTCTCGTGAAAATGGAGCTGCCGCCGGACCCTCCGGCCGCTTCCGCGGTTTGATTGACTTGCACACCGCCTTTCCCTACTATCTCACCAGCAAAACGCCCTGCAACCAAGGAAGGTTAAAATTTATGAATTCGTTTCTCGCGGCGGCGGCCCTGGCGGCCGTGATCTTCGCCTGCGGCATCGGGGAAAAGAGCGCGGACTCGCAGGACACAAAGCGCGTCCAGGTGACGAGCACGCCCGATAAGAAGCCGCTCGATCGCGACGCCATTCGCACTGAGCTTCTTTCGATCACGAACGATTTGACCGAGGCGGCACAGCGCGGCGACATCACTACCATCGCGCAGCAGACGACCGACGATTTCGAGCTGACCGACGTGCAGGGAAAGGTCCAGAACAAGAACAAGGCGCTGGCCGACATCAAGGTCGAACGGACGATCAGGTCGTGGGCGATCACCGACCCTCAGCTTCTAAGCGCGAATGAAGATTCGGCCGTGCTGCAGTACGTCCTGAATGTCACTCTCAAATCGGGAGCCAGCGGACGGGCACGCGTGACCGATAGTTTCGTCAAGCAGAACGGAAAGTGGCTCGTGAAATCGGAACAGCAGACGCTGATCCGGTAAGTTTTGCCTGAAAGTTGTTGTCTGCCCGCTTACAGGTGGGATATGATTTTCTTATTGTCTTGCGAGACAAAATTCGATCGAACGAAGGGAGATCAGTATGGCGGACGATAACAAGTGTCAGCATCCCGCCTGCGCGTGCGCGACAGGCGACGACGAAAGTTACTGCAGCGACCACTGCGAATCGACGGCGAGCCAGGACATCATCGAGATCTCGTGCGACTGCGGCCACCCGGGCTGCGGGTAAGCAGGACAGCAAGAAGCAAAAAAGGCTGCCGAGCAAGCTCGCGCAGCCTTTTCATTTTCCGTGTTGTTTCGCTAGACCGCGGTCGACGTACGGCCGCCGAACAGGTACCTGACGATCAGCAGCACGAGGATCGCGCCGATGATCGACATGATCCACCCGGCCGCATAATTGTCATTGGCCCAAAGCGCGCGTGCAATAAACCCGCCAAGCATAGCGCCGACAATCCCCAAAATCGCGGTCAGGACCCAACCAAGCGCGCCTTCCGGGAAGGCGGTTTCTTTCCCAGGCAAAATGAGCCTGGCCAAAACCCCGACGATCAACCCGATTATCAACATCCAAATATATTCCATACAGTTCTCCTTTGTTGTCTGGTCTCGATAGATCTATCCGGAATAACTAACTTTTACTCCTTTCGCGCCGTAAATTCAATGCCGCTCAGATCTCGACCTTCCGATGGCCGACCAACCTGAGAAGCCCGTTGATCGCCAAATGCAAAAGCATATATGCGACGATCGCGAACACGAGCGAGAGTACGAGGGTGAATCCTTCCGATGTCGAAACGCTCGGAAGCAAACCGCGGAAAGGATAGTAAAACGGGTCGGTGGCACTCTTGATAAATCGATAAAACCCAGCGCTCTCACGTGCGGCGAAAAGCTCGAGCAGCAGACGCAGCAACAGCAAACCGTAGATCAAAAAGAAAATGTAGTCGACGATTTGCGAGATCCGCGCGGCCACGCGGCCGCGTTCGATCTCGCGCCGTGTATCCGCGACCTCGTCGACCGCGGTCCGCCGCATGTCGTCGGAGATCGCTTCGATCCGTCTGGCGTGATCGTCGTCGGAAACACCCGCGTTGGCGGCGATCCGGGCGTCCACGTCGGACTGCACGCTCGATTTTACCGCTTCGTAGTTGGCGGCCCGTTCCGCTTCGTCAACCGCGAGTTTGTCGTCAACCATTGGCGTTTGCCTTCCCGGCGTGGTCCGTCTTTGTCTCCTCACGACCGTGCGGCGTGTCCTTGTGCGCGGGGCCGCCCGCTATGTCGCGTTCGTTGGGATCGCCCTTCGTCTCGTCGCCGCGCAGCGTCTGCCTAAGAACGCCGTCCGGGTCGCGGTTGCTGGCTTCGTCGGTGATGTCCTTGATGTCTTCGCGGTGCCAGCCTTGCGGATCGCCTTCGACCTGGTCGACGCTCAAGCCCTCTCGTTCGTCCTGGTACGGCGGCTGAAAATCCTTGACCTTTTTCTGCTCCTGCATCCTTCCCTCCCGTGATTCTGTTCGAATGTCGGGGCCGCGAACTTGTGCGCCCGCGGCCCCGAGCTTAAGTTACTATCTAGCGATTGTAGCCGTATCGGTTCGGCCCGCTCGCCGTGATGTTGAACTCGCTCCCTGGCTCGAGCACGACGCTGTCCCGGCCCTGGATAAGCACGGTCCCGGCGCCGGCACCCGCGCCGATCGCTGCGCCGACGGCCGCACCCTGGCCGCCGCCCGCGATGGCGCCGATCAATGCGCCGAGAGCGGCACCGATGCCGGCCCGCGTCGCAGTCCTGGTCGTCTGGTTGCTGTCGCGAACGGTTCCTTCGTTCGACACAGAGACGTTGTCGCCGTTAGCGGCCCGAACGCTGTCGATGATCCCCGCGAACCTGTACGACTGCCCGTTCGCCAGCCGGATCGTGTCGAAATCGAACGACAAATTGGCTCGTCCCGAGACGCGTCCCGAATTGGCCGACTGCGCGATGCGGCCCTCGATGATCGCCCCGCTGTATTCGTTCGGCGAAGTCACCTCGAGGGTGAACCGGTCGCCGACCTGTGAGACTTTGGAATCTACGGTGCTCGAAAGCCGAGCGGTCAGTCTCGTGCCGTTGGGGATATAAAACGTGTCCGATGTCGTCGTATCCCTTGAATTACCTGTGGTCGGATAAGTACCGCCGTATGTGCTCCCGCTGTTCACCGTTGTCCATTGAGCAACATTATCCGTTTTATCGTAGACGCTGGTGACGGTCACCTGCTCGCTGCGGTTCTCGAGATATATCCGCCGTGTAACGCGAAGTTGATTTCCGACAGGCGCGAAAGTGACATAAAAATCGTTCGCGCGTTCACCTTCATAAGCGATGGTTACTGTGTCGCCTGCTGCCGTCGCGGTCGTGCGAATGGTCCGGCCACGCGCGTTGGTCTCGGTCTGGGTGACGCCGTTCGCCTCGAAAGTAACCTGAGGTGCATTGGTCGAAGCGATCATCACGGACCGGCCGTTCCGTTCGATCGCAAGCATTTCAGGAGAACCCAGGCGGCGTTCCAAAATGGCCTGCACGCGACTTCGGTCGGTCGGCGGGTAAACCGTCACGGAACGGCCGACCACTTGAGCGACATCGTCACTCTGCCGCCGGTTGAGACGGTACGTGCCGGTCAGATTCGAATTAAATCGCCCGGACGGATAACCGTTGTCGGAATTGCCGTAGTTGCCCGCCGTGAAAGGCGGAAGTGTCTGGTTCCAATTCCACGATACACGGTAGTAAGTGGCAAGCGTGTTCAGGTCGGTCCGAAGACTCGTCCACTGGCTCCGGGCGGCCCAGGGCAAACGATTACGGCCCATAAACTGATCAATATAGGCTGCCCGAGTGAGCACCTCGTTGACGTCCGCCGCGGTCGACTGTCGCTGGTCGAACCGCCGTTTCAAGCGGTCGGTGGCATTCTCGAACTCCGATACGTATACAGTAATGGAATCTTCGCGGTTCGTTCCATTATAGACGCTATTGTCGAGACCTCGGCCGACCTGCTGCTTGAAAGTGTCGGTACGCTGTTCGATCCGCGTCAGCAAATTAGTTAGCTGACTGTCGGTGCCGGTATAGATGCGGCCGGTGCCATAGGTGCCGGCCGGTGAACGGCCCGTTTGGGTCCAGTCCCAGGAAATGGAGTAGTAGCGAGCCAGCGTATCGAGGTCCGCCCGAATACTGCTCCACTGCTGCATCGTCTGAGACGACAAATTGTTGCGCGTCATGAACCGATCAATGGAGGCCGCTCGATTCAGCACTTCTTGAGCCTCCGCGTTTACGTCCTGACGTGCGTCGAATTTCGCGCGGAGGGCATCGGTGGAAGTCTCGAAGTTCGCTATAAAATCGGCGATCCGATCCTCGCGATTCGTGTTGTTGATCGTGCTGCGATCGAGGTCGCCTTGCACCATTCGCTTGAAAGTGTCGGTTTTTGTCTCGATGCGAACGAGCAGATCGCTGACCTGCCGGTTCGTCACCCGTGTGCCGTAGACCTGCGCACTGGCGGTCTGGAAAGGCGCCGCCGCAAACAGCGACGCGAAGAGTGTGATAAGTATCAATAGCCCCTTGTTCATAGTTTTTTCTCCTTTTCGGGTTCACCTAATGGGGAAAGCGGTCAAGCTGGATCACAGTCCAACGTCGCCAAACACCACGCAAGTTACGTGCCGCTGCAGTAAATAACGAGCTATGGCGGTGCCCAATGGGCGCTTCGGCGGTGTACTAGCTTTCGGAATGGTCGCGGACGGACGTCGAATGGTCGCCGTTGCACGGTAGGATCACCGTGAATATCGACCCTTTACCGCGGCCCTCGCTTTCGGCCTTGACCGTGCCGCCGTGGAGCTGCACGACCTGCCCCGCTATTGGAAGTCCGAGCCCGAGGCCCCCCTGAAGACGCGTGTACGCTGGATCGGCTTGAGTGTATTGTTCGAAAACGTGAGGAAGGAATTCGGATTCGATCCCGGAGCCGTCGTCCTCGACCGTGATCACGATCTTTTCGTCGATCTGCCGGGCCGAGGCCTTCACTTCGCTGCCCGGCGAACTGAACTTGATCGCGTTCGACATCAGGCTCTCGATCGCGACCGAAAGCAGATCGACATCGCCCTTTATCGTCTGATCGTCGAGCTCGTCGACGCGAACGACGTCGATCTCTTTGTCTGCCGCCATTTTATAAGCGGATTCGATCGCGGTCTCGAACGCTTCGCGCACCTTCACCGTGTCGGTGAACTCGGGTCCGCGCGACATAGCGTCGGAGAAGGTTAGCAGCTCATTAACGATGTGTGTTTGCTGCCGCAAATTGCGTTCGATTTTTTCGAGGGCGGTTTTGCGTGTGTCGTCGGGTATCGCTCCCACTTTCAAGATCCGCGTCCAACCCGCGATCGCGTTAAGCGGCGTGCGAAGCTCGTGCGAAAGGATCGCGAGAAATTCGTCCTTGGCCCGGCTGGCGTTCTCTGCCGCGAGCCGCGACCGTTTTTCCTCCTCGAATAGGCGGCGAACCTCACCCTGCGCGTCGATCAGCTCCAGGGCCGTCTTCTGCAGGTCGGCTCGGGCGGACGCTTCGCGGTGCGTCATTCCAAAAAGGAGAAAACTGACGCCGATACCGACAAAAAATATCACCGGCGTCCAATGCACGCTCGACTGCTCGCTGAATTTGGGCAATGCCCGATAGCTCACCATCCACTGCCTCCCCGAGATATCCAGAGGGGCGGCGGTCTCGAAACTATCAGCTTGAAGCGCCGGAAGCGGTGTTCCGGTGCCGGCCAAAAGAGTTGCATTTCCGTTATTGCCGTCGACGAGTGCGACGGCCAGGTCGCCGTCCGGGGCCGCTTTCTCGACCTCCGCCAGAAACCGGTCCGACTGGAACGACGTGTAAAGGAAGCCGGTCAGATTCGACCGCCGTTCACTCACCGTTTCGGTGCTTGCCCCGCGTTTGTAGATCGGAACAAAGATCACGATCACCCTAAGCGCGTCGTCGGCCGCACGTAGAGGACGGAGCTTGCCGCTCGAGACGGCTCGCCCGGTGTCGCGGGCCTCCTGCATGATCGCCCATCGCTCCGGGTCGGCCTCGAGGTCGACGCCGACGGCGGCCAGTGATTCCGCATCCTCGGGCTCGGAGAATACAAGCGGCGAATACGTATCCTTCGGCGTGAAGGGCGAGATCGTGACATTTCTTCCCGGGACGGCGTATGATGCGGATGCGGCGTCGACGTCCTCCGCTTTGATAGACCGGATCAGCCCGACGCGGCGAACGCCGGAGAAATTCTTATCGATGTCGAGACTCCTGACGTATGCCCCGAAGCTCTTTTTGTCGAGATCGTTGGACGACTCGATAAAGCCCTTTGCCCCGTTCAATAGGGCGCTGTATACGTCAATACGCGCGACGACGGCGGCCTGGATCCTGGCTACCTCGGTGTTGAATCGGGCCGCGTCGCGACTCTTGGAGCTGCGGTAGAAAACCAAGGTGGCTCCCAACGTAAGGATCAAAAGTATCAGCAGCGTCGCGTAAGAATACTTAAAACTGTCCGTGTTCCCTTCCGTCGGTAAGTGTTTCGTTGATCTGGCCATCGTGAGGAACCGCCGAACAGGATTCGGCGTCGCTTCGCAGGCACGCAACGAACGTGCCGTTGCCGTATGGCAACAAATCTTGACACTGATTGCATCAAAAGCGTTCATTTGTCTGATACGATTAGGTTTATCCCGTGCGATCAGCTTGGAGCTCAAACTGCGCCGGGCCGATCGACCCTGACTCGCGCTAATTCTGGCATCCTTCTTGCATTGTTCCGGCATTGTAGTTTTCAAAGTAACAATAGGGAGATCAAACAAGAATGTCTGAAGAAAACAGCACAGGTAATAATCTGATATGGGCGCTCACGACGATCATCATCGTCGCGCTTATCGCGGGGGCCCTTTATTACAGCGGGTTTTTGGGCGGTACGAAAAAAGAAAAGATCGATGTCGACATCAAGACGCCCGGCGTCATCGTCAGTTTGTATTAAGGAAACAGAAAAGCCCCGCCTAGTGAGCGGGGCTTTTTGCGCAAACGGGAAGAAGCTGCAGGTCCGATATTACACTCGCTCTTCGAGATTGTGACGCTTGATCATTCCATACAGCCGCGGTCGGTAGAGCCCGAGCAGGTTCGCGGCCGCCTGCTTATTGCCGCGAGTACGCTTTAGCGCGGCGAGCACGACGCCGCCCTCCAGATCGTTAAATACGTCGCGTGTCTCCGCGCCGTCCATGGGATCGGGCAGCTTTTCGACGATGAACCGGCCGATCTCGGCAAAAAGCTCTTCACCGTTAAGATCGTTCCTAAGATACGTGCCGTCGACCGGGGCCGTCGCGGCGGCCGTGCCGGCGCCCGAACCGAAATAGACCGGCGTCGACGGAGCGAGGTCGCGCATCGTCAGCTCGCCGTCGGTGTTCCGCGGAATGTCCATGTTGTCGACCTTGCCGCTGCGGCTCAACAAGACCGCCCGCTCGATCACGTGCTGCAGTTCGCGGACGTTGCCGCGCCAGTTGTAATTGAGCATCTGGTCGTACGCCGACTGCGAAAATTCGATCCCGGTCTTTTTATACTTATCCGCGTACAGCTGCAGGAAGTGTTCGGCCAGCATCGGCACGTCTTCCATGCGGTCGCGAAGGGGCGGGATCTTGATCTCGATCGTGTTGATGCGGTAGTAAAGGTCCTCGCGAAGATTCCCGTCCTTGATCGCGTCGAACGGGTCGCGATTGGTCGAACAGATCAGTCTGAAGTCGGCCTCTTGCGGCTTGTCGCTGCCGACACGGTAATAAACCTTCTCCTGCAAAACGCGCAGCAATTTGGGCTGCAGATCGACCGGCATCTCGCCGATCTCGTCGAGCAGGATGCTGCCGCCGTTCGCCTGGCCGATGAAGCCGACCTTGTCCGAATTCGCGCCGGTGAACGACCCCTTGATGTGACCGAAAAGCTGCGACTCGATAAGGTCCTTCGGCAGGGCCGAGCAGTTCACTTTCACGAAAGGTTTCGACGAGCGGTGGCTTTTGTAGTGGACCGCGTTCGCGATCACTTCCTTCCCCGTACCCGATTCGCCGAGGATCAGAATGTTCGCGTCCGATTCCGCGACATTCTCGATGATCTCGTAGATGTTCTGCATCGACCGGGCACCGCCGATGATGCCTTCGTAGGAGGTACGGCTCGAAAGTCGGCCGCGCAGTTCGCGGATCTCGGCCGCCTGACGTTTGCGTTCGACCGCCTTGCCTATCAGCTCAAAGAGCTCTTCGAATTCGACCGGCTTTTCCAGGTACCAGAACGCACCGGCCTTCGTCGCCTCGATCGCCTTCTCGTTCGAGCCGTCGCCGGTGATCATGATGATCTCGGTCAGCGGCGCGATCTCCTTGGAACGCTGGACGAGCCCGATGCCGCTGATGTCCGGCAGGTTCAGGTCGGTGAGGATGATGTCGAAGTCGCGTTCCTTGATGTAATCGACGCCGGCCTGCCCGCTTTCCGCGGTGGTGACCTGAAAACCTTCGGACGAAAGTTGGAAGGTGAGCAGGTCAAGAGTTGTTTTATCGTCGTCTATAACTAGTGCGGTATTTGGCATGAAGGCTCCGTCAAATAAAAAATCGAAATATTTGTAATTGTATCAAAATAAGACAGTCTGCAAGTAATAGAGCTTTGTTCCGGTTCGGCGGATCGCCGTGAGTTGCTTCTCGCCCAACAAGCCTCCCCGGTGACATTTCTAACGGCCCGATTTGGGTCTGTGGGAGATCCGGACATTCGGTCGCCGACCGGTAAAGTTTGCTTACGTCGAATGGCATCGGATGTGCTGCTGATGGAACAGCTTTAATGTGCCTTCCGGCCCGGCGAAACCTTTTGACCCCACTTCCGCAAGATTTGTGCCAGATTATTGCCAATGCGGTAAGCATCTGTATTCACATGAGTTAAATGCTCTTCAAGATGAATTAAGGAGTTATCGCTTGTATGCTTTTGATGCACTAAATTGGATTCGCGCTCCGCGTGCATCGGGCGAGTCGAGCCGAACTGTCCCACGTACGTTTTTGATACTAGTATGCACCTCTATTTTTGGATATCGAGCAACCTAACTTCATATTCTTCTTCTATTTAGCCTCAGCACTCAGGACGTGGCACGAGAATTGAAATGATCGCTGGCGGGTGCTAACAGCACGAACACACAAGGGAGGAAAAATTAAAATGTTGGAGACTATTATAGTATTACTGCTGGTATTGTGGCTTGTCGGATTGGTCGCGGGTCAAACCTTCGGCGGCATCCTGCACGTATTGCTCCTGGTAGCCGTGGTTGTCTTTGTTATTCGGCTCCTGACGGGCCGCAGGGCTGTCTAATTCCGAACCAGACTTGATGTCAACGGCCATCGTCATCAGATAGAGTTATTTCTGTTAGAATAAACCTCGTTACGGGTAGTGGCGAGGTTTTTCTTGCGTTCGCGGCCGGAAAATTCTCGAGCCGCCCTCCCCCTCCTGGACCTAAGGGTTTTATGAATCAGCAGGTTCCGAACGCGGCCGCACCCGCGACCGCCGGCATCGGTGACGTCATAGGCGACGCCGACGCCATTTTCCGCAATATCTTCGATCTTTTCGGCACGCTCGATCGCGAAGGCCGTGTCGTCAGGCTGGCCGGGCGCATTTTCGACAAAACTAACACCGACCCCTCACTTCTCGTCGGTCAGCGTTTTTCGGAAACGGTCTTTTGGCAGTCTTCGGAAAATACCGGTGCATTCCTCGATCGCGCCGTCGAAATGGCCGCCAAAGGCAAGCCGGTCGACGAGCTGCTTGATTTTCGCGTCAGCGCCGACCAGAAGATCCCGGTCGAGATCCATCTGGAGCGGACCGGGTCTGGCTCCGGGCCGCTGATCTTTTTCGGCGCCAAAGCGATCGTCGAGCGCGAACGGTCCTCGATACAGCAGCACGACAGCGAGCAGCTCCTTTCGGCCGCCGAAAACGCCGAGATCGGGCTCTGGTTTTGGGATTTTGTCGGCGGAAAGATCTACTCGACGCCGCGCTGCAATGAGCTTCTCGGCATTTCCACGTATCAGAACCTCGATTACGATGCGTTCCTCGAGGTTGTGCATCCGGAAGACCGCGCAGCGACCGACGAAGCACTGCAGCAATCGCGTCTCGACGGGACGCGGTACGAGGTCGACTTCCGCGTCGTGTGCCCCGACGGGGCGATCGAATGGATCTGCGCCGAAGGCAAATCGTTTCTGGACGAAAACGGTGAGCCGCATCGGATGATGGGCGTCCTCCGCAAGATCACCGAGCAGCGGCTGGCGGCCGAGGAGCTCGAGCGGGCTACCGAGCGCGAACGCAACGCCCGCGACGAAGCGGTCGAGGCCAACCGCGCCAAGGATTTTTTCCTCGCCTTCGTCTCGCACGAGCTGCGTTCGCCGCTCAACGCGATACTCGGGTGGTCGAAGATACTCTTGACGAAAAAGGTCGACGAGGCAACGCAGAGGAACGCCCTCGAGACCATCGAGCGCAGCGCCCGTGTACAGACCAAGCTCATCAACGACCTCGTCGATTCGGCCCGTGTCGCCTCCGGCAAACTGCGTCTCGAATATCACCCGACCGACCTCGCCGAGGTCGTCCGCGTTTCCTTCGAGGCTCAGCGGCCCGCCGCCGAGGCCCACAATCTGGATTTCGTTCTCGAAACGGGCGAAACTTCGGTCCCCGTTTTCGGAGACGCCGGCCGCCTGCAGCAGGTGTTCACCAACCTGATCTCCAACGCGATCAAATTCACCCCCGAGGGCGGGTCCGTAAAGGTCGGCGTCAATGCCGGTCCCGAATACGCGACCGTCTCGATCAAGGACACCGGTCACGGCATCGCCCCCGACGCGCTCCCATACATTTTTCGCCAGTTCTCGCAGGCCGATTCGCCTCGTTCAAAGAACAACGGCGGTCTCGGGCTCGGTCTGTCGATCGTCAAGATCCTCGTCGAGAAACACGGCGGCACCGTCCGGGCAGAGAGTGCAGGGCTGGGCCGCGGAGCCGAATTCGTGGTGAGTATGCCGGTCTC
>Ga0307406_10002139_pt1 | contig 10754 bp, 11 predicted proteins | sample 322Cmetagenome_3_FD_203706 | JGI IMG/M metagenome (GOLD analysis project Ga0307406, IMG submission 203706) | Maize rhizosphere microbial communities from greenhouse at UC Davis, California, United States - 322HYB-C-2 | ecosystem: Host-associated > Plants > Roots > Rhizosphere > Soil | place... | reverse complement strand
GAACGTCCCGTCGCGCCCCAGCCGCCCCTCGACGACGACGTCCACACCGTCGGTGAACGTGTCGGGGGCGATGCCGCGGTAGACGACCGGATACGTGCTCGCGCCGTCGGTGACGCGGAAGCTCACTTGCTTCCCCCCCGGGTCGCGCACGATGGAGCCGGGCACGACGCGCGCGCCGACCTTGAGGCCGGTCTCGTAGAACGACGGGTCGGCGGTGACCTTCGCCGCCAACTCCTGCGGCGTGAGGTAGTACGTCGCCGTCTGGCCGATCGAGCTGGCCATGAGGTAGCCGGCCGCGCCGAGAATCAGCAGTCCGCTGACGAGAAATTTCGTGCGTGCTTTCAAGGGACCCCCACCGCCGGGCTGTCGAAGGCCGCGCCCGCCGTCGCAGTGCCGGACGGCGTCGTCAGCTGTTGTTCTGCGAGGCGACGCGTCGCACGCGTCCCATGATGGCGTCCAGCTCGACCTCGGCCTTCGCGCGCTCGTCCGGGGTCCAGACCCCCGTGTTGCGGTTGAGTTCCCGCACACGCTCGAGCATCTCGTCGATCAGCGCGCGGAGCACGAGGTTGGAGCGGCGGTCGCTGCCCGAGGAGCGGTCGCCGAGCTTTGGGTCGAGCTGATTCGCCATGAGTCGCCCGCCGCGGACTCGAAGGTGTGTGAGAGCGCCCCCGAGCCGCGAGCGCCGAGACCGTATAGTAGGGCGAACGCCCCCGCGACGCTACCGCTTCGCCGGCGGCGTTAGCTCAGCGCACCGTTCGCCGCAGCATCAGCGTCGCCACGCCGGCGCCGGCCGCGTCCCACACCAGGTCGCGGTAGCTGAAGGTGCCGTAGGCGCGGCGGTCGCGCACTTCCTTCGCCACGCCGAGCGCGCCCGTCGTAGCCGACGCGGCGGCGAGCGACCCGCCGTGGCCGGCGCCGGCCGCCCGCGCCGAGCTGTAGGCTACGCTCTGCACGAAGGCGCTGGCGAAGAAGTGCTTCACTTTGTCGGCGCTGAACCACGAGTCGCGCCGCCGCGGCTCGGCCGCTCCGGCCTGGAGCAGGAGGACGACGCCAATCAGCGCCGACGTCACGCCGCCCCACACCGCGTCGGCCGGGCCGCGCGGCCGACGCCGGCGTCGGCCAGCGCCTCGCCGAGCAGGGCGAGGGCGCGGTCGAGGAGGGCGCGGTGGTCGCGCTCGTGTACCCAGCTGCTGGCGCCCGACGGGTGCGGCAGCGGGATCGCCAGCGACTGGCCCCCCACGTGTTCGACGCGGTGCACCCGCCCGACGAGTCGCTCGAGCGGCACCGGACCCAGGAAGCGGTCAATCGCGAGTCGGCCCACTGGGATGAGTAGCGGCGGGCGGAGGAGCACGAGCTCGTCGTCGAGCCAGCTCGCGCACAGCGCCCGCTCGCGCGGCGACGGCACGCGGTCGCCCCTTCCGCTCGGGCTCGGCCCCGGGTAGCAGCGTGTGATCGCCGCGATGTAGACCTGCTCGCGCACGGTCGCCTCGTCCACGCCGGCCTGCTCGAGCCAGCGGAAGAGCGTCTTTCCGGCGCGGCCGGCGAACGGCTTGCGGTCCACGATCTCCGTCTTGCCCGGCGCCTGCCCGACGAGCATCGCCCGCGGCCGGCGCGCGCTCGCCAGGACGGGAAGCGCCGCCGGGTCGTCGCCGTCGCACCGCCGGCAGGCGCCGAGCGCGGCGCAGTGCGACTCGAGCCGCCGCGCCAGCTCGTCGCCGCCCGTCTGGAGCACGCGGAGCGGAGTCCGGGTGTCGATCACGGCGCTCATAGGTGGTAGCGCGCCCAGGCGAGCGCGGCGTGCACGGCGCGCCGCCAGCCGGCCAGTCCGGCGCGTGCCGCGTGCGCGCCGCGTCCCGGCGCGAAGGTGGTGAAGCGGCGCCGCGCGAGAAAGCTCGCCGCGTCCGACCACACGCCGGCCGCGATCCCGGCCAGCCCCGCCGCGCCGAGCGCCGTCGTCTCGATGAGGTCGGGGCGCTCCACCGGCACCCCCAACACGTCCGCCTGGAACTGCATCAGCCAATCGTTCTCCGTCGCTCCACCGTCCACGCGCAGCCGGTCGAAGGTCACGCCGCCGCGCTGCGCCATCAATCCGAGCACGTCGGAGGTGCCGAAGGCCATCGCCTCGAGCGCCGCGCGCACGAGGTGCGCCCGCGTCGTGCCGCGCGTCAGGCCGACGATGGTCCCACGCGCCTCGGGCTCCCAGTCGGGCGCGCCGAGTCCGGTCAGTGCCGGCACGAAGTACACCCCGTCGGTAGACGCGATCCCCCGCGCCAGCCGCTCGCTCTCCGCGGCCGTCTCGATCACGCCGAGTCCGTCGCGCAGCCACTGCACGGCGGCGCCGGCGACGAAGATCGACGCCTCGAGCGCGTAGCACGGGCGCCCCGCGGCGTCGCAGGCGATGGTCGTGAGCAGCCCGCCGCCCGGCTCCGGACGGCGCGTCCCGGTGTTGAGCAGGAGGAAGGCGCCCGTGCCGTAGGTGTTCTTCCCCTCCCCGGCCGCCCAGCACCCCTGGCCGAACAGCGCCGCCTGCTGGTCGCCGGCCACGCCGGCAATCGGGATCTCAGCGCCGAACAGCTCGCGGCGCGTCGTGCCGAAGTCGGACGCCGACGGCCGGACCTCCGGCAGGAGGGCGCGCGGCACCGAGAAGCGCGCGCACAGCTCGTCGCTCCACCCGCGCGCAGCGATGTCGTAGAGCAGCGTACGCGACGCGTTGGTCGGGTCGGTCGCGTGCACGGCCCCGCCCGTGAGGTGCCAGACGAGCCAGGCGTCCACCGTCCCGGCGGCGAGCTCCCCTCGTTCGGCGCGTGCCCGCAGCGCGTCGTCGCGCAGCAGCCACTCGAGCTTCGTCGCCGAGAAGTAGGGATCCACGACGAGGCCCGTACGCGCCGTGATGTCGGGCGCGGCGGGCGACAGCTCGGCGCAGCGCGCAGCCGTCCGGCGGTCCTGCCAGACGATCGCCCGGTGCACGGGTCGCCCCGTGGCGCGCTCCCAGAGGACGACCGTCTCGCGCTGGTTCGTGATCCCGATCGCGTCCGGGGTGACGCCGGCGGCGGCGATCGCGGCGCGAGCCGCCTGCCAGGTGCGGGCGAGGATCTCATCGGCGTCGTGCTCGACCCAGCCCGGCTCCGGGTAGTGCTGCGTGATCTCCTGGTAGCCGCGGCCGACGACGCGCCCGTCCGCGGCGACGACGAGGGCGGTCGTTCCCGTAGTGCCCTGGTCCAGGGCGAGGACGTGTCTCATCTGGACACCGTCGCGCGACGATGATGGTTGAAAGCGAAGCGAAGAAGAAAGACCGTTCGCTACGCCGTGCTGGGCAGCAGTCCTTCCTCTTTCGCTCTTCGCCCGAAGTCGTACGGCGCCCGACTCACTCCCGCGTCCGTCACGATCGCCGTGACCAGATCGGCGGGCGTGATGTCGAACGCCGGGTTGTGGACGCGGACGAGGGGGCCCGCCGGCGCAACGGCGACCTCCGCCGCCGGCCGGTGCTCGATCTCGATCGCGTCTCCGTCCGGCGCGTCCGGGTCGAGCGTCGAGGTCGGCGCGGCGACGTAGAACGGGATCCCGTGGTGGTGCGCCACCACCGCCAGGGCGTAGGTGCCGACCTTGTTGGCGACGTCGCCGTTGGCGGCGATCCGGTCGGCGCCGACGATGACGAGGTCCACCTCGCCGCCGCGCATGAGCGACGCCGCCATACTGTCGGTGAGCACCGTGACCGGGATCCCGGCCCGCGACAGCTCCCACGCGGTGAGCCGGCTCCCCTGGAGCAGCGGCCGCGTCTCGTCGGCGTAGACGGAGACGCGCCGGCCCGCTTCGGCAGCGAGATAGACCGGCGCGAGCGCGGTGCCGATGCCGGCGGTGGCGAGCGCCCCGGCGTTACAGTGCGTGAGCACCCGCGCGCCGTCGGGCACGAGCGGCAGCCCGGCCTCGCCGATCCGCCGACACATCGCGCGGTCCTCGTCGAGGATCGCCGTCGCCTCGGCGCGCAGCGCCTCGGCGACGGCGCGCGGCGCGAGTCCGCTGTCGGCGCGGGCGCGGGCGCGCATGCGGTCCACCGCCCACGGCAGGTTGACCGCCGTCGGACGCGCGCAGCGGATCGCGTTCGCAGCCCGCTCGAGGCGCTCGGCGAACTCCGCCGGCGGACGGTCGGCGATCGACGCCGCCACGACGGCAAGGCCGATCGCGCCCGCCACGCCGATCGCCGGCGCGCCGCGCACGGCGAGGGTGCGAATCGCGTCGCACACCTCCTCGACGGTCGTCAGGTCGCGCTCGACGTACTCCTCGGGAAGGCGGCGCTGGTCCACGATGCGCAGCGCGTCTCCGCCGGGCGACCAGCGCACGGACTGGATGATGGGCACGGAGGAAACGTAGGTGCCGCGCGGGGGACGGAGAAGTCGGCGGCGACACGGGGCCGAGGCGCGCACCGCCGGGGACGCCGCACTCCGTTGCTAGGCCGCTCGCTCCTCCGCCGACCGCCGCCGCTTCCGTCGCTCGGGGAAATATTTGTCGAGGAACTTGATGAGCGCCTTCTCCTCGGGCGCGTGGCGCCAATCGCCCTTGCGGCGCTCGCGGCGCGCGCGGGCGAGGTCGGCGGCGATCGTCACGCCGTCGTCCTCGTAGCGGGCGAGCACCATCGGGTGGATGTACGACTTGCGGCAGATCGTCGGCGTGTTGCCCAGCTCGGCGGCGACGAGCCGCACCGCGGTGTTCACGTTGCGCTTGGCCTCGGTCGCCGACTTCGGCTGCCCCAGCTCGGCGAGCACGGTCGCGGCGCGGAGCGTCCCCCCCCACGTGCGGAAGTCCTTCGCCGTGTAGGGGACGCCGACCAGCTCGTGCAGGTAGCCGTTGACGTCGCGCGCCGTGAGGTCCTGCCAGCCGCCGCCCTCGTCGCGGTAGCGGAAGAGCCGACGGCCCGGCGTCTCCGACAGCTCGCCGACGAACGCGGCGAGCGACGCGTCCACCACCACCTGCCGCTGCTCGATGGATTTCTTGCCGACGTAGTTGAAGACGATGCAGTCGCCGTCCACGCGGACGTGGCGCTTGAGCAGCGTCGTGATCCCGAACGTCTTGTTCTCCTTCGCGTAGCGCTCGTTGCCGACGCGGAAGAACCCCTCGCTGATCAGCCGCACGACGCTCGCCGTCACCCGCTGGCGCGTCAGCCGGCGCGCCTTGGACCTGGCGCGGCTCGCGCCGTCGAAGTCGCGGCCGATCGCCTCGCGGATGAGCGGGAGGTCGAGGGCGAGCTGGCGTACTCGATAGTGCTTGCGGAGCGATCCCTGCTCCACCGCCTCGAGGTGGTAGCGGTACTGCTTGCGCCCCTTCGAGTCGAACCCCCACGCCTGCACCGCGGCGCGCGCGCTGGGCGCGACGTGAACGTCCGTCCAGGCGGGCGGGATGCGCAGCGCCTCGATGCGCGTGCGGACCGCGTCGTCGCGCACCGGCCGACCCTTCTCGTCGACGTAGCGGAAGCCGCGCTCCTTGCTCCCCTTCCGCAGGATCCACCGCTCGGTCATGCCGGCGGCGCGGGCAAGAAGCGGTCCGGCCACCGGCCTGCGCGCAGCCGCCGCGTGGTCCCCGAGCGCGGCGCGCCAGGGTAGATTCCGGCGCCCCTCCCACCTCCACCGGTCCCCCTCCGCATGTCCTACGAATTCCTGACCTTCGAGGTCGCCGAGCGCATCGCCACGATCACCGTCAACCGGCCGGACAAGCTCAACGCGCTGAACGACGCGACGATCCTCGAGCTCGGGCGGGCGATCGAGGAGGCGCGGGGGCGCGACGACGTTGGGGCGGTGATCCTCACCGGCGCGGGGCGCGCCTTCATCGCCGGCGCCGACATCTCCGAGCTCTCGGCGCAGACGCCGGTGACGGCGAAGGCGCGCGCCCAGCGTGGCCAGACGATCTTCCGTCGCTTCGAAACGTCGCCGAAGCCGACCATCGCCGCGGTCAACGGCTTCGCGCTCGGCGGCGGCTGTGAGCTCGCGATGTGCTGCCACGTGCGCATCGCCTCGGAGCACGCCAAGTTCGGGCAGCCCGAAGTCAAGCTCGGCATCGTGCCGGGCTACGGCGGCACGCAGCGGCTCCCGCGCCTCGTCGGCCAGGGACGCGCCCTCCAGCTCCTCCTCACGGGAGAGATGATCGACGCGCCGGAGGCGTTCCGAATTGGCCTCGTCAACCGCGTCGTGCCGGCGGGCGAGCTGCTCGGCGCGGCGCGCGCGATGCTCGGCCAGGTGCTCGCCAACGGCCCCCTCGCCACCGCGCTCTGCATCGAGGCCGTGGACCGCGGGCTCGGCATGTCGCTCGAGGAGGGGCTGGCGCTCGAGGCGACCCAGTTCGGCCTCCTCGCCGCGACGTCCGACATGGGCGAGGGGATGCGCGCCTTCCTCGAGAAGCGCGCGGCGCAGTTCGCCGGCACGTGAGCCGCGGCCGCGCGCTCGCCCTCCGGCGGCGCCTCGCCTCGCTGCTCGCCGCGCCGGCGCTTCTCGCCGCGGCGTGCATCGGCGAACGGGAGCGGCTGGACGTGCCGCGCGTCGCGCTCGACGTCGAGAACGCCGCGCCGGTGCCGGGCGGCCGCGTGACCGGCGTCGCCGCGGCGAGCGACGCGAGCGGCCTCATCTCGCTCGCCGTCTACGCCTGCACCGGCGACAGCACCTTCCGCCAGACGCGGAGCTACGACCGCGCCCGCGAGGGGGCGATCGACTTCGAGCTGCACGTCGCCTCCACCGCGGCGCTCGGCGACCCGCTGGAGCTGTACGCCGTCGCCTTCGACGACCAGGGCTTCGCGGCCGACAGCGCGCTCGTCCTGCGCGTCGGCGGCGGTGCGGACGACCCGGCCGCCGGCGCCGGCCTGTGCACGCGGCCGCGGCCGGCGGGCTCGGTGACGCTCCCCACCGCACCCGGCCCGTGATGGCGGACGCACCCGCCGGCGCCACCTCGGAGCGGCTCTGGCTGCGGCGGCTCACCATCCGCGACTTCCGTAACCTGGAGCGCGTGGACCTCGAGCTCCCCGCCGAGGGGATCGTCGTCGTCGGCGAGAACGGCCACGGCAAGACCAACCTCCTCGAGGCGGTCTACTACCTCCAGCTCCTCCGCTCGGTGCGCGGCGCGCGCGACCAGGACCTCGTGCGCTTCGGCGCCGCCGGCTTCCACGTCGCGGCGCACGCCGAGGGGGGGCACCCGCCGCGGCGCGACGTCTCGGTGGGCTTCGAGCGCGCCGGCAAGCGCAAGCGCGCGCGTCGCGATGGCTCGGAGCCGGCGCGATTGAGCGACGCGCTCGGCGGCCTCCCGTCGGTCATCTTCTCGCCGGGCGACGTTCAACTGGTCGCCGGCGCGCCGAGTGAGCGGCGGCGCTACCTCGACGTCACCCTCGCGCTCACCTCGCGCCGCTACCTGGCCGCGCTCCAGTCCTACCGCGGCGCGCTAGCCCGCCGCAACGCCGCCCTTCGCGACGCGGCCCGCCTCGGCGCCGGCGACGCCCGCGTCTCGGTGTGGGAGCCCGCGCTCGCCGAGCACGGCGCGGTGCTGTGGGCCGCGCGCGTGGCGTGGGTCGAGCGGGCGGCGCCGGAATTCGTGCGGCTGTGCGCGGCGATCGGCGAGCGCGGCGCGGCGCGCATGCGCTACGCCTCGGCGCTCTCCGCCCCGGACGATGCGGAGCTCGCCGCGCGGCGCGAGCTCCTCGCCCGCGCCCTGCGGGAGAAGCGGCCGCTCGACCTCAAGCGCGGGGTGACGCACGCCGGCCCCCACCGGGACGACCTCGAGCTCGCGCTCGAGGGGCGCGACCTCCGCCTCTTCGGCTCGGCCGGCCAGCAGCGCACGGCGGCGATCGGGCTCCGCATCCTCGAGGCGGCGACGCTGCGCGACGCGTCGGGCGCGGCGCCGCTCTTCCTGCTCGACGACCCGTTCGCCGAGCTCGACGCCCGCCGCTCGCACTGCATCCTCGAGCTGCTCAGCTCCGCCGGCCTCGGTCAGACCCTGCTCACCGTCCCCCGCGCCGGCGACATCCCGCCCGAGCTGACGAGGCTCGAGCGCTGGGACATTCGAGAGGGGGTATTGTCGCGGGGCGAGCGACGCGGGCCGCGGGGCGCGGAACAGCGACCCGAGCCGGACGAGTAGATTCCGCAAGCGAGCGCGGCGCTTTACCTCTTCGCGCTCCGCGCGTCACTCGTCGTCGCCCACCCGCGCCCTCGCGCCCCACCTCCCGTACCCCGGCAACTCTTGTCCTCCGACCGCCCGAACAGGAAACCGCAGCCGCTCGGCGAGCTGCTCGGTGGGGTGCTGCGCGAGGCCGGCATTGCGGAGCGGGTGGAGCAGGCGTCGGTCGTTCCGGAGTGGGCGTCGCTCGTCGGGCCGCAGATCGCCGCCGTCACCGAGCCCCTGCTCATCACCGCCGACGGCACCCTCTTCGTGGCCGTGCGAACGAACTCGTGGATGACCGAGCTGTCGCTCATGGAGCCCGAGCTGCTGCGCGCGCTCAACGTCAAGGAGGGGCGCCAGCCGGTGCAGAAGATACGGTATCAGATCAAGCTGTAAGTTATTGACTGACAAATAATTGCCGGCGGGCACCCGGGTTGCGTCCGGGGCCCCGGAAGGTTACATTTGTTGAGCTATCGAGGAGCCGGTCTTCGGCCGCTCTTCGGGTTCGGAATTCTCGTCTTTTCAGGGCAATCATGGCGAAGACAGCGACGGCGGAGACGATGGCGGGGAAGGCGTACGACGCGGGACAGATCCAGGTGCTCAAGGGGCTGGAGGCGGTTCGGAAGCGCCCCGGCATGTACATCGGCTCCACGGCTTCGCGCGGCCTGCACCACCTCGTCTACGAGGTGGTGGACAACTCGATCGACGAGGCGCTCGCCGGCTACGCCGACGAGATCACCGTCGTCATCCATCCCGACGACTCGGTCTCGGTGGAGGACAACGGCCGCGGCATCCCGGTGGACATGCACCCGGTGGAGAAGCTGCCCGCGATCGAGGTCGCGCTCACCGTCCTGCACGCCGGCGGCAAGTTCGACAAGAGCAGCTACAAGGTGTCGGGCGGGCTGCATGGCGTCGGCGTCTCGTGCGTCAACGCGCTCTCCGAGTCGCTCAAGGTGTGGGTGAAGCGCGACGGGAAGGAGCACTACATGGACTTCGTGCGCGGACACACCACGACGAAGCTAAAGGTGCTCGGCAAGGTCCCGGCGAAGGAGACCGGCACGCGCGTCTGGTTCAAGCCGGACCACGAGATCATGACCGAGCTGCGCTACGACTACGCCACGCTGGCGTCGCGGCTGCGCGAGCTGTCGTTCCTCAACAAGGGCACGACGATCCACCTCCGCGACGAGCGCGAGGGGGAGCAGAAGGCGGAGACCTTCCACGCCAAGAACGGGCTGCGCGAGATGGTGCAGTACCTCACCGGCACCAAGAAGACGCTGCACCCCGAGGTCATCTACATCGAGACCGAGCGCGACGACATCGAGATCGAGCTCGCGATGCAGTACAACGACGGCTACAACGAGAACGTCTTCTCCTTCGTCAACAACATCAACACGCACGAGGGCGGGACGCACCTCACGGGGCTCAAGAGCGCGCTCACGCGCGTCATCAACCTCTACATCCAGAAGAGCAGCAACCTCAACAAGAAGGACAAGGAGACGACACTCTCCGGCGACGACGTCCGCGAGGGGCTGACGGCCGTGCTCTCGATCAAGGTGCGCGAGCCGCAGTTCGAGGGGCAGACGAAGACGAAGCTCGGGAACAGCGAGGCCGAGGGCGCCGTGAAGGGCGTCGTCAATGAGTTGCTGTCGCAGTACCTCGAGGAGCACCCGAAGGTCGCCAACGCGGTCATCGACAAGGCGATGTCGGCGGCGCGGGCGCGCGAGGCGGCGCGCAAGGCGCGCGACCTGACGCGCAAGAAGTCGGGGCTCGACATCGGCAACCTGCCGGGGAAGCTCGCGGACTGCTCGCTCGTCGATCCCGCGCTCTGCGAGCTGTACCTCGTCGAGGGCGACTCGGCCGGCGGCTCGGCGAAGCAGGGGCGCAACCGGCAGTTCCAGGCGATCCTGCCGCTGCGCGGCAAGATCATCAACGTCGAGAAGGCGCGCATCGACAAGGTGCTCTCGAACGAGGAGATCCGGACGATCATCACGGCGATCGGCTCGGGGATCCGTGACGAGTTCGAGCTCGAGCGCACGCGCTATCACAAGATCGTGATCATGACGGACGCCGACGTGGACGGCGCCCACATCCGCACGCTGCTCCTCACGTTCTTCTTCCGGCAGATGCCGGAGCTGATCGAGGCCGGCTACATCTACATCGCGCAGCCCCCTCTCTTCCGCGTCGCGCGCGGCAAGGAGGAGCACTACGCCTTCGACATGGCGGAGCGCGACGCGATCGCGACCCGGCTCGGCAACGGCGACGGCAAGAGCTCGGTCAACATCCAGCGCTACAAGGGGCTCGGCGAGATGAACCCCGAGCAGCTCTGGAACACGACGATGGATCCCACCCGGCGCACGATGTTCCAGGTGACGATCGACGACGCGATCATGGCGAACGACATCTTCCAGCGCCTGATGGGTGACGACGTGGACCCGCGGCGGGTCTTCATCCAGGAGAACGCGCGCTTCGTCTCGAACCTGGACGTCTAGCGAGAAGGCGATAGGCTGTGAGAAGGGGGCGCCTCGGGAGAGCCGCCCCCTTCTTTCTTGTCCGCCGTGACGCGATGCCCGCGGAAACCCGTCGGCCGGCCGGCGCGTAGGAGCGGCCATGCAATCGCCTCCCCCTCC